>Ga0326727_10002431_pt1 | contig 63548 bp, 56 predicted proteins | sample MB2enrmetagenome_FD_207643 | JGI IMG/M metagenome (GOLD analysis project Ga0326727, IMG submission 207643) | Lab enriched peat soil microbial communities from McLean, Ithaca, NY, United States - MB29MY | ecosystem: Environmental > Terrestrial > Soil > Wetlands > Peat | place: USA: New York...
GACCCCGGCCGCAGCGGATCGCTCGCCAGATTGTCTTCAGGAAGCGGCGCAATCATTCCTGCGACGGCCAACTCGACCTTGTCGCTCGGCTTAGTGGTGGCCCATGCAAGCCCGCTGTTGGCTTGAGCGGGGCTGTTGACTTTCAGCCGCGCCGCTTCCTCTGTATTTGAAGAAGTTGCCGGCACCGCTTCGACCTCGTCCAGATCGTGTCCCGGGACAATGTCCCGCTGCGAGCTCTCGACGTACAGATCGCCGGTTAGCTCCGCTCCCAGCCTGGCCAGAATTTTCTCGTGGTTGATGTCGTCGAGATAGCCGCCGTGGTTGAGCATCTCGGCCATCGCGACTCCCACCAGCGCCGAGTCCTCTGCCGTCCACGCCCGCGGAAAGTAGCGCAGCACGCGCATCTCCAGCGGCAGCCCGTACTGATGCTCGCTGATATAGGCGTTTACGCCGCGGGCGTAGGCCTCAAGCTGCGCCCGATCCTCGGGCGAAGCAGAGGCCAGCGAGCGCCGCGCCACCTCGCGCAGCCCCAGCACGCGCTGCGCCCGATCCAGATTCACGTACTTCGATCCCAGCGCCGCGGCCATCTCTCCGGCCGCGTAGCGACGCATCATATCCATCTGCCAGAGGCGATCCTGCGCGGTCACGTAGCCCTGCGCGAAGAAAAGATCGTCGAGCGAACTGGCCGTGATGGTGGGCACGCCATGAGCGTCGCGCAGCACCGCCACCGGCGCCTTCACTCCGCCGACCTTCACTGTGCCGTCCAGTTGCGGCATCGCCGCATGCACCGCGGAGCGGAACCACACGGCCGCACCAGCGCCCAGCAGCAGAGCAACCATCACCAGCGCCAGCAGGAGGCGTACAGCGATCTTCAGCCAGGAGAAACGCGCATGTTGTTCAGAGACACTTGCCGGATGTGACATCATTGCCTTGATTTTACGCGCCCATCGCTCATCCGCAAGCCAGCGGCAGTATGGAAAAAACAATTGCAAAAAGCTCAATCCATCAGCACCAGCACAACCAGCACGTAAAGCCACATCGCGCCCATGAAGTGCCAGTACCAGGCGGCGACGTCCAGGGTGATGCAGCGGCGCTCCAGCGAGCGCCTCGGCCCCGCGGCGACGCAGGCGTAGAGCAGCACTGCCAGCCCTGCCATCAGGTGAATGGCATGCGCTCCGGTCAGCAGGAAGAAGAAGGTGCTGGCCGGCCCGCTGTTGACGAATGCGCCGCGGAGATGAAGCGCCTGCCATGCCCGATATTGCCCAGCCAGGAAGGCGAATCCCGCCAGCGCCGTCACCCACACCCAGCGCAGCGAACTCTCCCGAATCCGGCGAACTCCGGGAATCGAGCGCGTCGGCAGGAGAATCGCTTCCATCCGCGCCGCCCGCCGCGCCCGCTCCATTGCCAAGCTGCTCAGCAGCAAGATCGCCGAATTCACCAGCAGCAGCTTCATCGGCAGCGCCAGCGGAATCCAGTCGCTCTGGAAGCCGCCGCTCAGCGGATCGAACTTGCCCGCTCCGCGCCGCGCTACAAAGAGCGTGGTGAAGGCGATGAAGAGCATAACGATCGAGCCGATCGTGAACAGCAGGCCCAGCCGGTAGCGTTGCAGTTGCTGGCGATAGTCGTGTAAGCCATCGCCATCGCCGCGCCCACCTCCGCCGCCTCCGCCGCCCGACGCCTCCGGCGGCATCGGTCCGCGGCTACCCCCTCCCGGCGAGGGGTTGCGAAATGAGCGTGAGATCGTCCCAGCCATATCCGTCCTAGATGCCGAAATTGGCTGCTCCGGCGCTCTAATTCCTTTGCGCGCTATCATCGCACCGCAGTACTTGGCCGTTCGACCGGCATAAGCTATGCTGAATGCAAATTTCCTGGCAAATCTAGATTCTGGAGCTGGCCTTTGAACCAACCCGGGCATTCACATCGAGACGACTTCATCCCGAGCTGGCGTCGTGACGCCTGCTTCGGCTGCGGTCCGGCAAATCCCAAGGGACTGCAACTCAATTTCCACCTCAGCGAGGGCGGCAGGAGCTACCTCTGCGAGTTTTCCCTGGGAGAAAACTACTCCGGCCCTCCCGGCCACGCCCACGGCGGCATCATCGCCGCCATCCTCGACGAGGCGATGGGCAAGGCACTGAAGCTGAGAAACAAGGTCGCGCTTACACGCCAGCTCGAGGTCGAATACCTTCGCCCTGTTCCTCTCGGCCAACCGCTGTTTGCCGAAGGGCACCTCGTCCGCATGCGCGGGCGGGCGCTCTACAACCGCGCAGAGATTCGCAACGCCCATGGCAAGGTGCTCGCCCGCAGCCGGGGAAAGTTCCTCGCCATCGATCCGGAAAAGATGTTTGCTCGCGAGTTGGAAGAAGAGCGCTGCAGAAAAGGGTAGTGAATCGGAATCCTCGGCGCGGCTGTATCGGCGAGCCGGGAGCAAGGCGGCCGATTAGCGCTGTTGCCGAGCCCACTCCAGAAACTTGCGCAGTGCAGCGCCGCGATGGCTCACTCGAGCCTTCTCCTCCGGCGTCAGCTCGGCAAAGCTTTTGCCGAGAGCAGGGAAGTAGAAGAGCGGATCGTATCCGAAGCCCATCTGGCCGCGAGGTGCGCGGAGAATCTCGCCCTCGGCCTCGCCGCGAAAGTGGGTCACCTCGCGCCCATCCCGCGCCGCCGAGATCACGCAGACAAAACGCCCGCTGCGCCGGCCGTCAGCTGCCGCCTCCAACTCGCGTAGCAGTCTGGCGTTGTTGGCTTCGTCATCGCCGTTGCCCGAGCCCTCGCCGGCGGCATAGCGCGCCGAATACACTCCCGGCGCACCGTTCAGCGCATCGACAACCAGCCCGGAGTCATCGGCCAGCACCAGCTCTCCTGCGGCGAATCGGCTGTAGTGCTCGGCCTTCTTGCGGGCATTTTCCTCGAAGGTAGCGCCGTCCTCAACTGCCTCGGGCAAATCCTTGAATCCCGCCAGCCCTTCGACGGTGATTCCATACTCTCGCGCCGCTCCGGCAAAATCGCGCAACTTGCCGGCATTCGATGTCGCAATCAGAACTCGCATAGGGAAATTGTAAAGGAGGAAGAATCAAAAGCCGCTCGCGGCGGCTCATCCGTACTCTTGTTTATGGCGCGCCCTGAGAGATTCGAACTCCCGGCCTTCTGATTCGTAGTCAGACGCTCTATCCAGCTGAGCTAAGGGCGCTTCCTGAAGCATTGCGCTTCTTACTGCCAAGCCATCGTGAATGACGGCCAAATTCAATATAACACAGACCTTCACCCGCTCTGCAACCGGCTGTGGAAATGAGCGCAGCAGGCGAGCAAAGCACGCGCTGGCGCCGCTCACGCCGCAATAGTTGCCGTGTCGAATCTACGCAGCCGGGAAATCTTTTCCTGCGAATTTCTCTCCGCAGGTGCGCTAACTCGTTGTTTCTGCCGCGCAACGGCTTTGGCACGCCATATGCATAGTGGCATGGCAAGACGAAGTGGCGCATGAAGGGGTTCTGGCTGGTGGAGACATTGGCGGGACCCCTTCTAATTGCCGGAGATTCCGTGAACTTACTTCAGGTCCAGGCCCGTGCGCCGCAGGAGGCTGGCCACGGTGGCTGCATTCAGCCGCGTCGCGTCGTACTCGACGCTCACCGAGCGCGCGGCTTCGTCGAACTGCAACCGCCGGATTCCATATACCTCGCGGATGGTGTCGATCCCCCGCATCACTGCCTCGTCGGGAGAGATCCCGTAGTTGTAGCTGATCTCAACATTCGTCATATTGTTCTCAGAGAGCGTTTCTCACCCCGCTCTGCCTGCGGTCTAATATATCAGCAGCGCGCATCGTGCTCTGTTTCGCTCCGTGCGCGCGAGGAGTTCATTCTTGCCGGAGAGGAAAGTCAAAGATCCCGTCTGCGGTATGACCGTAGACTCTGTGGCCGCGCGTGGCGGCTCGCATTCCTACAAGGGGGTCGAGTATTTTTTCTGCAATCCAAATTGCAATGAGCGCTTTCGCGCCGAGCCGGAGAAGTTCCTGGCTGCCGATTACAAGCCCGCCGGGATGCACTCTGCTCCTGCGCTGATTCAGCTCGGCGGAGCGATGGGCGGCATCCGTCCCGCCGCTTCAGCCGCTGCAGTAGCAGAGCTGCCCGCGGCAAAGGCGCCGGCTGCCACGGCCTACATCTGTCCCATGTGTCCCGAGGTACGCTCCGCTACTCCGGCGGCCTGCCCCTCATGCGGAATGGCGCTGGAGCCGGAGACTCCCACGGCGGCGCGCACCGAGTACCGCTGCCCGATGCATCCCGAGGTAGTCGCCGGGCAACCTGGCACATGCCCCACGTGCGGCATGGCCTTGGAGGCGCAGGCCGCGGCCGTTGAGCTCTCGCCCGAGCTGGTCGAGATGCGCCGCCGGCTCTTCTTCAGCCTCGTCTTCGGAGCTCCGCTGCTCGTGCTCGCCATGTTGCACATGATCGGCCCCTTGCAGCATACATTCGGCGAGCAAAACGCCGCCTGGGTCGAGCTGATTCTCGCCTCGCCCGTCGTGCTCTGGGGAGGGTTGCCGTTCTTTCAGCGGGCCATCGCCTCCATCCGCCTGCGCAGTCCGAACATGTTCACTCTCATCGGACTCGGCGTAGGAGCAAGCTATCTCTACAGCGCCGTGGCCACGCTCTGGCCGGGAATCTTTCCTCACTCGCTGCGAGTTCCGCACGGTCAGCCTGCGGTCTACTTCGAATCCGCCGCCGCCATCGTCATTCTCGTCCTCGCCGGCCAGGTGATGGAGCTGCGCGCGCGCAGCCAGACCGCATCGGCGATTCGAGCCCTGCTAGATCTCTCTCCGCGCTCGGCGCGTCTGGTCGAGCCCGGCGGTCGGGAGCGCGACATCCCGCTCGATCAGGTCACTCACGGGCAGCTCCTCCGCGTCCGTCCAGGCGAGAAGATTCCCGTCGACGGCCTCGTACTCGAAGGCAGCAGCGTGGTCGATGAGTCGATGATCACCGGCGAGTCGCTACCGGTGGAAAAGCATGCGGGCGAGCGCGTCATCGGAGCCAGCGTCAACGGCAACGGCGCAATTCTGATGCGCGCCGAGCACGTCGGCGGTGAGACCATGCTGGCGCAGATCGTTCGCCTGGTCAGCGAAGCACAGCGCAGCCGCGCGCCCATCCAGCGGCTTGCCGACAAGGTCTCGGCGGTCTTCGTTCCCGCCGTCGTCACCATCTCGGCGATCACCTTTATCGCGTGGCTCGCCTTCGGAGACTCTCCTGCGTTGCCGCGCGCGCTGGTCAACGCCGTTGCCGTGCTCATCATCGCCTGCCCCTGCGCGCTGGGATTGGCCACGCCGATGGCGATCATGACCGGTGCAGGACGGGGCGCGCGCGCCGGCGTGCTCATCAAGAACGCCGAAGCACTCGAGCAGATGGAGCGCGTCGATACCGTCGTCATCGACAAGACCGGCACCCTCACCGAGGGCCGTCCAACGCTGGAATCCGTTATTCCGCTCGCTCGCCAGAGCGAAGAGGATCTGGTGCAGTGGGCCGCCAGCCTGGAGGTACTCAGCGAGCATCCGCTCGGAGCCGCCATCGTTCGAGCCGCCGAGGCCGCCGAACTGCGTCCGCGCCGCGTCGAGCGCTGGAGCTCGCATCCGGGCCGCGGCGTCACCGGAGAGGTCGACGCCCGCTACGCCGCCGTCGGCAGCGCCGCGCTGATGGAAGAGCTGGGAGTAGCGATTATGCCGGAAGCCGCCGCACGCGCCGACCAGATGCGCTCTTCGGGAGAGACCGTTCTTTACATCGCCTCCGATGGCTCACTCGTTGGACTCTTCGGCATCAGCGATCCGCTGAAGCCTACCTCGGCGGTTGCCCTCGAAGAGTTGGCCCGCGAAGGGCTGCGAGTCATCATGCTCACCGGAGACAGTCCTACGACGGCCGCCGCCATCGCGCATCGCCTCGGTATCCGCAACTTCGAGGCCGGAGTGCTGCCCGAGCGCAAGTCGGAGATCATTCGCCGGTTGCAAGCCGAAGGCAGCACGGTCGCCATGGCCGGAGACGGCATCAACGACGCGCCCGCGCTCGCCACGGCCAACGTCGGCATCGCCATGAGCACCGGAACCGATGTCGCCATGCACACGAGCGGCATCACCCTGCTGCGCGGCGATCTCAGGGGAATCCTGCGCGCCCGCCGCCTCAGCCAGGCGACGATGCGCAACATCCGGCAGAACCTGTTTTTCGCTTTTGTCTATAACGCGCTCGGAGTCCCTATCGCCGCCGGCATCCTCTATCCCGTCACCGGCTGGATGCTGCACCCCATCTTCGCCGCCGCCGCCATGAGCTTCAGCTCGGTCTCGGTGATCAGCAACGCGCTGAGGCTGAGGAGCGTGAGGCTGTAGGAGGGTGCTGCTACTATTTTAGCGTTGTCGGAGGCGGGAGCTTCAGGCTCTTGCCTCTCTTCTACTCCTGTCTCTGTTCAACCACGCCGCACGGCGTGATGCGCTCTGCCGTCATACGTCTGTCTCGGAATCCCACGCGGCCCGAGGATTCTCGGCTTCGCGCACCGCTGCTTCTACCACCGGTCGTGCTCGCTCGCATCGTGTCGGCTTGTTGGAAGCTGAAGCATGGATTCGCCCTACATCTTCCTGAAGTAATCCACGATCTCCGGAGACATCCACTCCACCGGCCCGATGAACTTGCGCTGAATTTTCCCATCCTTGTCGATCAGGAAGCTCTCCGGATAGGCGAACGTCCCGTAGAGCGCGCTGGATTTGTGCTCGCCGTCGCGCGCCGTCATCACGCCGGGCATGCGTTTCGAGGTAAAGTTCTTGTACGCGGCATCGTCTTCGTCCATGCTGACGGCCAGTACCGTGACTTTGTCGCCGAGTTGATGCTGCAGTTCCACCAGTGACGGCGTCTCCTGCACGCACGGCGGGCACCACGTCGCCCAGAAGTTCAGCAGCACAGGCTTGCCGCGGAGCTGGCTCAGCGTAATCGTGCGCTGTCCGTCGCTGACGGTAAAGTCGGGAGCCGTTGTGCCCACCTGCGCCGGCTCCGAGTTGCGGCAGCCGCCGAGGATCAGCATCAGAAGCACCGCCATCGCAATCAGAATTCGTTTGGTATTCACGTCCCTTATAATAACCCGGAAGCTTTCTCTTATGGACTCAACGACGCAGCGCAACGCCGATCCCAAAGTCTCCGTCATCGTTCCCGCACGCAACGAGGAGCTCAGCCTTGAGCGCTGTCTGCGCTCGCTGGTCGTGCAGCGGGGCGTCCCGTTCGAGATCATCATCGTCGATGACGCCTCCACCGACCGCACCCGCCAGATCGCCGAGAGCTTTACCCGCGCGCGCCAGTGCCCATTTATCGCGGCGAATGAGTTTCTGCTCGAAGTTCGCGTGATCGATGCGCCGCAGCCGCTGCCCGACGGGTGGACCGGAAAGACCAACGCGCTCGTCGCGGCGGAGGCCATTGCCCGCGGCGAATGGCTGCTCTTCACCGACGCCGACACCGAGCATCTTGAGGGATCGCTGGCCGCCGCTATCGCCGAGGCCGAGGAGCACAAGGCCGCTCTGCTCTCCTACTCGCCCGAGCAGCTTCTCGCCGGCATTCGCCAGCAGCTTGTGATGCCGGTGCTCTTCGCCGAGCTTGCGCTCAAGTACAGCCCGCGCCGCGTCAACGACCCCGCTCTTCCGGACGCGGCCGCCAACGGTCAGTACATGCTGGTGCGCGCCGAAGTTCACCGCCGCCTGGGAGGCTTCGCTGCCGTCGCCACCGAACTGCTCGAAGATGTCGCCCTCGCGCGCATCTACAAAGCGAACAAGGAACCGATTCGCTTCCGCATGGGCCGCGGACTGGTTCGCACACGCATGTACCGCTCATGGGAGGAACTGCGCGCCGGCTGGGCCAAGAATCTTGCGCTGCTCTTTCCGGACGCGCGCTGGCTGGCCAGCAAGCGCATACAGGAGTTCCGCCGCCTGCTGATCACAGCACTCATCGCTCCGCTCTGGACGCTCTGGTTTTTTGCGCAGCCGCACTCGGGCGGCGATTTGTTCTGGCCGGCGCTGCTCGCGGTCTACTGGTTCTTCACGCTCATCGGCTTCGCTATGTTTTATGGCCGCATCGCGCGCGCGCACTTCCGCTTTGCGCCCAGCCTGTTTTCCATCTTCGGACTGCCGCTCTTTGCGCGATTGCTGCGCGAGTCGGTGGCGGCCTATGCGAAAGGAACGATCCTCTGGCGCGGACGCAGCTATTCCGGTAACAGAGTCGTGTCGCGCTCGCTGGCATCGAATAGGAAGTAGGGACAATACAATGACTCGCGGTAAGTCGTACAGCCACCTTCCAGGGAGCGAGCGCCATGATCTATCTGACTCGCCGTGCCGAGTTCTCCGCCGCACACTTTTACCATAATCCGCAATGGACGGAAGAGGAGAATCAGCGGGTCTTCGGCCGATGCGCCAACCGCAACGGCCACGGCCACAATTACACGCTGGAGATCACCGTCGCCGGCGAGGTTGACGCCCTCACCGGCTTCGTCATCGACCTCAAAGTCCTGAAGGAGATTCTCGACCGTTCGGTGCTCGACGACTTCGACCATCGCCATCTCAATATCGAGGTCCCCGAGTTCGCCTCGCGCATTCCGACGACAGAGAACATCGCCGTCGTGATCTGGCAGCGGCTGGCGCCGCATCTTCATCCGGTCCGTCTGCACCGCGTCCGCCTCTACGAACTGCCCGATCTCTTTGTCGATTACTACGGCGAGGGCTCCGCCCGATGAAGGTTCATCTCACTCGCCGATACGCTTTTTCCGCCTCGCACCGGCTTCACTCGCCCGCGCTCTCCGACGAAGCGAATCGCGAGACCTACGGCAAGTGCAACTATCCTCACGGACACGGCCACAACTACCAACTCGAGGTCACCGTCAGCGGCCCCATCTCGCCGGAGACCGGAATGCTCTGCGATCTGGCCACGCTCGACGCGATTGTCTCCCGCGAGGTCCTTGACCGCTTCAGCCATGCGAATTTGAATCGGCTGCAGGAATTTGCCTCCGAGGTGCCGACCACGGAAAATCTTGCGCTGCGAATTCACGGGATTTTGAGCCGCTGCAGTCTGCCCGCTCATCTGGAAGGTATACGCATCGAAGAGACCTCGAAGAATTCCTTCGAGTGCCGCTGAGAGTCTGGCTCCGCCGCCGAAAGGGAAATAGGAGATAATGAAGTCTGTCGGCATTACCAGCATGAAACAGCTTGAGAGACCGGAATCCGCAGCGCTGGAACAGTCGAGCTTCGAGGAACTCGTACGCGAGATGCTCGCTCGCCTCGGCGAAGATCCCTCGCGCGAGGGCCTGACTGAAACTCCGCGCCGCGTCGCCAAGTCGCTGGAGTACCTCACCCACGGCTACCAGCAGCAGCCCGCCGAGGTGCTCAACGGCGCTCTCTTCAGCGTCGATTACGACGAGATGGTCATCGTCAAGGATATCGAGATGTTCAGCCTCTGCGAGCATCACCTGCTGCCTTTCTTCGGCAAGGTTCACATCGCCTATCTGCCCAAGGGCAAGGTCATCGGACTCAGCAAGCTTCCGCGGTTGGTCGAGGTCTTTGCCCGCCGCCTGCAGGTGCAGGAGCGGCTCACCACCCAGCTCGCCGAGGCCATCCAGGAGATCATCCAGCCGCAGGGCGTCGGCGTGGTGATCGAGGCGCGCCATCTGTGCATGATGATGCGCGGCGTCGAAAAGCAGCACTCGGCGGCGATTACTTCGGCGATGCTCGGAGCCTTCCGCCAGCAATCCACCCGCAATGAGTTCCTCTCGCTGCTGCGGCAAAAAACGTCCAACGGCTTCTGATTTCCGTTTCGGAGAGTTTGAGAGAGCGTTGAGCAGATTCTGCTTGCCGACTTGACAAGCTCTGCTATGCTAACCGGTTGCACGTAGGACCGGGATCCCTCCGGGAAGCGTGCAGCGAGGAGGGAAGTATGTGTCCCAGGTTCGCCCGCAGGATGGCCAACGTCCGTCCGTCCGCCATCCGCGAGATCCTTAAAGCTACCGAGCAACCGGATTTCATTTCATTTGCCGGCGGTCTTCCTGCCCCGGAGCTCTTTCCGGTCTCTGATATTCGCACCGCCGCCGACCGCGTCCTCGCCGAGGCTGGCCCGTCCGCGCTCCAGTACGGTCCCACGGAAGGCTTCGCGCCCTTGCGCGAGGACTTTGCCGCCGAGATGCGCCGGCGCGAGGTTATCTGCTCGACAGAAGATATCCTGGTCACCACCGGCTCGCAGCAGTCGCTCGACCTGATTGGCAAGGTCTTTCTGGACCCGGGAGACTGCGTCCTCACCGAGCGGCCCACCTATCTCGCCGCCTTGCAGGCCTTCCGCAGCTGCGAGGTACGCTTCGCCCCGGTTCCCACCGATGCCGACGGCATCATCCCGGAGGCCCTGCCGGAGTACATCGAGCGGGAGCAGCCAAAGTTCTTGTATACGATTCCTAACTTCCAGAATCCTTCCGGAATCACGCTTGCTGCCGAGCGCCGCCGGGAAATCTACTCCATCGCCGCACGGTACGGACTCGTCATTATCGAGGACGATCCCTACGGAAGGCTGCGCTACGCCGGCAAGGACATTCCGCCGATCAAGTCGCTGGATGGCGAAGGCATCGTCGTTTATCTCAGCACCGTTTCCAAGGTCATCGCCCCCGGTCTGCGCGTCGGCTGGACCGTCGCCTCGCCGGAGATCACGCGGCGGCTGGTTATCGCCAAGCAGTCTGCCGATCTTCATACCTCCAGCCTCGATCAGCGCATCGTTCATCGCTACCTCGCGGACTTCGACAGCAACGCCCACATCGAGCGCATTCGTCTGGCCTACGGCCGGCGCTTCGCCATCATGGAGAGCTGTCTCCGCCGGGAGCTTCCCGAGGGCTTCCACTGGACGCGTCCCGAGGGCGGAATGTTCCTCTGGGTCACCTGTCCGGAGAGTATCGATACGAATGAGTTGATGCAGAAGGCCATCGAGCAGAAGGTCGTCTTCGTTCCGGGACGCGACTTCTTCCCCGATGCCTCCGGTGGTCGCTTCATGCGTCTGAATTTCTCCAACGCAACCGAAGAGAAGATCAAAGAGGGAATCAGCCGTCTCGCGCAGGTCTGCCACGACGCGATGGCGGTGTGCGCTGCTACCTGCTAGCCAGTCGCAGAGCGCCCCGCCCATGGCCTGCTCGCAGGGGCCAGGGCGGGGCGATGGGATGCCTACACGGAGACGGCCATCGCCGGCTCATCTTTTGCGGGGTGCCCCTGAGCCTGCCCTGAGCTAGCTTGGGTTTCGGTCTTACACCTCAGCTGCCATCGCCTTCTCCTCGCCTGCCTCCACGGCCTTGCGGTACATCGTCAGAGCCAGTAGCGGGAAGTAATCCCGATAGAGGTGGTAGCTGATGTAGAAGACGTTGGGGAAGCCGGTTCCGGTCGTGATCTCCTCGTCCCAGCCTCCATCGGCGCGCTGGCGGCTCTGGAGCCAGCGAATGCCGTCGAGCACGCTCTGCGATCGCAGATCTCCGGAAGCGATCAGTCCCAGCAATGCCCAGGCGGTCTGCGAGGGCGTGCTCGGAGCCGGCTCATAGCGCAGCGTCTCATAGCTCTTGCAGCTCTCGCCCCAGCCGCCGTCGCGATTCTGCACCGAGCGCAGCCAGGTCGCGCCGCGCGCAATCGACTCCTGCACATAGGGCGCGCCGCTCGCCTTCAATCCGCGAATCGCCAGGAATGTGCCGTAGATGTAATTCACTCCCCAGCGGCCGAGCCAGCTTCCGTTCTCCTCCTGATGGCGCAGCAGGTAGTTGATCGCGCTCTCGATCGCCGGATGCTCGTAGTTGAGGCCGCGGCAGCAGAGCGACTCCATCACGCGCCCGGTGATGTCGGCGCAGGTCGGGTCCAGCATCGCGTTGTGGTCGGCAAAGGGAACTTTGTTCAGGAACTGCCAGTTGTTGTCCACATCGAACGCCGCCCAGCCGCCATCGTTGCTCTGCATTCCCAGCAGCCAGTTGACGGCCCTGGACTCGGCGCGAAGCTGCTTGTCCGGATCACTGGCCTTGACGTGCAGCAGCGCGAGCAGCACCATCGCCGTATCATCGATATCGGGATAGAACTCGTTGGCAAACTCGAAGGCCCATCCGCTCGGGGTCAGCTCCGGACGCTTTGCCGCCCAGTCTCCCTTGCGGCGAACCTCCTTCGAGAGCAGCCAGTCGGCGCAGCGCCTCAGCGTCGACTCATCGGCCAATCCGCTCTCGCCCAACGCGAACGCGGCAATCGCCGAATCCCACACCGGCGACTTCGCCGGCTGGAAAGCCAAGGTATCTTCGCCCTCCAGCATCAACTCGTCAAACTGTCGGATCGCCAGCTCCAGGTCCGGATGGTCGCGCTCGTAGCCGAGTGAATCCATCGCCATGATGGCGTACATCATCGAGGGGTAGATCGCACCCAGTCCCTCGCTGTAGTGCAACCGGTCGAGCATCCAGTGCTCGGCGGCCTTGATGGCGCGGCTGCGGATCGCCGGAACTCCCTTGCGCTCCCAGCGCTTGAAGAGCTTGTCGGCGTGGATGAAGACGTTGCCGATGCGATCCTTACGGGCAAGCGCCAGCTTTCGATGCGGATGGACCAGTTCATTGATGTTGCGCAGACCGGGCGTCGGCTTCGTTCCTCCAACGGCCTGCACCAGCGAGAGCGGAACGATGATCGTCCGCGTCCACGAAGACATCTCGTAGAGCACGTTGCCGGGAATGATGACGATCTCGGGCAGAATCGTAGGCACAAAGCGGCGCGGAAACAAATTGAACAGGCTGAAGTTGAGCTTCGTATAGCTGTTGCATGCCTGAATTCCGCCCATGCGCAGAATCAGCCCGCGCGCCTTCCGCATCCGGGGATCGTCGATGTCCATCCCCGTCATCTTGAGCATGGTGTAGGCGCGGACAGTGGCGTTCACCTCCGAGGGGCCGGGTTCGTAGATATTCCATCCGCCATCGGCACGCTGTGCATCCAGAATCCCCTTGACTGCCTTGCGAATCAGCGGCATCGTCGGAGGATTCCACGTGCCGTCATCAGTCGAGGCAGGGTAGAGCCACATCTGCAGCAGAATGTAGTCGGAGAGCAGGGTGGTATCGGCGGTGAGGTCGGCGTACCAGTACCCCTCTGGATACTGCTTTGCGATCAATCCCTTTGCGGCCAGCTCTTGCATCTGCCGTACATCAACGACGGTCGGCTCTGCGCCGGCGCTTGGGAGCTCGTTGAGGCTCCCATTTTCTACAATCATTGAGATTCCTCAGCGGGCCGCACACACGGAGTCGGCCCGAAAAATCGCTGGTACGTCAAATACTGTAATGAGACTCTGGCGAGAGGTCAATCAAAACCACATTACGAAGCAGGGTTTGGTGAACTTCGGCTATTTCTTGTAACGGTAAGGAGCCGAACCGAGATAACGGCCACGTGGCAATTGCGAGAGGCTCCGTGGCGATCTTCGATGCGGAGCCTCTGCCGTGAAAGGCTACTCCTCGTCTTCGTCTTCCTCTTCGTTCTCTATCTGGCTAGGGTCGTCGTCGATCAGGTACGGATCGAGCGGCTCAGATCTGGGATTATACTCGTCATCGGGTTCGGCGCGGGAGTACAAAATGGGCTCTCGATCTAGCATGGTAGGCACCTCGGGGTGAATGGGATTTGGCTGTATCCCCGCTTTGAGGACGAAAGCCGCTATCCGCGATGCCTGCTCTCGGAATTTTAATCCAGGTAGGCGTAACGCCGCGTCCTGAGAGGGAAGAGACGAACCAGCGCCACCCCGGCGGCAAATCCGCCGACGTGCGCCCAGAAGGCGATTCCGCCCGTGGCACCCGCTCCCAATAGCTCCGTCCCCACGCCGTTTAAGAACTGCAGGACAAACCAGTAGCCCAGCACCACCCACGCCGGGAGCCAGACAAAGAAGACGAAGAGAAACGGAACCAGCATCAGCACCCGCGCACGAGGATACAGGATGAAGTAGCCGCCCATCACACCGGCAATTGCGCCGCTGGCTCCGACCGTGGGCAGCAGGGAATGCAGTTCGGAAAAAATCTGCGCGACTGCGGCCGCTACACCACAGAGAAGATAGAAGACCAGATACGGAAAATGACCCAGTGCGTCCTCAAGATTGCGCCCGAAGATCCACAGGAACCACATATTCGAGAGCACATGCCAGAGACCGCCGTGGATGAACATGCTGGTCACGATCGTAAGCAGGGCAAAGCCCAGCGGTAGCGTGTGGACGTGGGCATGAGCGTGAGCCGGCATCACGGAGCCGAAGAGCGAGGCGGCGATCCTGGCTGGAACCAGTCCTAAGGTATTGACGAACCCCAACTGGGCTCTGCGGCCGAGCGAGCATTCAAAGACGTAAACAGCCACGTTTGCGGCGATCAGAAAGTAGTTGACCATCGGCGTGGTCAGCCGCGGCGTGTCGTCCTTCAGGGGAATCATTCGTGCTCTGCCGTACCCATGTGCTCATTTACTGCGAAGCTCCCATCATACGGCATTTTGTCGACACTGGGGCGAGGCCTTCACTTGACCGGACATCCGGCTTTCCACGACCATGGACTTGCATGATCGACGCCGTACTCGTACTCGATAAGCCTGCCTCCATGACCTCGCATGACGTGGTGAATCGCCTTCGGCGCCTCACCGGCGAGCGCAGCATAGGACACCTCGGAACCCTCGATCCCATGGCCACCGGCGTATTGCCCCTGGTTCTCGGACGCTACACAAGGCTCGCGCAGTTCTTTCACGAATCCCGCAAAGTCTATGAGGGTGAAATACGTTTCGGCTTCGCCACGGATACCTACGACGCCGAGGGCGAGGCCCTCGAAGCCCCTATAGGCGAGCCACCCACTTTGGAGGCCGTTCGCAGCCAGTTACCGCAACTCCGGGGACGCATTCTGCAGCGCCCTCCGGCGTTCTCCGCCAAGAAGGTCGCCGGAGTTGCCGCTTACAAGCTGGCTCGTCGCGAGCGTCCGGTGGAACTGCAACCGGTCGAGGTAGAGGTCTTCCGCTTCGACGTCCGAGCCGTTTTCGGCGATCGCGCCTCCTTCGTCGCCGAGGTCTCGGCCGGAACCTACATCCGCTCGCTCGTCCAGGATCTCGGCGTAGCCCTCGGCTGCGGAGCGCACCTCGCGCAGCTTCGAAGGACGCAGGCAGGGGAGTTCACCCTCCGGCAAGCCGTCAAGCTTGAGGGGCTCGAGGCGGCGAAGGCGCAGATTTCCTCCTTATCAGAATGCTCATTATCGGACATCTTGGCTGCGGCCGCTACAACTAGCTTCATCCATCCCCGCCTTATGCTGTCGGCGCTTCCGAACGTCACCGCAACACCGGAGCAGCTCGCGGCGATTCGAAACGGGCGGGCGGTCAATCTTCCGGAGTTCTCTTCCGCTCCGCTGGTCAAGGTCTTTGCCAACCAGCACCTGCTCGTCGGCGTCGCCCAGCGCATCGCCGGAACGCTCTTTCACCCGAAGGTTGTTCTTTACGGGAGCAACGAGGCGCTTCCGCTTTAGCAGCCGGCTGCGAGCAGTTCATCGAGCTCCTCTCGAAAGCGCCGCAGCTCCTCCAGCCTCTCTGCCGTCGCTTCCACCAGCTCGCTCTTCGCCTGGAAGACCTTGCGTCCGGCGAGTGTGATCAGCACTCCCAGGACCTCACCCATGCGCCAGCCCGGCTCGCCGATCAGCCGCAATCCCTCGGGCGAGGCCTCCAGCAGCGCGACGCAGCCGCCCTTGCGCACTCCGATTGCCCTCGGGAATCGCTCGAAGCTTTCCAAGTCAAATCCAGCGGCGTAAATAGCTTGCAGTTGTCGTGCCGGGTCCGGCATCGGCGCTGGCCTCCTATGCGGCGGAGCGAAGCACGACGGCCTCCATACCCGCCATCTGCTCGACTGTAGCATGCACGCGGTAAAGCGGAATCTGCGTGGTGGCGAGCCGGTTCTTGTACGGACACTCGCCGGTCATGAAGTCGACGTCCAGCCCCTCGCGGAGCGACTCGCAGGCCACATCAAAGATCATCACCTGTCCCGGCGAGAACCGATCCCAGAGCGGATCATGGTGGATGGTGTAAAAGTGCCGGCAGCCGCTGTGGTCGAAGCTCACCAGAACGGCAGCTATCTCTCCAGTTGAGCTGAGATATCGCCAACTACTACAGCCATATACACTATCATTTAGAATGTTCAACATGAAGTCCTGCCGTTGCCCGTCGAGGAAGAGATTTGTGCTCGCTCCGCGCCACTCTGTCTTGCGCCGGTAGAGCCACTCGGCGGCCTGGCGTGCTCCGTCTGGCTCGCGTGTGAGGCGCAACCCCTCGCGCGCAAGCCTTCGGCTCGCCTTCGCTGACTTTCTGTGCGCCGACGCGAACTCCTCGGCTGAGATCTGGCTGTGGCGGATCATCGGAGCGTTGCAAAATTCGAAGGGAGCGAGTGGCTGCCAGCGGCTTCTTACGGCCCCGCCGCGCAGCGCCGTTACCTCCAGCGGAAGGCCGAGTCGAGCCAGTTCGTGCCAGGCTTCGGCCAGCACTTCGGGCGCCCCCGCGCTGAGCACATCGCGATAATCGAAGAGTGTCTCGCCGATGAGTCCCAGTTCCCTCTCGCGGCGAACGGCGGGGATGATCGCCAGACCTGAGTCCGATTCGGCGAAGACGACGTGTGCTGTCTCGCGTGCAGCAAACCACTCGGCCGCGCGCCGGTTCAGCTCATAGGACTGAAAGAGAGTGTATTCGCAGTGCCGCTCCAGCCACTCCCAGCGGGAACGGAGACACTCCAGCTCATGCGCACCGCGCAATGTTTCAATTCGCAGCAAGCCACCACTCCTGCTCTGGGATTTCAGCTCCGCACGATTGGAAGCTCGCGGGGCCGGACGGGTTTGCTGGCTAAGGAACTTCCGCCGTCTCCGGTTCGGCGAGTCCCACCTTGCGATAGACGCGCAGGATATCTTCGACGCTCACCACGCCGATCAGCAGGTCTAGGTTGCCGCGGTGTACTACCGGCAGTAGCGGACGGTCCTTGATAAAGCGCAGGGCCACGTCGAGCGACTGATCCTGATAGAGCCGGGGAACGCGCGCCCGCACCAGCGAACGGACGGGCTCATCCTCGGCGTGTGCTGGGTCGAGCAGCACGTCGCGGCTCAGCACGCTCCATCGTCCTTCGCCCAGCGAGATCAGGAAGCTCGACTCCGGCGAGGCGGAGACAAATGTGCGCACCGAGCCAAGGGGCTCGTCTCCCAGCAGCGTTCGCGCCGTGGAGGGGTGCATCGCGTCTTCCACCCGGAGGATCGCCTGCTCGCGCTCTTCTTCAATCGAGGGCAGATCGAGGCCATCCTGCCGCGAGAGCAGGTCGAAGAGCGGCACCTCCTGGAAGGCGCGCGATATCAGGTAGGAGATCGTGTTGCAGACGATCACAGGAAGGATGATCGAATAGTTCCCGCTCACCTCCAGGATCATGAAGACCGAGGTCATCGGAGCGCGCATGATTCCGGCAAAGAGCGCTCCCATGCCGACCAGCGCATAGGCTCCCACCGGAACCGCCAGCGTGGGAAAGAGCTGCTGTTCCAGCATGGCCACCGAGCCGCCGAGCATCGCTCCCATGAAGAGCACCGGGGCGAAGAGTCCGCCCGGCGTTCCGGTAGCGAAGCTGAGAGCGGTGGCTGCGAGCTTCAGTCCGGCGATGATTCCCAGGGCCTCCCAGGTGAAGCGGTTGTGCATCGCCAGATCCATCCACTCGTATCCGGCGCCCATCACCTGCGGATACCAGATGGCGATGAAGCCGATGATCAATCCGGCGGCCGCCGGCTGTAGATACTGCGTCCACTGCGGCAGCCGTCGCAGCTGCGGACGGAGATTCTTGATCACCTTGACGAAGACCAGCGAGGCTATGCCGCCCACCACTCCCAGAAGCGCGTAGGCCAACAGCTCGGCGGGACGCTCCAGGTGATAATGCGGAACCCGGAAGAGCGGCTCGTCGCCCATGAACCAGCGCTCGACGACCACGGCGGAGATCGCCGAGAGCACGACGGCTCCGAGCGTCGCGGTACTCCATCGCCCGATGACCTCCTCGATGACGAAGAGCACGCCGGTGATGGGCGCGTTGAACGCCGCTGCGATGCCGGCGGCGGCTCCCACGGGCGCGACCAGGCGCAGGCGCTCGCGCGAGAGCTTCAGCCAGCGTCCCAGGGCCGAGGCCAGCCCCGCGCCGATCTGCAGCGAGGGATCCTCGGGACCGAGCGATTGTCCGCTGCCGATCGAGAGCGCACAAAGGACGAACTTGCCGACGGCCGTATCCGCCGAGATGTAGCCGTCGTAGATGTACAGCGCGCCCTTGGTCTGGTTGATGCCGCTGCCCCGCACGCGCGGAAAGAAACGAATAGCCAGGAAGGCGATCACCAGTCCGGCACCCGCCGGAGCCAGAACCACACGCGGCCAACTGGGATGCATCGAGCTGCCCAGCAGCCAGAGCCGCGACACCTCGATGGCGATTCGGAAGAGCACGATGCAAAGGCCCGACAGGATGCCGATGGCGATCGCCAGAACCATGAAGAACTGCTCTTCTCTGATCGAGATCAGCCCCGGACCGGTGAGCATCCGGCGCAGGCTCTCGAAGTACTTGCGCCGCACCGGCGTGGCCATCAGGCGGAGAAGCGATTCGCGGCTGGGGCCGCTGTGCAATTTCATTGCGCGGCTCCCAGGCGCTTGCGGGAGAGCAGCGCCAGCGCCTCGTCGTCAACACCGGCGGGGCCGCACGAGGCCTGCGCCGCCGCCTCGCTCTGGAAGACAAAGCGCAGCGCGCTCTCTTCCACGTCGTCGCGTCCGCGCAGCTTGCGCTCGCTCATCATCGGATTCAGCCGCGCCGCCCAGCTGGCAAGCTGGCCCCAGGGCGCAGGTTCGGGTGGCTGCGATGCCGGTTCCTGGTTCTTGCTCAGCGCGACGGCGAAGGGCAGGCCGCAGCGCGCCAGCCGCTCGATGGCGATGCGATAGTCGGCGATCAGGCGCTCATGGCGCTGACGTGGGCTGATCTTGTCAGCAAAGGGATCGAGGGCCTCCATCCGGTCTAGCTTCTGCAACATCGCCTCGGCCTCGGCGCTCTTCGGAGAGAGCTCTTCGAGGTAGTGGCGCGCGGCGGAGAAGTTGCCGAGCTCGAAGCTGGCCCTGGCTGCGCCGATGCTCAGCGCCGACCAGAGCCGCAGTTCCTCCTCGCGCTCGGCGCGCTGGCGGGCGTCCAGCGCCGGCTCCGCTTGCGGATGCAGTTCATGCTTCTCGCTGCGGAGGCCGTTCTCGTAGGCATTCAGCGCCTCGGTGGCATCGCCGTTTCGCAGGAAAAGATCTCCAAGCCTTCCCTGCTCGGGAGAGTTTTCCGGAAGCACTGTTTTCAGCGCCAACAGCGCCGCCTCGGCCTGCTCCGGCCGTCGCAGCTCAACCAGATATTCGGACTCATCAAAGCGCGTCTCGATCCGCTGCGGCGCCGGATCGGTGCGATCCGGCCACACGCCCTCGATCGCATTCTCGTAGTAGCGGATGGCGTCCTCGGGATGCTTCTGCCGCGCCTCCAGCCGGGCGAGCTTGAGGTTCACCTGTGCATCGCCGGGATGCTGCTCCCAGAAGGCGCGCAGCTGGGCCCGCGCCTCGCCCGAATTTCCATTGGCCAGCAGCGCGTCGGTCAGCTTCAGCCGATATTGGAAGTTATCCCGCGAGTAGACCAGCGCGGTCTCCAGGGCATCGACCGCCTCGGCCGGACGCTGGACCGCCAACTGGCGCAAGCCGGACTGGTAGTACTCCGTCGCGAGGGCATCCTCTTTGTCCTTGTAGAGGGTTACAACCAGCCGGATGAAAGAAAATCCCAGGACGATGATGAGCGAGAGCGTAAGCAGGGGGCGCCAGTCCCTGAGCGTCCAGACATGCGCCACCACATCGCAATGCGGACAGCGTCCGTTGCCGTCCAATGGATGCCTGCAGATATTGCAAGTGGCCGTCTCTTCGCTCATTCCCCTCTCGCGCGAGCGCTGTGTGGCTCAGTCTGCCCTTCTTACTTCATACCACGTAGTTATCGCGCAGAGAAATGATCCCAACAAAAAGAGAGAGGTTTTCAGACCTCTCTCAGGAAATATCCCACCCGGCTCGATCAGTACAGACGGAAGCTTACCTCCACGTTAATCTGCACGGCCACCGGCGTCCCATCCTTTTTGGCCGGCTCAAACTTCCACTGCCGCACCGCCTCGATCGCCTTCTCATCCAATCCCATGCCCAGGCTGCGGGCGACGCGTACATCGCGCGGACGGCCGTTGGAGTCCACGATCAGCCCCAGCACTACCACTCCCTGATACTTAGCCTTGCGCGCCTCCTCGCTGTAGTCGGGATCGGGACGATAGAGCGCGATCGGAGCGCTCACGCCACCTCCGACGCGGAAGACTCCGCCGCCGATTCCGCCGCCACGACCCGGTCCCACTCCCGGCCCGGTTCCGCTGCCGACTCCGCCGCCGTAGCCGGAGCCGATTCCGCCGCCCATTCCCGTGCCATTCGAGGCCGGTCCGGCTGGAACAGGCGATTTAGGATCGCCAAGGTTCAGCGCAGGCGAGGCCAGGGCGACCATCGGTGGGACGACCACCGTTGGCGGGACCTCCAACTTGGGCTTCTCGTTGCGAATCACAATCGCCGGAGGCGTGATCTGTTCCATCGAAAGCTTTGGCAGCTTTCCCCGGGGCGCGATCAGCTTGTCGTGATCTCCTCCTCCTCCACCGCCGCCGATGACGTCGTTGGCCTTCTTCGAGAGCGGCACATAATCGCTGATGTCCGGCGCGACGAGGCTTATCTGCTGCACCTCTTTCTTGACGACCTTCGCTCCGGCGATCGAGGCGAAGATGATTCCCGCCAGCGCCAGCGCGTGCAACACCAGCGAGACCCCCGCGCTCGGCTTTTTGTAAGTGTCCTCGTCCCATATCTGCTTGACTTCGATCGGGCGCGAGGTTAGCTGCAAGGGCGGGAGCTTCTTCGGGAAGAAGACATCTCGCACGTTTGCCACCAGGGATTGCCAGAGCGGCGAGTCGATCTTCTCCCGCATCAGCAGATTTAACTCTGGCTCATCCTGCCTGCACGTTGGCGAAACCTGATTTGACATGATCCAAACGGCCCCTCACCCCAAGGCCTAGAAACTCTGCAACTCTGTTCAACGCGCTCGGCGAGATTGATCGCCACTCCGACGGACTCCCCTGCCTACCTCTGATGTCGCTGGGCTGCGCCGGTTTGCATACACTGGCTGCAAGCGCAGCCAGCTTCGCACTACTCCCTCTGATGCCCTTTGCGGCGGTCGCGATCTTCAACTTTCGCAGGCTCTGAACTCCTTCTAATGCCGTCGCCGGGTACCCGCGCCGGCTCGCTCCCGTCTTATGCTTATAATGAGGAATTCAACCTTGGATGCCAGTGCGCCTTCAGGGGCGTGCGATTGAAGGATATGGAGAAATTGACGCGAGTGGACCTGAAGGCGACCGTAAATCTGCCCACAACCGAATTTCCGATGAAGGCGAATCTGCCGAACAATGAGCCAAAGATGCTCGAACGCTGGCAGAAAATCGGACTTTACGATCTGCTGCGGAGCACGCGGCGAGGCGCGCCCCTCTGGGTGCTCCACGATGGCCCTCCCTACGCCAACGGTGCCATTCACCTCGGCCACGCTCTCAATAAGTGCCTGAAGGACTTCATCGTAAAGTCCCGCACCATGGCCGGCTACGACTCGCCTTACATTCCGGGCTGGGACTGCCACGGCCTGCCGATCGAGATCAAGGTGGATGAGGCGCTTGGCCGCAAGAAGCTGGAGATGGACCCGCTCCAGGTTCGTCACGCCTGCCGCAAGTATGCGGAGAAATGGGTTCACACCCAGAGCCAGCAGTTCCAGCGCATCGGCGTCTTCGGAGACTTCGCCCATCCCTACTCCACCATGACCCCTGACTACGAGGCCCGGGTGATCGAGAACTTCTACGCATTCTTCGAGAAGGGCTTGGTTTACAAAGGTCTGAAGCCGGTTTACTGGTGCATTCACGACCGCACGGCGCTGGCCGAGGCCGAGGTCGAGTATGAGAACCACACCAGCCCCAGCGTCTTTGTGAAATATGCTCTGAAGAGCCCTGCCGCGGCGCTCGCGCCGGAACTCGCCGCCTACTCGGGCAAGGTCAGCACCATCATCTGGACTACCACCCCCTGGACGCTGCCGGCCTCGATGGCCGTCGCCTTCCATCCGAGGGCGGAATATCAGGCCGTTCTGGACGAAGCTACCGGTCAGGTATTCATCCTTGCCGCCGAGCTGGCTCCGGCGGTGCTGACTAAGCTCGGACTGGGAAAGCAGGGCCACAAGGTCGTGGCAACCTTCCCGGGCGCGCAGCTTGAGCGGGCCATCTTCGCCCATCCCTTCCTCGATCGCGAGATTCTCGGAGTCGTTGCCGAGTACGTGACCATGGATACTGGCACCGGAGCCGTACACACCGCGCCTTCGCACGGCGCCGACGACTTCTATACCGGCGTGAAGTACTCACTCGACCCCACCTGCAACGTCGATGCGGGCGGGCATCTGCGCCACGGATTGCCGGAGTACGACGGCAAGAAGGTCTTTGACGCCAACCAGCCAATTATCGAACTGCTGAAGGCGCGCGGAGTCCTGCTCGGACGCGAGGACATCGAGCACTCCTATCCGCACTGCTGGCGCTGCCACAAGCCGGTGATCTTCCGCGCTACCGAGCAGTGGTTCATCTCGATGGAGGGCCAACTCAGCGACGGAACCCTGCGCAGCGAGGCGCTGAAGGCTATCGCCGGCGTCAAGTGGGACCCGGCCTGGGGCGAGGAGCGCATCGCCAACATGGTGGCCACGCGTCCGGACTGGTGCATCTCACGCCAGCGCATCTGGGGAGTTCCGATTGCCGTCTTCTTCTGCGAGAGCTGTGGCAAGCTGCACGAGTCGCCGGCCACCAACCGCGCCGTTGTCGAGCTCTTCGCCCGCGAGGGCGCCGATGCGTGGTACGCCCGCCCGGCCAGCGAGATCGTCCCCGCGGGAACCAAGTGTGCCCATTGCGGCCACGAAGGCTTCCGCAAGGAGATGGACATCATCGACGTCTGGTTCGAGTCCGGAGCCTCGCAGGCCTCAGTGCTGCCGAGAATCTACGGCGAGTGGAAGCCCTCGGATATGTACCTTGAGGGCGGCGATCAATATCGCGGCTGGTTCCACTCCTCACTGCTCTGCTCCATCGGGTTGAACGGCGAAGCGCCCTATCGCTCGGTGGCTACCAACGGCTGGACGCTCGACGAGAACGGCCGCGCCATGTCGAAATCGCTGGGCAATACGGTCGATCCGGTCGATATCGCCAAGCGCATGGGCGGAGACATCGTGCGCTTCTGGGTCGCCTCGGTCGACTTCCGCGAGGATGTGCGCGCCAGCGAGAACCTGATGAACCGCGTCGCCGAGAATTACCGGAAGATTCGCAACACCTTCCGCTACATTCTCGGCAATCTGCATGGCTTCACCCCGGCGACCGACGTTGTGTCCTTCGACCAGATGGAGCCGCTCGATCAGTACATGCTGCTGCGCACCGCCGATGTCGCCGCCGAGTGCCGGGCGTGGAGCGAGCAGATGTTTTTCCATCGCATCTACCAGCGGCTGAATGAGTTCTTCGCCGTCGATCTGAGCGCGCAGTACTTCGACATTCTCAAGGACCGGCTCTATACCTTCCCGCGCAGTTCTCGCGAGCGCAAGTCCGCGCAGACGGCGCTCTGGCGCATCGGCGAGGCGATGCTGCGGCTCCTCGCGCCGATCCTCAGCTTCACCGCCGACGAGGCCTGGCAGTTTATGCCGAAGATGCTCTCGCGGCCGGAGAGCGTTCACCTCGCGCTCTTCCCCAACGCCAACGACGTCACCGGTGAGATCCGCGACCGCGAGCAGGCCGAACGGCTTCGCGCCGACTGGGACTATCTCTTCGGGTTGCGCGAGGAGGCGATGCGCAGGCTGGAAGAGCTGCGCATCGACAAGACGATCAAGGCCAACCTGGAAGCTCGCGTCGTTATCACCGCCAGCGGCGACGACTACACGCGCATCGCGCAATATGCCGATAAGCTGGCGGCGTTCTTCGTCGTCTCGCAGGTGGAGGTAAAGGCGGGCGCGCCGGATTCGTCGCTGGTGGTTGAAGCCACCAAGGCCGATGGCGAGAAGTGCGAGCGCTGCTGGAACTACTCGACCCACGTCGGCGAGGATGCGCAGTTCCCCACCGTCTGCGAGCGTTGCAGCGCGAATCTTGCCGTCATCGTGGCCGAGCAGAACGGCGAGGGGAGCGCAAAGGCCTGATGTCGCGCTCGCTTCGTCTCGTCTACTTCCTGATCGCGGCGGCCGTGATCGTTCTCGACCGCCTGACCAAGCTGCTCGTCGCGCGCGAGATCGAGCTCAACTTCGGCAGCGTCATCGTGATTCCGAATCTCTTCTCGATCACGCATGTCGAAAATAGCGGCGCGGCCTTCAGCCTCTTCGCCGACTGGCCGGCGCGCGTGCGCGTTCCCATGCTGGTCGGCTTTTCCACGCTGGCGATGTGCGTGGTCTGCTATCTTCTGTGGACCTCGGCGCGGCGCTTTACCTGGAGCGGGCTGGCGCTGGCGCTGATCCTGGGCGGCGCGGTCGGCAACCTTTACGACCGCATTCGTTACGGCCACGTGACGGATTTTCTGCACTTCTACATTGGTCCCCATAGCTGGCCGGACTTCAACCTCGCCGACAGCTCCATCGTCTGCGGAGCGATTTTGCTGGCGATCGATCTCATCCTCGTCCGCACGCCACGGCAGAGCGCCTGATCGTCGCCTTGATTCGCGCCGTGCTCCGGAGGCTCTATAATAGTTAGATTCGGGAGTTGGCCGATGGCGGCTGTAGGGCCGCCGTCTGCCTGGTGGGCCGGGCGAACATGTCCAATGACGCGATCGTCGTGCGCGGAGCGCGCGTTCACAACCTGAAGAACATCGACTTCGAGATTCCGCACAACCGCCTGACGGTGGTGACGGGAGTCTCCGGGAGCGGCAAGAGCTCGCTCGCCTTCGACACCATCTACGCCGAGGGACAGCGGCGCTATGTCGAATCGCTCTCCGCCTACGCCCGGCAGTTCCTCGAACGCATCGACAAGCCCGAGGTCGATTTCATCGACGGCATCGCCCCGGCCGTCGCCATCCGGCAGAAGAACCAGACGCGCAATCCGCGCTCCACGGTCGCCACGGCCACGGAGATTTACGACTATCTGCGCCTTCTCTACGCCCGCATCGGACGCACCTACTGCCCGCAGTGCGGCGAGCCGGTGAAGAACGACACCGTCGATGAGGTTGCGGAAAAAATTCTCGCTCTCGGCGATGGCACGCGCATCCAGGCGCTGTTTCCGCTGCTGCACGGCGAACTGCCAACATCCGAGGCCGGCAGCAAGGGCCGCGGCCGGAAGAAGAAATCCGCCGCCGAAGCCGAGCGGAGTCAGGCTCTTCGCGACCGCCTCTTCGAGCTGCGCAAGAGCGGATTCAACCGGCTGATTCAGGATGGCGAGCTCTTCGAGTTCTCCACTCCGGAATCGCTGCTCGGAGTCGACTTTTCGCAGCCGGTCTTCATTCTGCTCGATCGCATCGTCGTCGACTCCGAATCGCGCTCGCGTATTGTGGACGCTATCGAGAGCGGATACCGCGAGGCCGGCGAGGTCATCTTCGAGACCGCTCCCAGCGAGGGCGAGCCCGAGCGCATGCGCTTCTCGCAGCGCTTCGAATGCAAGCGCTGCAATCTGAAGTTTGAGCAGCCGGAGCCGCGGCTGTTTTCATTTAACAATCCCTTTGGCGCATGTCCGCGCTGCCAGGGCTTCGGCAACACGATCGACTTCGACATGGAGCTGGTGATTCCCGACAAGTCGAAGACGCTGGCCGAAGGCGCGATCGAGCCGTGGACGAAGCCCAAGTACCGTCCTCTGGGCACGGAGATGCGCCGCGTCGCGCGACTTGCCGGCGTTCCGCTCGACGTCCCCTGGGCACGGCTGAGCGAAGATCAGCAGCAGTTCATCCTGGAAGGCGACGGGCGCTGGCACGGGGTTCGCGGCTTCTTCGATCAGCTGGAGCGCAAGAAGTACAAGCTGCATGTGCGCGTCTTTCTCAGCCGCTACCGTGGCTACTCGCTCTGCGGCGAGTGCGGCGGTGCGCGCCTTCGCAAGGAGGCGCGGCTGGTTCGCATCAACGGCCTCGATATTTGCCAGCTCTGCCGCAAGTCTGTGGAAGAGGCGGCGCGCTTCTTTGATGAGCTGTCGCTGAGCGTGCAAGAGACGGCCATCGCCAGCAAGCTGCTGGAGGAGATTCGCAGCCGCCTGCGCTTTCTCAACGAGGTCGGCCTCGAATACCTTACGCTGGACCGCCTCAGCTCGACGCTCAGCGGCGGCGAGGCGCAGCGGATTCAGCTTGCAACCTCGCTGGGCTCGCGGCTGGTGGGCACGCTTTATGTGCTCGATGAGCCGTCGATCGGACTGCACAGCCGCGATACCGCGCGGCTGATTCACATCCTCAAGTGCCTGCGTGATCTCGGCAACACGATCCTTGTCGTCGAGCACGATCCCGAGGTGATGGCCGCCGCCGATGAAATTCTCGATCTCGGCCCGGGAGCGGGCGAGCATGGCGGCCTGCTGGTGGCTTGCGGAACCTATGAGGAACTGCGCGCCAATCACCAGTCGCTCACCGGACGCTATCTCAGCGGCGATCTGCAGATCCAGATGCCGGCACAGCGCCGCGAGCCGAACAAGCGTTTCCTCCGCCTGCGCGGCGCGCGCGGACACAACCTCAAGAACATCGACGTAACTTTTCCGCTCGGCATGATGGTCGCCGTCACCGGCGTATCGGGCTCCGGCAAGAGCACGCTGGTGCACGATGTGCTCTATCGCCGGCTTGCGGCGATCAAGAAGCAGAGCGCGGCCGAGATTGAAGACGGGGGCAGCGCCGAGCTCGAGGGCGATCAGTGGATCGACGGCGTCGAGCTGGTCGATCAGTCGCCGATCGGACGCACGCCGCGCTCGAATCCCGTGACCTACATCAAGGCCTTCGATCCCATTCGCGAGCTCTTTGCCTCGCATCCCGAGTCCATCAAGAAGGGATACACGGCGGGATACTTCTCCTTTAACATCCCCGGTGGCCGCTGCGAGAGCTGCTCGGGCGACGGCACGGTGACGGTGGAGATGCAATTTCTTGCCGACGTGGAGCTGACCTGCGAGGAGTGCAAGGGTACACGCTACAAGCCGGAGATTCTCGCCATCCGCTATCACGGCAAAAACATTCACGAGGTTCTGAACTTGACGGTGAAGGAGGCGCTAGGCTTTTTCAGCGGCGTTCCCAAGGTGGTCGACAAGCTGCGCGTGCTGGAAGAGGTCGGACTCGGATACCTGCGGCTTGGGCAATCCGCCACCACGCTGAGCGGCGGCGAAGCGCAGCGCATGAAGCTGGCGGCTCATCTGCAGCCGCAGGGACGCGAGAGGGTGCAGCGCAATCCCGATGGCTCGGCGGCGAGGCGCAGATCGCAGATGCTTTATATCTTCGACGAGCCCACAACCGGCCTGCACTTCGACGACGTAAGCAAGCTGCTGGCGGCCTTCAAGAAGCTGATCGACGCCGGCGGCTCGATTATCGTCATCGAGCATAATCTCGACGTGATCAAGGCGACGGATTGGGTGATCGATCTCGGCCCCGAGGGCGGCGAGCGCGGCGGAGAGTTGGTAGCCGCGGGAACTCCCGAGCAGATCGCGGCCAATGCCCGCTCCTACACCGGACAATGGCTGCGCAAGGTGCTCCCCACGCCGGAACAGGCGGCACTATGGTGAAGCGGCTTCAGATCGCGGCGCTTTGCCTGATTTTTGGCCTGATGCTGGCCGGCGCCGTGCCGGCACAGAAAATCGGCGTGCGACCGCCCGCTGGTGACCGTGCTTCTTCCATCGCAGCGGCTGAGCGCGCCATGGACCGCGAAGCCTGGCCGGAGGCCGAGGCCATCCTGCGCAAGCTGGTGGCCGCCAACGCTAAAGACGCCCTCGCCTGGTTCGACCTCGGCTATGTTATGCACGCTCAGAAGAACTACGCCGAGGCAATCACCGCCTACCGCGGAGCCGTCGCCGCCCAGCCGCAGAGCTTCGAGTGCAACCTGAATCTTGGACTGATGCTCGCACACGAGGGCCGTCCCGAGGCATCCAAGTATCTGGAGGCCGCTACGCGATTGAAGCCCACCGGCGAGCATCCCGGCCAGTCGCTGGCCCACGCCTGGTCTGCCCTGGCCGAGGTCGAGGAGCACGACGCGCCCGATGCGGCGCTTGCGGCATGGGCACACGCCGTGGAGCTCGCGCCCGATGTGCAGAACCATCTCGGCTACGGCACAGCGCTCGAAAAAGCCGGCAAATCGGCCGAGGCCGAGGCCGAACTTCGCAAGGCCGGCGCGCTCGATCCCAAGTCCAGCGATGCGATGGCCGCGCTTGCCAGCTTCTACATGCGCGGCAAGCGGCTGCCCGAGGCCGAGCAGACTCTCACCCGCCTCGTCGCCATTGCTCCCAGTGACGAAAACGCGCATTTGCAACTCGGCCGCGTCCTCGGTGCCGAGGGCAAGAATGCCGAGGCAGCCGTCGAACTGCGCAAGGCCGTTGAGCTGCGTCCCGCGGATTGGGATGCGCTGCGCGATCTTGCGCTTGTGCAGGAGCACGGCAAGCAGTACGAGGATGCCGCGCAGAGCTATCGCCGCCTTATCGCGCAGTTCCCGGAGGATTCCGACGCGCACAACGGTCTGGGGACGGTGCTGCTGGCGCAACATCTGTACGCAGAGGCGGAGAGAGAGCTTCTCGTCTGCGTGCGGCTGAAGCCGGAGTGGGGCGAGGCCTACGGACAGCTTGCCCTTGCCGCCTCCGGCAACAAGGACTATGAGCTTGCGATCAAGGCTCTGGACGCGCGCAGAAAGCTGCTCCCCGAGCTGCCGTCGAGCTACTTTCTGCGCGCCACTTGCTATGACCATCTGCGCCGTTTCGCCGAGGCGGTGGAAAATTACAAGGCATTTCTCGCGATCGCCGACGGAAAGTTTCCGAACGAAGAGTGGGAGGCTCGGCACCGCCTGATCGCCATCGAGCCCGAGGTAAAGAAGAAGCGATGAAAGCCCTGCCCGGAGTGCTCTTTGTCCTGCTGCTTGCCGGCTGTTGCGCGGCTCAGCGGCAGGAGGAGCCCGAGTGGCAGCGCAAGGCCGAAAACTCGCACGGAGGCGAGTGCGTCAAAGCCTGTCTGCAGGCGGCGCACGTGACGTTGGAGGACGCCAACAAGCTTTTCAGCAGCGGCGATACCACCGGCGCACTCGCGCGCATCACCGATACGGTCGCCTACGTCAAGCGCTCAGTCGATTGCTCCGTGCAGTCGCACAAAGACCTGAAGCAGGCGGAGATCCTCCTGCGAGGGCTGATCCGGCGCGCGCACGATATCGAACACAGCCTCGACTACGACGACCGGCCGCCGGTCGTCAAGGCGATCGCCGAGATGGAGCAGCAGCGCGATCGCCTGCTGCATGCCCTCTTCGGCGCGGCCGCCGGAGGGCCAGCGGAGAAGAAGCCATGAAGATGCTCGTCGCAGCCGTCGTGCTGATCCTCACCGTTGCCGCACAGGCGCAGTTTTCGCGCCATGACCCGCTGAACGCCCACGAGATCGAGTTGATGCGCGAGTACGCACAGGAGCCGCAGAAGCGCATCGAGCTGCTGCTTGGCTTCTCGCGCGAGCGCATGATGGCCATCGACCGGCTGCTCGCCGAGCCCAAGCCCGATGGAACGAAGATCGGCGATCTGCTCACCGAGTTCGCCGCCGTCATCGACGAGCTCGACGACAACCTGGCGATGTACAACAGCCACAGCGAGGACCTGCGCCGTCCGCTGCGCCATGTTCTCAAGGGCGAGGCCGAATTCCAGCAGAAGCTGAAGACGCTGCGAGAGAGCGCAAGCCCGCTGCAGAAGCGCGGGTTCGCCGCCGCGCTCGATGACGCCAGCGACGCCCTCGATGGCAGCGCCGAGAGCGCCCGCACCATGCTCGCCGATCAGCTCGCGAAGAAGGGTGAGGAAAAGGAAATGGAGAAGCACGACAAATCGGCTCGCGAGCGCGAGAGCGAAGAGCACGCGCCGCTTCCCGGCTCTAGCGGAGCGCCCCAGACTCCACCCGAGCACTGAGCCGATCTGATAATCTGGAAGCGCCTTGAAGGATTCGCTGCTGCCACTGCTGCATGAGACCTACCGGGAGCTTCGGCCCCGGGCCCCGATCCCTGCATTCGATCTACAGTTTTATCCCTTCGCCAACATCAACAACACCGTGCGCCTCGCCGATGGAAGGATGAAGCTGCGCCTCAGCGACCTGCTGGAAGGCGCGCCCGAGAGCGTGCTGAAGGCGATCGTCCACATCCTGATGGCGAAGATCTACCGCAAGCCCATCGACGCCACCCACACGCTGCGCTACCGCCGCTACATCGCCTCACGCGACATGATGGAGAAGGCGCAGCAGGTCCGCCAACTGCGCGGGCGCAAGCGGTTGGAGCCGCCTCGCGGACGCTTCTACGATCTGGATGAGCTCTTCGACTCGCTGAACACTCGCTTCTTTCACGGATTGCTGGGAAGGCCGCGGATGAGCTGGAGCGTCGATCGCGCCCGCCACCTGCTCGGCCACTACGATCCGGCTCACAACGCCATCATCATCAGCAAGGTCTTCGATCAGCCTCACGTGCCGCGGCTGGCGATGGAATACATCGTCTACCACGAGATGCTGCACCTCAGGCATCCGGTGACGATGCGCGGCGGAAGACGATGCGTGCACAGCAAGGCATTTCGCGAGGAAGAGAAAGCCTTCCCGCAGATGGAAGAGGCGAGGCTTTTCCTGAGGACTCTGTGAACCTTGAGACTCTGAAACCTTGCAAAGGTTCAAAAGCAAAAGCCCCGCTCAAGCCAAAAGAAGGCTTGAACGGGGCTTTTGCCCTTTCAACTTTGAAACCTTGAAACCTGCTTTTTACATCCTGTAGCGGCCGGTATCCTCGTCGCTCAGCCCTTCGAGCCAGCGCCGCAGATCTTCGCCTGTGATTCTGCCCGTCCCTCCGGCGGCCATTCGCGAGTTCTGCAGCACCTCTTCTTCGACGTAGATAGGTGCGTCGGCGCGCATGGCCAGCGCGATGGCGTCCGAGGGGCGCGCGTCGATGACCAGCGGTTCGCCGTTGCGCGTCGCCCAGATGGCGGCGTGGAAGGTATCGTTGCGCAGCTCGGTGACCACCACCCGCTCGACGATCGCTCCCAGCCCGGCGATGGCGTTTTTCAGCAGGTCGTGCGTCATCGGACGCGGAGGCGAGATTTTTTCGATCTCAAGTGCAATGGCGTTGGCCTCGAAGACTCCCACCCAGATCGGCAGCACCGCATCGCTGTCCACATCCTTCAGCACGATGATCGGCATATTGGTTGTCGGGTCCAGCATCAGCCCGCGAACGCGCATCTCGACTTCCATGCGTCTCCCCTCTTTCAGATGACCGCCGGTACCGCGTCGGCCACCATTTCGCCCACCAGGCTATTTGGATGCGTGCGGGTGATGGCAACGCTCACATAACTGCCAACCTTGGGCGCAACCACGCCGGCGGGAACCGTGAAGTTTACAGTTTTGTTCTGCGAGGTGCGGCCCGGAATCTGCGGACGGCCGGGAGCATGCGCCTCCACCATCACCTCCAGCACGCCGCCCAGATGCCGGCCCCAGTTTGTGCGCTGCATCTCGCGCTGGCTCTCGTTGAGCACGGTCAGCCGGCGGCTCTTCTCCTCCTCCGGGATGGCGTCCACCATGCTGATCGCCGGAGTATTCGGACGCGGCGAATACTTGAAGCTGAAGATACCGTCGAACTGCACCTCATCGAGCAGAGACATGCTCATCGCGAAATCTGCCTCCGTCTCGCCTGGGAAGCCGACGATGATGTCGGTGGTCAGCGAAATCTCCCGCCGCGCGCTGCGAATCCACTCGACCCGTTCCAGGTACTGCTCGCGCGTGTACTCCCGCGCCATCGCCGCCAGCACACGCGAGGAGCCGCTCTGCACCGGCAGATGGATGTGATCACAGAGCGCGGGCACGGCGTCGATGGCTTCCACGATATCGCGGGTGAAGTGCCGCGGATGCGAGGTCATGAAGCGCACCCGACGGATGCCCGCGACCTGGCCGACCTCGGCGAGCAGTTCGGCAAAGCTGCGCCGGCCGAGCGGATCGCGATAGGAGTTCACATTCTGCCCCAGGAGCTGGATCTCGGTGAGGCCGCTCTCGGCGATCTGCCGCGCCTCTTCCAGCACCGATTCCGAGCTGCGGCTGCGCTCACGCCCGCGGGTATACGGAACCACGCAGTAGGAGCAGAACTTGTCGCAGCCCTCGATGATGGTGATGTATCCGCGATGCGGATTGGTGCGGGCGGCAAATGCCGTCTCGAAGGTATCGCCGCTCTCGCGGTCGTCGAGGCCGGTGGCGCGCTTGCCCTGCTCGAGCTGCACCAGCATCTGCGGCAGGTTGCGATAGCTGGCCGAGCCGGCCACCAGCGAGACATGCGGAGCGCGCTCGAAGATGCGCTCGCCCTCCTGCTGCGCCACGCAGCCGATCACCGCAAACTTCTTGCCCATCTTTTCCAGCCGCTTGAAATCCGCAAGGCGGTGGAAGACCTTCTGCTCGGCCTTATCCCGAATCGAGCAGGTGTTGTAGAAGATCAAGTCTGCCTCTTCCACATCCTCTACCTGCCGGTAGCCCTGCGCCAGAAGTGATCCGGCTACCTTCTCGGAATCGTGAAAGTTCATCTGGCAGCCGAAGGTTTCAATGAAGAACGTCTTTTGTCGTTGGAAGCTCAAACCGGTTTCCTGCCGCCCGCGCGATCGATCGGCACGCAGGCCTATTCCTGCGCCAATTATCGCAGATTCTACGCGGAAAAAACGGGACTACGCGGCGTTCGGCAGCCTGCAGGCAGCGATGGGAGGACGCTTCACGATCTCTGTCGCAAGAACCATGTGAACCAGCCGCTCTTTACGAAGCGTCTGATGGAAGCGCAAACGTGCTACAAGTCTCCTGCCGTCAGCCGCCACGCAGCGCCAGAGTCCGGCGTCGCCCCACTCAGCTTCCTCGGGGCGAGCACGCTCCGGAATCATTCCCGCTCGCCTCCGGCGACGAACTCGGAGACGTGGCCTCCGAGCTCCTGCCATAGAGCTCGGCTGTAGCCTCGTTGACCTCTACCACGCGCATGCTCTCCGAGTCGAAAATCAAAACGAATTCCAGAGCTGGCTGTGCAAAACTGTCATCGAGATTTCGCATCTTCCCGTGAAAATACGGCGAACAGCGCGTCCGGAGACCCGGTTGACGAAAGCCTTCTATGCTCTTATGATCAAACAGTAAAATCCATCAGCGACAACGCTGCCCTCTCGTTCAACGGTTAGGACACCTGCCTCTGGAGCAGGTTATCGGGGTTCGAATCCCTGGGGGGCAGCCAAAATTCTGCCCGAAGTTTCCCCATCCAACTGAGAACGCGCCTTTTATACGACTTGCGCGTGTATATGCAAGAAGACCAGCCGCAGATTCGCGGCTGGCCCGGAGAAGACCGGTGCGGTTCGGTCTTCTAGAACCACTTGCCCTTTGCAACAACAACTTTGCTCGTCTTGCTCTGCGAGGCGGTCACCGTAAGCGCGATCGGCAAGGTCACCGACTCTCCGCCTCCGCTTGCGGTCACCGTGATGGTGGTGAGTTTCGTGGCCGCCGAGCTTGCCGCCGTCAGCTTGATCGGGAGGCTGCCATTTCCCGGAGCTGCGATGGAGCTCGCCGAGAGCGCCGCCGTCACCCCCGCCGGCAGTCCTGCGATGGAGATACTCACCGCCGAGCTGAATCCGCCCGTTGTTTTGCTGCTCAACGTCAGCACAGCCGAATTCCCACGCGCCAGCGAGAGCGAGCTCGCTGAGAGCGAAGCGCTCAGCACCGGCACCGTCACCGTGAGCTGCACGCTCTTGCTCAGCGATCCCGCCGTGGCCGTCACGGTGATGGTGTAGCTGCCTCCGGGCGTGCTCGGCGAAGCGGCCAGCGTCAGGGTGCTGCTGCCGCTGCCCGGCGCGGCAATCGATGCCGGCGAGAAGCTGGCCGTCATCCCCGAGGGCAGTCCACTGGCCTTCAGGCTGACACTGCTGTTCATCGACGAATTTCCGCTGACCGCTAGAGTCAACGTGTGCGAGCTGCCCGGCGGCAGCGCAAGGGGACTGCCGGAGGCCGCAAGCGTGAAGCCTGGCGCGACCGGAGACGGGTTCTGACTGCTGCCCCAGTGCGCCACCAGCGCGCTGGCGTCAACCGAGCCAAGTCCGCTGGCCGGGTCGTATCCCGCCGTGGCGCTGTAGCCCGTCAATCCCGGCACGCTGTTACTGCCGGTGGTGATGTCATGGAAGGCCGCCGCTCCGGTGCTCGAAGAGGCAAGCGCGTAGAGCATTGAATTCGGAAGCCCAACCCGAGCTCCCGCGCTCTGCGCTACCAGCGCAAAGATCCCGGCGAGCGTCGGCGAGGCCGCCGAGGTTCCGCCGACGGCGTACTGCGCTCCGTTAATCACGATCATGTAGCCATCGTGTCCCGCCGCCGTCAGCGAAAGGTCTGGGACATCGCGCTTCCCATCGGCCGGCACGCCTTTGCCGCTCTGCCAGCTCGGCTTGGAGTAAATCTTGCTCGCGCCTCCGCCGCCCGCCCACAGTCCCGAACCGCCGCTTGCGCTCCCGCTCTCATTCCACACCGTCTCAGGAATGTACTGCAGCGCCGAGGCTCCGGCCGAGCTGTTCGTCTGCGACCAGTAGAGCGAGGGGTTCGCGGTGTCGTTGAACTCCGTGCCGCCGACGCAGACGTTGTAAGCCGTCGAGCAGAGGCCGTTGACCGCCGCTCCGAATTGCGCTTTCGTCTGGGAAGGATCGTCGCATTCAGCCGCGCCGCTGTCGCCTGCGGCCACCAGCACCGTGATTCCCTGCACCGCCGCCTGCTGCCAGAGCGCATTGACGTACGCGTTGCCCGAAGTGGTGAGATCGGCTTCGCAGACGCCGAAGCTCATCGTCATCACCGGCGCAAGGTTCTGGTTGACGATGTACTGCGCCGAGAGAAACGTGCCATCGGTGGTCGCCGAAGCAGAGCTGGCAACGAACTTCACCGTGGCGTTCTTTGCCAATGCTCCGGCCCACTCGGCATCGAGTGTCGCCTCGGTCAGCTCGTCGTTGTTTGAGGTGCCGGGATCGGCGCCGTTCACGATCACCTGCGGATCGTTGGCGGGAAGTCCGTAGCTGCTGCGAAAGGAGCGCACGTCGGAGAGCTTGATGTTCGAGCGAGCCACTACGGCGATGCTCTCTCCGCTGCCGGTCAACCCCTGCGAGTAGAGTGGATTGACGTCGTAGATCAGCGCCAGGTCAGCCGGAGTCACAAAGTGCGTGGCTCCAAAGGTGAACTCCGGCGAGGGAGCCACAGCCGCAAGGTGCTGCGCATGCGCGCGGAAGTCGTGCAGCGACAACACGCCCTTCACTACCGGCGCAAGCGCCGCGGGAATGCTCGGCTCTGTGGCGTTGGCGATGTGCAGCGCGCCTTTCACGCGGTACTGCCTCATGCGGGTGGCGAAGGCGCGCTCAACCTGCTCCGCCGTACCGCTGAAGACGATGCTGGAGCGCGACGCTGAGAGCTGATCGACGCTGAATCCATGGCTCTGAAGCCAAGAGCCTATGCGGGCCAGATCTTCTTCCGAGGCTCCGAAATGTTCGGCGTACTCTTCCGGCGTCAGCCATTGGTGATACTGCGGCGAGTTGGGATCGTGCTGCGCCGCGATCAGAGCATCCAGCGCGGCCTGCTGCTCCTCGGATGGCTGCAGCACCAGCACCATCTTCTCCATCGTCATGCCGGCAGCTACCGGGCCTGCATCGAACTCCGGCCGCGCCAGCCGGTGACGGTCGCCGCGCAAGAGGTGGAGCGCGCCCTCATCAATGCTGCCGCTGATTCGCGACGAGGCATGCACAGCCAGAGGGTCGGGTGCCCGCACAATCTGCGCCTCCATGATGTCGCTGAATATCAGCGATGCCAGCAATGACAGAACCGCACACCAGATACGCTCCGAGAGCCTCATCCTTCTTCCCCATGCGCGGGATTTGCACCGTAGCGTGCCGCGCTATGAGCAAAAGCGGAGGATCATCTGCAGAAGATGAGGAATCGAAAGGCGTGAACAGGTACGGCGGTACAGAGCCGGAGCGCGCACAGGAGTAATGGGAGCGCGCTCATGTTTCAGAGAGGAAAGTCCGCTATGCAGGACTGAACTACGGCTTGTGGCAGTGCCGCAAGCCGTAGCGGTGACGCCCTGCGCATCAGGCCGGCGATCGCGTCAACCGTTATTCGGCGATATTCAGCGCGCGCTTGAACGATCCGCGCTCGTTCGTGATCTTCTGCTGCAGCAGCGTGATCGCGTAGATCAACTGCTCAGGGCGCGGAGGGCATCCCGGAACGTAGACATCCACCGGAATCCACTGATTCACTCCCTGCACCACGGCGTAGTTGTTGAAGATGCCGCCCGAGGTCGCGCACGCTCCCATCGAGATCACCCACTTCGGCTCGGGCATCTGCAGGTAAAGCTGGCGGATCACTGGCGCCATCTTCTGCGAGACGCGCCCGGCGATGATCATCAGATCGGCCTGCCGGGGTGAGGGACGAAAGACCTCGGCGCCGAAGCGGGCGATATCGAAGCGCGAGGCTCCCATCGCCATCATCTCGATCGCGCAGCATGCCAGGCCGAAGGTCATCGGCCAGATCGAGCTCTTGCGAACCCAGTTCACCGCCGCGTCGAGGGTGGTCAGCACCAGACCCTCCTGCTCGTGGCTGCCGCCGTAGGTGACCTGCGCAATGCGCGCCGGGCTCTGCGGATCGCCGGCCAGTGACTGGAAGCGCTCGACTCCGGTTACGTTCTTCTCCATGGTTCCCCCACCGAACTGCCAATTGTAGCGCGCTCAATCGATTCGATTCCACTTCCCAGTCGGCCGATGCGGAAGAATACTGGCTACCGGCGTCATCTCCTGCTACCTTTAGCGTATGCACAATCCAGGGGTTTGCGGAATCATTCTGGCGGCGGTTGCAAGGCCCACGGCGGCAGCGCTGGACGCCCTGATCGATGCGCTGACCACCGATACCGAGATGGTGCTGGTTGCCCTCGACGCCGGCGATCATTCCCTTGAGCCGGTTGCCTGGGCGCGCGCCGCCTACGCCGTTCCCATGGCCGCGCAGGCCACGGAGTCCGACATTCTTCGCCGCATGCTGCAGGAGGTGCTCAACTACGGCCGCGATACCGCGCTGCTTGTCTCCGCTGCGCAGCCCACACCTTCGGCCGCCGATCTCCGTGCGATGATCGCCGCCTACTCCACCGCGGCAGACGAAATATGGGCCGTTGTTGCCGACTCGGCAGCGCCCGCCTCCGCGCCCATCCTGCTGGGCCGCAACATGATCGAGCAGTGCCTCCGGCAGCAGGGATGGAGGACGACCGAAGAGTTGCTGGCGGCGAATCGCGCGCATGTGCTCGCACCCGGCGGCGGCGCGGTCGCCGCGGAAAGACCGCAATGAAAATTTATTCTCCTTCAGGAGCAGACGTTTGAGTTCAAGTACTCCTAGCCTTGCATCCGTGCAATTCATCCAGCAGATTCTTGCAACGCGTCCGGCCATCGCCGTCTTCGATTGCGACGGCACGCTCTGGTCGGGAGACGCCGGCGCCGACTTTTTCTACTGGGAGCTGGAGCGCGGATTCGTTGCGCCAGAGATAGACAGGGCAATTCGCCACCGCTATGACCAGTACGTTGCCGGCCGCGTCGATGAGCTCTCCATCTGCGGCGAGATGATCCAGATCAACAGGGGCGTGCCGATCGAGAAGATGCGCGCCGCGGCCCTGGAGTTCTTCGGCTCCGTCGTGCGCCCGCGCGTCTTTCCGGAGCTGCTGGAGCTTACAGAACAGCTCGCTGCGCAGGGATGCGAGCTCTGGGCCGTCTCCAGCACCAACAACTGGATCATCGAGACAGGAGCCGCGCTCTTCGGCATACCGCCCGAGCGCGTCCTCGCCGCCACGCTGGCGGTAGAAGATGGAGTGATCACCGATCGCCTGCTGCGCGTTCCAACTGACGAGTTGAAGCAGACGGCCATCGAAGAGTGTATCGGCCGTCCGATCGACGCCGTCTTCGGCAATTCCATGCACGACTTTGCCATGCTCGAAAGGGCCGGACGAGCCTACGCAGTCAATCCCAATCCGGACCTCGCCGAGCGGGCACGGAAGCTGGGATGGACCATCTATCGTCCGGAAGTAAGGTAGGCAGGGTGTGCGAACATTTTCGAATCGGGGTAGGATGTTCGAGACACCCTGTTTCGTTCGCTGAGTTCTGCAATGAGAATCGTTTCGCTGCAACCAAGCATTACCGCAACGCTCGTCGCCATCGGCGCGCAAGATCATCTGGTGGCGTGCACACGTTACTGTAAGCAGCTCTGTCCTGAAGTAGCGAACAACGGGATGGCGATCGTCGAGGACACATGGTCGGCGAGCGCTCCGCAGATTCTCGCCCTGAAGCCGGAGCTTGTGATAGCCTCGGTTCCCTACCGCATGGAGTCGCTCTCCGAGATCCTCCGCGCCGGCGTACGCGTCGTAGCCTTCGCGCCCAGGACGCTGACCGATATCTACGATGACATTCGGCTGATAGCCACCCTCGTCGGCCGCGTCGCAGAAGGCACAGCGCTGGTCAGGAACTTTAAGGAGGAGCTGGCGCAGACGCGCGAGCTGACCGCCACGCAGCCGGTACAGCGCGTCTACTGCGAGGAGTGGGGCAAGCCGATGATCGCCTCGCAGCGCTGGGTCGCTGAGATGATCGAGGCCTCCGGAGGCGTCTTTATCGGCGAACCCGGCGCGCAGACCACCCCCGAGCAGATCGCCAAGGCCGACCCCGAGGTGGTTCTGGCCGCATGGTGCGGCGCGGGAGACCGTGTCCCGCTCGGCAAGCTCGCCGCTCGCGATGGCTGGACCAACACGGCTGCCGTGCGCGATCGCCGCCTCTTCTGCATCTCCGACGAGCTGCTGAACACCCCGGCTCACACCCTCGCCCTCGGATTGCGCGCCATTCGCTGGGCGCTGCATCCGAATCTCTTCTGGCGTCCGGCGGGAGTTCGCTCCATCGACGACGACGCGCAATGAGTGGTGAAGCTCCCGCGCCAAAGCAGGTGGTCGCCGGGGTCATCGTGCGTGCGGAGCGAGTTCTGGTCTGCCAGCGACGCGAAGATCAAACCTTCCCGCTGCAATGGAAGTTTCCCGGCGGCAAGGTTGAGGCCGGCGAAGAGCTTGAGCGTGCCCTCGCCCGCGAGCTGGACGAAGAACTCGGCATCGATGCAATGATCGGCTCGCGGATCGCGACCTCATGCCACCACTACGCCAACGACATCTCCGTCGAGCTGCACTTCTTTCGCGTCGACGAATTCTCAGGCGAGATCGAGAACCGAATCTTCCGCCAGATTCGCTGGCTCGAAGCATGCGAGCTAGAAGCTGAGAGCTTCCTCGAAGCCGATCGCGAACTCGTCCGCCAGCTCAGAGAAGATAACCTGCTCTCAAGCTAGCGCAAGGTGCCCCATAGCCTGCCCGTCGAAGGGTTCGCGGAGCGAAGCGGAGCTAACCTGGGAAGACTGTCCACGAAGCCAGTTCACTTTTTCTCTTCCCCATCCTTCAGCTCCGGCGGCAGCACGATTCCCTCGCCCTTGCTCTCGAACTCCTGCATCTGCGGCGGAGCTTGCTTTTCTCGCTCTCCGCGATAGGCGTAGATCACCGCAAGCAGAGGAGGAGCCAGCAGCACTCCCCAAAAAGGGAAGATGACTCCCAGCACAATCGGCGCTAGCAGAGAGGCCCAGTACGGCACGCGATTCTGCCTTCGCATTAGCAGCGGCTGCAGGAGCAGGCCATCCAGCAGATTGATCGCCGCATACGCAGCCAGGAACCAGAGCCAGTGTGCCATCGGAGCCCGCGCCAGCAGCATGGCCATCGCCGGGCCTAAGAGGGCCAGCAGTGGTCCGAAGTGCGGAACGAACTGCAGAGCTCCGGCCGTCGCCGCCCAGACAAAGGCCAGCGGAACCTTCAGCGCTACGAGCGCCGCCAGCCACAGGCAGCCGACGATCATCGAATCGTAGAGTTGCGCGATGAGCCAGCGCCGCAGCGCACCTAGAGTCAGCCGCGCGTGATACTGGAAGTGCATATTCCTTCGCTACATCTCCTTCACGGCAATGCTACACTGGTCTCAAAGGGGGCGTGCGCAAGATGAAATTCGGTGTCATCATTTTTCCCGGCAGCAACTGCGATCATGATGCCTACTGGGCCTTCAAGGAAGTCTGCGGACAGCCCGCAACCATGCTCTGGCACGACTCGCACGAGCTGGAAAACTGCGATTGCATCGTCGTTCCCGGCGGCTTCTCCTACGGCGACTACCTGCGCACCGGCGCTATCGCCCGCTTCTCGCCGATCATGCAGTCGGTGAAGAAATTCGCCGAATCCGGAGGCCTCGTCATCGGCATCTGCAACGGCTTCCAGATTCTCTGCGAGGCGCACCTGCTCCCCGGCGTCCTGCTCCGCAACAAGACGCTGAAGTACATCTGCAAGCCTGTGCATCTGCGCGTCGAGAGCGCCGCGACGGCCTTCACCCAGGGATTGAGCAAAGGCGAGGTGCTTGAGATTCCCATCGGCCACGGCGACGGCAACTACTTCTGCGACGAGCCCACGCTTGCCCAGCTCCAGCAGCGCGACCAGGTGATCTTCCGCTACTCGACGCCCGAGGGAGAGATCACCCCTGAAGCCAACCCGAACGGCTCGCTCGATAACATCGCCGGAATCTGCAACGAGGGGCGCAACGTCCTCGGAATGATGCCGCATCCGGAGCGCGCCAGCGAAGATATGCTCCGCATGAAGGACGGCTTGAAGCTTCTGCGCTCGCTGGTCGAGAGCGCTGCCTTGAAGCGTTGAGAAGATGAAACCGCGGGCCCGGCAAAGTCGAAGCAACACAGAAGGCCTGGAAGCCAGGATCGTCCAGGGCGATCGCGAACTGCTGCACATCGTCGACAACTGGCTTGAGCGCGCCAACCGGCGCGGAGGCGAGAACATCGCCTGCCGTCCCGGCTGCGCCCAGTGCTGCCTGGGAGCCTTCGCCATCAGCCGCCTCGACACCCAGCGCCTGCAGCGCGGACTCGCCGAGCTGGCCGAGCGCGATCAGGCTCGCGCCCAGCGCGTGCTCGAGCGCGCCGCCGATTTCCTCGAACGCAACGCCGAATTTTTCCCCGGCGATCTTGAGACCGGAGTTCTCGATAGCTCGCCCGAGGCCGAAGAGGTCTTCGAGGAGTTCGCCAACGACGAGCCCTGCCCCGCCCTCGATCCCGAGACGAAGGCCTGCGATCTCTACGCCCACCGTCCCATGACCTGCCGCGTCTTCGGCCCGCCCGTCCGCACCGAAGGCGGCGTTGGAGTCTGCGAACTCTGCTTCACCAAGGCCACACAGCAAGAGATCGCCGCCGCAGAGGTCCCGCTGGAAGGCGAGGCCGAGGAAGCCCGGCTCAACCGCGAGCTGGAAAAATCCGTAGGCAAAGGCCAGACCATCGTGGCCTTCGCACTGTCGGGCGCGTAATGATCCATACGCAGCGCTGCCGCATTCCGGCTCACTTCTCAATCTGGATATAGAAGTTACCGTCGATTTTTGATCTGTGCTTTATTCCTTTGCTTCGTCCAACACGGCCGACTACACTGCCGTTGATTTCAATCCATCGTCTGGGTCCGATCGTTACGGGCTCGCAGGATCGAGTGATGAAAGCCATCCTGAGAAGCTTCGTTCTGGTTTTGTCGATTGTAGTCGCCGCCATCGTGATATGCCCGGGGCAGGACGCGCAATCCGGCGACCCGCAGGCGGGAAACGCCACGCAGAAGAAGCCGAGGCGAGTGTGGACGGAAGACGATCTCCAGCAACTCTCGGGCGGCGTAAGCGTGGTGGGTCAGGAGTCGAAGCCCAGGAGCAACGCGCAGCAAGCACAACCGACCCATGCGGCTCCGCTCGCCCGATACAAGCTTGAGTTCAACGCTCGAACGATCGACGGCGCTCAGATCACAGAAGATGACGTGAAAGGCAAGGTGCTGCTCGTGCAGTTCTGGACGACTTGGTGTCCGCACTGCAGAAACGATCAGCCCGCCGTTGATAGAGTGTATTCGGACCTTGCGGGCAAGGGCCTCGTGGTTCTCGCCGTGGACGTTGACGAGCCGGAGAACGATCTCCGGAGATACCTCTCGCTACGACCCCGAGGCTGTCCGGTCATCACCGACAAGAACACGAACCTTGTCGCCCTGCGTCCGCCAAAGTCCGGATTTCCAACTTACGTCGTGGTTGATCGCAACGGAAACGTCGCCGGCTCCCGCAGTGGAGAGCTCGGCGACGCAGGTATACGGAGGCTGCTGCAAAAGGCCGGATTGTAATAGCCGCTACGCCACCGGCGTCCGGAACGCCTCTTTGTTCACGACGTAGGGCATCTTGCTGTAGTCGCTGCCCTCCAGCATATCGATCAGTCCCTGCACGCAGCGTCCTGCCATGCCGACGTTTGGATCGTTCGATAGCCTTGTCGCCACTCCTCCGCTGGCAAAGTGATGGAAGAGCCGGCAGCGCTCCTCGATCGCCGGATCGCGCAGCGGCGAATCCGCCGGCAGCGGCTCATGCTCGAAGACATCCAGCGCCGCCCCGGCGATCCAGCCCTCGCGCAAAGCCCGCGCCAGAGCATGTTCATCCACCACCGGACCGCGCGAGGTGTTCACCAGGTACGCCGTCGACTTCATCTGCCGCAGCGTCTGTTCGTTGATGAGGTGCCAGGTCGGCTGCTTCGCCTCGCCCTCGCGCAGCAGCGGGACGTGCAGGCTGACGTAATCGGCCTCGCGCAGGCACTCGTCGAGCTCGGCGTAGCGAACCCTGTTCCTGCGCGCCAGGCCCAGCTCGTGCTTCACGTCCATCAGCTTCTGCATCGAGCCGACAAACTTCTCGTTGCGATACTCGTCGAAGCAGAGCACGTTCATCTCAAAGCCGGAGCACTTCGAGATCATCGCCTGCCCGATGCGTCCCGTGCCGATGACGGCAATCGTCTTACCCGTCACCTCATCGCCGAGGAATGGCAGATACGGATGCCATTGTCCCCAGCGCAACTCGCGCACCAGCCGCTCGCTAGGCCACAGCTTGCGCGAGAGCGCCAGCATGATGGCGAAGGCGAACTCGGCGGTGGCGTCGGTCAGCACATCGGCCGTGTTGGTGAATGGAATCCCGTAGCGATTAGCGTCGGCACGGTTGATGTTGTCGAAGCCCACGGCAAGTTGCGCTACGCCCTTCAGCCGCCCCTTGCCCGCCTCGAATACCTCGGCGTCGATCCGGTCGCGCAGCGTCGTGATCAGTCCATCGATCCCGCTGCGAACTTTCTCCAACAGAAGTCCATGCGGCGGCGCATCCGGCCCCGGATACACTTCTACCTCGTACCCGCGATGGCGCAGCAGATCGAGGCTGGGGCCGATGTCGCAGGTAGCAAATACCCGAAACTTTCCCTCGCCCACTCGAATTCTCTCCTTCGCGCCCCTCAGAGGTTCTTCTTCGCCCACTCCTCTACACGATCCAGCGCCTTGCGAATGTTATCCAGTGAATTCGCGATTGAGAAGCGCAGATAGCCCTCGCCGAATGCTCCGAACGATGTTCCCGAGAGCGCAGCCACGCCGGCATCTTCCAGCAGAGCGTCGGCCAGCGGCTTTGATTTCCATCCAGTCCCGGTGATGTTGGGGAACATATAGAACGCGCCCTTCGGCACCTTGCAGCTGAATCCTTTGATGCTGTTGATGCGTTCGGCGAAGTAGTCGCGGCGGCGCTTGAACTCGGCATTCATCGCATCCACCGAATCCTGCGGCCCCTGGATCGCCTCGATGCCGGCCCTCTGCGTAAAGCTCGCCGTGCAGGAGTTCGAGTTCGTCATCAGCCGAGCCATCTGCTGCGCCAGCTCGGGACGCATCACTCCGTAGCCCATGCGCCAGCCGGTCATCGCGTAGGTCTTGCTGAATCCATCCAGCAGGATGATGCGGTCGCGCAAGTCGTCATAGCTGAACAGCGAATGATGCTCGCCCTCGAAGATCAGCCGCGAGTAAATCTCGTCACTCAGCACCATGATGTCGCGGCCCTCGAGCATGCGGGCGATCTCGGCGATGTCCTCGCGAGTCATCACGCCGCCCGTCGGATTCTGCGGCGAGTTCAGGATGATCAACTTGGTGCGGTCGGTGATCAATCGTTTCAGCTCGGCCGTATCCAGCCGGAAGTCGCGCTCCTCGCGCAACTGAATCGGAACTGCCTTGCCGCCGAGGAACTGGATCATCGATTCATAAATAGGAAAGCCGGGATTCGGATAAATGACCTCGTCGCCTTCGTCGATCAGCGAGAGCATGGTGTAGAAGATGATCGGCTTGCCGCCGGGCACCACCACCACCTCTTCAGGAGTGACGCTGGTTCTGCGGCTGGCAGCCACATCGTCGGCGATCGCCTTGCGCAGCTCGGGCATCCCTGCGCTGGGGCCATAGTGTGTGTAGCCGTGGTGCAGCGCGTCAACGGCCGCCTCCACGATATTGGCCGGCGTATCAAAGTCAGGCTCGCCGATCTCCAGATGAACAATGTCACGTCCCTTGGCCTCAAGGGCGCGGGCCTTGGCCAATACCTCGAACGCTGTCTCGGTGCCCAGTCGCGACATCCGCTGGGCCAGTCGCAACTCCGTATGAATCGCTTTGCTCATAATGACACTTCCCCTCCGCAGCTCTCTGCGTCTCTGTCGCCGGTCCTGCGGTCACTCCGGCAAACCGGGTATTTTATCCCGCAACCATGGGAGACACCAAACCAAAATTCCCAACGAAAAAGCCTGCCGCCAGGGCAGGCTCGTTCCGACAAGAAAAATCAGCGGCTCAGCCGTGAATCTCGCTCTCCTCGGTTTCATTGCGAATCACCTTGGCAACCCGGTAGGGCTGGCCGGAGTGCGGTTCGTGGAAGTGGCGTACCTGCAGCTCGCCCAGCAGGCCCAGCGCCAGCATCTGCACACCCGCCACAGTCATCACCGCGCCGAAGGCAAGCAGCGGTCCGTGCGCATCCATCACGTTGATGTTGCGCACCACCTTTTCGATCGCCATCGCCGCCGCAATCAGCACTCCCGTGCCGATGCCGGCCATCCCGATGCCGCCGAAGAAATGCAGCGGTCGCATCATGTACTTCAGCAGGAAGCGGATCGTGATCAGGTCGAAGAAGACTCGAATTGTGCGCGAGATCCCGTAGTGTGACTTGCCGCCCGGACGGTCGATGTTGACGATCGGCACCTCGCAAATCTTCGCGCCGTACCACGACGCCAGCGCCGGGATGAAGCGGTGCAGCCCCTCGCCATAGAGCGGAATATCTTCGATCAGCTCCCGCGTGTACGCCTTGTAGGTTGTCCCGAAGTCGTGCAGGTTCACGCCGCTCAGCTTGGCCATCGTCCAGTTGGCGCAGCGCGAGGGAATGCGCCGCAGCCAAAGATTATCGACCCGCTTCTCGCGCCATCCGCTGACGATGTCATAGCCCTCGTTCAGCTTGGCGACAAACTTCGGAATCTCAGCCGGATCGTGCTGCAGGTCGCCATCCATGGCGATGACGAACTCGCCCTGAGCGTGGTCGAAGCCGGCGGCCAGCGCCGAGGTCTGCCCGAAGTTGCGGCGCAACTTCACCACCACCACGCGGCTATCCACGGCGGCGATCTGGCTCAACAGCGTAAAGGTGGCGTCGCGCGAGCCGTCGTCGACAAAGACTAACTCGAAGCTCTCGCCCACCTGCTCCATCACGGCCTTCAGGCGGTCGTAAAGCTCGGTAACGCTCTCCTGCTCGTTATGAAACGGAACGACAATCGAATACTTAGGCACGCTAGTATTATACCCTGAGCTGCAATAAAACCTGCCCTGAACGAGGAATCCTCAAGAGGTGAGATGGTAGCCCCGGGGTGACTCGAACACCCGGCCAACGGTTTAGGAAACCGCTGCTCTATCCATCTGAGCTACGGGGCCACTTGGTTGAGTATAAACAGGATAGACGGCAATTGCCACCGATCCCGGTTTGCATCTTTACATTTCATGGGGCTACAGTGGGACAAGCTCACAGACTTGTGCTTCGTACTCGGGAGACCATTCCTTGGCCGATCTGTCTCTGGCGTCCGTTCCTAACCGGCTCGTGCGGTCGCGTCCTGTCTCCCTGGCGATCGTGCTTGCCGTTCTCGCATTCTCCGTCTACGCCCCTGTGCTCGGCCATTCGTTCCTCGGCTTTGACGATCAAATCTAAATCACTCTCAATCCCCATGTCGCCACTGGCTTTAACGCCGGAAACCTTCTCTGGGCCTTCAGCACCTTCGAGATGGGGCATTGGCATCCGCTCACGTGGATCTCGCACGTGGTGGTGGTTCAGTTCTTTGGACTTGCACCGGCGCCACACCATGCGGTGAATCTTCTGCTTCACATCATTAACGTCGTTCTTTTCTTTCTGATCCTCAACCGCGCAACCGCCATGCCGTGGCCAAGCTCCGGAACACTGAACAGCAGCCAACCGCTGGCCACCCACGTTCAGAAGGTGGCTCTCGGCTACTTCTCTATCCGCTGCCTGCGCATCCCTCCTGGCTCGGGAGCGCGGCCGTGCTTGTCTTGCTCTCCGCTATCACGGTCGTGTTGATTCGCCTGCGCCGTCATCGCTCTTTGCTCGTCGGCTGGCTTTTCTTCCTCATCGGATCGCTTCCGGTGATTGGCCTCATCCAGGCTGGCACTCAGATCGTTGGCTTTTATGAATACGCGCTTCAGCAAGCTGCTGCATCCGGCTCCAGCGCAACCGCCGCCGAGCTGCGCTCTCGCCTTGCATCAATCACCGCGGCACGAAATCATTCAGCCGCCAGTAAGTAGGCGGGGCTGGATCGCCGCACTCGGAGCCAGCCGGCTCGACGCTTCGCCGTCGCTGGGTTTCACGAGCGTCTGCGCAACATTGGCTCTGCTGCGCAACCCGGGCTCTGCAGTGGAGCTCTCAGATCGTTCGCGAGGCCATCGCCGGAGGCACGGAGCCGCTGTCTCGGCCGTTGCCGTCCTCGTCGTAATCGTCTTCGTAGCGGGCAGCGTGGTGGGCGATCACCTCGACGCGCGATGCCGTCCACTCGCCGCTTTCCGAGTCGAGCAGCGCCGTCACCCGCACCTCTGTGCCGGGAACCAGCATCTTCTTCGCCGATTGCTTGCGATCGCCGGCCGGTACGCCCGCGTCGTAAGCGATGGCTGCGCGCGTCACCACCACGCGGCGCACGTAGCCGTCGGCGCCCATCAGGTAGATCAGCCCCGCCGAGCGCTCATTGCGCGGCGGCCGCACCACCTCGCCCCGGAAGGTCCCCGGCGTCTGAGCCCACAACCCCAAACTTGCCATCAGAATCACGCCGGTCGCAAACAGCCGCTTCATGCCAGCTTCGATGCCGCAAGAGAGTCGCCCGGTACGCCGCGCCAGGAAAAATTCCAACTCTGTGGCTGGGGCAATCGGATTGTTGCCGGAAGGGCAAGGAAATGCCGCAGCCAGGGCGTAGCGACAAGAAGCCATGTTCACGTCGATCATCGAACTCTCACACACAGGCGTGAGCGCAATCACTGCAATGTCAGATGTCATGTGACTGAATTGCGAAGCTGTACCGGCCCCTCGCAGAGTAGCTTTCCATTCGATTACTCACTGAACTGCTAACTCATCTAGAGGAGCACTCCCATGAGAAAAGTCACTCTCATTTTGTTTGCGCTGGTCGCCATCTGCCTGCTGGCTGCATCGCCCGCGTCCGCGCAAGGCGGTAACGCAGAGCAGACGATTAAAGCCTTGACCGAGCAGTGGAGGCAGGCACTCCTAAAAGCTGATGTCGCTGCTTACGACAGATTGACGGCCAGCGACTTCATCAGCATAGCCACTGCTGGAAAGTCCCTCACGAAGGCGGAGGTCGTGGAGCTTCTGAAATCTGGCAAGTTGAAGTACGACGCCTACGACTATTCCGACATAAAGGTCCGGGTTTACGGACACACTGCTCTGGTCAACTGCACGTTGAACCAAAAAGGGCGATTAGGAGACAGAGACGTTTTTGCCGGTCCGTTCCTCGTGGTGCTCGTTTGGACCCGGCGCGAGGGCCAATGGCAGGCAGTTTCATGGCAAGGCACGCGACAGTTGCCGCAGCCATAAAGACAGCGGCACAGACAATTGCGCTGCGGAGGTGGCGACGTTGCGACGTTTGCAAAATTTGTCGCATTCGGCATCGGCGGCCTGCCCGCGCACGCGAAAAAAAATGGCAGGAGCTTTGCGCCCCTGCCATCGTCCACCTCACGCCCGCTGCTCGCAGGCACAAGCTCAGTCGTAGTATTCCAGCCCCAGGTGCGTGATCAGCTCCTCGCCCTGGATGTGGCGCAGCGTATTCTTCATCTTCATCATCTGGATGAACAGATCGTGCTCGGGATAGAGCCCGGGCGCGGTCATCGGAGACTTGAAGTAGAAGCTCATCCACTCCTGGATTCCGATACCCTTCAGCTGGCCGCAGCGCGCCGCCAAGTCGAGGAAGAGAACGATATCCAGAGCCAGCGGAGCCGCCAGAATCGAGTCGCGGCAGAGGAAGTCCACCTTGATCTGCATCGGATAGCCGAGCCAGCCGAAGATGTCGATGTTGTCCCAGCCCTCTTTGTTATCGCCGCGCGGAGGATAGTAGTTGATCCGCACCTTGTGGAAGATGTTGCCGTAGAGATTCGGATAGAGCTCCGGCTGCAGGATGTGCTCCAGCACGCTCAGCTTCGACTCTTCCTTGGTCTTGAACGAGCCCGGATCCTCCAGCACCTCGCCATCGCGATTGCCGAGGATGTTGGTCGAGAACCATCCGCTCAGCCCCAGCATGCGAGCCTTGAAGCCCGGAGCCAGAATGGTCTTCATCAGCGTCTGCCCGGTCTTGAAGTCCTTGCCCGCGATAGGAGCGTTGTTCTTACGAGAGAGCTCCTGCATCACCGGCAGATCGACGGTAAGATTCGGCGCGCCGTTGGCGTAAGGAACCGACTCCTGCAGAGCCGCATAGGCGTAGATCTGCGAGGGAGCGATGTTCGGATCGCTGGCCTCCAGTCCTTTCTCGAAGGCCGCCAGCGACTCGTGAACCTCGCTCGCCTGCTGGAAGCTCTCTGTCGAGCCGCACCAGATCATCACCAGCCGCTCGCAGCCGTGCTCTTTCTTGAAGTTGCGAATGTCGGCACGAAGCTGCTCGGCCAGATCGCGCTTGTTCTTCCCTTTCTTGACGTTCGGTCCTTCGATCATCTTGACGTAGTTGTGATCGAAGACCGCCGGCATCGGCTTGATTCCGTCCAGAAACGGCTTGAGCTGGAGCAGCAGCCCGCTCTCCAGTACCTTGGCCTTGGCAGCCGCCTCGTAGGCGGAGTCGGTGAAGATGTCCCATGCGCCGAAGACCAGGTCGTTCAGATCGGCCAGCGGCACAAAGTCCTTGATCAGTGGAGAGCGGCCCTCGGTGCGCTTGCCCAGCCGGATGGTTCCCATCTGCGTCAGCGAGCCGATCGGTTGCGCGATTCCCTTGCGCACGGCCTCAATTCCGGCCACGAACGTAGTCGCCACCGCCCCCAATCCAACAATCAAAATGCCAAGTTTTCCCTTGGCGGGTGCAATTTCCGCAATGTTCTTCTGCCCTGTCGCCATCGCTATGGATCACTTCCTTAAAAGAGTCAATTGCCATACCCGAACCTATTTATGCTCTCGCCTGCAGCATGGCCTTGGCAAACATGTTTTACTATGTGGGGCAACCCCAACTCTGAATGGTGCGCAATCCGGGTTGTGATGCGGATTCCAGCAGGGAACGGCAATGAATCGACGATTAGCAGTGATCAGCGGTTGTTCCAGCGGATTCGGACTCCTGAGTACGGTCGAACTGGCTCGCAGGGGCTATTTCGTCGTCGCCACCATGCGCGATCTCTCCCGTCGTCAGCAGCTCGACGCCGCCCTGGCCTCCTCCGGAGTGAGCGAGTCGGTCAGCGTGCGCCGGTTGGATGTGACCGAGACCGCCTCGCACGCGGAATTTGCCGCCGGCATCGCCGCCGAATACGGCCGCATCGACGTTCTGGTGAACAACGCGGGATTTGCCTTCGCGGGGTTTGCCGAAGACGTCTCTCTCGACGAGCTGCGCCGCCAGATGGAGACCAACTTCTTCGGCGCCGTCTCGCTGACGCAGGCCGTTCTGCCGGTGATGCGCAGGCAGCGATCGGGACGCATTCTGATGCTCAGCTCGGTCGGCGGACGCAGCGCCGCGCCGGGACTGAGCTCCTACGCCGCATCCAAGTTCGCCCTTGAGGGCTACACCGAGTCGCTCTGCCAGGAGCTCCGCCCGCTGGGGATCGACTGCGTCCTCATCGAGCCCGGCTCATTTGAGACCGGAATCTGGTATCACGCCGACAATCTCGCCGCCCGCGCCTCCGATCCCGCTTCGCCCAACCTCGAACGCAGCCGCAGATTCCGCAGCTATGTGCAGCACACGCTCAAGCGCAATGACGCCCACGAGGTCGCCCGCCTGATCGCCTCGCTCGCCGACCACCCCCGGCCTCGCCTGCGCTACGTAGCCGGACGCGACGCCAAGCTCACCCTCATTCTCCGCTCGCTGCTGCCATGGAGAACCTTCGAGCGCATCGTTGCCGGCGTGCTCAAACTGGATTCCCAATGACACCGACGGCCGGTGCAAATCTCACGCCCGGAGAAGCCGTGGCGCAGCGCACCATCACGGCGTACACGCTCACTCCGGAGCAGCTCCGCAAGGCCGAGGCCCTGCATCGCACCGCCCTTACGCTCTCGCTCAGCTCTATCCTCCTGACGATGGCAGTACTGGCCGCGATGGTCTGCTTTCGCATCGGACCGCGGCTGGCGCGAGCGGCAGAACGGTTCTCCCGCCGGAGATTCGTGCAGGCCTGCTTCGTCGCCCCGGCCGTGCTGCTGTTGTTCTTCCTCCTCGATCTTCCGATCGCCGCCTGCGGCCACGCAGTGTATTGTCGCTATGGACTGAGCGTGCAGAGCTGGAGCTCCTGGCTCGCCGATCAGCTTCGCTCCGAGCTACTGACCGTGGCTCTCGCCATTCTTGTCTTCTGGGGCCTCTACGCTATCATCCGGCGCAGCCGCAGATGGTGGTTTTACGCCTGGCTGGCTTCCCTGCCGGTGATGGCTGCCCTGACCTTTGCCGCTCCGGTGCTGATCGATCCTCTCTTCAATCGCTTCGAGCCGCTGGCGAAGAGCAATCCCGAGCTGACCGTCCAGCTTCAGAGCGTGGCCCATTCCGCCGGACTCGATATTCCCTCCTCGCGCATCTTCCTGATGCACGCCAGCGACAAGGTGACCACCTACAACGCCTACGTCACCGGCTTCGGAGCCACCAAGCGCATCGTCGTCTGGGACAACACCGCACGCGACCTCACCCTGCCCCAGACTCTCTTCGTCTTCGGACACGAACTGGGCCACTACGTCCTGCACCACATCCTTCTGGGACTGCTCTTTACCGCGCTGCTCTTCTTCGCTGGTCTGTGGCTGCTCCAGCGTCTGACCGAAGGCGCTCTCCGGCGCTTTGGCGCGCGATGGCAGATCGCCGGCACCGGCGAGTGGTCCTCGCTGCCGCTGATTCTGCTGCTGGCGTCGCTGCTCTCGTTTTTCTCCGAGCCGGTAGCCAGCGCCTTCAGCCGCTGGGAGGAGCATCAGGCCGACGCCTTTGGCCTGAAGATGATCACGCCGCTCACCGGCAATCCCTCGCAGGTGGGCGCGCAAACTTTTCAGCTTATGGGAGAACGCTCCTACTCAGTTCCCGATCCCTCTCCGCTGCTGGTCTTCTGGGAGTACTCGCATCCGACGACCGCAGAGCGGATTCGCTTCGTCCTCAACCAACACTTAGGAGCCAATGAGGTTACTAAAGACACGCGCTGATGTCCCCCTTTGACGCGAAGGTTCTTCCAATCTCGATAAAAGTACCGTTAATATCAACTTGGTTTACGTGGCGGTCGGCGATTTCCGGAAGGATCGACCCTGCGCAAGGGGACGGCGGTGAGGCATCTCGTTCACGTGCTGCGCGGCTTACAGAGGCCCAGGGATCACGTCTTCACTTCGCCTGGAATTGTCACCGGCGATCAGCAGATCGCCATGCACGATAACGTGGCCGCTTTCGAGGGCCTCGTCATGGCCTCGATGATCTCTTTGCTCTTCTGGAGCGTGCTGACTTACACCATCTTCCGCCTGCGGTAGTGGGACGGAGCCTTCAGGCGCAGGGCTCTGAAACGGGGCGGTATCTATAAAGCTATGTCCAAAGCTCCTCGACTTGCCATATTCGCGCTGTTGACGCTGGCCTCGCCGCTGCTTAGGGCGCAGACACCCGTGCTCGTTGCCGCCAATGCGATGGCCGATGCCGTCTCTGTCGAGGGCGGCAGGAACGCACTCGCCGGCAGGAAGATCGAGACATCGCAGCCCATTGGCATTCGCGACCTGATTGAACGGATGAAGGCCAACCAGCGTCGCGTCGAGGAGATGCGAGCAAAGTACGTTTGTGTAGAGGTCGATGACGTCGACGATGTCGACAAAATCGACGGCATCAGCAAGCACTTTGTCGAGGAGTACGAGGTTGCCTGGCCCGACGGTCTTCCCATCCGCCACCTGGTCATGAGAGACGGCCGTCCGCTCACACGGAAAGAACGCCAGCACGAGGACGAGCGACTGGACCAGCAGTTCGCGCTGCACAAGCGGCTGCTGGACTCGGCCAACTACAGCGGAGAGACGATCTCGATCGACAACCTGCTGCGCTCCGCGTCGTTCCAGAACGAGCGCCGGACAACCTACAAGGGGCGTCCCGTGGTCGCTCTCGATGTGGTCGGCAATCCCGGCCTTTTGCCGCATCGCCACTCCGATGGCGGCTACCTCGTCAACGGAACCGTCTGGATCGACGAACAGGATGCGCAGATCGCCCGCATCGACGCCCTGCTCGACAGCGATTTTCTTGAGGCCGCCAGCGGACTGGCCCTCCCCATCAGCCATCGCTTCCGCATCCGCCTCGAACAGGAGCGAGTGAACGGCCAGCTTTGGATGCCCTCGTTCGCCGAGATCACGCCTCCCGGCATGGGCGATCGCATCGCCGGCGTCCATCGCCGGGTCGATCAGTACTACAGCGACTATCGCATCGAAGTCTCCAGGAAGCGGCAAGCACCCTACAAGCCGCGTCCGATCACCAGGAAGGATTTGCAGCGGGCATACTGAGGCACCAGAGCTGCGGGCGTGGCAGCTACTCCAGCCCAAATTCCTTCCACCGCCGCGTGATCCGTTCCTTGATCTCCGCGCTCATCTCAACCTGGTCGGGCCAGGGACGGGTAAAGCCCTCGGTGGTCCACTTGCGCGTCGCGTCAATGCCCATCTTGCTGCCGAAGTTCGGCAGCCGCGAGGCGTGATCGAGCGTATCCACCGGCCCCAGCGTGAACTGAATGTCGCGCTCGGGGTCGATGTTGTTCAGCGCTCTCAGCGTCACCTCGCGCAGGTCCTTCACGTCGCAATCTTCGTCCACCACCACGATGCACTTGGTGAACATCGCCTGCCCCAGCGACCAGATGGCGTGCATCACCTTGCGCGCCTGTCCCGGATAGGACTTGCGAATCGAGACGATCATCAGGTTGTGCGCCACGCCCTCGGGAGGCAGGTGGTAATCCACCAGCTCGGGGATCATCATCTTCGCCGCCGGCAAGAAGATGCGCTCGATGGCCAGCGCCATCCAGGCGTCCTCCTGTGGAGGCTTGCCCACGATGGTCGCCGCATAGATCGGATTCTTTCGATGCGTGATGCACTCGACGTGGAAGACCGGGTAGAGATCCTCCAGCGAGTAGAAGCCGGTGTGGTCGCCGAATGGCCCCTCTGTCTTTAATTCACCGATGTCGATATAGCCTTCCAGCACGATCTCGGCCGAGGCCGGAACCTCAAGGTCGCTGGTCTCACACTTCACCACCTCGACCGGCTTGCCGCGCAGGAATCCCGCAACCATGTACTCTTCGATCTCCGGTGGCGCGGGCACAATGGCCGCAAAGGTCAGCGCCGGATCGGTGCCGATGGCCACGGCCACATCCATACGGCCTGCAACCGGCTTGCCCTGAATCACCACGCTGGCTCCGCCGCTGCGCGCCATCACATCCACCGAAGACGTCTTGCCCAGCGTCGGACCCTGGGCCACGGCGGCGCGCATCAGTTCGCGCTGATGCTCGGCGGCGTTCTTGTGCCGCTGCCAGTGCATTCCCGTCGTCTGCCCGTCGTAGACGTGCATCCGGTACATGCCGATGTTGCGCTTGCCGGTGCGCGGATCGCGCGTCATCACGCATGGCAGGGTGATGAAGCGGCCTCCGTCCTGCGGCCAGCACTGCAGAATCGGAAAATCGAGCAGCGAGAATCCCTCGCTCCGGATGACCTCCTTGCACGGCCCGCTGCTGACGCGCTTGGGAAACATCGCGCCCAGGTCGGCGAGCTTGGGCAGCATCTTGAGCTTTTCCAGCAGACCCTGCGGCGTCTTCATCTCCATCATCTCGTGTATGCGGCCGGCGATCTCGTCGAGCGACTCCGAGCCCAGCGCCAGGTTCATCCGCCGCTCCGAGCCAAACTGATTAATCAGAATCTTCTGCCCCGGGTGCCCCTTGATGTTCTCAAAGAGCAGCGCCGGTCCACCCGGCCCGTGTCCGTTGCGCGCGCCCCACTTCGAGACGCGGTCGGTGATCTCGGTGACTTCAAGAATAGGATCAACTTCGGCTTTGATGCGCTTGAGTTCGCCGGCCTTCTCCAGCGCTGAAATCCATTCACGCAGATCGCTGTAGGACACAGATCTCTCCGTTCGACTGCCATGCAGAGTGCAAAAGAGGATTATAGAGGCTTCTCGTGAATGGGCGCTGGAGAAGTGCTAAACTCCCCTTCGCGATGATCATTCTGCCCGATGCGCGGAAGCACGATCGCAGGTTCCTTCCCTACGACCTTCCCCGCAACTCCGCGCCGCTCGCTGAGGGCAGCTTCTTCCTGCACACGTTGACTGCGATGCTCGGCGGAGGCTTCTGCGCCTGCTTCCTGCACCTTCTTCTGATGCGCACCGCGGCCCGCTCCGCCGATCCCAACCTCTTCCTCTGGTACAGTCCGCTCAGCTGGTGGCCGGGATTGCTGCTCGGCTTCGCGATGAATCGCCGCGCGCGCAACTCCAGCGGCTGCTTCGTCTGGCTCTCGGGAGGGCTGCTGCTCGTCGCGCTCGCGCTCATTCTGTTCTGGGCAAACCAGAGCTGGGATCACACTATCTCCGACCTCTTCCCACTCTCCTCGGCCGAGCACAGCCCCGACGACGAGCTCGGCCTCTGCCAGCTCTTCTTCGTCTGGCCGGCCGTGAACGCTGTTGCCTACTCGCTCGGAGCCAGCCTCGCCGCGCTGCTGAGCGCAACGCGCAGGCATTGGCACAGGGATCGCGTTCTGCACTGGTAGAAAAGAGAGGCGCGGATCGCTCCGCGCCTCATGATTCGCCTGCAAACAAACGCTTACCGATACTCGTTCATGATCTCATCCAACACCTTCTTCGAAGGCCGCACCATCTCCTGCCGCAGAGCGCTCAGCGGACTCTCGCCGAGGTTCAGCATATCGATAAAGTTCGGGGCTTCCGGATTCAGATAGAACAATCCGGTCAGCACCTCGTTCTTCTCGCGCGCCTCGGCCAGCCGCTTCAGCGCCTGGATGCGGTCGGTAGGATTGAAGTCCTCCTCCAGCTTGACCAGGTGCATGCGCGAGCCGTCGTGCAGGCTGATGTCGATGCCGGTTCCCTCTTCGTACTCCACGTCGATCTCCTCGAACGATGGGACGAAGTTGATGTCGTGAATCGGCTCCTCGTGATCCTTCATGAACTTGTAGCTCTTGGTCGAGCCCTCGTGATCGTTGAAGGTCACGCAAGGCGAGATCACGTCGAGCAGCACCGTGCCGTTGTGCGCGATGGCGGCCTTCAGCAGCGCCGAGAGCTGTTTCTTGTCGCCGCTGAAGCTGCGTGCCACAAAGGTTGCGCCCAGCTCGATCGCCAGCGCGCAGGTGTCGATTGCGGGCAGCTCATTCACCGTGCCGCTCTTCAGCTTGGAACCCACATCGGCGGTCGCCGAGAACTGGCCCTTGGTCAATCCGTAGACGCCGTTGTCTTCGATGATGTAGATCATCGGCAAATTGCGGCGCATCAGGTGCGCGAACTGCCCCATGCCGATCGAGGCCGTGTCGCCGTCGCCGCTGACTCCGATGTAGAGCATCTTGTGATTGGCGACGGCCGCGCCGGTAGCGACCGCGGGCATGCGTCCGTGGACGCCGTTGAAGCTGTGCGCGCGGCCCATGAAATACGCCGGGCTCTTCGACGAGCAGCCGATGCCGCTCATCTTGGCGACGCGTTCGGGCTCGATTCCCATCTCGTAGAATGCGTCGATGATGCGCTCGCTGATGGCGTTGTGTCCACAGCCGGCGCAGAGCGTACTCTTGCTGCCGCGGTAATCCATCACCGAGAGTCCAATGCGGTTGGCCTTTCCGGCCGGGGGATTCGTAGTCGTAGCCATTACTTCTGCTCCTGCACGACGATCGCGTCGGTGACGCTGCGCGCCTCCAGCGGATGTCCGTTATAGTGGCGAACGCTGCGCAGCTTCGCCGCCTCGGCCGCGTCGATATCCATCTTGATCAACTGCAGCATCTGTCCGTCGCGGTTCTGATCCACCACGTAGACGCGCTCATGCGCGCGCACAAACTCCTCCACCGCCTCGCTGAACGGATAACCGCGCAGGCGGAGGTAGTCGGCGGCGATGCCGTGCTCGTCTCGAAGCTGGTCCACCGTCTCCACCGAGGCCCAGTGCGAAGAGCCATAGGCGATGATGCCGACCTTCGTTCCGGGCGTGGTGCGCTCGACAATCGGAGCAGGCACCAGCGTTCGAGCCGTCTGCCACTTGCGATCGAGACGATCGATGTTGTGCACGTAATCCTCGGGCCGCTCCGAGTACAGCGCGCGCTCGTTGTGTCCGCTGCCGCGCACGAACCAGGCCGCGTTCGGATGCGGGGTCCCCGGCAGCGTGCGATAGCCGATGCCGTCGCCATCCACGTCCTTGTAACGCTGGAAGCCACCCAGCCGGTCGAGATCCTCTTTCGTCAGCACCTTGCCGCGATCGAGCGGAGCTTCCGGATACTTGAACTCATCGCATACCCAGTTGTTCATGCCGATATCCAGATCGCTCATCACGAAGACCGGCGTCTGCAGCCTCTCGGCCAGGTCGAATGCGCCCATGCCGAACTCGAAGCACTCGTACACCGAACACGGCAGCAGCATCGGATGCTTGGTATCGCCGTGCGAGAGGAATGCCGTCGAGAGCAGATCGCCCTGCGCCGTCCGCGTCGGCAACCCGGTGGAGGGGCCGACGCGCTGCACATTCCAGATCACCGCCGGCAGTTCGGCGTAGTATCCCAGGCCGGTAAACTCCGACATCAGCGAGATGCCCGGCCCGGAGGTAGCCGTCATCGCCCGTGCGCCGGCCCACGATGCGCCGAGCACCATGCCGATAGCGGCCAGTTCGTCTTCGGCCTGCACGATGGCATAGGTCGCTTTGCCATCCGGCCCAACGCGGTACTCTTTCAGATAATCCGCCAGCGACTCGATCAGCGTGGAAGAGGGCGTGATCGGATACCATGCCACCACCGTCACTCCGGCGAAGAGCGCGCCCAGCGCGCCGGCCGAGTTGCCGTCGATGATGATCTTGCCCACGTTCTCGTTCATGCGCTGCACTTTGAAGCGGGTCGGCGCAAGGTTTGCGACGGCGTAATCGTAGCCGGCACGGGCGGCGGCGACATTCAGCTCCGTCGCCTTTTTCTTGGCGTTGAACTGCTTGCTGATCGCCGAATCGACCTCGCCGATCTCAATTCCCAGCAGGTGCGCCATGATGCCCACGTAGACCATGTTGCGCAGCAGCTTCTTCAGCTTGGCATCCGGCGCAGCCGGGCCCACCAGCTTATCGAACGGAATCGCGTAGAAGGCAACGTCATTGCGCAGTGCATCCAGCTTCAACGGCTCGTCGAAGATCACCACCGCGCCGGGCTTCAGCTTGGCAACGTCGTCGTTGGCCGACTCCGGATTCATCGCGATGAGCAGCTCGGAATCCGGCTTGCGCGCAACATATCCCTGCTTGCTGACGCGAATGGTGAACCACGTGGGAAGGCCCGCTATGTTCGAGGGGAACAGATTCTTCCCGCTCACCGGGACGCCCATCTGGAAGATGGAACGCAACAGAACAGAATTCGCGGACTGCGAGCCGGAACCGTTTACGGTGGCAATCTGAATACTGAAGTCGTTAACGACAGGCTCGCCCTCTCGGCGGCTGTCGGCCCCCTGCTTCGGGGCTACGTCAATTGTGGCCATTGGCAATGCCGTCCTTAAAAGAGCACACAGTGGGTATGGATTCGACGTGTGTGCGACTGGCTATTATACGGCACCTGTCAATTTCGCCGCCTGCGCCTGTGCGTCCAGGTGCCCGCAATCGTTTGTGCGCTGTGTCATAACCGCGCCGCACAGAGCCGGTTTATACTCGATAGACTCCAGGCAGATAACATGACCGGCGTAGATAATCGACCGCACGTCAATCCGTGGATTATCACCATCTCCGTGATGCTGGCCACCTTCATGGAGGTGCTGGACACGACGGTGGTCAACGTCTCGATCCCGCATATCTCCGGGAACCTGAGCGCGACTTACGAGGAAGGAACCTGGGTAGTAACCTCCTATCTTGTCGCCAACGCCATCATTCTGCCCATGTCCGGCTGGCTGGCCCGCTACTTTGGACGCCGTCGTCTGCTGCTGGCCTGCGTTGCCGGATTCTCCTTTGCCTCGTTTCTTTGCGGCGCAGCCACCAGCCTCAATCAGCTCATCTGTTTCCGCGTCCTGCAGGGCCTTGCCGGAGGCGGTCTGCAACCGCTGGCGCAGGCGATTCTCTTCGAGACCTTCCCCAAGGAAAAGCACGGCCAGGCGATGGCCGCCTACGGCCTCGGCGTCATCGTCGCGCCCATCGTCGGCCCCACGCTCGGCGGCTGGATCACCGACAACTACACATGGCGCTGGATCTTCTACCTCAACATTCCGGTCGGCATCTTCTCGCTGGCGATGATGAGCCGCTTCGTCCACGATCCGCCGTATCTCAAACGCAAGCGCGATACAAACGTCGATCTGCTCGGAATCGGATTGCTCGCCCTCGGTCTGGGCGCGCTGCAGATCATGCTCGATACCGGCCAGCGCAAAGACTGGCTCGGCTCGCGCGAGATTCGCACCGAGGCCATCGTCTGCATCATCGGGCTGATCGCGTTTGTCGCCCGCGAATTGACCACAGCGCAGCCGATCGTCGATCTCCGCGCCCTGCGTGACCGCTCTTTTGCAACCGGTGTGCTGCTCATCTCCGGCGTCGGCTTCTGCCTCTACGCCAGCCTCGTTCTGCTGCCAAATTATCTGGAGACGCTGCTGGACTATCCCTCTCTGCAGGCGGGGCTCGCTCTCTCGCCGCGCGGCCTGGGCTCGTTGTGTCTCACTTTCATCGTCGGCATGATCGCCGCCCGCGTCGACGTGCGCCGGTTGATCGTCATCGGCTTCGCCGTCGGCGCCTTCACCATGTTCCGCTTCTCCGGACTCAACCTCAACGCGGGATACTGGGACATCTTCTGGCCGCAGATACTGCAGGGCGCGGCCATCTCCTGCATCTTCGTTCCGCTATCGTCGGCCAGCATGTCGCACATCGCCCGCGAGAAGATGGGAAACGCCACCAGCATTTACAACCTGATGCGCAACATCGGCGGCAGCGTCGGCATCGCCGTAATGACCACCCTGCTCGCCCGGCGCACACAGTTCCATCAGAACCGGCTCGTCGAGCACGTCCGCCCCGGCGATCTTCACACCTGGACGATGCTGCAGGGCCTTACGCGCTATTTCACTCTCCGCGGCATCGATCCCGTCACCGCCGCGCACCGCGCTCAGAAGGCAATGATGGGAGAACTGCTGCGGCAAGCCTCCATGCTCAGCTTCGTAGAGGCATTCAAGATCATGGGAGTGGTCTTTCTCATGATGATTCCGATGGTCGCGCTGCTCCACGATCCCAAGAAGTTCCACGCTCCCGCAAAAGCCGCCGCTCCCGCCGTGGCCGGCGAGGCCGGCGAAGAGAGTTCGGCCGAGTTCATCCACGCCTGAGCGGGAAGCAGACGCGAACGGCGCGGAAGGAATCTCCGCGCCGTTCGCACACAACCATGCCGCTCCTCACTCCTCAGTGAAGAACTTCGCGCTGTTCCTGAACTTCTCGTAGCGGGCGGCGACCAGTTCCTCGGGGCTCAACTCCCGCAGCTCTGCGAGGTTTTCGGCCAGCGCCTCGCCGAGATTCGATGCCATCCTGGCGTGATCGGTGTGGGCTCCGCCCTCGGGCTCGGCGACGATGCCATCGATGATTCCGAAGCGGATCAGATCTGGCGCGGTGATCTGCATCGCCTGGGCCGCAGCGTCACGCTTGCCGGCGTCGCGCCACATGATCGAGGCGCAGCCCTCGGGCGAGATCACCGAGTAGATGCTGTTCTCCAGCATCAGCACGCGGTTGCCGACGGAGATTGCCAACGCGCCGCCGGAGCCGCCCTCGCCGGTGATGGTGACAATGACCGGCACGCGCAGGCGCGACATCTCGCGCAGGTTGTAGGCGATCGCCTCGCCCTGTCCGCGCTCTTCGGCGCCGAGGCCGGGATAGGCGCCCGGTGTATCGACAAATGTAAATATCGGGCGCCCGAACTTCTCGGCGATCTGCATGGCGCGGATCGCCTTGCGATAGCCCTCCGGATTCGGCATGCCGAAGTTGCGATGGATCTTCTGCTTGGTGTCGCGGCCCTTCTGCGTTCCCAGCACCAGAACCTGCTCGCCGCGGAAGCGCGCCATCCCGCAGATCATGGCGGGATCGTCGCCAAAGGCGCGGTCGCCGTGAATCTCGGAGAAGTCGGTGAACATGTGCTGAACGTAGTCGAGCAGGTAGGGACGCTGCGGATGGCGCGCCAGTTCGACCCGCTGCCAGGCGTCGTAGTTGGCCTTCACCTGCTTGCGCAGGCCGTCAACGCGCTCCTGCAACGCCTGGAGCTGCTTCTGCGCCTCGGGATTGCCCTCGGCGGCGCCTTCTAACTGCGTAATCTGGCGCTCGACGCGCTGCAGTTCCTGATCTGCTTTCGTTCCAGCTTCCATGCTCGATAATTCCGATCTCTGTAGGTGTGTTGGTGCATAACCCGCTCAAGCCAGGAGGGGGCTTGCACGGGCCACCGCCGTATCTTTGCGCTAGTCGATGATCTTGACCGAATCGGGCCCGCACAACTCCTCCACCCCGCGGATGAATGCCCGGTCGGCAGTCACATTATAGCCTTCCGCCTCCATCACCACGACGTACTCGCCCGGACGCACCAGGTCGAAGAGCACCTTGGCCTCGCCCTTCGAGCGCTCGAAGAGGCCGTGCAGCGCGTCCACCGTCTCCGGCAGCGCCCCAGGAAGCTGGATGGCGATGCGCAGCGAGCGCGGCAGCCGCACCTTGGCCTCGTCGAGCGGCGTAATCTCGCTGACGAAGAGCTTCGGCGCCGAGTCTTCCTCCACGCGGACGGCGGCTTTCAGAAGTACGGGAGTTTCCAGCTTCACCTTCTCGTGCAGCCGCTTGTAGGCCTCGGGAAAGACGGCGGCCTCGACGCGTCCGTGCGTGTCTTCCAGCGTGAAGCTGGCCATCAGGTCGCCCTTGCGCGTCTTGGCCACACGCACGCCGGTGATCAGTCCCGCGACCTGGATCTCCTCGCCCTTATTGGTGGAGCGCTTCATCGCCAGCACGTCGTCGGAGCGCAGCGCGTGCAGATCCTCGATCTTCTCCTGGTATTTTTCCAGCGGATGGCCGCTGATCCAGAAGCCGAGAATCTCCTTCTCATTGGCCAGCCGCACCGATTCCTCCCACTCCGGAACGTTGGGGAGACGCTCGGCTGCCGCTGCGGCGGCCGGAGTCTCATCGAAGATTCCGAAGAGCCCGTGCTGGCCGGCCTCGCGATCGCGCGCCGCCTTCTGCGCCTGCTCGATCGCCTTGTCCAGCGCCGTCATCACCTGCGCGCGATGGCCGAAGCCATCCATCGCACCGCTCTTGATCAGCGACTCCAGCACGCGCTTGTTGAGCAGCCGCAGGTCGACGCGCTCGCAGAAGTCATGCAGTCCCTTGAAGCGCCCATCGACGCGAGCCTTCAGAATCGACTCGATGGCGTTTGCGCCGACATTCTTCACCGCCGTCAAACCGAAGCGGATCTTGTAGCCCTCCGGTGTGATGATGGGCGTAAAGTTTGCCGCCGATTCGTGCACATCCGGGGCGAGCACCTCGATACCCATCTCGCGCGATTCGGCGATGTACTTCACCACGTCCTCGGTCTTGCCGGTCACCGAGGTCAGCAGCGCCGCCATGAACTCCACCGGATAGTGCGTCTTCAGATAGGCGGTGCGATAGGCTACCAGCGCGTAGGCGGCCGAGTGCGACTTGTTGAAGCCGTACCCGGCAAACTGCGCCATCAGGTCGAAGAGCGTGCCGGCCTTATCCGCCGGGAACTTGCGCTCAATGGCGCCTTCCATGAAGCGCACTCGCTGCTTGTCCATCTCCGAGGCGATCTTCTTGCCCATCGCGCGGCGCAGCAGATCGGCCTCGCCCAGCGAGTAACCGGCGATGACGTTGGCGATCTGCATCACCTGTTCCTGGTAGACGATGACGCCGAGCGTCTCCTTCAGCAGCTTCTCCAGATCAGGCAGCAAGTATTCGACCTTCTTGCGTCCCCACTTGCGCTCGATGAAGTCGTCGATCATGCCGCCCTGGATCGGGCCCGGACGATAGAGCGCGTTCAGTGCGGTGAGGTCCTCGACGGTCATCGGCTGGTAGCGCCGCAGCACATCGCGCATGCCGTCGGATTCAAACTGGAAGACCCCCGAGGTCTGCCCGCGATGAAAGACCTTCTCGTAGGTCTCGGCATCGTCGAGCGGAACCGCCTCCATGTTGACCTCCTCGCCGCGCGTCGCGCGAATCATCTTCAGGCAGTCGTCGATGATCGTCAGCGTGGTGAGGCCGAGGAAGTCCATCTTCAGCAGGCCCATCTTCTCGACCGCCGTCATGTCGTAGGCGGTGACGATTTCCTCGTTCTTCGTCTTGTAGAGCGGCACCAGCTCGTCGAGCGGCCTCGGCGCGATCACAACGGCGCTGGCGTGAACGCCGGAGTTGCGTACCATTCCTTCCAGCTTCTTCGCCGTGTCCACCAGGTTGCGCACCGCCGGATCGTTCTCGTAGACCTCCTGGAACTGCGGCGCATCCGCCATCGCCTTGTCGATCGTCATTCCCGGAGTGCCGGGAATCATCTTGGCGATGCGATCGACCTCGGCGTACGGC
>Ga0326727_10002432_pt1 | contig 63520 bp, 23 predicted proteins | sample MB2enrmetagenome_FD_207643 | JGI IMG/M metagenome (GOLD analysis project Ga0326727, IMG submission 207643) | Lab enriched peat soil microbial communities from McLean, Ithaca, NY, United States - MB29MY | ecosystem: Environmental > Terrestrial > Soil > Wetlands > Peat | place: USA: New York...
CGCGCCGTTGGCGCTGGGCGGCAGGGGGGCGCGCCCGGAAAGGAGGGCGGACCCGGCGGTGCATAGATGAGTTTCATATATGAAAGCGCCCGAAAACCTCGCAAATCAAAGGGTTCGAAGAATTCCGCCCTGCGCCCGCCTTACAAACTCGATACTAATTTTCCTTGACGCCCGCTGTTCGTTGTCATAGCTTCGCTCGGACCTTTTCCTATGCAGACGAGAGTGGCCTTTGGACTAATCGAGAGACATACGCGGCAGAGCCCATCTGTTTGGCCCGGAGGAATTGCGCGGACCTCCGGGCGAGCCTGTTCCATCATAGCAGGGTGTCTCCTGGCTGGAAGTGTGATGCTCCGCGGCCAGGGGACTTTGAACTTCGAGCAGACAGGCGGAGGCCAGCCCATCGTCAGCCTCCAGGAGACGCTGCTGTTGGGCGGCTTGACCTCGCCCGAGGTCCTGTTCGACTTCGGCTTTGTCACCGACGAACCGGTTGTGCCGGGCACCCTCCTGGACTCCTTTACGGTGACGGTTCAAAACCCCGCTGCCTCGACGAGCGCGGTGTTGGTCACCATCGATCCCGGCGGGCCGGTTTGGGCGCCGGTCTCGCCAGGGAACCTGGCCCTGAGCGGTTCCCAGGTCCTGCGGCAGGGGATAGCACCCCCAAGCCCGCAGCCCGTCCTGGGCCAGGGTGTGGCCTATTCGGTCGCCTTTCCGTTGCCGTCTGCCTTGATCGGCCCCACTTTGAACGTGACCTTTGATCTGTTCGACAACCAAGCCGGCTTCATGTCGCTGGGCTGGTACGACAACCTCCAGGTGGTTTCGGTGCCCGAACCGCAAATCTGGGAGTTGCTGGTCCTTGGCCTGAGCACATCCGCAATATTATTACGAAGGAGGCGCCGATGACCTGGCATTTGACTTCTCGGAGGGCGAGCTGGCGCTCGCTTTTGTTGGCGACCGTGGTCTCGGTTGCCGTCCTGCCCGAGGCGCGGGCGTATCAGTTCAAGCTGGGGGATGTCACGGTGAACCTGCAGGAGGTCACGACCAACGTGGATGTGTACTACAGCGCAATGCGGTTCAATCGGGCGGCCAATGAATGGGACGTGGACGTGACAGTCAGCAACAAATCGGCCCTGACGATCTCCGCCCCGCTGGTGTATTTGGTGGATAGCTTTACGGGAACCAGCGGCCCGTTGCGTGCGGATGGCGTCTCCACCAACCTATCCTACTATGACCTGAGCGGCCAGATTCCCAGCGGTGTCCTGGCGCCGGGAACCGTGTCAGCGGCTCGGACCCTCGGGTTTGGTTTTACGACCAACCAGGGGCCCAAGCTGGCTACGCGGCTTTTTTCCGGGATTCAGACCAACACCTCGCAGGCGCTGGCCTTTGTCCGGACGCTCAACCAGGCCGGCCAGCCCCTCCCCGGCGTGAGCGTTCAGGAAACCGGGCCGGGCGGAGGTGCAACCAACCTGACCGACGGCGTCTTTGGCGTCGCAACGTTGGGCCAGTTGCCAGGGGATTACGTCTGGCAATTCAGCCAACCGGGCTATCTGTCCGTCTGGCGGCAAGCCTCGCTGCAATCGAACAGTGTTGCAGTCATCCCCTATCCCTGGCTGACGGCCAGCAGCCAGCAGACCTTCACCATTTCGCCTTTGCTGGGCGGGACAGCGAGCAACCAAACGGTGGCGGTGCAATTTGGGCCCGGCAGCGTGTCCCAGCAGGCGGCGGTGCAATTGACGGCGCTGGGCAGCCAGACCTTGCCGCTGTTTCTGCCGCAGGGTTGGAGCCCCTTGCAGGCCTTCTGGCTGCAGTCCAGTGTTGCAATCCGTCAGCCCGTCCAGGCCAGCCTGATCCCTTGGGGACCAATCAGCCTTGCGGAAAACGCGGTCCTGGTTCAATTCAGCTCCGCCCCGCTGGGTTGGCAGGCGCTTGAACTGGCGCCTGGAAACGATACAAATGCGGTGAGCGTCTCTTTGCCTGGCGGCGGCGTCTATGCGCTGGTGGTGGCCGACACCGCCCCGGCGGCCCCGCCTGCTGCTTCCGTAGGCAGCCTGCTCCAGCCGGGCAATGCGCCATCGGCAAACCCGACCAACCTTCAGGCCTTCGGCACTGTCACTCCTGCCGCCAGCCCGGCGAGCCTGGCGCCCGCGCTGGTAACGGCAGATGCTGACTTAACGGTCAGCAACGTAACGGGCAGCCTCCCCAGCGGGACGCTGCTCAAGGGACGAGTGCACGAGAGCTACCTGTTGAATGACGGCACCACCCGCGTTCCGCCTTTCTATGGGAACTCCATCATGGGTTACCAGCGCCCTGGCCAGCCGCAACTGGGCGTCGTGCATGCGCACTTTCCCATGAGCCCGGTGCTCCTCTTCGGGTCCGACCAGTTGAACCAGGCAGTCGTGCAGGCGGACCTGTTCCCGCCCGGTCCGTTCACGGGCGGGGTCGTGGATACCAACGGCGGAGTGATTGCCAACGCCGGGCTGCGCCTGCTTGTCGGGGCAGGGGTTGTGGCCTCGCGCGAGGCAGTCCAGTTGTTTCGAGTGAGTCCGACCAACTTCACCAGCCTGGCCGGCACGAATTTCCCGGTCGTGGCCGCCTTCGAGGTGGCCGTGGGCACGTTGCCGCCCGGAGGCGAACTGTTTCTGCAGTCAACCGGGGCGCCTCCGAGCACAAGTTTAGTCCTGGCCCGCGTGCGCACCGATGAGGGGCTCTACGGCCTCGAGCCTCGGAAACGGTTGCAGAGCGACCTCAATGGGAACCTTCTTAGCTCCGAACCGACCAACGGCCCTGCCTTGCCGGGTTTAACGGGGTCCGGCGAATATGTCCTGCTGCAGGTCCAGCCCCAGCAAGACCTGGTCGAGGGCATCGCGAAGAACGCCGCCGGACAGCCGGCCGGCGGCCTGCCCGTTCAGGTTGCCGGCCAGCCCTGGTTGACCTTCTCGGCGCCGGACGGCAGCTTCAAGCTGCTGGCGCCCGGTGGCAGCGGGAGCTTGAACGTGAGCGACCTTGCCACGGGGGATACGGGGAGCCAGGCCATCAATGTTCCCACGAACCTAACCTCGCTCAGCACCTCGGTCGCCGTGGTGGCCGGCGGCCCCCAGGTCGTGTCGGTAGCCCCTTCGGACGGCTCGACCAACGTGGCGCAGGTGAGCTCGGTGGTGATCAACTTCAACCGGCCAATCAACCCCGCCACGCTGATGAGCAACGCGGTGCAACTGCTCGAGAGCAACCTGCCCGTGGCGACCACCCTCACCCTGAATCTGGCCAACACGACCGTCACGCTCCTGCCCAGTGCTCCGCTGGACCCGGCCACCCAGTTCACGCTTGCGCTGGCCACCAACATTACCGACACCATTGGCCGCCCGCTGCAAGGCCAGAGCCAGTTTTCCTTTACGACTGTAGCGCTGTCCGCGCGCGACCCGGCGGCGCAGTTGATCATCTATGCGCCGGGGGCCACCAACCTGGCGACGAATGTCTTGGCTGCTCTTCCCGGCTTTATCCCGGGAACCAACGCCAGCCTCATTGTCGTGCATGGAACGTCCGGGTGCGCCGATCCCGGTGTGCCGGTCATCATAGAGAACGAGGGGTCCGGCGCGACTACCACGGTCCTTTCCCAGCCGGATGGGAGCTTCACCAGCTATGTCAGCGGCCAGGAGCAGGATTTCATCTCCGCCACCTTCATCAGCCTGAATGGGGCGCGTCTCTATGTGCCGGTGAACCGGCAGTTGTTCGACGACGGCACGGTGGGGCTTTATCAACAAGGGGGCACGCTGCAGGCGCTGGGTGCTGGCGGTTTGGTGCAGATTGTGGTTCCGCCCAATGCCGTCTCGGCGCGCACAAAGTTCAAACTCGATCCCCTGAGCACGGATCAACTTCAAGCACAGACGGGGGGTGTAGGCCCTCAAAACGCAACCATAGCCGGGGGCGCCTTGCACCTGCACATCGAGGGACAGCCTCCCAGTCTGCCGATGCAGGCGTCGTTCCCGGTTGACCTGGCGGCGCTGGGCTACCCCACGAACCAGCCCGCATCGAACGCCGTTCTGGCGCTGTCTTTGCTGAACACAAATGACGCTGTCACGAGCTATCAAGTCTTGGATCAGATGGTGTTCAGTCCCGAGTCTGCTTCCAGTGATTTGGCCAAACGCGTGCGTCCAAGGGCCGGCGTCCGTCCAAGAGATGGGGGCGGTTCAGGCTTTGCGGGCACTCTTCTGACTGTCAGTGGCTTTGCCCCGGGGCTCGTTGGGCTGGTGTCTGCTGCCTATGACTTCGTAATCGCCCCCATGTTCATGATTGGGTCGCTCCCCGTCGTGGTCACCGGTCAGACCTATTATTACAGTGCTCCTCCTCCCGGTTCGGCGTCAATCCTTCCCGTGAAGCAGGCAGTGAGCGGAGCCTACATAGTCATGGGGCCGGTTCCGTCCATTGTTGTTCGGCAGCCGGGCGTGCTTCAGCCTGGGTGGGTGTATGCCACCAGCGACGCGAATGGCGTTTACCGGATGATCGCGCCCTTTGCCAGTGTCAATTACTCGCTGACCGCTACGGACCCACAATTTCAGGACAGCCAAAGCGGCATTGTCGCCAATCTCGTCAGCACGGCCGGCGCGGTTCATAATTTCGTGTTCACTAGTCCCATCACAAACCAGTTGACCCCGAAGGTCACCGTTGCCGCTTCGCCGCCCTACCCCGCCGCCGGCCAGACCTGCGTGATCCAAGTTACCGCCTCCCAAGCGGTAGGTGGACCTCCACCGGTGGACGTTTCCATCCTTTCGGTTGGCCAAACCAACCTCATAACCTCGAACTACGAGCCCAAGGTGAGGACTTCCCTCGTCAACACGCAGTTGGTCACCAGTGGCAACATCGAGCAATGGACCGGCACCCTCACCTCTGACAAGGCGGTGAGCGTTGTGCTTGAGGTCACCGTGCAGGGGACCAAAGTCAGCGTTCCGCCGACAACCTACGCCGTCTTATTCGACGGCGCCCCGCCGCCACCGCCCCCCAGCCCGATCCCGCCCTCCGATCCGACAGACCCTTACGGGCCCGTGGTCGTCTCGACCTACCCGTCCGATCAGGGGTACCTCGATGCCTCAGGGAATATCGTGATAACCTTCAACAAGCCGATCAGCACCCTCGTTGAAACCCGCTTGGGCGGCATCACGCTGAGCGGCTCATCAAGCCCCATCCAGCCTATCGTCACTCTCAGTTCCGGCCAACTCCAGTTGACCTTGGAGTTTGCCGGATTGGCCCCCAATGGCCTATACACGCTCACGCTCTCCGGCCAGTCAATCCAGGACCTCAATGGACTGCCTCTCAACCAGACCCCCAGCACCTCGGTCGCCAATAGTTTCACCACCCACTTCCGCACCCCTCCGGTGATGACCGCGCCGTTGCCGGGGTTGGCCAGTGGCCGGGGCGCGGTCATTAGCGGAACCCGGCTCTATGCCTTGGATCAGGCGTCGCAGGGCAACTACCTCGACACCTATGACATCAGTGCTCCAAACAAACCCGTGCTCCTGAGTCAAACCCAGTTGCCCGGCGCCCCTCGCGACCTGGTGGTCATTCCCCAGTACCGCTACATGCTCACCGAGCATCCGCCGCCGGCGACAAATGACCTGGTGGTTGTGGTGGGTGGGGACTTGGCCACGTCGATCGACCAAACGACCCTCCAGCCCTTGGCCCCCGGCCAATACCTTTGGGTGCTCAACATGAGCGATCCGACCTCCCCCCAGGTCCTGGCCTCCCCCATCCTCACCTACAACGTAGGCTCGGTGGTGCCCAAGGTGCGCTGGGCCCCGCCGTGGCTCGTTTACGAGGAATTTGGAACGGATATCCAGCAATTGGGCCTGATCGATCTCCAGGAGATGATCATCGGTTTCCAGTCCAACCCGCAACAGCGGCTAGGGTTTGGCACTTATCCCAATCCAGGGTACACGACCAACCTCGACGGCAGCTATCTCGATGCGGGTGACACTTTGCCCCTGCCGGCTTACCAGCCCGCTGAGTTTTACGGACTGGATAAGAGCTACGTGCTTCAGCTCACCAGCCAAAAGATTCTCGACTTTGCTGCGACGTTCCAGGCGGCCTGGGTGGGAGTGACGCTCACCAGCGGCCAGAAGCTGGACCAAAACGGAAACATCACAAGTGTCGCCCTCCCGGCATGCTACCGCACCTTGGCTTACGGAGGGACGGCGATAAACCTCACCGATCCTACCAACTCGACGTTGGCATTTGCTGCGGGCGCCTATCCAAGGTGGGTTTCGATCTTCACTTCGCTCTCCGTTCTCTACAATGGGGTTCCACAAAGCCCCGTCCTGGCCTTGGTTTCCCTCGAGCCGGACGCGGACGGTGTTCAGAAGGTGGCGGTCATCGATATTACCCTTCCTCAAAGCCCGCAGTTGGTGAACAAGATCCCCATCCCAACAGCCTTGCTCGGACAAGCCATCGAATCGATCAGCCTGCGTTCGGATGGCATGCTGCAAGTCGCCGGCTCGCAAAACGCGGTCTTGCTCAATCCGGCCTATTTGGCCCAGACCAACGTTCCCGCCGGTCAGTTGCCACCTGCGATTGCCGGTCTTATCCCCTCCGCTGGCGCTACGACGCGGAGCCTTGGGGCTACTAGTTTTGGCGTTTATGGGGTCGCTGACAACGGGCGTGGATTGGTGGTGGAAACCGCGCCGACGTTGAACTTCGTCAACTTCCCCTTGGCCCCTAACGTGATCGAGCCGACGGCGCTGCCGCCTGATGACGCGAGCTTGACCGCCTTAACGAGCACCTTGCGCTATGTGTCGGCCATCCCTCCGGCTCGAGTGCGCGCCGCCTTCACCATCGCCTCGGACCTTGACCCGCCGCGGCCCGCCGCGCACTACTATGTCCTGGTCAACGCCCCCGGCGGGGCCGGCAAGACCATCGAGCTCGGTTTGGAATCACTGACCCCCGCCCTCCGGGCTCTGCCGAACCCGGGGAAGAGCTTTGCCCCTGTCCGGGCGGTGTCCGACTACACCCAGCAGCAGATCGGACAGCCGCCACGACCCGATTGCGGCGCCCCCATCCGCTCCTTGACGGCCTACCGGATGAGCAACAACCCGCTCAGCGTATTCTACAATAGTTACTTGTCGCGTCCCTTTGTCATGATCTACGAAGAGGTCTCCTTGACCGATTTAGTCGCTCTGAAGACAGAGCAGGACCGCGAGATCCTCTGGGGAGGCAGCTTTGTGCGCGCCTTCATCGATCCCGGCCAGACCACCAATCTGACCCTTGCTCCCTTTGCCACGCCGATCGATGCCAACCTCAAGCTCCTCTATCCGATATCCTCCGCCCTCGCGCTGACCCTGAATCAATCCTATATCCCGGGGGACAATGTCCCGCCGATCAATGGCTTGGTGCCGATGCCGGCCACCTTCGGCAGCGTCGCCGCTCATAACGGCGAGTTTCGCACCGAGGCGACCGACATGGTCTTGCCGAGCCCGCGGATGCCGATCGTCATCGAGCGCAGCATCGGCAACCAGGACTCCTACGACGGTCCGTTCGGCATGGGTTGGGACTTCAACTACAACCAGCGCCTCACGGTGCTCGATCCGGCGACGTTCCCGCCGGGACTGCAAATGCCCCTCATCCTGCGGGACACGCTCGGCAACAGTGAGATCGCCGGCAGCCAGGACGTCTTGCTCCACTCCGGCAAGGGCCGCATAATCCATTTCCGCTGGGTGTCGAGTTCGATGCCTTCGGAATTTGCGCAGGACCCGTTGGTGAACGGCCCAACTTTTGATTACCAGGATTTGGCCTCGGATTATTATCTGCCTGAGGATGGTGTTTTTGATTTGCTCGTAAGGTATAAAGATGGCGGCTTTGAGCGATTGACCCCGGACGGCATGCGCTATGATTATTCGGCCGGCGGCCGGCTGGAACATATCGTGGACCGCTACCCGGCCAACCACCACGACCTGACCTACGACAGAAACGGCTGGCTCACCCGTATCGACGACAATTCCGTCTCCGGCCCTCGCTGGGTCCAGTTCGGCTATTATCGTCGCGCCAGTGACCCCGATTTCACGGCCGGCCTGGATACCTATACCGCCAATGGCTTCACTGAGGGCAAGGTCTTCTGCGTGACCAATTACGCGGGCCAGGATGTGCAGTTCTTTTACGACAATGCCACCCTCACGGGCCGGCAGGGAGTGATGGTGGACGGCGAGAATGGCGGCTATCAAGGGCGGTGCCACACCTACTACAATTATAACGGCTGCCAAATCGTTGGGGTCGCGGTTACGGCGAACTCCACGCCCCTCATTGACGCCAGCGTCGGCTCCAGCGCCAACGGCAAGCCGGTCGCCCAGGCCGGCACCGGCATTGGCGGACAGCTTCAGTTCCAGATTCCGCTGAACAACTCGGCGCAGAACCTGGCGACCCTCAATAACGTCGTCACCCTGGCGGATGGCAGCTCGACCAGCTACCAATTCGACGGTCGAGGCTATCCCACCGCCACGACAGTATCCGGAGGGAAGGGACCTCCGGCGACCTGTAAGACGACCTACACCAACGGTTTGCTGGTCTCGATGGTCTATCCCGAAGGCAATTCCAAGACCCTCACTTATGACACCAACAACCCGGTCTTCCGCTCCCGAGGCAATCTGCTGAGCGTCACCGCCAATCCCGGACCCCGCGGGGGAGTGGGATACACAGAGGCTTTCAGTTACGACCCGCGTTACAACGAGAAATCAGGGCCTCAGCAGAACGCCAACGGGTTCGTTTGGACCTACCAACTGACCAGCGATGGCCGTGACGTGGCTTCAATTCAGTACGGCAACGCCGGCACCGAGACGCGCACGTATGATGGCAACGGACAAATGCTGTCCCGGGTGGACATCCGGGGCACTGTCACGGCGGTCACCTACGATGGTTCCACCGGATTTACAACGACGCGCAGCATGGGAGACAGCACCTATTCCTTCGCTTATAACAGCGAAACCGCCTCGCTGCTCGGCAAGCCCACCACCATTGAGCCGCCGGAGGGCGCTCCTATCAATGTCACTTACAATCGCAACTCGCAGCGGGTGGAGGTCGCGCGCGGCTCGTTGGTCGAGGAGTTTGCCTACGATGAGCAAGGCCGCCAGATCTACAGCCAGGAACAACTGGGCGATGGCCAGGCCCTGACGACCCGTTGCGTGTTCGACGCTAAATCCTTCCTGACGACCAACATCACCGACGGGGTGGCGGTCAACGGCCAGATCACCTCCCTGGAATATGACTTCACGCCCGACCCGGTTTCGCGCATCGCCAGCATTCGTCATCCGCAGGGCACCTTGCAAACCTTCAGTTACGACGACCGAGGCAACGTGACCAACATGACGCGGGGGGATTATGTCGAGCAATACACCCTGGATTTGAACAATAACGTCACGGCGGTGGCCCAAGGCGGCGACGTGGTTCGGACTACCGTGTATGATGGTCTGGACCGGCCCATTACAATTACCCTGAAGACCGGCTCCAAGGACCAGACGCAAACCAACAGTTACTATCCGGGAGGAGAACTGCAATCGACGACCATCGCCGACCCGGAGTTTGGGGCGGCAGCACAGGAGACATACGACCAAATCGATGAAGTGGGCCGCACCTTGCATAAGACCCTCGCCGGCACCACCATCTCACCCACCTATCAGTACACTTATGCGCCGGGGTCCGAGACGACCGTCGGACCTCGCATGACATCCGTCCGGACCTGGAACACCGCGGGGTACGACATCGGGCTGACCGATTCCATTTTGAACGAGGTTCTTCATCCCGATGGAAACGGGCGGGTGACAGAAGTCGACCGCCAGGAAGACGGGGCGACGTACAACGATTTTTGCGCTTACGACGAACAGGATAACCGCACTTCCTCCTCCGACAACCTGGGTGACATTTATCTCAGCCAGTGCCGGGCCGAAGGCAGTCTTTTGTCCTTGACCAACGCCGTCGGCCACGTCACCAGTTTTTCGCATTCGGTTTTGAACGAACTGCTCTCGCTGACACGCCAGGACGGGATGGCCGTTCAGTTCCAGCTCGATTCCACGCGCCAACCTACTTACCAGGGCGATCCGACGGCAGGATTCCATTCGGCCTACGACCAGGACTTCCGTCTCACCAACAGCACGTTGCGCAACGGCGCCGCCACGATCTATAGCAACTTCGATCCGCGGAGGATGCCCCAAGCCGCGGCCATACCGGGCGGCTCCATAACCCTGGCTTACGACCTCCAGAGGCGTCTCACCGCCAAGACCGTCAACTACCAGGCCACCGCCTACCAATTGCAGCAACGATGGGACGCCTTGGGTCGCCTGAACGTCACCGGCTATCAGCAGGATACCGGCGCGTTCAACACCAATACTTACACCTGGGACGAGGCCGGCCCTTTGCTCAGCACCAGTTGCCAACAGGACGGGGCGAACTTCACCGTCCGGTTCGCTTACTATGACGACCTGACGCCGAAGTCCATCACCTATCCTTCGGGCGTCACCGTCAACCAGCAGCGCGACACCAGCGGGCGGCTCACCGGGGTCTCCGACGCCAACGGCAACATCATTTCCGCGACCGCATGGCAGGGCAATATGCAGCCCAAGACTGTGCTCCTGGGCAGCGCCATCGCCATTGAGAACCAGTTCGATGCCCGCGGGAGGCTCACGGCCAGCCGCGCCACCCGAGTCACAAACGGCGTCGTGTTGGCGCACATGCGCTATCAATACGATGGCGTTGGCAACTTGCTGGCTCGGCAGTTCCTCCATCGCGGCGGCAGGATGGATAACCTGTTTTTCGACACTGGCGAACGGTTGAGCCAGGCGCAGGTCGGGACGCTGCCTCTGATCGAAGTCGGCTTCAGCCCGCCTCTCTATGGCCGCAATTACACCTACGACCCGGGCGGGTTGGACTTCTTGACTTCGGCTGCCACGACCAACCTCGGCATCACCTTGCCCCCGTTCGCCTCGCAGTGGTCCCATCAAGACGGGTTTCTGCAGCCGCAGCTTGTTGACACCTATGCTCGAGGCCCCGCAGACCCGCTGGGCAATGTCCGCAATGCCCTCCTCCAGGCGCGGCCCCTGGCCGGCAGTGACAGCGTGCCGGTTTCCGCCGCCCTGACCCATAACGGCATGGGCAACTTGATTCTCGTCACTCGCGCCGATGGCGCGATCGAGGAAAACTATTTCCAACCCAATGGCTTGCGCTATGCCCGGCGAGTTTTGCAGGGCGGGATAACCCAGGACTACCGTCACTTCGTCTATGATGACACGGGCCGGCTTTTGGAAGAATACGACGTAACGGGCTCGACTCCCAAGCTGATCAGCCGCTATTACTACGCCAGCGCCGATGCGCCCGAGGCGGCCGATCTGCCCGACCCCGCCACCGGAACCCTTAGTCGTTATTATTTCCTCAAGGACAATAAGGAGTCCGTCATCGCCGTGGTCGACTCGACCGGGGTGGTCCTGGAGCGAGTTTGGTGCGATCCGTACGGCCAGCCGGCAATCGAGCAGCGCGACACGAATGCGCCAGCCTTGCGCAAGGTGATTGGGGGCGACTCCGGTTCGCTCTTGGTCATACTCTCCGAGTCATTTCTCGGGCCGCTGACCGATCCGGGTCCTGGAACCGGGATCATCAGCGTTCCGCAACCCACCAACGTCGTCACGGTAACCCTCGAGTCAACCAACGGCTCCGTCCCCGTGTCGGGCACGATGGAGTGGGTGCCCACGCTGGCAGGCTACCCCCCATACTCGGTCATCAGTTTCTCGCCCACCGGCGCCCTGGCCGGCGCCGCCACCCTCACTTTGAACGCGGGCGCGGTGATGGATGAATGGGGCAACCTCTGCGCGTCTCAGACCGTTTCCATGCAGATCACCGGCGGGGTCGGCACGGTTTATTACGCGAGCCAGCCGGACCTCCAGACCGGCCCAACTCGGCTCGCCCGCAGTTCGCTCGGTTCTCCGTTCCTCTTCCAGGGCCAGTACTTCGACTACGACACCGGCCTCATCTATCTTCGCGCCCGGTTTTATGATCCGTACTCGGGCATGTTCCTGGAACCGGATCCCCTGAGCTACCGGGACGGCGTGAATCTTTACGCCGGCTTCGCCAACAACCCGGCGACTTTCCGCGACCCGACAGGCCTGAACGAGCTCATCCAGGAGGGCATGAGCCTCGTGCGCGGTTCCGCCAGAGGCGAGCAGGGCGCTGCCGAGGCCGTCAATCTCGCCGAGGGGGTGGGCCGAGGGCTTGAAGTTGCCGAACACGTGCGGGCCGAGGGAAGGGCTGGCGCAAGTCTCGCCAACGAAACCCTAACCACGACAACGGCGGAGGGAGCGATTAATGCCGCGGCCTTGGACGAGCGCGCCTTGGCATTAGGAAGGGCGCAACGAGCCGCCAAGATCGAGCCCTCGGCCGTCCTTGCGCTTTCAGAGCAAAACCTCGCCCTCGCCGCTCGCGATTTTTACAAGGGTCGAGGTCTAAACGCGGGCTCGGTTTGGGGCTTCACAAAAGACAGGCTTTTTCTGGTCATCAAAGAGGCCGAGCGTGTAGCGCAGGCCGGGATTAAAGGAGCCAACAACGCGCACCAAGCACTTAGACTCAGGCCTATGGAGGGGTATTTTGACGTCCTCATACACGGTCGCCCCTTTAACGTGGAGTATGGGACCTCCTTGTTAGATGCAAGAGAGTTGGCGCAGATAATAGCCGAGCATCCGATATTCAAGTCGGGGAGGGGGCAAAACCTCAAAATTCGGCTGTTTTCCTGTGAGACAGGGTATATTCATGAGGGAGGCGAGCTTCAAACCGGCCTGCTCGGTCCGGGATTTGCCCAGCAGTTAGCCAATGAACTTGGGAAGGTCGTCCGCGCCCCAACCTCAAAGGTAACCGTCGGTGAGCTCGGTGAGGAATGCTTTGAATTGGATCGTGCTGGCTTTCCCGGCCGCATGGTGGAGTTTAACCCCTCAAGCCGGTGACTTCGACGCACAAATGCTACAGGCCGAGCGCCCTCTTTGGCAGGCGTTCGGACACCCGCCGGAAGGTAAAAGCGAACGACGACCGGAGTTAAGAATGAACCAGAATCCGAAAGATACGCTGCATGCACGAGGGAACCGCGGCCTCGCGATTGCCAGCACACCCCGCGGTCTCCAGGGGGCTTGCGGTGACGCCGAGACCGGCCGTTGGTGTTCTCGATTGTTGCTGGCCTGGCTCATGGTCCTCGTGGCGCCACTAGCCGGCTCAGCGTCCCAGGCCCCGCTGGCCACCCTGGATTACCACATCGGCGGCACCTTCATGCAGGTGACTCCCTCCACCCTGTCCGTCCCCAAGGGCATCGCGGGCTCCGTTTTGGTGTCCGTCTTCTCGGGCGGCTCGACCAACAACGCCGCGGTCGCTCAGCTCGTCTCCGGCGCCTACGTGCAGGCGGTGATTCGCGGCCCCGGCTTTCCGGCGCCCCAAGTCCTGGTCTCCAAGCCCAACGCGCCGCTTTTGCTCCCCCCGATCAACCTGTCCGGCAATTACGAACTGGACAGCATCGCGCTGGTGGATGCCGTCACCGGGCAGGTGCGGCTGCAGGGCACACCCTCGAGCGTGCCGGTCAATGTGTTTGACCAGCTCCTCATCTCGAGCGTCACCTCGACGCCGATGACGCTGGACCAAATCCAGGCGGCGGGCATTTCCATTGACGAGTCGAGCTTCAGCGCGGTCCAGTTCAACGTCTCGTTCGTGCTCAACGGGCAGACGATCCCGATCAGCTTCCCGGTCGTCTCGCCCGTCTTCACGCAGGCCACCGAGCTGATCCCGGCCGATGAAGTCCAGGCCAAGTTGCTCCAGGCGGCGGTCATCAACCAGCAAATCTCCAGCACCCTGGTGCAGTTGCCGGCGCAGCTTCAGCAAGGGGCCAACCTGAACATCCAATTGCAGGGACTCAACTTCCAGGAGGCCGATCCGGGCGACCCGGCGTCTCTGGGCATATCCATTCCCTCGATTCCGGCGCTGATGATCATCCCCGGCAACATCGGCTTTCTCCACCAGTTCTTCAGCGTCCAGGTCTTCACCGAGAACGGCGCGCCGGCGGGCTCGGGTCTGAGTGTGGGCGAGATTATGGCCCAGTTGCAGTTGCCGCCGGGGCCGGACGGGATTGTGAGCACGAACTACAGCCAGCCGGGGGACGACCCGTTGCGGTTCGCGATGGTCGCGAACCGGGTCACCCCGTCCATCCAGCCGGTAGTGGACCCCGGACCTGGCGGGCAATTGGGCAGCTCGAACAACATCACGCGCTTGCAGCCCGGTGAAACCGGCCAGGCGGTGTTCTATGTGGAAGGGTTGCAGGAAGGCCTGTGGGTAATGAACCTGAATTTGACCGCCAATCTCTATGGCCTGGCGGCCGGCACGGTCCCGGTCACCGCCCAGGCTGCGGGGTCGGTGCTGGTGCGCAACCCAAGCTTCTCGATCACGTTCACGCATCCGGACGTGGTGCGTGTGAGCGAGCCCTACACGGCCAGCATCAACGTGTTGAACACCGGCGTCAACCCGGCCAACCTCGTGCAGGTCACGTTGAACCAAAACTCGATCAGTGGAGCCATGCTGGCCCCCGGCCAGCCGCAAACCATTCAACTGGGCACCATCCTCCCGGGCCAGTCCGCTACGGCTACTTATCACATGATTGCCGAGACCACCGGCCAGATCACCTTCTCGGACATCACCACGAGCGACAACAGCGTCGTGGGCCGCTTCGCCTTCACCATGGGTGTGGACGCCCAAGGCGTTCCGTTGTCGCCGGACACCATCGCCATGCCCGATTATGTCAACTACCTGCCTTCCAATCTGGTGGTGGCCGCCACACGGGTGCTCGGCCAGGCCCTGAGCATCGCCACGGCCGCACAGTTGCCGCCGGGCATCGTGTCGATGGGCAATGCCATTATCACTACCCGAGTGCTGGACCTGGCCGATGCCGGCCAGCGGGTGCAGTACGGTGACCCCCTCAAACGCGTCCTGGCCGACCTGCTCCTTAATTGGCAGGGCCAGGTGGTGCCGGACATTGGGTTTGACTCGCTCCTGCGCACCTCCGACGCCGGCGCGGAATGGACTTCAGTCCTTTACTCGGACATGGAGATTGCCGACGGCCTCACCGGCACCGGACGCCTGCTGGACCGTGCGGCCGACCTGGCGGGCCTGGGCCAGCAGTTCGTCGTGGCCAGCGCCGGCCCATGCCAACTGCTCGTAGCTTTCACCGGGACCACCAACAGCGCCACCATCTCCGGCAGCTCGCAACCTTACTCTCTGGTCTATCCCGGGACCAACGGTGCATGGGCGGTCACGCCCTACCTGACCAACGCCGTGTTCACCTGGACCTTCACCAACGGACCTCCCCTGGCCGACATGGCCGTGCTGCTGGTCCAAACCAACGGCCAGGCCGAGGAACTCCGCTGGCAGGTGCCCAATCCGCCCGTGACGGCGGTCTATACGTTTGCCCTGAGCGATCCAACCCAGCGGCTCCAGGCCGATACCAACGGCGATGGCGTGGTTGACTTCGCGCTGGCCCCCCTTCAGACGACAGTCAATGAGTTGCCGCCCGCTTTGGTCGCCGTGCAGCAGGACCTAAGCGTAGTGGCGGGCCGGCCCTCCCCTTCCTGCCTCAACCCACCCCCCTACGGCAATTACGGCACGGTGGTCGCGGTTGTCTTCTCAAAGCTCATGACGCAGGCCTCGGCCGGCGACACCAATTCTTACACGTTGGATGGCGACAATAGCGCCAACTCCGTGCAAATCCAGCCCAGCGGCCGTGTGGCGCTCATGAACCTGCGCAAGGGCATCAGCGCCATCATCCCGCGCACGCTGACCATCTCGGGCGTCACCGACGTGCGAGGCAACCCGCTGGTGGCGACGCCAACACTCGTGCAAACGTTTTATCCTGGAACGACCAATCCCTTCACCGGCGGCGTGGCAGTGAAGGGCCGCGTGTTGAACGGGGACGGGTCTCCGGCTGTGGGTGTGCCCGTCACACTTACGATGTACGACGAGGCGCCTGGCGGCGAGAGCGGCTGCGTGCCATGGACGCGCCGGGTGAGCCAGGTGCTGACTGACTCCGGCGGCAACTTCAACCTTGACTATGTCATGTCCGGCATTCCGTATTCCCTGTCTGCCAGCGACACCACCGCCCTGCCTCCGGGCGCGCTTCAGTTAGTTGAGGAGGCGACCGTCTCGGGCCAGCCAGACAGCCAGCAACTGATGCAGCTAATCACTGCCTCGAGCAACCCCAGCTACCTCCTGGGGTTGCTCTCAGCCGGGTCTTTGGCCCAGGCGGTCGCGGTGGTCCAGGGCCTGGACCGCGCTATCATTAACGATTCGGTCGCTATCGGTTCCAGCCGCGAAGGGCAAACCGTGCCATTCGCGCTGCGTTTTCGCGGGAGGGCAACCGTTACCGGACAGGTTGTGGGCGCCGATGGGGTTACGCCCGTGCCAAATGCGGCGGTCAATTTGTATCCCGATCCCAGCACCCTCGAGCTGGGCCGGGGCATGTACTCCGATGGCAACGGCCAGTTTTCCTTTCCGGGCGTGCCCCTGGGAGTCTTTTCCGTGCAGGTGGCGACCTCGGATCATCGCTCGGCTACGGTGCTGGGCTATGTGAACATGCCGGGTGAAACCACCAACCTCGTGATTGCACTGCCAACCAATATCGTGCTCTATGCCACGGTGGGCGGCCAGGTCTTCGACTCGGACAACATAACGCCGGTGCCTAACGCCCGCGTTTATCTCGGCCGCCTCGGCGTCGGGAACACCATTAGAACCGTGGCGAACGTGGTCGTGGCCGACCAGAGCGGCTCCTGGCAGGTGACCAATGTGCCCATCCAAGTGGTTGACGTCGCGGCGGTCACCTTCGACGGGACACGCATGGGGGTCCACCCGGGCGTCAGTCCTGTCGCTAACACGATCACCTACGCCAACGTTACCCTCCAGGCGGCCACGACCGTCTCCGGACAGGTTACCTTCGACAATGGGGACCCGGCGCCCAATGCGCTCGTGGCGGGCGGCGTGGCGCTCGTGACCGCGGATGCCAATGGCAACTTCCAATTGCAGGGCGTCCCGGTGGGCAACGCCACCATCAGCGCGGGCCTGGCAGCGAACCCGGCCGCGGGCATCCCCTTCACTCGCCTGGGCTCCGCCACGGCGAATATCGTGGCGGGCGAAGCCAACTATGTCGTGGTCAAGCTCTCCGCGGCGGGCCAAATCTTCGGTCAGGTATTCAACGCCCAGGGCCAGCCCCAAGGCAACGTCGAGGTGGCCATCCCTCAGCAAGGGGGCTTCTATTGGACCACGGCCGACGCGAATGGGAACTACTCCTTTGATAACCTCGCCCTGGGCAACTACACCCTGAGCGCGCCGGGCAACGCAGTCTCTCCCCAGCTCAACTCGAGCGAACTGTCCAGCAACCTCAGCTCGGGCAACGAGGACCAGATCATGGCCGCGTTCAACCAAGCGGTTACGGTTTTCGTGGGGGCCGCCGACCCGCTGGTCAATGGAGACCAGTTGAACTTTCGCCCATCGTCCTGGGGCTACACCACGGCCAGCCTCCTGTATGATGGCGACAGCGTGAACGCCAACATCACCTACATTGTGCAGGGCAGCGTGTCCGGCACCGTCCTCAATGGCCAGGGTGTCCCCATCGCGGCGGCCGTCCGTCTGACTGGCATTGGGCCGGATGTCACGGGGGCGCCCGTCACTACCATCCGCGGTGACACTACCAGCGACCCGGCCACCGGGACATTCGGCTTCACAAATGTGCTGCTCGCCGGCCCCTTTGGGTTGCAAGCGGCCTCACCCTTCTACCCCTCTGTCGCCCAGACCAACTGGTTCACCACGACCATTGCTCCGGACGCCACGGGACTTGTGCTCCAGTTCCCCGCAATTGGCGACGTCAATGGCAGCATTGCGGGGCATGTCTATTACCCGGACGGCTCGCTGGTTGGGCCAGGGGCGGAGGTGAGTATCAACGTCGCTCCGAATTACAAGATACTGACCGACACCAATGGCTTCTTCAACACGCAGACTGAATTCCCGGCGGTGAGCCAAAGCTACACCCTCCAAGTATTCGACCCGTCCTCCGGCCTGGTGGGCACCGCCACCGTCTCCATGACGCCCGGCATCACCAACCTCGTGGACGTGCACCTGCTCTCGCGCAACTCCGGGGTTCAGGTGACCGTTCTCCAAGCTGGCGGCCAACCCGCCGTAGGCGCGCAAGTGGAGCTGGACCAGGGCAGCTATCCTTACCAGGCGCCGATCTATACAACGACCGACACCAACGGCGTCGCCAGCTTCACGGGGCTCTGGGAGGGGACCTATTCGGCCATCGCGCAATTCACGGAGGAATCAACCCGCCTTTTCGCGCGGGGTGGCGCCGCCCCAGGTCCAAACCAAACGGCTTCCATCACCCTGCGGCTGGGCGCGACGGGGTCAATCGTCGGCACGTTCGTCTTGCAAGACCGCTTTACGCCCGTGTATGGCGCGGAGGTGACCATCGGCAACCTGGGTTTTGCCACCACCGACACCAACGGGTTCTTTGAGTTTGATGGAGTGCCAATCGGCACCTACCAGATCACAAGCTCCGATCCTGTCACCGGAGCCAATGCGACCGCGAGCGCGACTCTGTCCTTCAACGGCCAGACCCAAACCGTTCAACTGGTCGAAGCCACCCTGGGGAACGTCAGCGGCCTGGTGTTGGACTCATACAACAGCGGGTTCGTCGCCGGCGCCACTGTCAACATCAGCTTCTCGGATGGCGTGACCCCGAGCCGCACGGCGACCACCGGCCCGAACGGAGGTTTCAATTTCCCGGCTTCGCCAATGGGAATATTCTACCTGAATGCCACCTACACCCTGCCCAACGCCGTGAACACGATGGTCACAGGCCAGGCCAATGGCTTGCTCTCCGCGTCCTCGACCAACGTGAGCATCAGCATTCAGCTCGAGCCCTTGACCTCCTTGTCCGTTCACGTGGTGCGCAATGACGGCGTGACGCCGGCGCTCAACGCAATCGTCACGGTCAGCGGCGAGCAGCCTCAGAACACCAGCACCAACGGGGATGCCTTCTTCAGCAACCTGCGAGTGCCCGGCACTTATACGGTTACAGCCATCTCCCAGGAGGGCGGAGACATGCATGATGGGGCTCAGACCAACGTCACCCTCAGCCGCGGGACCAATGCAGTCGTTACGCTCATGCTTCCCGGCGTCGGGTACGTCTCCGGGACGGTGGTGGCCAGCGATGGGTCAACCCCGGTTGACAATGCCCAGGTCACACTAGAGTTCCAGAGCGTGCTCTTCGGCGGGGATTCGCTCACAGCTCTTACCGATGCCCAGGGCCGTTTTGCGTTCGATGATGTCGCCCTGGGGCCGTTCCTCGTCACCGCCTACAGCCTAGCCCTGGGAGCTGCTGAAAACGGGACCCTCGCCACCGCCGGACAAACCAACCAGGTGGCGCTCCGCCTGGGCCCCAGCGGCTCCCTGCTCGGCGTGGTGGTGCGCGCTGACGACACGACGCCTGTCCCCGGCGTGGTAGTCGCTATCTCTTACACATCCCAAAGCCTCAACGCCGGCCGCGCCGCCTATACGACTGATCCGGATGGCGCATTCCACTTCGATAATGTGCCCGTGGGCGCCATCCAGGTCCAAGCCGCCGACCCGGCCTTCAACGGCATCATCAACTTCACCACCGCCCTGACTAACAACGGGCAGGTGCTGAACCTGGGCTTGATTCCCTTCGATGAGACCTTCCCGCAGGTAGTGGACGTCACGCCTACCAATGCGGCAATCGGCGTGCCAATTACCAACTCCGTGGTCCTGCAGTTTAGCAAGCCGCTCGATCCCGCCTCCATCGACCCCACCGGCATTTTTATCCACGGCACCAATGGGAACGTGGACTCGACGGTCACGCTGCTGCCAGATACCAACGGCCTGCTGACGATGGTGAAAATCCAACCCAAATCACCGCTTCAGAGCCTCCAGGTCTATGCCGTCTATGTGCTGAGCGGCGATCTGCCCGGCGCGACGGGCAGCATCGTCGGCTCCGGTCCCCGCGACCTGGTTGGCCGCGCCATGGCCGCCACCTTCGAGTCCGAGTTCGCCACCGCCGACAATACCCCGCCCCAGTTGCTCTCGATCTTCCCCAGCAACAACGCCGTCCAAATCAATCCTGCCGCCGTGCCGCGCCTGGTGTTCAACAAAACCCTTAACCCTACGTCCTTCGTCTTCCAGGTCACCGGTCCGGCGGGCCCGGTGCCCGGGACTGCCGGCCTGGGCCTCAACGGCCAGGTCATGACCTACCTCCCAACGGCTAACCTGCTGGCAAACGCGCACTACTCGATGGTCATCAGCAACGTGTTCGACCTGGCGGGCAACCGGGCGGTCGGCGACCCCTTCACTTCAACCTTCGCGACGATCGATACCATTGGTCCCGTCATCGCCTCCTTGCTGCTCGCCAGCAATGCTGTGCCGACCGGGGGGGCGACCGTGTCAGTGGTCGCGACGCTTGCCACCAACGAAATCGGCGCCAGCGTCCGCTTCACGCAAGACTTTAACCCCATCGGCTCTGCCACCAATGTCCCCTATCAAGTCCCGGTTCAACTGCCGCGCAGCGGCAGCACCACCATCCGCGCCATTGCCACCGACCAATACGGCAACGACGGCCAGGTCGTCCAGCTCGTGATCACGGTGGTCCCGCCGGCGCCGCCCACGGTGCAATTCACGCTGGTCTCCCCGACCAACCCCCCGGTCCCCAGCGGCTCCCTCCTGGTCGTGGCGGTCACCGCCTCGAGCGACACCGCCATCTCCAACCTCACGGCTATCATCGCAGGCCCGGCCTCGGGCGCCGTGGTTTCGACCAACGGCGCAAGCCTGCTCGTGCAAGGGGTCGTCTCCAACACCGCCGTGGCCGGCCAGCAGGTCAAGGTCTTGGCACAGGCAACCGACATCCTCGGCCTGTCCGGCAGCGAGCAGACATTCGACGTCCTGGTCAGCGATGGCACCCCGCCAACCCTCTCCATCCTCTCTCCGGCCAGCAACGCCGTCGTGAGCGTGGCCCAGCCCTTAAGCCTGCAAGTGTCGGTTTCCGACAACAGCAGCAATGTCACCCTCGGCCTGACGCTCTCGGGCGCCATCACCGCCACCCAGAGCGTGGCCCTTGCGCTGACCCCGAACACCCCCCTGACAAACATCTTCACCGTCTCCCTGGCCGGAGCCCCGACGGAAGGCCAAACCTTCACGGCCCTGGTTGTTGCCACCGATGCCTCGAGCAACCAGACCACCGTCACCCGGACCTTCCGGCTGCCAGACCTGGCCACCCCGCTGGTTCAGTCGATAGCGCCCGCCAATGGGGCCGTGGAGGTCGATATTCTTCCAACGATCGCCGTGACCTTCAACGAACCGATGAACCCAAGCGCCATCAACGCCTCGACCTTCCAGGTCACCCATAGGGGCGTGCCCGTGCCCGGAACCTACGCCTTGGGCCAGGGCAACCTCGTGGCATTCTGGCGGCCAGCCGGACCATTGAGCTTGGGCGGAACTTATGAGCTGGCGTTGACGGCTGGCATCACCGAGGCGGGAGGCAACCCGATTGCCCCTCAGACCACGACATTCACGGTTACGGACTTCGGCATCCTGCAACCGACCAACGGCGCCACAATCGCCGAGGGCCAATTGGTTCCAGCGGCCGCCGGCGGCCCCAACCCGGCGGGCATCAGCGCGGTCCAGTTCTCCGCCGGCGGCACGAGTGTCCTGGGGCCATTCCCGGCCTTTAGTGCCTCCCTTGCCGCTCCGAGCCTCGCCCAGTTGGGAACAAACCAACTGGCGATCAACGCCGTGGCCCGTGGCGGCGGCGCGGATGTGGCGCGGGCTAAACCCACCACCGCCTCCTCCTCCTTGACTCCACAAAACGGACCGTCCCGCGCCGTTGCCGGAGAAACCAACCAGGATTACAGCGCCACCAACAGCAACATGTTCCTCAGCCAGGATGAACTGCATGCCTTCTGGGAGGTGGACCTCGGCTACGTCACGCCCATCAGCGAAATCGACCTGTATCTGCGAACCGACTGCTGCGAGGACCAAAATCGCTTTGCCGTGCTCGTGGCCGCCCAGCCGTTTGTCGCCTCGGATTTCCTGGGGGCCAGCCTCCCCGCCTCTTACAGCAACGGAGCTGTCGAGGTTTACCAGACCACCAACGCCTTCGACTCGGGCGTCGTCTCGATTCCAACCCTCGCCGAAGGCAGGTTCGTGCGGGTGGTCCTCCTCGGACAGAACTACCTCATGCTGGCCGCAGTGCAGGTTTTCGCCCCGCTCCAGGACGCCAGCCTGAATCCCGTCTCGGTGAATGTGCTGTCGAGCGCCCAAGCTTCCGCGGCCCTGCCGATCCAATTCCCAGCCTCCCTTGACCTCGTCCAGGGCGCCCAGTCCAATCTCACCGTAAGCGCCTCCGCCACGAGCGGGAACCTGGTGTCCCTGCGGGTGGACGAACTGACGCCCTCGGGCGGGACGCCCATTGCCAAGGCCGAGTTCTGGAACCTCGAATTCACCCCGGCCCAGTTGTCCGACGTCCCGTTCACCAACCCTCCCGCTTATTCCACCAGCTTCGACACCCTCAGCTACTCGAACTCCCAGGCCCCGTTCTGGCCTGGCGCCCAGGCCATCCAGACGGCCGCCCGCTTCACCGGCACTCTCTTCGTCCAAACCGACGGCGCCTATACCTTCTATGCCAATAGCCAGGACGGCTCGTCTATCTCCATCGACGGCCAGCCCGTGGCGAATAATGACGGCATCCACAACCCCTCTGAGACCAGCGGCTCCGTCGTGTTGACCACCGGGCCGCACGCCTTCCAGGCCCTTTATTTCCAGGGCCTCGATGACGCCATTCTCCAGGTCTCCTGGTCGGGACCCGGGCTTGCCAAACGCCTGATCCAAAAAAGCGACTTCAGCCAGTTTTCCCCGCTCCAGTTCGCCGAAACCGGCGGCCCCGTTGTCTCGTCCGCCTCCGGCGTCTCGAATATCACGGCCACCCTGCAGGTCCGGGATTCGTTCACTAACGCTGCCCAGATACTGCTCACTGCTCAGGATGCGGGCGGCTTCACGGCCGCCAAACTCGTCGGCGTCGTGATTCTCCCCATCTCCGGCCTGGCGCCCATTATCACCGGCCCGCCTACAAACCAAATCGTCCAATGCGCCAGCAACGCGACGTTTTCAGTGGCCGCTGCGGGCGCCGCCCCGTTGAGCTACCAGTGGTATTGGTTCGGAACCAACCAGGTTCCGGGGGGGACCAATGCCACCCTCACCTTGAGTGATGTGTCCCTGGATTCCTCCGGAAGCTACTCGGTTGTGGTGACCAATTCCGTCGGCAGCGCGCTCAGCCCGGCGGCAAATTTGACCGTGGTGGACACCGTTCCTCCGGTCATCACGCTTAATGGCGCCAATCCCATGCAGATCGTCCAAAACACTTCCTTCGCCGATCCGGGCGCGACGGCCTATGATGCCTGTGCCGGCAGCGTGCCGGTCGTCGTCTTCAACGGAGTGGACCCAAGTGTCGTCGGCGGTTACACGGTGCTCTATGAGGCTACCGATCCGAGCGGAAACTCCGCCACCAATGCCCGCACGGTGCTCGTCGTGCCCCCGGCCGTGGCGTGCTATCCCACACCCGGCGGCATCGCCGCTTGGTGGAAGGCCGAGAGCAACACCGTGGATGTCGTCGGCGCCGACAATGGAACCTTGGTAAACGGCGCGGGTTACGCCCCCGGCATCGTCGGAACCGCTTTCAGCTTTACCAGCGCTGGCCAAGCGGTTCAAATTCCCTTTGCGCCGGCCATCGACTTAAGCGCCTTGTACGATTGGACCATCGAGACCTGGGTTAATCCCGCCGGCTTCGAGAACGCAAGCTATCCGACCATCTATTCCCAGGGCTATTGGGTGGCGTCTCTGGGACTCAATAGCGCCAGCGGGAAACTCGAGAGCTGGATCAACAATGCCAATCAACTGGTCGGCGCCATCCCCGTGCCAGTGGGCCAATGGAGTCATGTCGCCCTGGTCTATGACGGAACCAACCGCACCTTCTACGTCAATGGCGCTTTTGCCGGGTCCGGCAGTGCGCCGGTTGTCAATCAGGACAGCAGTGATTCGGCGATTGGCAGCGTTTGGCCAGCCAGCGGTGGTTCCAGTTTCAACGGCGAGATCGATGAGGTCTCGGTCTATGGCCGCGCCCTCACCACCGTTGAAATCGCCGGCATTTATGCCGCGGGTTCGCTCGGGAAATGCCCGGTCACCGGCACCAACCTGGATGTCCCGCCGTTTGTTACTGTTCAGCCTTCTGACCAGTTGGCCCTCCAAGGAGGCGATGTGCAGTTCACCGTCACAGTCGTCGGCTCGGCGCCCCTGACTTATCGGTGGCGGGAAAATGGAACCAATCTGTTTGATGGCGCCGGCGTCTCGGGTTCTGCCACCCCCGCCCTCACGCTTTCCAACGTGTCCGTCGGCGGCGATTACTCCGTGGCCGTCTCCAACCTCGCCGGATCGAGCCTCAGCGCCTTCGCGACCCTCGTGGTCGTTTCACCCCCTTTCGAGGGTGCGACCAACACCTACTGGGATGAGCGGACCGCCAACAACAACTGGAGCCGGACGGGCGTCTTGGGCAACTGGATCGACTATGACTCGCCACAAGGCACCTCCTACTACCCCAACGGAACCAATTACGACGTCATTCTCGGTGGCGCGGCTGGGACTACCGCCAACCTCGACGTTAGTGTCACCCTCAACACGCTGACCATTTTGAACAATTGCGCACTGAGCATCCAGAGCGGCTCAACCCTCACGGTGTCCAATCTCGATTTTCACGGTGACGGCGCCATCACCGTCGGCGGCTGTTGTTCCCCGGAGACCATGACGCTCACCGGCGGGACCCTGGCCAAGTCCGCGGGCGGGAATACCTCCGCTATCAATCCCGTCGTCGTCCTCACCAGTCTGGGCGCCACCCTCGCCGTTGACTCCGGAACCCTGGCCCTCCCGGGCAACAATAGCTACTACACAAACGGCGCCTTCGACGTGGCCTCCAATGCAACGCTCCTGCTCGTGCCGGCTAACAATAACGCCAGTTTTGCCGGCACGTTCACCGGCTCCGGCGATGGCTCGGTCCTCCTCAGCGCTGGGACCCTCTCCGCCGCCCCGGGGGGCCTTGCCTTGGACTTGCCGGCGCCCCTGTTCCAGTGGGCCGGCGGAAGGCTCATAGGCGCCAATCCCATCACCAACGCGGGCGTCCTGACCATTGCCGGCACCAATGGCGCCTTCTTGAGCGATCAACTGGTCAACTCCGGCCTGTTGCTCCATTCCGGCTCGGGCAATCTCTTTCTTGACCAGGGGCCCGGTTCCCAGTTTGAAAACCTGCCCCAAGCCACCTATACGCTGGCCTCCGACGCGGGCATCGCCTCGTTCAATTGCTGCAGCGCGGTCAGGTTCGATAACTTTGGTCTCTTCCAGAAGACCGCCGGCACGGGCGATTCCGTGGTCTCCGTCACTTTCAATGACCTTGGCGGGACCCTCGACGTCCAAACCGGCACCCTTACCCTGGCCAACAGCGGCGCCTCATCCAACGCCACCCTCGCTGTCGCCGCCGGCGCAACCCTTGACGTGACGGGAGGCAAAACTCCAACCTGGGCCGGAGCTATCAATGGCACCGGGGGCGGCACTGTGCTCCTGGCCGATGGCACCTTGATCGCCAGTCCCTCCGCAACGCTGAACTTTGTCAGCGGACTGTTTCAGTGGGCGGGCGGCACTCTGCAGGGGCCCGTCACCAACCTGAACGTCGTCACTATTTCCGGCACCAATCCAAGTTACCTGGGCGGCCTCTTTGAAAACCTGGACCTGGTGCGCCACGTCGGCGCCGGCAACCTCTATCTGAACGAGGGCCCGGGGTCCTATTTTGACAACCCGGCCGGGAGCACTTACCAACTCGAGAGCGATGCCGGGATCTATCCCTATAACTGTTGCGCCGCCGTGATCTTCACCAATTCGGGCCTCGTCCGCAAGATCGCTGGCGCCAACAACTCCTCCATCTCCGTGGCGTTCAATAACCTGGGCGGGTCCATCGAGGTGGACACCGGCACGCTCACGCTCGCCAATAGCGGCAGCAGTCTCAATGGCGCCTTTACCGTGGCTGCTGGAGCCGCCCTGGACCTGACGGGCGGCAAGTCGCCGACCTGGGCCGGGCAGATGACCGGCGCGGGCGGCGGCAGCGTTCAGTTCAACAGCGGACAGATCAACGCCTCGCCTAGCCTGACGCTCGAATTTCCCCCGGGCATGTTCCAGTGGAGCGGCGGCGCCTTCAACGGCGCGGTCCTCAATGGCAACGCCGTGACCATCTCCGGCACCAACGATGTCTTGCTTACCGGAACGATTACAAACTCCGGTCTCGTGCGTCATTTTGGGACTGGCAATTTGGGGCTCAACATGGGTCCAGGCTCGCATCTTGAGAACCTGGCGCCTGCCACCTACCGGCTGGAGTCCAGCGCGGCCATTTATGGGTTCAATTGCTGCTCCGCTGCGACCTTCGACAACTTTGGCGCCTTCATCAAAACAAATGACCCCGGCAACGCCGTCATCTCCGTTAGCTTCAATAACTTCGGAGGCCTCGTCGACGTCGAGAGCGGCTCTCTGTCGCTGGCCAACAGCGGCGCCAGCTCCAATGCCACCTTTATCGTGGCGGGCGGATCGGCCCTCGACCTGACCGGCGGCAAATCACCGACCTGGGCCGGGCTGATCACCGGCACTGGCAGTGGCGCCGTTGAGTTCAACAGTGGGACGATCCTCGCTTCCCCTGGCCTGACGCTCGACTTTCCCGAGGGTATGTTCCAGTGGAGCGGCGGGACCTTCCAGGGCGCCGTGGTCAATAGCAACTCCCTGGCCATCTCCGGCACCAACGATGTCTTGCTTACCGGAACGATTACAAACTCCGGTCTCGTGCGTCATTCGGGGACTGGCAATTTAGGGCTCAACGCGGGTACAAGCTCGCATTTTGAGAACCTGGCGCCTGCCACCTACCGGCTGGAGTCCAGCGCGGCCATTTATGGGTTCAATTGCTGCGCCCCTGCGATCTTCGATAACTTTGGCGCCTTCGTCAAAACAAACGACCCCGGCAACGCCGTCGTCTCCGTTAACTTCAATAACTTCGGAGGCCTCGTCGACGTCGAGAGCGGCTCTCTGTCGCTGGCCAACAGCGGCTCCAGCGTCAACGGCTCCTTCACTGTCGCGGCCGGCGCAAGCGTCGATCTCACTGGCGGCGCCCAGCCAACCTGGTCCGGCCTCCTGATCGGTTCCGGCGCCGGGACCATCCAGCTCAACAGCGGACAGCTCTTTGCGGGCGGCCTGACCCTGGATTGCGCCCCCGGCATCTTCCAATGGACCGGCGGCACCTTGAACGGGCCCGTAACCAATGTTAATGAGGTAAGCATCTCCGGCGGCCTCCTGAGCGGGGCCTTCTTCAACGCCGGCATCGTCCGCCACCTCGGTTCAGCCGGGCTTGCTCTCAGCGCCGGGGGGGCGGGCTCGCTCATCCGCAACCTGCCGGGCGCGACCTATGTGTTCCAGGGCGATGGTTCGATCTCGGTCAGCAATTGCTGCACCACCGGCTTCGAGAACCAGGGGCGCCTCCGAAAGAGCGGTGGCACTAACACCTCTACCATCTCCGTCGCCTTCACTAATCAGGGAGGCTCCATCGAGGTGGACAGCGGGGTGCTCGCTGTCAATGGGAATTATGCGCAGGGCGCCGGCGCCTTTACCGTGCAACTCGCTGGAACCAATTCCGGCCAGTTCGGCCAACTGAGCGCTGCAAATGTCTCGCTGGGCGGCCTCTTGAACGTCGAGTTGGCCGCGGGTTTCACGCCGCCTTTGGGCAGCCGGTTCCAGGTCCTCTCCTGCGCGGCCCTGAGCGGGACTTTTAATGGCGGGGCCATGCCCGGCGGCATCGCGGTTGACTACAGCAGTAATGGCGTCTCCCTGGTCGTCACCGGCGCGGTCACCCTCAGCGCGCCCTTTATTGTGTCCCAGCCGGCCAGCGTCCAGAGTGCCGCCGGCGCCGGCGCGGTCTTTACCGCCTCGGCCGCCGGGGCGGCCCCCATGGGCTATCAGTGGCAGCTCAACGGCGTCAATCTCGCGGATAACGACCGGGTGAGTGGCTCGGCCACTCCCCAGTTGATCCTCGTGAATCTGGACGCCGCCGATGTTGGCAATTACCGGTTGGTGGCGAGCAATTATCTTGGCTCGGCGGCCAGCAGCAACGCCACTCTCACCCTGGCCCCCTGTGTCGCGCCGCCTGCGGGCCTGGTCGGATTGTGGACTGGCGACGGGAGCGCCTTTGACTGGGTTGGGAGCCATGACGGCACACTCCAGAGCGGCGCGACCTACGGCCCGGGCCGCGCCGGCCAGGCCTTCAGCCTCGATGGGGTCTCCTCCTATGTGGATTTAGGCGCCTGGAGCGCCGGCAGCAATTGGACCTGGACGGCCTGGGTCAATCCCTCGTCCATTCCGGCTGGCCAGCACACAATTGTCGGCGGGGTCAATTCGTGCCTCGATTGGGCCTTGACGATGTCAGGCGGCGTGTTCGGGGTGCTCTGCCCTCCGACCAATGGATGTAATCAGACTATCACCGGGGGACCCAGCGCGGCGCCGGGCGCCTGGTACTTTGTCGCCGCCACCTGCGACGGCGAAACCGCCCGCATCTACGTCAACGGCCAACTCGGCAACTCCGGCCCAGTGCAAACAAATTACGCCGGCACCGCCTCCGGAACTCGCATCGGAGGGGAGGTGTGCTGCGCAGGGGACAATTTCCCGGGCCTGATTGAAGAGGTCGCCCTGTTCAATCGCGCGCTTTCCGCTCCGGAGGTCCAGGCCCTCTATGCCTCCGGCAATTTGCGACTGTGTGTTGCCCCGCAAATCCTCACGCAGCCGGTCAGCCAAACGGTCGCCGCAGGAGGGACTGTCAGCTTCGATGTCGTGGCCCGGGGCATGGGCGACGTCAGCTATCGATGGCAGATCAGTGGCAACAACCTCATGGACGACGCCCAGGTAGCGGGGTCGCAGAGCAACTTCCTCACCATTACCAGCGCGCAATTCACCAATGCGGGCAATTACGGCGTTGTGGTCACCGGACCCGGTGGTTCAATTAGCAGCAGCAATGCCACGCTCACCGTCATCCCCACCAACTGCGTGCCAGCCCCGGCGGGCATCCTTGCCTGGTGGCCGGGCAATGGGACCTTCCAGGATGTCGTCAGCGGGTTTGATGGCGCCCCCGCCGGCCAGGTCACATTCGAACCGGCGGAAGTCGGGCAGGGCTTCCACCTGGTTAATTCCTCGATCAGCGCAACGGGCGCCTTTGATTTCTCAGCCAGCAACGCAATGAGCATCGAGTTGTGGTTCGAGCTGAACGTGGACACCAGCTATAACGGCCTGGTGTCAGCCCTCGGTTGCTGCACCTACCGCTTCATGGTGGACCCCAGCGGCCACCTCTTGTATAACCCCGGGACCTTCGACAACATTTCCGTCGGCCCGGTCCTGAATCTCGGGCAATTTTATCATGCCGCCATGGTGGTCATCGGCGGCGGCGAGGCCCTGATCTATCTCGACGGCCAGTTGATTTCCTCCAGCACCAATGGCGTCCCTTCAGTTTTGCCTTCCGTCTCCACCTTCCTGCTTGGCGCCGGAGAGAGCAGCGGGTCATGGACGATGCAGGATGGGGTCCTTGATGCGGTCTCCATCTACAACCGCGCCCTCTCCGCCTCGGAAATAGCCGACATCTATGCGGTCGGCGCAGCCGGGAAGTGCCTCCCTCACGGACTCACCCTCCCTGGGCAGCAGCAGCTCGGCTCATTGCTCGATGCCCGATTGACCGCGGGGGGATTCGCGTTCAGTTTCCTGTCCGCCGCCAGCCAAAACTACACCATCGAGGGCAACACCTCTTTGAACACCACAAACTGGGCGCCTTTGACCAATCTCACAGGGGATGGCTCCGTGATGCGTGTGAACTTCCCGGCGACCAACTCCTCCCAAGGTTTCTTCCGTCTCCGCCAGCGCTGAACCCAGGGGCAGTGACAATGTCGCCGAAACGGGCCCCACTCTCTGGCTGTAGGAGACGAGCGTAAGCCGAAGAGCGAACGCTCCGAGTGAATATGAGATTGGCAAAGGGCATGCCCTATCTGCGCCTTCGCCTGGCATAGGGAATTGACCCTATCGCGACAACGGGGAGAGGGTGACGGCAACGCCACCCTCTTACCCACTCGCAGGGAGTCTCTTAATCCTAACCCGACTTAGCGGATTGGAGGGGGTTCCATTGCGTAAGTGCCTGCAAATCAGTGGCGGCATCTTCTAGGTCTTCACTACAGGACTGGTTTGGCCTGGGGGTTTTGGATTCATAGTCTTGAAGCGGTTTGGCATCGATTACAAGCGGTTCCGCCGCGACGAGGCGGCGGCGCGAACCTACATCCGCGTGGGTTTTGGTTTCAATGCCACACAGATGTAGCTTGTCGGATTGGCCTTGCCATCCTGAACTGCAGTTTGCCTTCCTTGCCGAGGTTCGCGAAACCACTGTGGCTGTTCGCTTTGCGCGCGTGTGCCTTCCGAGGCGGCGCCTTCATGTCTGTTCACCGCCCTCCAGTATCGAATCATCAAAGTGTTGTGGCCCGCACTGGAGGTCAATTACACCTATTGGCCCAATGGGGAGCACGAGAACAAAAACCAGGTGTTTCTTACGCCAACTTTCATCATCGGGCTTCTGCCGATTCGGGACCGGGTCGGGCTGACCATTGGGGTGGGGTACCAAGTGGCCCTGACCGACAAGCCCACCTACAATCACAACTTTATCCTGTCAGCAAGACTGCCGTTCTGAGTTATGCGCCCGTGCAAAAACAGCTTCGGTGCTTTGGGCGTAGTTCCAACCCCCGCTGGTAGTTGGTGTCCAGACTTGAGCAGGCTGGACTAAACGGGGCATCGACACTAATCCGCTCCCGCTGGATTCAGCAGGCAAATCAACCGCTGGGAAATGTTTTTTTTGCGGGTGACTTCCAGAGCAATGACTATGCCAGGCGGGGGAAGAGGGCCATGGACGCCCTGCCCGCCTCGTCGTCGCAACCTGAGGACGGCAAAACAAACGCCAAGGTTGGCACAAACTTTGCGCCGGACATTTCCGTGCAGAAGTTGTCGGATGATTGTCGTTCGGGTTGTCCGGGCGTTGAAGCTATGGGGTTGGACCCACTTGGGGGGACCACCGCCCCGTCTGGCTGCCGCGTCGTGGATGAATTGAGCCTGCTTTTTGGCATCTCCTACACTTTGGAGAGCAGCCTGGAACTGAGGGACGTAATCAGGCCGGTGTTGCTCAAGATGGCCGAGGTGCTCGGCATGAAACGCGGCACCATCACAATCCTCCGCGGGGACCATGGCGAAGTCACCATTAGCGAAGCCGTCGGCCTGCCTGCCGGACGCGAAGGGGAGTATCTGCAAGCCTGCCGGGAGTTGATCCGCCAGGTGACCAGCAGCGGACAGGCCCTGGTCGTGCAGGACATCTCGAAGGAGCCCGTTCTGGGCCAACGCTGGACGGAGGAGAACCCGGCCGATCAGGCTGGCAAGACCGTGGCCTACATCTGCGTGCCCATCAAGTTCGGCGCTGAAGTAGTGGGCGCGCTGAGCGTGGAACGGGTCCTTAACGGTCCTGTTCGTTTAGCTTCCGACCGCCGGCTGCTGTCACTGATCGCCAATGTGATTGCGCAGACGGTGCATATTCATCGGGCTACCGAGGAAAAGGTCTCCGCCCTGCAGCGGGAGAACGAGCGGCTGCAAGAGCAGATGCAAACCCATTTCCGGCCCAAAAGCATCCTGGGCAATTCCAATGCCATGCGGTCGGTCTTTCTGCACATCGAGCAGGTGGCCAGCAGCACCACGACCGTGCTCATCCGGGGCGAGTCCGGCGTGGGCAAGGAACTGGTGGCCCGGGCGTTGCACGAGCAAAGCCCGCGCAAGGGCAAGGCGTTTGTCAAATGCAACTGCGCCGCGCTGCCGGAATCCATCATCGAAAGCGAATTGTTCGGCCACGAACGGGGCGCGTTCACCGGCGCGGTGGCCATGCGCAAAGGGCGATTCGAGATTGCCGACGGCGGCACGATTTTCCTCGATGAAATCGGCGACCTTTCGCCGCCCACCCAGGTCAAGCTGCTGCGCGTGTTGCAGGAGAAGGAATTCGAGCGCGTCGGCAGCCAGACGCCCATCAAGTGCGACGTCCGCATCATCGCCGCGACCAGCCGGAACCTGGAGGAAATGATCGAGCGGGAAGAGCTCCGCGCAGACTTGTACTATCGGCTCAACGTCTTCCCGATCTATGTGCCGCCGTTGCGCGAGCGGAAGTCAGACCTGTTGCTGCTGGCGGATCATTTTGTGGAGAAGTTCAGCAAGAACGGCGGCAAGAAGGTGCGGCGCATCTCCACCGCGGCGATTGATTTGCTGGTCAGCTACCATTGGCCCGGCAACGTGCGCGAGTTGGAGAACTGCATCGAGCGCGCCGTTCTGCTGTGTCCTGGACTTTCGATCGAAGCGCATCACCTGCCGCCGACGCTGCAGAAAAAAGACCCTTCCGAGAAAGGCGCCACCGGCACGCTCGACTCCGCCGTGGCCGCGCTCGAATACGAGATGATTGTGGCTGAACTCAAGGCGTGCGACGGCAACATGGCCCGCGCCGCGCGCGGTCTGGGCCTGACCGAACGGCAGATCGGGCTGCGCGTGAAGCGGTTTGGCATTGATTACAAGCGGTTCCGCCGCGACGAAGCGGCGGCGTGAGGCTACATCCGCGTGGCTTTTGGTTCGAAAGCTACATGAATGTAGCTCGCCGGATCGGCCCTCTGCCGGTCTATCTTGCAGTTTGTTTCCCTTCGCGATCGTCGCGAAACCCCTGCGGCCGTTGGCTTTCCGCACGTGCATCTCTTAAGAAACCTTTTAGTTTCTCTTCTGAAAACCGTCTTGGCACGCTAATTGCGAAAGGGGTTCCAGACGCGATGAGCGGGCGACCAAACAGGCCCGCCGGCGAGGTCAAGGCGAAGCAATCAAGACGATTATGAGAAAAGTGGCGATTTATGGCAAAGGCGGCATCGGCAAGTCCACCACGACCCAAAACACCGTGGCGGGCCTGGCGGAGATGGGCAAGAAAGTGATGGTGGTCGGCTGCGATCCCAAGGCCGATTCCACGCGGCTGCTCCTGGGCGGGCTGGCGCAACGGAGCGTGTTGGACACGCTCCGCGAGGAGGGCGAGGACGTGGAACTGGCGGACATCCGCAGCGGCGGGTTTTGCAACAGCCTGTGCGTCGAATCCGGCGGGCCTGAGCCGGGCGTAGGCTGCGCCGGGCGGGGCATCATCACCTCCATCAACATGCTCGAACAACTCGGCGCCTACGACGAGAGCGAGAGCCTGGATTACGTGTTCTACGACGTGCTGGGCGACGTGGTCTGCGGCGGGTTCGCCATGCCCATCCGTGACGGCAAGGCCGAGGAGATTTATATCGTCTGCTCCGGCGAGATGATGGCCATGTATGCGGCGAACAATATATGCAAGGGCATCCTGAAGTTCGCCACCAGCGGCAAGGTCCGCCTCGGCGGCCTGATTTGCAACAGCCGCAAGGTGGACAACGAACGTGAAATGATCGAGCAGTTTGCCAGGAAGCTCGGCACGCAAATGATCCACTTCGTCCCGCGCGACAACGACGTGCAGCGCGCCGAGATCAACCGCAAGACGGTCATCGAGTGGAACCCGCAATGCGGTCAGGCCGACCAATACCGCGCCCTGGCCAAGGCGATCGATCAGAACCGGGATTTCGTCATTCCCAAGCCGCTCGCCATGCCGGAGCTCGAGAAGCTCCTCATGGAATTCGGACTCTACAACTGAACCCGCTCGCGCATCAGATAACACTATGCCCACCATGATTCAATCCGTTGTGCGGCCGGAAAAGGTCCACGAAGTGATGAAGGCCCTGCTCGACGCCGGTTTCCCGGCGGTCACCAAGATGGATGTCTTCGGGCGCGGCAAGCAACGCGGCCTCAAGGTCGGCGAGATCACTTACGACGAATTGCCCAAAGAGCAATTGATGGTGGTGGTCCAGGAGGGCGACAAGGACCTGGTCGTGGAAACAATTTTGAAAGCCGCGCGCACCGGGACCAAGGGGACCTTCGGCGATGGCAAGATATTTGTCTCGAAGGTCGAGGAGACCTGGACCGTCAGTTCCGGCAGCAAGGACGCCTGACCATGAAACAAGTCATCGCCATCATCCGCATGAACATGATGAACGTCACCAAGCAAGCGCTCATCGAGGCAGGCTTTCCCGCCTTCACCGCCCGGAAGGTGATCGGTCGTGGCAAAGGCAATGTGGATCTCGGCGTCATCGAGGGCGCGGAAGCCGACGCGCCCGAGGCGCTTGCCCGACTCAAAGATGACGGCCCCATGCTCAAGCCGAGGCGGATGATGACCCTGGCCGTGCCGGACGAATCTGTCCCCAAGGTGATCGAGGCCGTCGTCCGCGTCAACCGCACCGGCAACCGCGACGACGGCAAGATTTTCGTGGTGCCCATTGAAGACGCCGTCCGCGTCCGCACCGGCGAGCGCGGGGCGGCAGCAGTGAACTGAAGATTGACGAGGATGTTTTATGGCTGGATTGACCGAGAACCTCGCCGCACCCGACCCGAACGTCGTTCGGGAGGAGATGCTGAAGATCTATCCTCCGAAAACGCGCAAGAAGCGGTCGAAACAGATCCTTCCAAATGATCCGGAGGCGCCGCCGGAAATCGCCGCCAACACGCGCACCATCCCCGGCATCATCTCTCAGCGCGGGTGCACCTACGCCGGCTGCCGCGGCGTGGTCATGGGGCCGATTTATGATCTGCTCCAAATCACCCACGGCCCGGTCGGCTGCGGGTTTTACGCCTGGATGAGCCGCCGCAATCTCGCCCGGCCCAAACCGGGCGAGGTCAATTACATGCAATACTGCATGAACACCGACATGCAGGAGGACCAGATCATTTTCGGCGGCGAGAAAAAGCTCCGGCAGGCGATCCGGGAGGCCTACGACATCTTTAAACCCAAGGCCATCGCCATTCTGGCCACCTGCCCGGTGGGCCTCATCGGGGACGACATCCACACCATCGCCCGCCAGATGAAGGAGGAGTTGGGGATCAACGTGATGGCGTTCAGTTGCGAGGGCTACAAGGGTGTCAGCCAGTCCGCCGGCCATCACATCGCCAACAACGGCGTGTTCAAAAACATCATCGGTCTGGACGACACACCGGACCCGGCCGAGTTCACGATGAACATCCTGGGCGAGTACAACATTGGCGGCGACGCCTGGGAGATTGACGCGCTGCTCCGCAAATGCGGCATTCACGTGACCTCTACCTTGAGCGGCGATGTCAGCTACGAACAGGTGGCAAGGGCCCACACGGTGCAGATCAATGGCGTCATGTGCCACCGCTCCATCAACTACATCGCCGACATGATGGAAAAGAAATTCGGCATCCCGTGGATCAAGGTCAATTTCATCGGCGCCGAGGCGGCGAAGAAAACGTTGCGCAAGTTAGCGCGCTTCTTCGAGAGAAAAGAACTCGCCGACCGCGTCGAGGAAGTTATCGCGCAGGAGATGTTGGCGCTCAAGCCGGTGCAGGACGAAATCCGCGCCCGGTGCCAAGGCAAAACCGCCGCCCTGTTCGTCGGCGGCTCCAGGGCACACCATTATCAGGATTTGTTCCGCGACATCGGCATGGAAACGGTTTGTGCGGGATACGAGTTTGCCCACCGCGACGATTACGAAGGCCGCCGCGTGCTGCCCACGATCAAGGTGGACGCCGACAGCCGGAACATCGAGGAGTTGCACGTCGAGCCGGACCCGGTCCGTTTCAGTCCACGCAGAACGCCGGCGCAAATCGAGGCCCTTCAGGCGGGGGGATTCACCTTCCGCGACTACCAGGGCATGATGGCCGAGATGAAGAAGAACGCGCTCATCATCGACGACATCAGCCATCATGAAATCGAGAAACTCATCGAAATCTACAAACCGGACATCATCTGCTCGGGCATCAAGGACAAGTTCGTCATCGAGAAAATGGGCGTGCCGTGCAAGCAACTGCATAGTTACGACTACGGCGGGCCGTACGCGGCCTTCACCGGCGCGGCCAATTTCTACCGCGAGGTGGACCGCATGGTGAACACGAGGCTGTGGAGGTTCGTCACGCCGCCCTGGGAAACGGAACCGCAGTTGACCGCCGCGCTGGTCCACCCCACGCGCGCCGGCGGCGCCAAGAACAACGGCCAGACCCGGTCCTGGCGCAAACCGGCCGCCGAAGTGCCGGGCGACAGTCCGGCGTAGCCAATGAACACATTCAATAACCTGAGGGATCATCCCCATGCTTGAAGGAACGACAGCCGAAATCAAACCGCGCGAGGCGCTACGGATCAACCCGGCCAAAACCTGCCAGCCCATCGGTGCGATGTATGCCGCGCTGGGCATTCACGGTTGCATGCCCCACAGCCACGGTTCGCAGGGCTGTTGCGCCTACCATCGCAGCCACCTGACGCGCCATTTCAAAGAGCCGGTAGTAGCCACGACCAGTTCCTTCACCGAAGGGGCGTCCGTGTTCGGCGGCCTGGCCAACCTCTCGCAGGCCTTGTCCAACATCTTCACCATCTACAACCCGCAGATCGTCGCCGTCCACACGACCTGCCTCTCCGAAGTCATCGGCGACGACATCCCGATGATGATCCGGAAGGCTACCGAGGACGGCACGATCCCCAAGGGCAAGTACGTCATCCATGCCAACACGCCGAGCTTTGTTGGCTCGCATGTTACCGGGTTCGCCAATATGACCACGGCGATGGTCAGGTACCTCGCGGAAAAGCATGGCCATCGCCCCTTTCAACTCAACCTCATCCCCGGCTTTGTCGATCCCGCCGACATCCGCGAACTCAAACGCATCGTCGACGCAATGGGTGTCAACGCGGTCGTCTTCCCCGACACCAGCGGCGTGCTGGATTTGCCGCAGGACGGGCGCTACAGGATGTTCCCGCGCGGTGGCGTTACGATCGAGGACCTGAATTCCGCCGGCGACAGTTGTTGCACCCTTGCCCTGGGCCATTTCACGTCGCATCCGGCGGCGACAGAACTCGACGAGAAATGCGGGGTGGGTTGCGCGTTCCTCGAACTGCCCATCGGCATGACGGAGACCGACCGTTTCATTCACGCCCTTCGCAACTACGGCGGCGTGGACGTGCCCGCCGACATCGGCGAGGAGCGCGGGCGCCTGCTCGACGCCATGAGCGACATGCATCAGTACTTTCACAGGAAACGCGTCGCCGTCGCGGGCGATCCCGACCACGTCATCGCCCTGACGCAGTTCCTGGTGGATTTGGACATGAGGCCCGCCTATGTCATCACCGGTTCACCCGGCAATCATTTCGAACAACGCGTCCGGGAGATCCTGAGAGAGCAGGCGCCCGACGCCGTGGTAAAGCAGAACTCCGACCTGTTCGCCCTCCATCAATGGATCAAGCACCAGCCTGTCGACCTCATTATCGGCAACACCTATTGCAAGTACATTGCCCGGGTGGAGAACATTCCCTTTGTCCGTTTCGGCTTCCCGGTGCTCGACCGCATGGGACACCGTTACTTTCCGTGCGTCGGCTACAACGGGGCGCTGCGCCTCATGGAGAAAATAAACGACGCCCTGCTCGACCACAAGGACCGCGAATGCGCGGATGAATACTTCGAACTCGTCCAATAGAGCGGCATGATCGAACTTCTCCCAGAACGCCGGTCGCAGGTGGTGCGCAAGTCCGCCGGCGCGCCTGCTTCGGACCTCCCCTGCGGCAAGGCCAGCACCGCCGGTTCCGTCAGCCAGCGCGCCTGCGTGTTCTGCGGCTCGCGTGTGGTCTTGTATCCGATCTCCGACGCGCTGCACATCGTCCACGGCCCCATTGGCTGCGCCGCTTACACCTGGGACATCCGCGGCGCGCTCTCCAGCGGCCCGCAACTCCATCGCAACAGCTTTTCCACCGACCTCCAGGAGATGGACGTGATCTTCGGCGGGGAGAAAAAGCTCGAGGCCGCGCTGCTCGAACTCATCGCGCATTACCGGCCCAAGGCCGCATTCATCTACTCGACCTGCATCGTCGGGCTCATCGGGGACGACGTGGGCGCGGTCTGCAAGCGCGTGGGCGCCAAAACGGGCATTCCCGTGCTGCCGGTGCATTCCGAAGGTTTCAAGGGCACCAAGAAAGACGGATACCGCGCGGCGTGCGAGGCGGTTTACAAACTGGTTGGCTCGGGCGACACCTCTGCCATCGGCCCACACAGCATCAACATTCTGGGGGAGTTCAACCTCGCGGGCGAGGCATGGATCATTCGCGAATACTATAAGCGCATGGGTGTGGAAGTCGTCGCGTGCATCACCGGCGATGCGCGCGTCGAAGACCTGCGCCGCTGCCACGGCGCCAAGCTAAACCTCGTTCAATGCTCAGGCTCGATGACCCATCTGGCGAAAATGATGGAGCGAGACCACGGCATCCCGTTCAGACGCGTTTCCTACTTTGGCATCGAGGACATGAGCGCCGCGCTTTACGAAGCCGCGAAGTTTTTCGGCGATGATCCCGCTATTATGGTCCGAACGCAGCAATTGGTGCGCGAAGAGGTCGCCGCGGTTTATCCTGAGCTTCAACGTTACAAACAAAGGCTCGTCGGTAAGAAGGCAGCGATCTATGTCGGCGGGGCGTTCAAGGCGTTTTCGCTCATCCGCATCTTGCGGATGCTCGGCATGGAGACCGCGGTGGTCGGCTCGCAGACCGGGGACACGGAGGATTATCGCCAGCTCCAGGAAATCTCCGATCCCGGGACCATCATCGTGGACGACTCGAACCCGCTCGAGCTCGCCAAGTTCTGTTTGGAAAAGGACGTGGATTTGTTCATTGGCGGTGTGAAGGAACGGCCCATCGCCTACAAGCTGGGCATTGGTTTTTGCGACCATAACCACGAGCGCAAGGAGCCGCTGGCGGGTTTCGTCGGCATGTTGAACTTCGCCAAGGAAGTTTATGCCAGCGTCGCCAGTCCGGTCTGGCAATTCGCGCCCAGGCGCGCCAATCGTGGAAAGGAGGCCGTCGGCCCATGAACCCTGCCACCGAACCTCGCAGCATCCGGCGCCAGGAGACTCGCTCCATCAGCCCTTTCAACCAGGGCATCGTTTCCCTGCCTGCTGAAAGTGGAGGAGAAGAGCCGCGCTCGAAGCATTTCAGCTCCACGCGCAACGCCTGCAAATTATGCACGCCACTGGGCGCGTGCCTCGTCTTCCGCGGCGTCGAGGGTTGCATCCCTTTTTTGCACGGTTCGCAAGGTTGCTCGACTTACATCCGGCGCTACCTCATCAGCCATTTTCGCGAGCCGATGGACATCGCCTCGTCGAATTTCCACGAGGAAAGCGCGATTTTCGGCGGCAGCAGCAATTTTCAACAGGGGACGTTGAACGTGCTGCGCCAATATCAGCCGCAACTCATCGGAGCGGCCACGACCTGCCTGGCCGAAACCATTGGCGAAGACATGCCGCGCCTGCTGCATGACCTGCGTGAGAAGCACGGCGAGCGTCTCACGGCGCCCATCGTGACCGTCTCCACCGCCAGCTATCGGGGCACTCATATCGACGGTTTCCACGCCGCCGTCAAGGCGCTCGTGGAACAACTGGCCCGGCCCGGTGAAAGCACCGGCGCGGTCAATCTTTTTCCCGGCATGGTTTCCGCCGCCGACCTGCGGCTTATGAAGGAAATTCTGGAGGACTTCGGGCTTAGTTACACCTTGCTGCCGGACTATTCCGAAACCATGGACGGCGAGACCTGGTCACAATATGAAAAACTGCAATCCGGGGGCACGCCGCTAAAGGCCATCGCTGCGACGGGCTCGGCCAAAGCTTCGATCGAGTTTGGCCGCACGCTCGGCGCGGTCGAAACCGCCGGCGCCTCCCTTGAAAAGATGTTCAACGTCCGGCGTTATATGCTCGGGCTGCCCATCGGCATACGCGAGTCGGACGCCTTCTTCCATCTTCTGTCCGAACTGAGCGGCCGCGCCGCGCCGCTCAAGTACGAGCGCGAACGCGGTCGGCTCGTGGACAGCCTGATCGACGGCCACAAATACGTTTTCGAAAAGCGCGCCGTCGTTTATGGCGAGGAGGATTTGGTCATTGGACTGACATCGTTCCTCTGCGAGATCGGTGTGACCCCGGTGTTATGCGCTACCGGCGGCCATGGCAAGGATTTTGAACGGGCCTTGCGCGAGGCAGCGCCGTCGTTGCCGGCCGAGGCGACTGTGAAGGCACGCTTCGACTTCGCCGAAATCGCCGAAACCGCGGCGTCGCTCAAACCCGACTTTTTCATCGGCAGCAGCAAGGGCTACCGAGCGGCGCGCGAACTCAAAGTGCCCCTTGTCCGCGTCGGCTTTCCGATCCACGACCGCATAGGCGGCCAGCGGGTGCTGCACCTGGGCTACCGGGGGGCGCAAGAGCTTTACGACCATATCGTCAACGCCCTCCTCGAGGCGAAGCAAGAGACATCTGCGGTCGGTTACGCCTACCTATGAATGCCACCGCCATCGATTTCAACAACCATCCCTGCTTCAGCATCGACGCGCACAAAAAGTATGGCCGTGTCCACCTGCCCGTCGCGCCGCTATGCAACATGCAATGCAACTTCTGCAACCGCAAATACGATTGCGTTAGCGAAAACCACCCCGGTGTTACCAGCGCTCTGCTGACGCCGCAGCAGGCGGTCGGCTATCTCGAAAGTGTCGTGGAAAAACGCCCGGGGATTTCCGTCACAGGTATTGCCGGCCCCGGCGACCCGTTCGCCAACCCGGACGAGACGATGGAGACCCTGCGGCTGGTGCGGAAGAAATTCCCCAAAATGATCCTATGCGTGGCCACGAACGGTTTAAACGCCGGGCCTTACGTGGATGAGATGGCTGATTTGAAGGTCAGCCATGTCACGCTGTCAATCAACGCGGTGGAGGAGTCCATTGGCGCCGAGATTTACGCCTGGGTGCGGGAGGGCAAACGCCCGTTGCGCGGTGAGGAAGGCGCGGCGGCCCTGAAGGCGCGGCAGATGGAGGCCCTGGTGCGGCTCAAAGAGCGCGGCATCATCGTCAAGGTCAACACCATCATCATGCCGGGTATCAACGACGACCACATCCCGGACATCGCGGAAAAGGTTTCCGGCCTGGGGGCGGACATCATGAACTGCATGCCGCTGGCGCCTGTAAAAGGCGCGGCGTTTGAGAACCTGCCGCCGCCGGACAGCATGACCACGGCGCGCCACCGTTTGCAGTGCGGTCAATTCTTGCCGCAGATGGCGCATTGCGCCCGCTGCCGCGCCGACGCTGTCGGTTACCTCGGCGAAGATATGACCGCCGGAGATCACAATGCCCTCAAACATTGGGCCAGTATGAGTCTCAATCCCAATGAATCCGCCACGCGGCCCTTCGTTGCCGTGGCCACTTTGGAAGGCGCCCTCGTCAACCAGCACCTCGGCGAGGCGGAACGATTCGTCATCTACCAACAATCCCGGGAAACACCCGGACAGTTTCAACTCAAGGAAATCCGTCCGGCGCCGCGGCCCGGCGGTGGGGATGCGCGTTGGGCGACGCTTGCGGTTTCGCTGAAGGACTGCCGTGCGTTACTCGTCAATGCGGCGGGGCCGGCGCCGGCTAAAGTCCTCACCCGGCACGGCCTGCGCGTTATCGAGATGGAGGGCTTGATCGACGAGGGCCTGCGTTCGGTTTATGCCAACCAGCCGGTTCCGGCGGCGATGAGACGGCGATTCACCGGTTGTGGCGCGGGCATTTCCTGCAAAGGCACCGGCGCCGGTTGCGGCTGATTTTACCTGTTCCCAACATTCCCATCACAACATGAGCAAGCCAAATCATCACATATTTGTCTGCGGCAGCTTTCGTCCCGCGGGGGCGCAAGGCGTCTGCCACAAAAAAGAATCGTCGCTGATCCTTCAACACCTCACCACGGAGTTACAGGATCGCGGCCTCGATGACGTCTGGGTGTCGAGCACCGGCTGCATGAACGTCTGCGACAACGGTCCGGTGCTGGTCGTTTATCCGGAGAACATCTGGTATAAACAGGCGACCATCCAAACCGCCGAGGCGATCCTCGACAGCCTGGAGGAAAAAACCGAACTGCCGGCGGCGACATTGTTCGCCTGACCATGAGCAGAATTCACCTCATTGACACCACCCTTCGCGACGGCGAACAGGCTGCCGGCGTGGCCTTCTCGCGCGCGGAGAAGAAAAGCATCGCCCTCGCGCTGGCCCGCGCCGGCGTGCCGGAAATCGAAATCGGCATCCCGGCGATGGGGCCGGGCGAAGTTGATGACATTCAGGCCGTGGCCGATCTCGGCCTGCCCTTGCGCCTGACCACCTGGTGCCGGGGCGCGCGCCCGGACCTTCTGGCCGCCGCCCGTTGCCGCGTCCACGGAGCGCATTTCTCGCTGCCGGTGTCCGAGCTTCACCTGCGCGCCTGGAAGAAGGACCGCGATTGGGTCTTCGACACCCTGACGGAACTGACCATCGAGTTTCGCGACACGTTCCGGTTCCTTTCCGTCGGCGCGCAGGACGCCTCGCGCGCCGACCGGGTGTTTCTAATTGAATTCGCGCAGGCCGCGTTCGAGGCCGGGCTGGACCGTTTGCGCATCGCGGACACCGTGGGCATCTTGAATCCGCTGCAGACCTGCGATCTCATCGGCGCGTTGCGCGACGCTGTGCCCGGGTTGAGCTTGGAATTTCACGGGCACAACGACTTGGGCATGGCGACGGCCAACACCATCGCGGCGCTCGCTTCAGGCGCCGACAGCGCGAGCGTCACGGTTAACGGCTTGGGCGAACGCGCGGGCAACGCCTCGCTCGAAGAGGTGGTGATGGCGGCGCGATTGACCTTGAAGCGGGATTGCGGCGTGGATACGCGCCAACTCGGCGGCTTGAGCGCCTTGGTGGCGCGCGCCTCCGGCCGGCCGCTCGGCCCGGACAAACCGGTGGTGGGCGAAACGGTGTTTCGGCACGAAACCGGCATTCATTGCCGCGGCCTGCTGGCAGACCGCCAAACCTACGAACCGTTTGCCGCCGAGGAAGTCGGCCACCTTCCCACCGTCATGCAACTGGGCCGCCACTCCGGCGGCGGTCTGCTCCGGCACAAGCTGGAAGAATTGAGTCTGGATTTGCCGCCGGAGTTGCAAGCCCCTCTTCTGGAAGATATACGCCGCCTGGCCAGCAGCCGCAAAGTTTCTCTTACCGACGAGGAACTCAAGAGCCTGGTGGCGAACCTGAAGAAAACCTATGGCCTTCCTGATCTATAAGAAATCCGATGCCGGAAAAAACATCCGTTACCAACGGATTCAACCGCTGAAACTGGGCGGGTCGGACGGGTTGATTGCCCGCCATGTGAAATCGATGCCCGCTGACCAAACGGCGAGCTGGAAACTGGAGGCCACCGGACTGCTCAGGCTTGCCGGCGTCGCCGGTGAAAACCTTGGTGTGTTGTTCGATACTGCCGGCGGTGACGCAACTGCCGTTTGCTTTTACGAACTGACGCGCATCCACGGCAGTTGCCGCGACACCAACACGAACCTGGCGCTGGATTTCAACGTCGTACTCGACCGCGGATTGGACGAATTCAAGCCGGACTTCGTGGCGGCGTTTGAAGCGCCGCTGGCTGAGAAGCCAAAAAAACTCGGCGAGATGCTTTCGCTGACGGGCGGCCCATGCGGCGGCGATTGGAAATGGGGCAATCCGGCACTGCAAATCGGCGCAACGGTGGTGCAGTCGCATCGCCCCAGCCCGCCATGGCCGAATGGCGCCCAATGCAGCCGCGAAAAAGCGCAAAAAGCGCAAGAGTCGCCTACCTCTGGCCCGCCGCGCCCGACTTGCGCCGGCGGTAGAAAGGCGGCCATGACATGATTGAACCCAAACAATCTCCGTTGCACGATGGCTGTCAATGCGGCGGCAGTTGCCTCTCAGGGAACACCAAAACCCTCGGGCCCAACGATTTGCCGTCGGTAGATTCTTCTGCTTCGAAAAACGAGGGTGACTGCGCGTGCGGCGGCCATGCGTGCCCGCGCCAATACCTCGCCATCACCGGATTCATCCTCGGCACGTTCCTGATCGCCCATCTTTCGGTCAACATGCTCGGTTTTTGGCCGTCGCGATTTCAAGTGGTCGTGGATCTCATTCATATCCTGGGCGCGACGGTGCCGGTCTCGGAGGTGGCTTTGATCTTCATCCCCTTGACGATCCATGTCGCGCTCGGGTTGCGGACGTTGTGGTCGGAACAACTGACATTTAGCGTAAGGAAACATCATTGCGGCAGCGAGGTGCGTTACTGGCTGCAACGCGTCACGGCCGTGATTCTGCTGGCGTTCCTGGCATTTCACCTCGCCACGATGCGCCAGTGGAGGTTTCATCTGGGCTATGAAATTACGCCCTGGCTGGTGCTCGGGCCTGGTCTTGCCGGCGGTTTGTTCGAGCCGCAACGCGCCTTTGAGTTCGTGTCCGGCAGACTTTGGCGTTTTTGGGATGGCCACATCGCAAACCCGGCCAACTTGCTGATCCTCCAGTTTTATCTCCTCGGCGTCGCATCAGCGGTGTATCATCTTGCCAACGGGGTGGCGACGGGGGCGGAAGTCTTGGGGTTCGCTGCCACCATTAAGCAGAAAGAATGGTGCTTGCGCCTTTGCACGGGTGCGGGGTTTGTTCTTGCCGCAGTTGGCATGGCGGCGTGGTATGCCTTCGCCCCCGGCGCGCACCATTGAACCTGATACGAAAGGAACAAGCATGAAACTCAGTGCCCGCAATGTCCTCAAAGGCAGAATTGTCAGGATTAAAAGAGGGCCCTTGAACACCTTGGTAGTGCTGCAGATCGCGCAAGACATCACCATCAGTTCCGTCATAACCAGCGAGGCCGCCAAGGAGTTGAAGCTCGTCAAAGGCAAGCCGGCCTACGCCATCATTAAGGCTCCCAGCGTCATAATCGGGGTCGATGAGTGACGTGACTGGACTTCATGTTCGGCGCGTTGGCTGGCCGGCTTCCTTTCCGGCGTAATGCCCACTGCGGGTCCTGAATCTGAGAGTAATAATAACGCTGTCCGATTATGCATACTTCCGCAGCGTTGGGAATAGGGTGGGCCTTCACTACAAGCGGTTTTGCCCGCTTTGGGAGAATCTTTCCCTTGGAAATCAACAACTTGCGAAACGAAAAGAGTTAGGCCGTGGGTCGAATCCGCCAAGTCGGGCTACGAAGCGCGTTTCCTGTCCTGGAGCCCTCGGCCAACTACGCCGCGCACGAGGTGCTCTGCCTCGCGGTGCGGGGGGTTCCCTCGCTCGTTGCAGATGTCACGACGCGGAACAAATTCCGACTGGATTTGGACCTGATTGACAATACCTCCAGGTTCGTTCATGATGAAGCCTTCTCGGGTGAGAATTCGACACAGGCGGCGTATGCTGAGCGTCAATAGCTCCATCGTGGCAACGGCCAGGGCCGAGGCTTCATCGTGGAAACCCGCTACCAGCCCTTTTGCTGTTCACCGGCACACGTGCCCCTGCGTCGTGGTTTCGATCTCGCCTGGCCGCGCCTGAATCCCTAACCGCCATCCGTCTCCTCTATGAAAAGAACCCTCTCTCAATCATTTGGACCCTTGCCGTTGGTCTTGGCTTGGAGCTTGGCCAGCCTCTTGATGCCGTTGGGCGCGGGAGCCACGGTGGTCACCTTCACCAATGACACGACCATCAGCGACACCAGCTACGACGGGCAGGACATCGTCGTTCGGGGTTGCACGGTCACCGCAAATGGCGTGCATAGCTTCAACAGCGTCCAACTGCTCGCAGGCGGCATCCTGACGCACCCCGCCACAACGGCCACCCAGGAGTACTCGCTACAACTGACCATTGCCGGAGACCTGGTGGTGGGGACCAACTCGGCGATTGATGTGTCCGGTCAAGGCTACTTGCCCGGCTACACGCTGGGCAACACAACGCAGGGGGCAAGCGTGGGCAACGCCGGCGGCAGTTACGGCGGACTGGGCGGTGTCGGTGCGGGAACCGCCAATGGCGTGTACGGCGATTACCGCAACCCCAACGAGCCGGGTTCCGGGGGAAGCGCAGCCTCTGGCGGGGGCTTGGTGCGCATCAGTGCCGGGGCGGCGACGATAGATGGCGCTATCAGGGCCAACGGCGCAAGCAGCGGGCCCTCCGGCGGCAGCGGCGGGGGGATTTTGCTCAACGTGGGGACGCTGGCCGGTGTGGGGAGCATTTCAGCCAATGGCGGCGCTGGCTGGGGCGGGGGCGTTCCTGGCGGCGGCGGAGGCGGGCGCGTCGCTATCGGCTACGGTCTGACCAACGGGTTTGATTTAGTCGGCAACGTGACGGCAATTGGCGGCTCGGGGGGGGCCTTGGGAGCCGTGGGCACGGTCTATCTGCAGCCGAGCGGCGCCCCCGCGGTGCTGCGGATTGACAGTCACGGGGCCGGGGCCGGCACGTGGACGCCGTTGGGGCAAGCGACGGACACGGTGTTCCAAGTGGACGCGATGGTGATCTCCGGGACGAACGTGGTGGCGGCGCCGCAGCACCAGATGCCGGTGCAGGCGAACAACGTGACGATTCAAACCGGCGGCGTGTTGACGCACCAGGCGGCCACGACCAACCAGGAGTATTCGCTGCGGTTGACCATTGCGAGCAACCTGGTAGTGGACGCGTCCTCGGCCATTGATGTGTCCGGCATGGGTTACCTGCCCGGCTACACGCTGGGCAACACGACGCAGGGGGGAATCGTGGGCAACGCCGGCGGCAGTTACGGCGGATACGGCGGGCTGGGCGCCACCGCGTACGGCGTAGCCCCGATCGCCAATGCCGTCTATGGGGATTACCGCAACCCGAATGAACTGGGTTCCGGGGGCGGCGGGTCTGCCGGCGGCGGTCTGGTGCGCATCACAGCCGGGGCGGCGACGATTGACGGGGCAATCCGGGCCAACGGCGCAGACAGCGGCTTAGCCGGCAGCGGGGGCGGGATTTTGATCAACGTGGGGACGCTGGCCGGTGCGGGGAGCATTTCGGCCAATGGCGGCGCCGGCTGGGGCGGGGGCGTTCCGACCGGCGGCGGCGGCGGGCGCGTGGCTATCGGCTACGGTTTGAACAAGGGGTTTGGTTTAGTCGGCAACGTGACGGCAATTGGCGGCCCCGGCGGGGCCGTTGGGGCGGTGGGAACAGTTTACCTGAATCAGACCGGAGTCGAAGGCATCTTGCGGATCGACAGCCACGGCGCCCCAGCCGGCAGATGGACGCCGCTGGGCGTGAGCAGCGACACGAGCTTTGTCGTGGATAGGCTGGTGATCTCCGGGACGAACGTGGTGGCGGCGCCGCAGCACCAGATGCCGGTGCAGGCCAACAACGTGACGATTCAAACCGGCGGCGTGTTGACGCACCAGGCGGCCACGACCAACCAGGAGTATTCGCTGCGGTTGACCATTGCGAGCAACCTGGTGGTGGACGCGTCCTCGGCCATTGACGTGTCCGGCATGGGCTACCTGCCCGGCTACACGCTGGGCGACACAGCGCTGGGTGGATGCGTGGGCAACGCCGGCGGCAGTTACGGCGGATACGGGGGCCTGGGCGCCACCGCTTACGGCGTAACCCCGATCGCCAATGCGGTCTATGGGGACTACCACAATCCCAATGAACTGGGTTCCGGGGGCGGCGGGTCCGCCGGCGGCGGTTTGGTGCGCATCACAGCGGGGGCGGCGGCAGTTGATGGGGCAATCCGGGCCAACGGCGCCGGCAGCGGCCTGGCCGGCAGCGGCGGGGGGATTATGCTCAACGTGGGCACGCTGGCCGGCGCGGGGAGCATTTCAGCCAATGGCGGCGCCGGCTGGGGCGGGGGCGTTCCTGCGGGCGGCGGCGGCGGGCGCGTCGCAATCTATACGTGGGGCGGCGTGATGACTCTGGCCGCAACAAACGTGACCGCGAATGGCGGGACCGGAGGAGCACCGGGAGCCGCCGGCAGTGTCTGGATTAGCACCCAGCCCTGGTTGAGCTTCTCAGGCGTGCTCGCTTGCTGGCACGGCTCGGAGCAAATCGCTTGGTTTGCCCTCGGTGTGGACCCAAAAGATTTGACGGAAGTCCGAATCTCCTCTGCCGGCGCCACCGCCTACGATGCGGTGACAACCGCCTCGGCAGCCGCCAACTGGAACACAACCACCGGAGCCGACGGCAACTATGAGGTCCAGGTGGTCTTTCGAGATGCGTCCGGCCAAACCGTCGGCCAAATCTCGCAGAGCGAGCTGGTCAACAACTCGGTGACGTGGCACGGCGGCGTGATCGCCGCCAATGAGACGTGGGGGGCCGGCACAGTCCACGCCATCCAGAGCGATGTGACCATCCCCAGCGGCGTGACCGTGACTATCCAAGCGGGGGCCATCGTCAAATTCGCCAAGGGCACCGGAATCACGGTCCTAAGCGGGGGAATCCTCGACGCCTCGGGCACGGCCGACGCCCCGGTTGTTCTCACCTCACTGGCCGATGACACCGCCGGTGGCGATACCAACCTGGATGGAAACAATTCGAGGCCGGAGCCGGGCGATTGGGCCGGCATCACCGTCCAGGGCGGACAATTCAGTCAGACTCCCTATGTTGACCTGCGCTACGCCTGGCAGAGCCATGGCGGGCTGTTGCTCGCCTCGGAGACGTGGCTGGGTTCCTACGTCCATCTGATCACCAACAATCTGACCGTGCCCGCCGGCCTCACGCTCACCATCGAGGCGGGGGCCGTGGTTAAACTTGCCTCCGGCGTCGGGATCACCGTCGCGGCGGGCGCGACCCTCAACGCGCCCGGAACAGTCGCCTTGCCCACCGCGTTCACTTCCATCAACGACGACAGTGTTGGCGGAGACAGCAACGGCGACGGCTCTGCGACCACTCCGGCGCCGGGTGACTGGGTGGGCCTGTCGGTCTTGGGCCAGGCCACACTCAACCACTGCGACGTACGCTACGGCGGCAACACGGGGTCGGGTGCGGGTGCCAGCGGCGTGTTCATCGTCGAGGGCGGATCGCTGGTCCTCTCCAATAGCACGGTGGAATCCACCCTGTACGATGGGATCTCGGTTGGCGGCGGCAGTGCCCTCGTCGTCAACTCGATCTTGCGCGACATCGACCGAGCCATCTGGGCGCTTGACGGCGGCAATGTCCACCTGATCAACTGCACCCTGGACCAGAACATCGCTGGTCTCGATAACCATGGCGGGGGCGTCATCGAAGCCGAGAACTGCATCATCGCCAACAGCATCACCGGCAGTTCCATCGAGGGCGCCGTGACCCTGCGCTACTGCGACCTTTGGTCGGGGTATTCCGGCTCTTACAACCCACCGGTCATTGGCGAGGACGGCAACATCTCCGCCGACCCGAAATTCGTCAACGAGAGCCTGCAGGACTACCGGCTCAACTATGGCTCGCCCTGCATTGACGCCGCCGATACGACGGTGGCGCCCGCTCAGGACGCACTCGGCTCGCCACGCTACAACGACCCCCGGACCGTCGTGAAGACGGGTGTGCCCGGCACCAACGGCCTCTATGCGGACATCGGGGCATTCGAGTTTGTCGAGACGGCGCCGTCGGATGTGGACCTGGTGGCCACGACCGTGAGCGGACCGGCCACGATCACCGAGGGGGACACCGTGACGGTTCAATGGACCGTCGCCAACATCGGGACCGGCACCGCCGTGGGGCCCTGGCACGACGCGGTCTCGCTGGAGTCCGCGGGCGACGCGAACACCGTTTTGAGCGCCGGGGAAGCGCTCGAGGGCCAGGGCGCCGTGCTCGGCCCCGGGCAGACCTATCTGGCCGCTTCGACCTTCCAGGTGCCCGGGGGGGTGGAGGGGAACTATTTCTGGCAGGTCCATGTCAACAGCCGCGGGGATGTATATGAGGGAGCCAATTGGACCAACAATATCACGCTGTCTGCCGAGTCGACATCGCTCACGGTGCCGCTCCTGAGCTTAAACGGCGCCGGCATAACCAACGCGTTCACGGCTACAGGCCAGGCCACGGTGTTCAAGGTGCTCCCCGTTCCGGGCCGGGACGTGCTGCTAAGCCTGGCCGGTGCCCAGTCCGGCAGCGCCTTGGAGTTGTATGTGGGCCAAGGGTACGTAGCGGGACCGGCGGGATATGATTACAAGAGCAGCCAGTACAACTCCTCGACCGTTTCCGTGCTGGTGCCCAACCCGGGTTCCGGCGTTTATTATGTGACGGCTTACGCCAGCTCGCTCAACTCGAGCACCATGGCCTACACCCTCGCCGCGGCCACCCCGACGCAATTTGCCCTCAACGCGGTCAGTCCGAGCGACAGCCCGCTGAGCGGTGTGGTCACGCTCCAGGTTTCCGGCAGCTTGTTGGGGCCGGGCGATCTGTTCCAGGTCGTCGGTGCAGGCGGCACGTTCTCGGCCACGGCGTTGGTCGTCCAGGATTCGACGAGCGCCTACGCGACCTTCGATCTCGGCGGCGCGGTCGCCGGAGTTTACAACTTGCAGGTAACCGAGCCGGATGGCTCGACCATGACTCTCTCCAATTCCGTCAAAGTCGGCTCGACCGCCGCTACGTCGGAGTTTTCGGTGGAACTGCAATTGCCACCCTGGCATCGCACGGACCTGCCAATCAGCGGCGCGGTAGTGTATGGCAACGTCGGCAACTCCGACATGCCGGCGCCAATTCTCACCCTCACAAGCGGCGGCACCGCCGGGATGCGGCTGTTCCCCACGGACAGCTACTCGACCAACGACCTGCTCTTGATCGGCGCCAGCCTGGCAGGCCCCGCCGGCGTCCTGCGCCCGGGCCAGACGTGGCGCATTCCGTTCTCGGCCCTGGCGACTTACGACGTCACGATCCCCTTCGAGGTGGATTACGAGCCAGCCGATGCCACCAACGCGGTGGACTATCCATCGCTGGGCGCCCAAGTCCGGCCTCCCAGCTACAGCGATTCGGATTGGAACACGGCCTGGAACTACCTCCAGGCGGAGGCGGGACCGACGTGGGGCGGATTTGTCGCGCTCATGGCCCGCTACTCGACGATCGTGGCCGACGAAGCGGCGGCCGGGCAGCAGGTCGGCACGTTCTATTTGTTGCGCGATGTGCTGGCGTACGCCATCGCCGACACGCTGGTTCAGGCCCAAAGCGGCGTAACCGGCACGCTCTACATGAACGACACGAACCATCCTCTTGCCTACACCGAGCTTTACCTGGTCAACGTCGACGCCAGCCAGAGCGGCGCCGGCCAGACGATGGGCGATGGCACCTTCCGCATCGGCGGCTTGACCAACAACACCTACACGGTCGCTGTGCCCGGCTACTGGCTGCCAGACCCGGTGACGGTGACGGTGCCGACGAATGGCTCCGTGGCGGGCCTGGTGATCGTGGCCCGGAGCGGCGGCGCGATCACGGGCGCCATCCGCAACCAGGCCGGCACGGTGTTCTTGACGAACGTGACGGTCCAGGCCGTCGCGACCGGGACCAACGGCTTCGCCACGGCCACCAGCGGCGCCGACGGCTCCTACAGGCTGAGCGGGCTGCCGCCCGGCACGTATGATCTGACCGCCGGCGGCGGGGCCTACCAGCTCCAGACAGTCGCGGGCTTGTCGCTGAGCGACGGGCGAATCCTGACAGCCGACTTCCTCCTGGCCGACGGCGCCGCCATCCTGGGCCAAGTGTTCGGCAACGGCCTGCCCCTCACGAACGCGGTGGTGTTTTTCACCGACACCTCCAGCAATCAGACCTCCACGGTGACGGACAGCAGCGGCGCCTTCGCCGACAGCGGCCTGGCGGCGGGCGCCTGCACCATCCAGTTCGAGGCCCAGGGTTTCGCGCCGTTGACGATCGTGACCAATCTCGTCGCTGGCATGACGCTCAACGCGGGCAACATCACCCTCCTGTCCGGCGCGACCATTACGGCCACGTTTGATGACGCCTCGGCCCAGGCGGTCACCAACGGGCTCGTGACCCTGCTGCAGAACGGCAACGAGGTTGCTTGGGAGTATAACACGAATGGCCAGGCGGTGTTCCCGAACCTGGCCGCGGGGACATACGTATTGACGGTGGACACCTACGGGTTCCAGACGGTCAGCAATACCATCACGGTGGCGGCCGGGGCCACGGTATCGAATGCCGAAACCTTGCCTACGCTCGGCAGCATCGCGGGCCGGGTCACCGAGGCCAGTGGCCTGCCGATCGCCAACTTCGATGTCAATGTCTATGGACTCAGTCCCACCAACCAGGACATTGCCTTCGCCGTGCAGACCGATGCCACCGGCAGCTACGCGCTGCTGGGTTTGCCGGCCGGACCCTATATCGTGACCGTGGGCAACGACGGCGGCATCGATGAACAGCCAGTGACAGTCCCTCTCACACTGGCGCCCCAGACCCTCAATTTCACCCTGAACGATTCGGTGGTGCAAGGGCAGGTGCTGGAGGGCGACGGCGTCAGCGCTCTGGCCAGCGCGACGGTCAATCTCTGCCAAAGCAACCAGATCATCGCCACCGCCACGACCGACACCAACGGTTTCTATCGGTTCCGCGTCCTGGTGCCGGGCAGCTACACCATTGCCGCTGGCAAGTACGCGGTGGGTCTGAGCCCCACTGCCATCGTCAGCGTCAGCGCCAACACCAATCTGAGCATGCCAGCGTTGCAGATTGGGAATCTGCTGCTCAGCGGTTTCGTGACGGATAACGGCGGCGCGTCCCTGACCAACGCCACCGTGCTGGTGTCGCGGGCTGACGGCCCACCCAGCCCTGCGTTCTTCCTGGCCTCGACGTCCGACGGCGGCCCGTTTGGCATCGGCGGCCTGACCGCGGGGACCTATATGCTGCAAGTTCGTCAATCCGGTTACGCCCCGCTCCTGCAATCGCTGGGCATTGCCGAGAGCACCAATCTGGCGTTGGCGCTGGCGCCAGGCATCACGGTGACGGGAACGATCACCGACGCCGTCAGCACCGTGGGCGTGACCAACGCCACGGTGAGTTTCATTGATCCGGCCACACACCTGGCCATCGGCATTTCCCAAACCGACTCTCAGGGGGATTACACCGCGCAGGACCTCCCGGCCGCCCGGTACGACGTGGTCATCAACAACGGCCAGTACCAGATCGCGGAATTGGCCAAGGTCCTGGTTTCCGCGAACTCGGCCGCTTTGAACGCCGCGCTGGCGCCCACCAACACGCTGGTTGAGGGCGCCGTCACCGACACCGCGGCCAACCCGGTCGCCAACGCCCAGGTGAGCGTTGTCGATACGAATACCGGCGAGGCGCTGACCTGGGCTGCGAGCGCGGTGGACGGAACGTGGTCCACCGTGCAGTTGCCGCCGGGGACGTATGCGGTTGCGGTTTCGGCGCTCGGTTATCTTGGGCCGCCGGCCACGACGATCACCTTGGCGCCCGGTGTCCCGCTGGTCGTATCCAGTGTCCTCACTTCGGCCGCCACGGACGAATCGCCCGGCGGAGTGACCGGCTACTTTGTGATGGAATCCCAGTTGATCGCCTCGACTTTGTTCGCCCTCACGGGAACTGACCGGCCCGTTTTGCGTGAGTTTTTCCAGGAACCGCCCCTGGACACAAGCTGTGCCTGCGCCATTAAAGCGTATTTGGCACTCTCCGACGCGAAGAGGAAAGCACTGGGCGCCTTCGACAATTGGCAGGGGCTGTACGACGCGGACACCACGATCACCGGCGCCAGCGTCGGCATTGCGAGCGCGGACACAGCGCGGTTGCTGGCCGATATCCTGGCGCTCATCACCCCGGAGGCCCAGGGGGCTCAGGCCCTTAAGGCGTTGGCGACTCTCCCGGGAGGGCCGTCTGCTGCGCTTACGGTGTTTCAGGGCATCGTCGGCAGCGCCGACGCGGCCAAAGGAATTCTCGACGCCGCGGTCGCGAACTATGACACACTTAGCAGGATTGATTGGAACAACCGCGCGTCGGTCCACGACGGCATCCTCGCCATGTTTTCTTCGCTCGGTGATCTGGGCACCCTTGGGATTGACCTAAAGTCCCTCAAAGGCATCATCGCCGGCTACAAAAACAATCACGCGAACTTTTCTTCCCTAGGCGACCGAGTCGGGGTGGCTATTGATGCCATCACGGTGATTCTCGATCTCTACTCCGCCTACGGCGATTGGCATGACAGCCTGAACGCGCTCGGCCAGGCCGAAGTGGACTACGAGGAGGCCTACGACAGCTACGTGGCGGCGTATTGGAGGTTCCTCGCATCGAACAACTGCAACAATTGTCCACCGCCAGCCCCCACCAATTCTCCCATATCGACCCCTTCCAAAGTCGCCGCCAAGAATTCCAACCCCGTCAAGCAATCCACTGATCCCAACGACAAGCTCTCCAGCGGCGTCGGCGGGGCGGGCTTCGTGCCGCTGGGCCAGCCGATCACCTACACCATTGATTTCGAGAACCAAGCCAGCGCGACGGCCCCGGCGCAAATCGTCAGCATCACCGACCCGCTGGATGCCAAACTGGACTGGTCCACGCTCCAGTTGGGCGCTATCGGCTTCAACAACGTGGTCATCCCGGTCTCGCCCGGCCTGCAGTTCTTCACGACCAACGTTTCCGTGTCCACCGACCCCAACCCGGTGCAGGTCACCGCCTCGCTCAACCCAACCAACGGCATCCTGAGCTGGGAGATGGAGTCCATCGATCCGGTCACCGGCCTGCTCGTGGAAGACCCCCTGGCCGGCTTCCTGCCCCCCAACGACTCTACCGGTTCCGGCCTGGGCTACGTGACCTTCTCGATACAGCCCAGGAGCGGTCTGGCCTCCGGCACCATCCTCACCAACCACGCCACCATCGTCTTCGACGTGAATGCCCCCATAGCCACCGACACCACGACCAACACCCTTGACGCCACCACACCGGTTTCCTCGGTCGCGATGCAGCCCGCCGGCGCCGGGGACACCGACCTTGTGCTCTCCTGGGCCGGCACCGATAACGGACCGGGCATCGCCTCCTATGATGTTTATGCCTCCACCAACGGAGGCCCTTGGGGTGAGTGGCTGGCCGGCACGACCAACATCTCGGCGGTCTTCCCGACCAGCCTTGCCGACACCTACGCTTTTTTCAGCATCGCCCGCGACGCTGTCGGCAATCAACAGCCCGTTCCGGCGGCGCCCGATTTGACGGTCTCCGCGCTCACCGTCTCGGTCAGCGGCGAGGGCTCGCTCGCGCCGGATTTCTTGGGCACCAGCTTCAAGCAAGTGGGGGCGAACTACACCATCCAGGCCATCCCCGCCTTTGGCAGCGCCTTTACCGGCTGGACTGGCGCCCTCACCGGCAGCGCCGGCAGCCTGGCCTTCACGATGCGCCAGGGCTTGGTCCTCCAGGCGAGTTTCGCGCCCATCCCCTATGCTCAGACCAACGGCACCTATCACGGCCTGTTCTACCCGACCAACGGCGTCACGCCCCAGCAATCTGGCGTGATCACCCTGACGACCACCGCCAAGGGCAAGTTCACCGCCAAGCTCCAGATCGCCGGAAGCGGTTACTCGATCAGCGGCCAATTCGACGCGAACGGGCTCTGGAGCAAGACCGGTATCCCAGGCCCCAACCACGCTTCGCTCAACGTCCAGCTGGTGATGCGCGGCACCGATTGTCTGCTGGGCTCCGTGGGCGCCGCGGATTGGACCGCCTCCCTGATGGCCGCCCGCGCCGTGTATGACGGCAAGGAGAATCTGGCCCCGCAAGCCGGCCAATACACCCTCACAGTGGCCGGGGCCAACGGGGGCGCGGCGCTACCTGAGGGGACCGGTTACGGCACGGTGAGCGTGAGCAAGGCAGGGGCCGTCAGCTTTGCCGGCTCGCTGGCAGACGGAACCAAAGTCACACAGTCGGCGACGGTGACTCCAGGAGGGCTGTGGCCGTTGTATATCGGGCTTTACGGCAACCAAGGCTCGATCCTCGGCTGGATGGCCGTGACCAACGCGGCAACTCTGGGAGGCGACCTCGTGTGGACCAAGCCGCCAACCAAGACCAAGCTCTTTCCCGCAGCCTTCGCTTGGACGACCCCAGCCGGCGGGGCGCGCTATTACGCCCCGGGCAAAGGGACCAACGTCATGGGAACGGCAAGCTCCAGCCTCACGCTGGTCCTCGAAGGAGGCGGCCTGACCCACGCCATCACCAACGCCTTCACCCTGAACGCCGGCAACCAGGTGAAGAACCCGAGCCTTACGAACAAGCTGACGCTCAGCTTCACCGCCTCGAGCGGGCTGTTCAGCGGCAGCCAGGTCATTCCCGGCACCCGCAACACCGTGTCATTCAATGGCGTTGTGCTGCAGGGCCAAACCAACGGCTGGGGCTATTTCCTGGGCACTAACCAGAGCGGCCAGGTCTTCCTGGGGGGGCGCGATTAAAAGCGCCGGGCATCAGGATCGGATCAACGGTGCGAAGCCGCTGAATTGGTAAACACCGCACTGTGCCGGAGAAAGCGAGCTGGAAGTGGATGACGCGGACATCGGGCTCCTGCCCAGATCGCAGCCCACGCATGACAAGTTCCTCCTGCCCCTACGGATTGGGCACTACCTTCGCCCGCCGCCAGTGACCGGGTAAAAGCGTTTTTTTTAAAAAAAAGGTTGAAAACCGGCCCGCCGTTGTGTAAAAGGGGGAAAGTTGTATATTTTAGTCGGTTTTGACTGGTTTTAGCGTTGAGCGGCACGACTCAAGTCTCGGTTCCTCACCCATTAGTTGTGCTTGGTTAGCGGGCGTATCCTCTATGTTGTGGTTTTTGCTTTACTAGAGGCCGATGTTGTGGTTGTCTTTACGTGAATCATGTATCTGAAGAGTTTAACTGTCTTGGGATTCAAGTCCTTTGCGGATAAAACCACCCTGACCTTCCAGCCGGGCGTCACGGCCATCGTCGGCCCCAATGGCTGTGGCAAGTCCAATGTCTCGGACGCGGTGCGTTGGGTGCTGGGCGAGCAGTCTCCCAAGGCTTTGCGGGGTGAGGAGATGGCGGATGTGATTTTTAACGGGACCGACGGACGCAAGCCGATGGGCATGGCAGAGGTTTCGCTGACGATTGGGAGCCTGGATGAGGAACATCTGAGCGTGGCCGGGGTCGAGGTGGCCTACAACGAAGTGACTCTGACGCGGCGGGTGTTCCGCGACGGGGGCGGCGAGTATTTCGTGAACAAGACGCCCTGCCGTCTCAAGGACATCCAGCAACTGTTCATGGGCACCGGTGTCGGGCGCACCAGCTACAGCATCATGGCCCAGGGCAACATCACCCAACTCCTGTCCAGCAAGCCCGAGGACCGGCGGGTTATCTTCGAGGAGGCGGCCGGGATCACGAAATACAAGGCGCAACGGAAAGAGGCGCTGCGCAAACTGGAGTACACGGACCAGAACCTTTTGCGCGTGGCAGACCTGGTCCGCGAGGTCAAGCGCCAGATCGGCTCCTTGCAGCGCCAGGCCGGCAAGGCCCGCCGCTATAAGCAACTTTCCCAGGAGCTCCAATACCTGGATACCCAACTCGCGCGCCACCAGTTCGACGTGCTCCAGGCCGAGATGCAGGAGCGCCAGGCGGCGGCCGAGGGCCTGCGCAATGAAATGGAGGCCGCCTCGGGCAACGTCCTCCGCTGCGAGGATGAAATGGCGCAATTGCGCCGCCGTCTTTCGGAGTTGGAACATGAAATCGGGCTCCGGCAGCAGCATGGCCTCCAACTCAAGGGCGAGAGCGACCGGCACGAGGGCCGGATTCACTTCAACCAGGAACGCCTTGGCGAATTGGCCGCCCAGAATGCCAAAGCCGTGGCTGACATGACCCAGGCCCAGGAGCGGCGGCGGGCGGCCGAGGAAGAACTCAGCGCGGTTCGCGGGCGCCTGGCCGCCTCGGGTGCGGCCCTGGAAGAGCATCGCCAGGCGCTGAGCGCCAAACAGGAAACCCTGCGGGGCCTCGAGCAAGACCTGGGCCGGTGCCAGGAGAGTGTCCGCCAGGCCCAGGCGGAGGCCTTCGCGGCCGCCCAGGACCTGAGCCGGTCGCGAAACGAAATCAACGCTCTCGACCTGCAAAAGCAGGGCAATGTCGTCCGGCTCGAGAAGCTCTCGGTCGAGAAAATCCAGCTCGAGGAGGAGCGCGCGCGGCTGGAAACCCGGTTGCGGGAGTTCGCCGCCGACGTCGAGGCCGAGAAACGCAGTGCCCAGACGCAGCGCGGCGCCGTTGAAGAGCGCCAACAACGGCTTGGCCAGATTCAGGATGAGTTGAACTCCGCCGCCAAAGAGCTTGACGAGGCGCTTCAGCAGCAGGCTGAAAAGCGGTCACGGCTCAATGTCCTCGAGCAACTTCAGGCCGGCCATGAGGGCTTCAGCGCCGGCTCTCTGGCTGCGTTGGAGCAGTCGCACCATGTCCTGGGCTCCCTGGCCGACAGAATCCACGTGCCCGATGCCTATGTGACCGCCATCGAAAGCGCCCTGGGCCATCACCTGCAACTGGTGCTCACCGAGGAACCCGAGTCCGCCCAGCAGATTCTAGCCGACCTGGCGATGAACCGAAAGGGCCGGGCGAGCATCGCGCCTCTGGCATTGGCGCCGCGCTCGGCCTCGCAGGCGGCCTTGGCGGCGGCGCCCGCATCCGCTGCGGTGCTGCCCGTTCCGCAGCTTGACGGCATCCCTGTGGCCGCGATTGAAGTGCTGCATAGCGATGCCTCGGTCCGCCCGCTCTTGGAGCGCCTGCTGGGCACGACGCGGGTTGTCCGGGACCTCAAGGCCGCCACTGCCGCCTGGCTCCAGAGCGGCGGGATGTTCCATTACGTGACCCTGAGCGGGGACATCCTAAGCGCCCATGGCGTCTATACCGGCGGTTCCAACGGCGGCAATGGCGACGGCAAAGCCGCCGCTTCGATTCTCGGCCGGAAAAACCAAATCACCGAGCTGCAAACCGCGCTGGTGGAGATACAGCGGCGGGGGGAGCAAATCAGCCGGGGCAAGGGCGCCCTGCAAGCCGAGCAGACCGAGCTGCAGGCGGGCTTGCAGCGGGTGCAGACGGAACTTCGCGCCCAGGAGGTGGCCATTGCCACCCATGAAGGCGAATTCAATGCGCTGGGCAGTTCTCAGCGGCTGCTGCATCAGAAGATCGACACGGTCCTCTATGAGATTGAGAGCCTGGCCGCCCAGGAACGGGAGGGTATGGAGAACCGCGCCGGTCTGGCGGCCAAAGCCGCCGAGCTGGAAGCGCGGGAGCGAGCGCGCCAGGGGCGCCTGGCAGAGGCCGCCGCCCGGCTCGAGACCTTGCGCGAGCAACGGGAGGCGGCCAATGCGGGGCTGACGGAGAGCCGGGTGGCCCTGGCTACCGGGCAACAGATGTGCGCCGCCTGCGAGCAACAGCAGCAATCCCTGGAAGAGCGTCTCCAGGAATTGACCCAGCTCATCGAGCAGCGCCGGGGCGAGCTCGGCTCTTTCGGCTCGCGCCAGGAACAGGCCGAATCCGAGATTCAGGATTCGCGGGGCCAACTGGAGCGGCTGGCGCATGACCTCGAGCAGGTGAACGCACAGGCGGACGGGTTATCGGCGCAAAAACAGGCGCAGGAGGCGGACGTTGCCGCGCGCGAGGATGCCCTGCGGGAGCAGCGCCGCGCTCTTGCCGAGGTCCAGGAGCGGCGCTCGACCCTGGAGGTCGAGTTGGCCCGGAAAACCATGGTCGCGCAGAACCTGCGCGACCGGGTGCAGGAGAAGTATCATCTTCGCCTCGATGACATTCGCAGCGAGTGCATCACCATTACCTTTGCCGAGGAAGGCCCTGCGAAGGTCCATGTGATGACTCCGGATGAAATGGCCGCCGCCGGCGTGGCCACCGATTGGACCACGGTGGCGGCGCAGGTCGAGGCCCTCCAGAGGCGTCTGGATGAGTTGGGGCCGGTCAACCTCGTGGCTATCGAGGAATACGAGGAAACCGAGGACCGCTACCAGTTCCTGAGCAAACAGCACGACGACCTCGTCCAGGCCAAAGCCCAACTCCTGGAGGTCATTAACCGCATCAACCTCCAGACGCGCGAGATGTTCAGGCAGACCTTCGACCGGGTTCGCGAGAACTTCTGCGCGATGTTCGCCGAGGTCTTTGGCGGCGGCAAGGCCGACCTCCTGCTGACCGACGAAAACGACTTGCTCGAGTGCGGCATCGAAATCGTCGCCCGCCCGCCTGGCAAGCAGTTGCAGACCATCTCGCTCTTGTCCGGCGGTGAGCAAACCATGGTAGCCGTCGCGCTTCTCTTCTCGATCTACCAGGTCAAACCGAGCCCCTTCTGTCTGCTGGACGAATTGGACGCGGCGCTGGACGAGGCGAACATCAATCGCTTCACGCGCATCTTGCAGCGGTTCCTGGTTCGCTCCCAATTCGTCATCATTACCCATAACAAACGCACCATCGGCATGGCCGACATTCTCTACGGCGTGACCATGCAGGAGCAGGGCGTGAGCAAGATCGTCAGCGTCAAGTTCCACAAATCCGCCCAGGGCGCCGGCGGCCAACCGCCCCTCTCCCGGCTGGCCCCGTCCGAGCCCGCTCCGGAGGCCCAAGAGGTCCCTTCCGATGTCGTCATGGCCAAATAGGAAGGCCATGCGCCGAACCAGTCCGGTTACTCTGGCATGACGCATGAGACTCGGAGCGGGCCAGGTCGAGATGAGAACCGCAGCGTTGGGCTCGATAGCGGTGGCTGCGGGGGTCAGCGGGCTGAATATCCTCGTTGGGTTATGGAGCGGCAGCCTGGGGATTCTTGCCGAGGCCGCCCACTCAGGGATGGACCTCCTGGCCACGCTGGTCACCTACGCTGCAGTCCGGTTGTCCGGCAAGCCCCCGGACCGCGGCCATCCCTACGGCCATGGGAAAGTCGAGCACCTCTCGGCGCTTTTTGAGACGCTCTTGCTGCTGGCCACCTGTGCGTGGATCATCGGCGAGTCGGTCTATCGGCTGGCCGCCCGGCAGGTGCTGGTCAACGCCTCGGTCTGGGCCTTCCTCGCGATAGCCCTTTCGATCGTGGTCGAGCTCTTGCGCTCCCGCATGCTCTATCGGATTGCCGCCAGGCATCGCAGCCAGGCGCTGGAAGCCGATGCCCTGCATTTTCAGACTCATATTTGGAGTTCGGCCGTGGTCATCCTGGGCCTGGCGGGCGTAAGACTCGCAACGTGGTTTCCCAGTCTGGGCTTCCTGCAAAAGTCGGACGCCGTGGCGGCGCTGCTTGTGGCCGGCATTATCATCGTGGTGAGCGTCCGCCTTGGGATGCGGACGATCGAGGGGTTGATGGATACCTCGCCCTTGGGGGCCGCCGAGCAAATCAAGGCCAAAGTGGAAACCATCCCGGAAGTCCTGGACTGCCATGCCGTCCGGGTCCGCCATTCGGGGCCCGACTATTTTGTGGACCTGCACATCACTTTGGACGGCGGGCAACCGCTCCGGGACGCCCACGCCGTCACCGAGCGCGTCGAGCAGCTCGTCAGCCGATTCCTTCCAGGCGCCGATGTCACAGTCCATCCCGAGCCCACCCCCGCTTGCGACGACCGCAGCCAGGGCCCCGCGCCCCAAGCCCCGGCCTGAGAGCAATAGAGGTCCTTCAGGGTATCAGGCTCCTATGTCCCGCTCATAAATGCGGTAGGTCTTATAGACGCGGCCGCCGATGGCCTCGATGACGCGGCACATCATGACATTATCCTCGAGAATCCAGGAAGCCTCGGACTCGCGCACGCCCAGCCCGATGCCGACATTGAGGCCCTCGATCAGCATGGCTGATTCGATCCCTTTTGCGCGGAATTGGTTTTTCACCCCGAGCGTCAGCACGCGGGTGCGTGGAGGGCATTTCCAGCCAAGGAGGTAGGGAATGAAACCCAGGAGCTTGGGGGTAAGAAGGCGGCCCTTCAACGGTTTGATGGCCACATTGAAATCCGGCAGCGCCAGCAGAAAGCCCACCGGTTCGGGGCCGGCCTCGGCCAGCCAGATGAGGCCCTCGGTCAGCAGCGGCTTCAAGCGCGCCGCCATGAAGTCCATCTCGGCGTCGCTCATCGGCACGAAGCCCCAATTGTCCTGCCAGGCCGCGTTATAGACGTCCTTCATTTTGACCAGGTCCTGGGCGAGGGTCTTGCGGGTGACCGGTCGAAAGGCCAGCCCGGGAGAGCGCGCTCGGACCTTGGCGGCGATGCGGCGCAGGCGCTCCATGGGCAGGGTCGCGAGGTCGATGTGGAAAGCGAGCAGGTCTTTGGCCTTCCGGCAGCCTTCGGCTTCCACCAGGTCCGCGTAATAGCGGGGGTTGTAAGGCATCATGAACACAGGAGAGGAATCGAAACCGTCCACCAGCAGTCCGCACTCGTCGTTGGTCGTGGGATTCATCGGCCCGAGCAGGCGCGTTTGGCCGGCCTGGCGTCCCCAATGGCTCACGGCCTGGAAAAGGCGGCGGCTGACGGCCCCATCGTTCACGCACTCGAAGAAGCCGAAGAAGGCGGCCGGTTCTTTGGCCGAGCGATTGTAGTGATGGTCGATGAGGCCGGCGATGCGGCCGAGGTCCCCTCCATTGCGGCGCGCGACCCAGAGTTGCATCGTGGCGTGCTCGAACAGGGGGTTGGCGTCCAGGAACACTTTTCCCAAATCCGTCAGCAGCGGGGCCACCCAAAGGGGGTCGTTGGCGTAAATGCGGTAGCTGACCTCCATGAATCGCTTCACCTCCCGCCTGCTGCGGGACAACGGGACAATTTGAATATCGTCGCTCATGCCAGGCCGGGAGCTTAATGGAATCTGCCCCGCCCAGTCGAGCCTGCTCATCGGTCGTTCCAATCGGCGTGCTGGACGCAGGCAACTTCAAGGGCGCGGCCGAGGTGGAGAATCTCAAGCGGCACATCGACGCCGGCAACCAGCGTTACGTGGACTACATGCGCTCCAGGGGTTTCCAGGCGCAAGCCTTTTCCGCCGTCGGGCACGATGTCGTTGAAAAAGCGGTCGACATCGCCCCGGACATCCTCGCCCGGTTTCCCAATGCGATTTTCTTTGGCGGGCAGCTTGTCTTCCGGCAGGAGACGCTCCTGACGCGCTTGCTGCACAATTACGCGGTGTTCGCCCTGCAACGGCGGTTTTACCAACGGGGCTTGCCCTTGCTGATTCTGCCGATCCGGATTTGACCGGGTTTCCCTTTGCGGGTCTCACCCGCGAAGCGTCAATAACCGGCGGGGCGGCAAAAAGCAAATTCCTAAGTGCTGCCTCCAACGGTTGACATGCTCGCAGGTGAAAGACCTCCTTTGACCGCGCGGCTGAGGCCTCAGCGCCGAAGGCGCGGCCTATACCAGCCTGGGCCAACGGCCCAGGTCTGGAGTTTGGACATCTTGCGGCACCGCGAAGCGGTGATTTGAAGGTAGCCGTGCGGCTTCAGCCCACGGAATCAGCGGCCCGTAGCCGTCGCGTCGCGCCAGCGACGCTTGCACCCCCCGGC
>Ga0326727_10002433_pt1 | contig 63485 bp, 55 predicted proteins | sample MB2enrmetagenome_FD_207643 | JGI IMG/M metagenome (GOLD analysis project Ga0326727, IMG submission 207643) | Lab enriched peat soil microbial communities from McLean, Ithaca, NY, United States - MB29MY | ecosystem: Environmental > Terrestrial > Soil > Wetlands > Peat | place: USA: New York...
GGTCGGCGAAGTGGGCCCCCTTGACGAACGTCCATTTCACCTTCCCCCGGTGAGGGTTGGCGAGCGAGACCATCCCGTCGCAGTACCAGACGGGCGTTCCCATCCACTTCCAATCCTCGGTGACCGCCGGGTCAGCCTCGAGCATGATCCGACGGATCGTGGCGAGAACCTTGCCGCGCCAGTCGGCGATGCCGGCGATGCGCTGGTCGATGCGCTCCGAGGGCTTCATCTTTCGCTTCCAGGACCGTGTCGGATCGCCTTGGTATTGAACTCATCGCGGGCTGAACGAAGTTCGCCCGAGCGAGGACTTCCACGATGGCCAGGAAGTGAAGTTCTCTAGCCGATCGGTGGGAGCTATGGGCCGGAAGGGATTCGAAGCGTTTTTGGTGCTGGAGGTGGGCTCGAAATTCAAGGGTTCATGCCGCGAGGATTCGTATTGTGGGGCGTAAAGGACCTTCAATGTGCACGTGTCGATCTTCCAGGCCCAAACCCTTGACACGGCAAAGAGAAGGAATCTGTCCCTAGGCTTTTTCGAACTCTACAATGTAGAAGGGCCATGACATGTTGAGGAGAGCAAAGTAGATGGTGTCCCATGACACGCGTATGTTCTTCACATTCTTCGGTAACAAAGCTGTTGGCGGTTTGCTCCTGTTAAGAGCATTCGTTTTGATGAGGAATTTCCCGAGAAAGGTTTGTTGCCCTCTAGTCGAGAGCCCTTCGTCAACTACTAGTATCCTTGAGTTGTGTTTAGCGACTCGAACCATTTCGCTGAGTGCTCTTCTCTTGTCTCCAAATGTGTTAACACCGCCTACATGCATTACTGCATCGAAAGAGTTCTCCCTGTATGGAAGGTAGGAAGCGTTCGCTCTTTGAAGTTCGATATTCTGCCACTTCCTTTTTGTTCTTGCATTTGCACGCGCCAACATTCCTCTGGATATGTCCATAGCTGCGAGTTTTCCTTGCGAACCTATTTGATGTCGAATGAAAGGGAGGTTTCTCCCAGTTCCGGTGGAAATGTCCAGAACAGTTGCCCCATCACCTATTCGTAATCTTTTTACCCATGAATGTCTCTCAAGTGGTTCCACTCCGACGCTAAACACTGGGGCGAGGCAACTCATGATAATGTCATAACTCAGAGCACTTCTGTCATATGCGAGCATCCACTTCCTATCCTGCTCTGTCAGCGTTTCGGGTAGAAGAAAGTCAGGAATACCATTGGCAACCCCGTAGACCCTTTGGCATGGGTCACATGTGAGTTCCCCAATGAGGACTACATCACTTGAAGTATCCCGCACAGTCAGTTTCAGATCACCATGACATACTGGACAGCAAAGAAGCCGAAGTTGCTCTTTCCTCATGCTACTCTGTCACACTCGTGCATGAAGTAGAAAAGCTTCCTCAGAACACTCGCATAGGAAGTACACTCGAGTCCAGTCGAAGTGGGATTCCTCTCAGTCAAGACGAGAACCAGAAGACAAGGCCGTAGTGGGGCAGAATGGGAAGAAACGTATATGCACCCGCTGGAAGGATGAGATGGCATGGATTAGGCTTATTCGGAGCAACAGAGCTCATTTTGGGCTTAGATGGGCCGGAAGGGACCCAACCTGTGTACTCGTCGATATTCCAAGCTCAAACCCTTGGCACGGTCAAGGGAAGGAATCGGCGTTGATCGTAGCCGTGGCAAGTTCGGGCCCGACGGGAATCACAACGTATGGGTACCCAAAATAGGAACCGAACTGAGGTTCAAATCTAGCGCGCCGTGCAAAAGGCGCAACAGAGTCCCATCTTCGCAGCCTTCTAATACCGCATATTGTGTAGCCGATATCGAATATACGATGCTGGTGGCTCGCCAGTGAATGACGACAATCAAGAAAGAAAGAGGCGACACCACAGACCCTGGAGGAACTCGGGCTTCAGCCACATGGAGCGCCTCAGCCGAATCCAGTTCGGACAGCGCGGCTTCCTGCGGCCCCAGATAATCCAGCTCCTCGAAAAACAGCCGATGAACGGAGTGGACATCATGAACGAGTTGCAGGAGATGAGCCACGGCTGGTACAGGCCGAGCCCCGGCTCGATCTACCCTCTGTTCGAGCAGCTGGAGAAAGAGGGACTGATAGCGAAGAACAAGGACGGGAAGTTCGAGCTTACCGCTGCGTGCCGCGAGCAATCAGGCATCGGGGACGATGCAGGGAGCGCCCTTTCCGTCATGGAGAGCAACACCTCGTACCTCGAGGACCTCCAGAGAACCAATGGGGCAAGCCTCTCGAACCACAGGGACAGGATAGAGAAGCTGAGGAGGAGGCTAGAGGCCCTCAACGGCGCGCTGCAATCCAGGAGCGGCCTGTGATGATGGAACAGTCAGAAATCCGGGATGGGAACTCAAGTGACGAGCAGAGTACCCTTGCCATCGAAGCCCGCGGGCTCGTCAAGGTCTTCGGGGACTACCGCGCTGTTGACGGCGTAGACCTGTCGGTACCGAGCGGATGCATCTATGCCCTGCTCGGGCCAAACGGTGCGGGCAAGACGACCATCATCAACATGCTGAATACGCTTCTCAAGCCGGATGGCGGGAACGCCAAGGTGTTCGGCCACGACGTGGTGCATGAGGCCCAGGTCGTCCGCCAACTCATCAGCGTGACGGGTCAGAGCGCCGCAGTAGACGAGAAGCTGTCCGCATCCGAGAACCTGAGGATCTTCGCGCTGCTGCTCGGCCTCAGCAGGTCCGAAGCGAGCAAGAGGGCCGCCGAGCTGCTGGAGGAGTTCGGGCTGGCGGATGCCGCCAAGAGAACGCTCGACAAGTACTCGGGCGGCATGCGGCGGAGGCTCGACCTCGCCTCAAGCCTCATTGTGCAGGCACCACTAATCTTCCTTGACGAGCCAACGAGCGGCCTCGACCCGCGCACGAGGATGCAGATGTGGGAAACAATTCGAGGGCTCGTCTCCTCGGGGTCGACGATTCTCCTGACCACACAGTACCTTGATGAGGCCGACCAGCTCGCGGACCGGATAGCCGTGATTGACCGCGGCCGAGTGGTGGCCGAGGGTACGCCTCGTGAGTTGAAGGCAGCGGTCGGAAAAGCGACGCTGCACCTGCAACTCGCCGATGAGAAGGACACCGCCGAAGCGATTCGCGTCACCCAGACGGTGCTCAACGTGAAAGCCTCCACGCCCGAGCCCGCGCTCGTCACGGCGCCGATGGTAGACCCCGAACGGGTGACTGAACTGCTCGTTTCACTGCGCGAAGCGAGAATTCACCTCGCCACCGTGAGCGTGCAGGAACCGACCCTGGACGAAGTCTTCCTGGCGCTGACCGGCGATGGCAAGCAAGCTGAGAAAGGAGCAACCATGCCATGACCGCGCAGATCGTCCCCGGCGCTCAGCGCAGGCTCAAGAACCGCGTGACCCTGCGGATGACCATCAGCAACTCGCTGACAATGGCGTACCGCAACCTGCTCCTGATTCGCCGGACGCCGCAACAGCTCTTCGACGTGACGATTCAGCCCATTCTCTTCACGCTGATGTTCGTATATCTCTTCGGCGGTGCTATATCCGGCAGCGTGAGCGGCTACCTGCCGATAATCATCCCCGGCATCCTGGCTCAGACGGCCCTGACAGCGTCCATGTCGACTGGCGTTCAGCTCCGTGAGGACATGGACAAGGGCGTGTTCTATCGTTTCAGGGCGATGCCCATTGCACGGATCGCCCCGCTCACTGGACCCCTGCTCGCCGACCTCGTCCGCTACGCAATCGCCACGAGTTTGACGATTGTCATGGGCTATCTCCTAGGATTCCGCTGGGCCAGCCTCGACGGAGCTCTGGTGGGAGGCGTCCTCGTCGTCTTCTGCTCGTGGTGCATAAGCTGGGTCTTCGCGCTGCTTGGCGCCATCCTCAAGACGGCGCAGACGGTCCAGGGCATCTCCGCGGCGATCCTCTTCCCTCTGTCATTCCTCTCAGGCGCCTTCGTGCCGACTAACACTCTGCCCTGGTGGCTGCAGGACTTTGTCAACGTGAACCCGTTGACCTACATCGTGAGCGCCGTCCGGCAGCTCTTCAACCAGGGCACCATCGGCAACGACTTTTGGCTGTCGCTCATAGTGTCGATAGCGGTCGTTGTCATATTCGCTCCACTGACCCTGCGGGCCTACATGCGAAAAGCGTAGCAGACCAAAGGCTCGGCTCGAGTCGGACGGGGTCATGAACCTGTTCGGAGCCACGCCCGGATGATGAAGCCGTTGTGGGGTGGAATGAGAAGGAACGCGTACACACTAACGGAAGACTGCAATGGTCTGAATTAAGCTTATTCGAATAAACAGAGTTCATTCTGAGCTTAGATGGGCCGGAAGGGATTCGAACCCTTGGCCTCCCGATTATCAGTCGGGTGCTCTAGCCAAGCTGAGCTACCGGCCCACCGTGGCTGGCGCTCCGGAATGCGATATAATTCCTTTCCAAGCAGAAGGGGATAAGAAGGAACGCTGGTCTGGCTTGGCATGTGGGCCGGTAGTTCAGCGGTACGAACGCCCGCCTTGCACGCGGGAGAACCTGATAGGTCCCGAGGTCGGGGGTTCAATTCCCCCCCGGTCCACCTTCAACCTTCTTGCCAGCGGGTGGCCCATGCTCCTATCGCGATGAAGGCAACCGCGAAGATGGTTGTGGCCGCCAGGTTGAGCAGGGCCGCGTGGGCGTTTCCCACGACCATCGAGTCCCTGAGCCCCTCGGAGAAGTAGGTCAGTGGGAGGACCCTCGCCACGGCCTGGAGGAAGCCGGGCATGATCGAGAGAGGCCAGAATGTCCCGGAAAGGAACATCATCGGGAAGGCGATGGCGTTGCCGACCCCCGCCGCCGCCTCAGGGTCCTTCACCAGGCCGGCGAGGGCCATGCCTATCCCCGAGAACATTATTGCGCCGCTGACCAGTATCGCCACGGTGTAGCCGTCCACTGTTACCGAGGTGTGGAAGAGGGCGGCGCCCAGGACAATCATGACCGCGGCGAGCGCCATGGCGAGGACGGTCTGGCTCAGCACGTTCCCCAGAATCCACTCCAGCTTAGTCAGGGGTGTCGCCGACAGCCTCTTCGTCAGCCCGGTCCTCTTGAACTCCGTGGCGACGTTGGTCAGGCCTATCACGCCGTTGGTCATCATGAATGCGGCGATGAGCCCCGGCATGTAGTAGTCGACCTCGTTCAGGGGCCTGACCGACGCCGACACGCTGGCGAGCCCCACCAAAGGCTGCTTTTGGGCGAGCTGGAAGTTGAAGGAGTTGGCTACCTCGGACACTACGCCCTCCACCTGGCCGGCGAGCTGGTCTGAGGGGGACGACGTGTAAGTGAGATTCACCGGCTCTTGGGCCGCGATGTCCGCGGCGAACCCGCTGGGAATCACGAGGACCCTGGGGTCGCCCCCGAAGGAGCTGGCCTGGTCCTCGACGTACTTGGTGACGTTGGATCCGGCCGGCAGCATGCTGACGCTCAGGACGCGGGTCGAGTTCAGCGCAACGATGAAGCTCACCGACACCGGGGTCGGCGCGCCCGCAACGACATCGTTGTTCTGGACGGTGAGCGGGAGCGAGCTGCTGGAGCCTCCGAAGACAGACCCGAAGATGAGGAGGAAGACAACTGGGAAGAGGAAGCTGAAGAACAGCCCGCTCCTGCTGTGGAGCCAGTTCCTGGTGATCGCCTTGAAGACTACGTAGACCCTCATCGGGCGTCCCCGCTCTCGGTGATCCTGAACCCCGCAAGCTTCAGGAAGACGTCCTCGATGCTGGCGGAACGCATCTGCACCTCCGCCTGCAGCCCGCGCTCGGTGATGGCGCCGATGGCCACCTGGATGTCGCGCATGTCCCGATATGGGACGACGACGTCCGCCCCTTCCATGGAGACATCGTCAAAGAACCTCCTTAGCGTGCCGAAGACGCCCTCTGCCGCGTTCGTGAACACGAGGGTGCGGCTGATGCCGCTGTCGCTGATCAGCCCTGCGGGGGTGTCCATGGCCGCCACCTTCCCCCTGACCAGGATGGCGATGCGGTCTGCAAGCGCTTCCGCCTCGTCCATGTAGTGCGTGGTGAGCATGACTGACCTTCCCTTGGAGCGGAGCTCTCTGATCACGTTCCAGGTCGCGCGCCTGATCTCAGGGTCGAGGCCCGTCGTGGGCTCGTCGAGGAAGACAAGCTCGGGGTCGTTGACCAGGGCTGCGGCTATCCCCACCCTCTGCTTCATGCCCCCTGAAAGCTCGGCGAACCGGGTGTGGGCCTTCTCCCGCAGCCCCAGCAGGTCGAGCACGTCCCCGACGTCCACGTGAGAGTCGTACATGCCGGCGAAGAACTCGAGGTTCTCGGTGACGGTGAGGCGCCCCAACGTGTTGAACTCCTGGGCGAGGACGCCTATCCTCTTCTTGATCTCCGCAGGGCCGCCCGGATCGGAGACCGAGTGTCCGAGGACCCTCACGGTCCCGGCCGTGGGCTTCCTGATGCACTCGAGAATCTCCACGGTGGTCGTCTTCCCGGCGCCATTGGGGCCGAGCAGGGCGAAGATTTCGCCCTTCTGGACCTCCAGCGTCACCCCGTCAACGGCTGCGGCCTGCCCGTACCTCTTCACCAGCCCTTGGACAGAGACGACGGGCTCCGCCATCTGGTTTCCATGCCGATGCCAATTGATATATTAGCGTAGTCTCCCGCTTCTGACGATGGACAAGGGAGAGCCCGATGTCGCCGACATCATGGTGAGCGCCGTCCTGTCGGTCGACGTGAACACCAAGGTGAACGACTGCGCGAAGGCCATGGCGAAGAGGGGGGTGAGCTGCTCCGTGGTGACTCAGGCCAACAGGGCGGTGGGCATCGTCACCGAACGGGACATGGTCTCGAAGGTCCTTGCTGATGCCGTCGACGCCAAGAGGGTCCTGGTGAGGGACATCATGTCCACCCCGCTGATAACGGTCTCGAAGGACGCGTCGCTCACCGTCGCGGCTGCCCAGATGGCCGAGTACCGGATAAGGAGGCTGGTGGTCATTGATGGTCAGGGCATGATGGTGGGCATCATCACGGCTGGCGACATTGCCAGGACTCTTGCGGAGAAGCACGGCTACAGGGAGCCGACCTTCAACGCCCTGGCGAGGTACAAGGAAGGGGCCGAGAGCGGCCCGTACCAGTGACTCAGTCGACCTTCAGCTTCACGCCACCGCCCCCTGGCGACTTCAGCGGGACGGTTACTTCCAGGATGCCGTTGTTGTAGGAAGACTTGGCGCCCTTTGGGTCCACGACGCCCGGGAGCTCCAGCTCCTTGTAGTACTTCCTGTCCTCCCTGTCGACCGAGATCACGAGCGACCTTTCGTTTACTGTGACGCAGATGTCCCCCTTCTCCACCCCTGGCATCTCGGCGATGACTCGCACCTCCTTTTCGGAGCTGACGACGTCTATGAGGGGCTCGCGCTTGTCCTGGATCTCCTTCCAGGGGGTGCCTTCACCCTTCCTGACGTTGCCGAACTCCCGCACCAGCGGCTTGCCGTCGGGGCCTATGGTGACCGAGTAGCCGTACACTATGGGGCCGATCTCCTTCTTGGTGCTCCCGTCGGGGCTCTTCGTCTCCCTGACGAGGCTCTTCGGCATCTCCTTCTCGAGCTCCTTGAACTGCTCCGAGAACGCCTTCTCCATCTCTCTCATCATTTCATCAATGTCAGGGTACGCCCACGGGCCGAAGGGGTAGCCCTTCCGCCGCCTCGTTGGCCAATCTTCGTCGTCATCGTCGCCTTCCATTCTTGGTCGTTCGCGTTCAGCAACCGGGATGGATTTATCCTTTCAGCCCGTTCGGGGAAAACTATATACAAACCCGGAAGGCCGAGAGTTTTGGCCGGACCGGGATGTCAGCATCGATATACCTCAAGATGACGCTGCTTTTCGCAGTGCTGACAGGCCTGCTGATGGTAATCGGGTTCGCAGTCGGCCTCTACTTCGGCGACCCGCTCCTCTTCATGCTCTTGGCGCTTGGGATGGCTGCGGTCTTCAACTTCGTCTCGTACTACTTCAGCGACTCGATCGTCATCAAGATGAGCCGGGCGAAGATCATTCAGGAGGCTGACAACCCCACCCTGTTCGGGGCCGTGAGGAACGTGGCCCAGAAGGCGGGCATCCCCATGCCGAAGGTCGGGATAGTCGACGCCCCCCAGCCTAACGCGTTCGCGACCGGACGGGGCCCCAGCAAGGCCGTGGTCTGCGCGACCTCGTCGATCCTGCAGGCGCTCACCCCGGCGGAGTTGGAGGCCGTGATAGGCCACGAGATAGGCCACGTGGTCCACAGGGACGTCCTCATGTCGAGCGTCGCCGCCACGATGGCAGGCGCCATCTCCTACATAGGAACCATGGCGATGTGGTCCATGATGCTCGGAGGCGGCGGGAACAGCAAGAACAAGAACTCCCCGATCGTTCTTCTCGCGGCGGTCATACTCGTGCCTCTCGGCGCCACGTTCGTGCGCCTGGGCATCAGCCGGGACGACGAGTACAGCGCCGACGAGTACGGCGCGAAGCTGACGAGGAACCCGGGCGGCCTCATCAGCGCATTGGGGAAGATCTCAAACAGGGTTCAGAGCCGGCCTCCGTCGAGAGGCCCCCGACAAGGCCCCTCGCCCGCCACTGCTTCGCTCTGGATTGTGAATCCGTTCAAGGGAGGCTCTCTCGTCGAGCTGTTCTCGACGCACCCCTCGATGCCGCACAGGGTCGAGAGGCTGAAGAAGGTCGCCCGAGATATGAGCCTGTACGTCCCTTAGCCGAAGACCAGCTTGAGGAGGGCCACCAGGGCCCCGAGCTCGAGGACTTCGTCCTTCGATTCGTGCCGCCCGGGCCTGTTCTCACCCGGCGCCTGGGGAGGCTGCTGGTACATGGACGAACTCGGGAACATGCTTGTCGGGAAGAGTGGGGGGGTGAATGTAGGCTGGGTGGGGAGGGAAGGCTGCATCTGAGGCCCTGCCACTGGAGGGGGCGTCGCCGGAGCGGCCACCGAGTGTGGAGCGGAAGACGAGGTCATGCCCATCTGGGTCGCGGAGGTCTGGGGGGACGCGGGGACTGGCTGCTCCGCGGGCTTTGGCGAAATCCTCCGTGGAGCGGGCTTGCCCACGGGCCTGTTCGGCACCGTCGGAGGAGGGGATGATGGCAGCACAAACGACGTAAGCAGCAAGAAGACGCCCACCAACGCTATGATGGAGACTCCGGTCGCGACTGCTAGCAGAAGCATGAGTAAGCCGAAAATCAACAGGCTCCGGTTCGTGTCTCTCAATCCTTCACGGAGAATCTGGGTATTAAGGATTGGTGATGGTGGGCCGGCCCGGAATTGAACCGGGGACCTTGGCGTCTGAGAGAGGCTCTCGCAATTTCGCCGTGTCAGAGCGATGTCCTGACCAAACTAGACGACCGGCCCACTGCTTGAGACCGCCCTCCAAACCGCCTTTTATGTCTACACGGGGCCGATAGTGGCAGGACTTCGATGAGCCCAGACGGCTTCGTCTTGATTAAATAACCAGACTAAGATGCGCCGAACGAAGGGAATTGGAAGGAAGCTCCGAAGTACCGGGTTTCTACAAGCTGCCGATGTCGGAAAGGCTGAACATTGTCAAGGGGCTGACCGGCCTGACTGAGGAGGAGGCCAGGGTCCTGGCCAACACCGGCGGGCTCCCGGCGGAAGTGGCCGACAGGATGATCGAGAACGTCGTCGGCGGCTACACCTACCCCCTGGGCATCGCAGTCAACTTCAAGGTCAACGGGAAGGACTACCTCGTCCCAATGGCCCTCGAGGAGCCGTCGGTCGTGGCCGCCGCGAGCAACGCCGCAAAGATGGCGCGCGTGAAGGGCGGGTTCACGGTCACCAACACGGGCCCCGTGATGATAGGTCAGATCCAGGTCGTCGAGGTGAAGGACCCCCAAGGGGCCAAGGACAAGCTCCTCGAGAAGAAGGCGGAGATCCTGAAGAAGGCGAACGACCAGGACCCGATGCTTGTGTCACTCGGCGGAGGGGCAAAGGACCTCAACGTCAAGATCCTCTCCACGATCAAGGGGCCCATGGTGGTCCCCGAGCTGATCGTCAACACCGGGGACGCCATGGGAGCCAACGCCGTGAACACCATGGCCGAGGCGGTCGCGCCCATGGTGGAGGAGATCACCGGGGGCCGAGTGTTCCTGAGGATAATCTCGAACCTTGCCGACAGGAGGCTGGTCAGGGCGACGGCGGTCTTCGACAAGGAGGCCATAGGGGGCGAGGCGGCCGTGGACGGCGTCGTCTACGCCTACGCCTTCGCCGACGCCGACCCGTACAGGTGCGCGACCCACAACAAGGGCATCATGAACGGCGTCATAGCGGTCGCCATTGCATGCGGTCAGGACATCAGGGCGCTCGAGGCGGGGGCCCACAGCTACGCGTCCCGGAGCGGGAGGTACAAGCCCCTCACCACCTGGGAGAAGGACGCCGACGGGGACCTCGTAGGGAAGCTGGAGATGCCCATGGCAGTGGGGCTGGTCGGCGGCGCAGCGAAGACCCACCCGTCGGCCAGGGCGGCGATCAAGGTGCTCGGGGTCAAGACGGCCATCGAGCTGGCGGAGGTGATGGCAGCGGTAGGGTTGGCCCAGAACTTCGCCGCGCTCAGGGCGCTGGCCACCGAGGGGATTCAGAGGGGGCACATGAAGCTCCACGCCAGGAACATCGCGGTCTCGGCGGGGGCCACCGGCGCGCTCATCGACGAGGTGGCGGCCAGGATGGTCGAGGAGAAGAAGATCAGGTTCGACCGGGCCAAGGAGCTCGTCGAAGAGCTCTCCAAGCGCTGAGCCCGAGGGCAGACGCGCACCCAGGGCGCCTCCAAACTCCTATAAGCCGTCTCAGGGTCCGCGGGGAAGTTGCCAGGCTCCGCGCCAGACCGCGCCCCACTCCTGCCGAGGAGCAAGGCGGCCCTGGCGGCGTCCGCCGTCCTGCTGGCAGTCGCCCTCCCCCAGGTCCTGCATGCGGCGGGGCTCCTGTCCGAGGGCTGGCCCGGCGGGTCGGGCGGATCGGTGCTCCCAACGTCGACCCTCGTCAGCTACATGAAAAGCGAGGGGTACCCGAGCCTCTTCGCCCTGATGGCCCTCGAGGGGGCGTGCATGCCGATACCGAGCGAGGTCGTGCTCCCCCTTTCAGGCTACCTCGTCTACGCTGGCGCCCTCAACTACTGGGTGGTGCTCTGCGTCAGCACGGCAGCGTCCCTCGTCGGGGCCCTCGTGGACTACTTCCTGGCTCTGTGGCTCGGGAGGCCCTTCGTCGTCAGGATGCTGAAGCTCGTGAGCCTCCACGGGGGGGCCTTGGACACGGCCGAGAGGTGGTTCGGGACCTCCGGGAGGTGGACCGTGTTCCTTGCGAGATTCGTCCCGGTCTTCGGACCGCTCATCTCCCTGCCCGCTGGGCTGTTCAAGATGGACCTGAAGGAGTTCGTCCCCATGACGGCCGCGGGGGTCTTCGGCTGGTCGGCCCTGCTGGTGCTCGCCGGGTACGTCGCAGGAGACGCGTGGCAGACCGCCTTCTCGTTCCTCACCGTGGCCAACGTGCTCGCGGCGATCCTTGCGGCGGCTGCCGTGGCGTACATCGCCTACTACGCCCGCGGTTCGCCCGCGAAGGGGCTTGCAGGGGTCAGTCCTTCAGCATCGGGACCCTGACGCCCCGCTCCGTCGCCGCTTTGATGGCCTCCTCGTAGCCGGCGTCGACGTGCCTTGCCACCCCGAGGCCCGGGTCGTTGGTCAGCGCGGTCTCGATGCGCTCGTCGGCCTCCTTGGACCCGTCGGCGAGGACGGCGAGGCCGGCGTGTATCGAGTAGCCTATGCCGACCCCCCCGCCGTGGTGGACGGAGACCCAGGAGGCCCCCGAAACGGCGTTGAGCAGGGCGTTGAGGATGGGCCAGTCGGCTATGGCGTCGGACCCGTCCTTCATGCCTTCTGTCTCCCTATAGGGGGAGGCGACGGAGCCCGAGTCCAAGTGGTCGCGCCCGATGATGATAGGCGCGGAGATGGTCCCTTCCCTGACCATCCTGTTGATCACCTTGCCGAACCTGGCGCGCTCGCCGTACCCCAGCCAGCAGACCCTGGCCGGAAGACCCTGGAACTGCACCTTCTCGTGGGCCTTCTTTATCCAGCGCACGAGCGACTCGTTGCCCTTGAACTCCGTGACCAGGGCCTCGTCTGTAGCGTAGATGTCTTCGGGCCTGCCTGACAGGGCGGCCCAGCGGAAGGGTCCCCGCCCTTCGCAGAAGAGCGGCCTGATGTACTCCGGCACGAAGCCCGGGATGTCGAAGGCGGCGGCCACCCCCGCGTCCTGGGCCATCTTCCTGATGTTGTTGCCGTACTCGAACGCCACGGCGCCCCCCTTTTGGAACCTGAGCATGGCTGTCACGTGCTTCGCGATGGAAGCCATGGAGCGCTCCGTGTAGGCCCTCGGGTCTGACTTGCGCAGCGCCGAAGCCTCGTCCAGGGCGAGCCCCTCGGGGATGTACCCTGCCAGGGGGTCGTGGGCCGCGGTCTGGTCCGTTATCACGTCTGGCTTGAAGCCTGACTCTACCAGTGCGGGCAGGACCTCGGCGGAGTTGCCGAGGAGCGCGACGGAGAGGGGTCTGCCCGCCTCCGCAGCCTCTCGAGCCAATTCGAGGGCCTCCTTCGTGCTCTCTACCACGGTGTCGCAATAGCCCTTGTCGAGCCTCCTCTTGACGGCTGCCATGTCGACCTCCACGACGATGGCGACGCCGTCGTTCATGGTCACGGCCAGGGGCTGGGCACCTCCCATCTCCCCCAGGCCCGATGTGAGCACGATCCTCCCCTTGAGGGAGCCTCCGAAGTGCTTCGAAGCCACCGCCGCTAGAGTCTCGTAGGTTCCCTGCAGGATCCCCTGGGTGCCTATGTACATCCAGCTCCCCGCGGTCATCTGGCCGTACATGGTCAGACCCCTGTCCTCAAGCTCCCGGAAGTAGGTCCAGTCGGCCCACTTTGGCACTATCATGGCGTTCGATATGAGCACCCTTGGCGCCCTTTCGCTCGTCCTGAAGACGGCTACAGGCTTGCCTGACTGGACGATCATCGTCTCGTCGTTGGCCAGCGACTTCAGGGTCTTCACAATTGCCTCGTACGCAGGCCAGCTCCGGGCCGCCCTCCCAGTCCCGCCGTACACGATAAGGTTCTCGGGATCCTTGCCGACCTCTGGATCGAGGTTGTTCATGAGCATCCGGAGCGCCGCCTCCTGGTGCCAGCCCTTGCAGGAGATCGAGCTGCCTCTGGGCGCGCTTATGCTGTGTCCCGGCATGGCTTGCCGTCGGGCGGTCCCGGTTTAAAAGGTGGGGAGGCGGCGCGGCCGTGCGGCCCCACGAGGCGCCCGGCATCCTTTATCGGCGGCAATGGAGGCCCGGGGCCGATGCAGCCCAGCGAAGTCATACCTAGGCTCAGCTCAGACATCGACCACGACCTGGACAAGGCCCTTGATTTCTTCGTCAACATGCTCAGAATCAGGGCAGTGAACCCCAGGATGGGAGGCCCCGGCGAGGCCGAGCGCGCGGAGTTCATCCGGTCCTTCCTGAGGACCGAAGGGTTCGATGTCACAAGGGCGGACGTGCCAGACCAGGCGGCCAGGGGCGGGGTCAGGCCCAACCTCTGCGCCAGGCTGGAGGGGCGCGACGGCGGGAAGACCCTCTGGTTCTTCGTGCACATGGACACGGTCCCCGAGGGGAGCGCTTCCCTGTGGAGGAGCGACCCCTTCGAGCCCAAGGTCGAGGGAGGGAAGGTCTACGCCAGGGGCGCCGAAGACAACGGCCAGTCCCTGGTCTCCTGCCTATTCGCCCTGAGGGAGCTGAAGCGCCTGGGCGAGGAGACGCCGGTCGGCGTGGGGGTGTGGTTCGTATCTGACGAGGAGTCTGGGAGCAACTACGGCGTGAAGCACGTGCTTGCGCACCAGCCCGTCGGGCCCGCAGACCTCGTCGTAGTGCCCGACACCGGGACCGCGGACGGGAGCGAGGTCCAGCTGGCTGAGAAGTCACTGCTCTGGCTGAAGGTCGTGACAAAGGGGAAGCAGGTGCACGCGAGCCGCCCCGGAAAGGGGAGGAACGCCCACCGCGAAGGCATGAAGCTCGCCCTCGCCGTCGATGAGGGGCTTCACAGGCGCTTCGACGGGCGCGACGAGCTGTTCGACGAGCCCCGCTCGACCTTCGAGCCCACCAAGGTGGATCCCGGAGTGGCGAACGTGAACACGATTCCGGGGGTGGACACGACCTACTTCGACTGCAGGGTGCTGCCGCAGTACACTCTCGACTCGGTGCTGTCGGAGGCAGGTTCGCTGATCAGGGGGTTCGCCTCCAGGAACGGGGCCGAGGCTTCGCTGGAGATAGTCCAGCGCGACGACGCCGGCGCCCCGACTCCGAGGAGCAGCGAGGTCGCGGAGTTGACGGCGAAGGCGGTCGCGACTGTGACTGGCAGGAAGCCGCGGTTCGTGGGGACAGGGCTGCGCACAGTGGGCAACATATTCAGGGAGAAGGGGATTCCGACGGCAGTCTGGAGCACCATCGACAACGTCCCCCACGAACCCAACGAGTACGCGCGCGTGGCGAGCCTGATCTCAGACGCGAAGGTCTTCGCCGCCATGCCTTTCCTTTGCAGCCCTATGCGATGAGAGGCCGAGCGGCAGCCGCACAACGCAGAAATAGAGTGAAGGGGGCTCGGGCGGCCGAGATGAACGAAACAGAGGTCGCACGGGCAATCCAGAAGGAGGAGGTCAAGGAGGTCGCGTTGCAGTTCACTGACCTCTCGGGCGTGCTGCACTCCCTGTGGGTCCCGTCGGCCCTGCTCACGAAGGTCGCCGCCGAGGGCATCCATGTGGACGGCTCGTCGGTCGACATGGTCGACATCAGCGAGAGCGACCTGAAGCTGGTCCCCCAGATGGAGACCTTCGCCATCCTGCCGCCGAGCCTGTTCGAGCACAGGGTCGCCCGCGTGCTCTGCGACATGTACGAGCCCGAGTCCGACAGGCCCTTCGAGCTTGACCCTAGATTCGCGCTGAAGAGGGCCGTCGAGGGCGCCAAGGGCACATTCGGCAGCTCGGTCACCTACAACGCCTGCAGCGAAATCGAGTACTTCCTGTTTCGGAAGGACGAAGCCGGGAACGTGAGGAGGAACGACGAAGGGGGCTACCTCGCCAGCCCGCCGTCCGACCTCGGCATCGACACCCGGCTGGAGGTGACGGAGAACCTCAGGCGGACCGGGGTCGTCGTCGAGAAGCATCACCACGAGGTGCCCCCCGGGAAGTACGAGCTCAACCTCCAGTACTCCGACGCCCTGGCTATGGCGGACACCGTCTACCTGGTCAAGTTCGTGCTGAGGATGACGGCGGCCCGCAGGGGCCTCGTCGCGTCATTCATGCCGAAGCCGTTTCACGACGGCTACGGCGCCGGCCTTCACACCCACGTGAGCCTTACCGACCAGGCGAGGAAGCGGAACCTGTTCTACGACCCCAAGGGGGAGTACGGCATCAGCGAGACCGGCATGCGGTTCCTCGCCGGGATCCTGGCACACGCCAAGGCGCTCGCGGCCATGACGAACCCGTCTGTCAACTCCTACAAGAGGCTGGTTCCGGGCTGGGAGGCCCCCGTCTACATCTCATGGGCAAAATACAACAGGTCGGTCCTCGTCAGGGTGCCTCCAGGGAAGGGGATGAGCGCCAGGCTCGAGTACAGGCCCTCCGACGGCACGTGCAACTTCTACCTGGCATACGCAGGGATACTGGCGGCGGGTCTGGACGGGGTAAGGAGGAAGATGGCGCCGGCAGAGCCTGTGGAGGAGGACATCTACGCGATGAGCGAGAAACAGAGGGCCGCCAAGGGCATCGAGGTGCTCCCCGGCACCCTGGGCGAGGCGCTCGAGCAGCTCTCGAAGGACAGGTACATGCAGGAAGCATTGGGGAAGAGGCTGACCGAGAGGTTCGTCCACATCAGGACCAGGGAGTGGCGGGAGTTCAACAGGACCGTCCACGAGTGGGAAAGGAAGAGGTACCTGGAGCTGTAGACAGGCGGAGGGACAAGAGGATGCCCACCAAGGCCGACTTCGTGATAATACACGCCGAGGAGCTCGCCACCATGGCAGGCAAGAGCATCCGGCCTCAGGCGGGCGCCGGGATGGCCGACGTAGGGACGGTCATGGACGGGGCCGTGGCGGTGAAGGACGGGAGGATAGTGGCCGTCGGGAACACGGCGGAGGTCCTCGGAAGGCTCCCGAAGGGAGTGGAGACCGTCGACGCTAGCGGGAAGCTGGTCACCCCCGGCCTGATAGACCCGCACGTCCACCTTGTGTTCGCAGGCTCCAGAGAGGACGAGCTCGAGGCCATGGCAGTGAAGGGGACACAGTACCTGGAGATCAAGTCGAGCGGGGGCGGGATGCCGACCACCCTCAAGCTGACCGGGGAGGCTCAGAGGAGGGACCTGGTCGAGGTGACCGAACGCCGCCTGGACACCATGCTGGCCCATGGCACGACCACCATCGAGGCGAAGAGCGGCTACGAGATGACCAGGGATGGGGAGGTCAGGCAGCTGGAGATAATCCGGTCCCTTTCACGGACACACCCCATCGGGATGATTCCCACGTTCCTGGCTCAGGGAATCCCCACCGGCTACGAGGACAGGGTGGACGAGTTGACGGACAGCGTCGTCAGGGGATGGCTCCCCGAGATAGCGAGGAGGGGGCTTGCCGAGTACTGCGACGTGTTCTGCGAGAAGGGATACTTCAATGTGAGGCAGACGAGGAGGATCCTCGAGGCCGGGAGGGCTCTCGGGATGAAGCTCAGGATCCACGCGGACTGGCTCGCCCACAGCGGGGGGGCGAGGCTGGGCGCCGAGATGGGTGTCGTCTCGGCCGACCACCTCATCTTCACGCCCGGGGAGGAGATCGACGCCCTAGTGAAGAAGGGCGTGATGGGGACCTTCCTGCCAACCACGCCGTTCTGCTACCTGGGCACCTACGCCAAGGCCAGGGAGATCATAGGGAGAGGGCTCCCAGTTGCCCTGGGCACGGACCTGAGCGCCGCCGACATGTGCGAGTCGATGCAGATGATGATGACCATCGCAGTCCTCCAGATGAAGATGACCTCCGAGGAAGCCCTCGTCGCGGCGACCATCAACGCGGCTCACTCGGTGCAGAGAGCAAGCGAGATCGGGAGCCTCGAGGTGGGGAAGAGGGCGGACGTTGTTGTCTTCGACGCCCCTAACCACAGGCACTTTGCCTACCACTACGGGGTGAACCTGGCGGAGAGCGTCTACAAGGGCGGGAAGCTGGTGGCGGAAAGAGGCCGAAGGGTTGCCTGACGCAGCCCCCTATGGCCGAGTGCGGCTCTGGAACGGCTAAGGGAGCTTGCCGGCCATTATCAGCCCTGCCAGCCCGTCCATCTCCCCGGAGAGCGACCTGTCGCCGTCGAGCAGAGGCGAGGTCGCGCGCACCTCTGCGCAGGTCCGCCTCGAATGGGGGGAAAGGCCGTCCATCTTCTCGCCAAGGAAGTTCGACGTGCAGATGAGCTCTATTGCGAGGATCCTCGATACGTTGGCGATGACCTCGCCGGCCTTGATCCCAGCGTTGACGCCGTGGCTCGCGTGGTCCTCGATCCCCTCGGAGACGTTGGCCGGGTACGAAGACTGCGGATGGATCCGCATCGAATTGTCGGCGTTTAGCGCTGTGGCCGTGTACTCGAGTATCATGAGGCCCGATTCAAGCCCCGGCCTGTGGGCCATGAACTTCCTCTCCTTCGGGCTCCTCGACAGCAGCAGGTTGATCCTCGCGAGCGACAAGACGCCGATGTAGGAGGCGGCGATGGCCAGGAGGTCGAGGACCATGGCGACAGGCTGGGCGTGGAAGTTGCCCCCGTGCAGGACCGACCCGTCTTCGAAGAGGACGGGATTGTCCGAGACGGAGTTCATCTCTCCGACTGCAATCCCTTCGGCGAAGTCCAGTGCTTCGGCCACTGAACCGTGCACCTGCGGCGCGCAGCGGATTGAGTAGGGGTCCTGGGGGAGCGCGTCGCTGCGGATGCGTCTGCTTCCCTTCAAGTGGCGGCGAAGCTGACTCGCGACCGCCCGTTGGCCATGGCTCTTCTTCAGCGACGACAGCCGCTCGTCGAAGGCCTGCGAGCATGAGCCTAGTACGTCGGCGGCGAAGGCTGCAGTCGAGTTCCCAGCCGCAAGAATGAGCTTCCCCCTGTGGACCGCCATTGCCCCCAGGGCGGCCGTGAAGCACGTCCCGTTGATGAGAGAAAGCCCCTCCTTGGCCTGCAGGACTATGGGATTGGTCGCGGAGGCCGACAGCGCGTCTGCGGAGTTCATCAGGCGTCCCTTCCAGTAGGCCTTCCCCTCCCCGATGAGCGTGAGCGCTATGTGCGCCGCGGGTACGAGGTCCCCGGACGCCCCGAGCGACCCATACCTTGGAACGTAGGGGACCACCCCCTTGTTCAGGAGCTCGGCCAGCTTCTCAGCTACCACGGGGCGCGAGGCGCTGTTCCCGTTGACCAGGCTGTTGATCCGGATGAGCATCGCGGCGCGCACCACGTCCAGGGGCATCGGCTCGCCCACCCCCGCGGAGTGGCTGCGGATCAGGTTGACTTGCATCGATTCGACTTCGTCCAGGGAGACTTCCCTCCCGGCGAGCGACCCGATGCCTGTGCCGACGCCGTAGACCCCCTGGCCCTTCGAGAGCTGTTCTTCAAGGACTGAGCGAAACCTTGCCATTCGTTTGAGGCTCTCAGGACGGATGCTGACCTTGGCGCCTCCCTCAGCGACCTCCATGGCGGATTCCAGTGTCAGGGAGCGGCCGTCGAGCGCTATGGCCATCCAGATGGTACCCCTTTGAATGGGCCTAATATCTTCACCACCTAATTCGACACCGGTTTTTTTGGGGGTTTGCCGACAGGCTGCTGAGGCCTGTTCGCCGGCTACCCCAACGCTAATCTGGGGGACCGCATGCCTCAGCGCGATGACAAGCCCAAGAAGCTGCAGGGTAGGTCTGTCATTCGGACCGGAGTCCGACCTCTACTCCTTCCCGCACGGGCACCCCATGAGTAGGCAGAGGACGAGGATATTCGGGCCCGCAGTCGAGAAGCTCGCCGAATCCAGCGGAGGCAGGCTCACATTGGTGAGCCCCGTGCGCGGGAGCGAGGAGGAGGCCCTGATGTTCCACACCAGGTTCTACTTGGACTTCGTAAAATCGGCTTCGGAGGTGGGGACCGGATACCTCGACTACGGTGACACGCCGTGCTTCAAGGGCGTGTACGAGGCGTCGCTTTACCCGGTGGGGAGCACCCTCAACGGGCTGAAGCTGATCCTGAAGGGCGAGTTCGACCACTTCTTCAACCCCGTCGGGGGGCTGCACCATGCCAGGCGGGACAGGGCGGGCGGGTTCTGCGTGTTCAACGATGCCGCGGTGGCGGCGAGCTGGCTCCTTGAAAACGGGACGAGCCGCCTAGCCTACGTCGACATCGACGCCCACCACGGCGACGGCGTCTTCTATTCGTTCGAGTCGGAGCCGAGGGTCATCATCGGAGACATACACGAGGACGGCCGCTTCCTCTACCCGGGGACAGGGTCGGAGTCGGAGACAGGCATGGGGGAGGCGGAGGGAACCAAGCTGAACATCCCCCTGGCACCCCGGTCGGGGGACGAGGAGTTCAAGCGCGCCTTCGACCGCGTGGAGGCGTTCGTGAGGGGGTTCGAGCCGGAGTTCATCCTGTTCCAGTGCGGCGCGGACTGCCTCGAGGGGGACCCGATTACGCAGCTGAGGTACACCGCCGCGGCCCACCAGTACGCGACCGCGAAGCTACATGAACTCGCCCACGAGGTGTGCAAAGGGAGGATACTCGCGATGGGAGGAGGCGGATACGACCCCACGAACGTCTCGGAAGCGTGGTCCGCGGTCGCGAAGGGCCTTGCGGGGATGGGCCCCGAGAGTGTTGAATGAGCTCCGGGCTGCGCCAGAGTCCTTGGGCGGCGCCTGCGAAGCCTGACCCCATCAGGCGCGAACTGAGTGGCTGGCTTAGGAACGGATTCGGCGGTCAGTAGAGACCGAAGCCGCTAAAGACCATCATCGAAAGGGCGACGAGAAGGAGCGCGAGCCCTAACATGGCCCCCACCCTGGCTCTCTTCCCGTACTTGGCCAAGTCGGGAGCCTTGGCCGGCTGCCCGCCGGCAAGGAGCTCTGCCGAAATCCTCGCAATGCTGTTGAACGCAGGCATGGTGACGGACCAGCCGACAACGGCTGCGAGCACGGCGAACCCGATGCCGGCGGAGAGGACCTGTCCCTGGGAAGTCGTGGAAAGGGGAGTGAAGTTGCCGCCATAGAAGGAGTCGAGCAGCAGAATCCCGAAAATGAAGGTCGAACCAATGGAAGCCTCCACGAAGCGTGTAATCTTGGGGATCACCTTGGCGTTAAACTCGAGGCTGGCGTTGGAGGGAAGCGTCCTCAGGCTAGGGCCGATGACGAAGCCCGTGAGAACCCCGCCACCCAGCCAGCACATGCCAGAGAGGATATGCCCCAAGGCCAGGACAGAGAGCACGGCCGCTGAGCTCATCCTAATGGGTTAGGGAACCTAGCATATTTAAGCGGAATCCAGCCACGGCGCAGATACTCTCTCCCGCTCAGCCGCGGGGCCCCAACGCGCCCGAACACGGGCACGGGCAGGCGCAGACAGGCTAGAACAGAAAGGCGCAGACGTCAGAGAGAGAATGGAGTGGTGCGGTCGCCGCGAGCTGAACTATAAGTTCAGGTTGCGCACACGCTAACTGCTCAGTAGGGAAGGCCCAGCTTCTTGAAGACCTCAGGGAAGCGCGGGTCGTCCCGCAAGTCATCGAGGACAGGAGAATACCGAAGACCTGATGGGGAAATCCTCTTAGCGGATATGGCCTTGTCTATCCATCCGAAGAATTCATCTTTGTTGCCCAGCATGGCGTAACATGTGGCGACGTCCATCTCGCCGATCGACTTTCCGACCTTCGGAATGAGTTCTTCAACCATCGGCACGGCCCTCTCTTTTTCTCCAAACGCTATGTATAGCGAGGCTAGCATGCACTTGTATCCATCGTCATCCTTGGTAATCTTGTGATACGCTTCCACATCGGCGAAAGCCCTCTCCTTCTCGCCCTTCAGCGTGAGACACACAGCACGTGACACATATGTCCGGGCAAATGTGGGCTCGCTCTCGATCAGTTTGTCAAATGCCGTGATCGCTTCGTCGAGCCTCCTGTTTCCAAAGTGCATGATTCCCACATTAAGCGTGATTACTGGAGAAAGCGGGTCCAACTCGTGGGCCTTCTCGATCTCTTCCATCGCTTCCGTTGCCCTTCCCATGTCCAGCAGACATAGATAATTCCATGAATGAGCAATAGCGTAGCTGGGGTTCAGCTCGGTTGCCCTTCGGAACTCCCGTTGAGCATCTTCATACCGCAGGTCACCATACAGATTGAGCCCCAACGAGGCATGAGCCTCGGCGAGCGTGTCGTCCAGCTCCAACGCCTTCGTCGCCGCCTCCTTCGACCTGGCATACCCGTCAGCCACATTCACGAAATCGCCGCTAGTGGCGATAATGTAGGCGTCGGCCAGCCCAGAGTACGCCTTCGCGTAATCGGGGTCCACCTTGATCGCTTCCTGGAACAGCTTCAGCGATTCTAAGACACCCTCCTTATCCCTCTTGTTCCAGAGGGCGCGTCCCTTCAGGTAGAGGGTGTAGGCCTCAATGTTCTCTGGATGCCTACGAACTGGTCCCTGACTCGGAGCGAGTCTTACCCTCAACGCTTCTGCGATCTGATTAGCTATGTCGCTCTGTATTGCGAAGATGTCCTCGAAGTCCCTGTCGTAGGTGGATGACCAGAGGTGTCCCTCGGTGTTGGCGTTGATCAGCTGAGCCGCTACCCGAATCCTGTTCCCTGCCTTCCTAACGCTACCTTCCATGACGGTGCCGACGTTCAGTTCCCTTCCAATCTGCGAGACGTTCTTCTCCTTCTTCTTGTAGTTCATGACAGAGGTCCTGGCGATGACCTCCAGCCCGCCGACCTGAGATACCTTGCCTATCAGTTCCTCAGTCAATCCGTCGGCGAAGTACTCGTCGTTGGGGTCAGGGCTCATGCTTGCGAAAGGCAGGACGGCGATTCTGTTCTTGTCCAGCTGGATATGTGGAGCCGCCTTCCCTTCATCCCAGGGCATCACCATCTTGTAGACTTCTACTGGCACAGCGACGTTCTTCAGGGACTTGCTTCCAAGACTCTCCAGCGGAAGTTCGAACTTGTTCTGGACGTGGTCGTAGACCTGCCGGGTGAGGCAGACTCCTCCGTCTTCAGCGAGAGGCTCGATTCGTGACGCCACATTGACCGCGTCGCCAGAAATGTCGCCTTGGGACTCCACAACATCCCCAAGGTGGACACCCACTCTCAGGTGCACCCTCTTCTCGCTGGGCAGGGTGATGTTGAACTCCCTCGTCGCTCTCTGGATGTCGTAGGCGCACCTCACGGCGTCCAACGCGCTGGGGAACTCGACGAGGAACGCGTCCCCCATGGTCTTGATCTCCTTCCCGCTGTGCCTGATGAATATCGGTCTCAGCAACTTCCTCTGTTCCTTAACCAAGGCAAGGGAGAGGGATTCGTTCCTTTGACCAAGGGCTGTATAGCCGACCATGTCCGTGTACATTATCGCCGCGAGTCTCCGCTCGCTCTGGGACAAGGCTTCTCTCGGTCAGGCATAGAGTCACCTGATAAAGCCGTTGTTGGGTGGCAGGAGAAGGAGTGGCAGGGTCGCAGGCCCTGGCGGTCTTTCGCACTTGGGTGGTGCGGAGCCTGCGCACTGAACTTTAGGTTCAAATCCCTACAGAATTCATGAATCTCCGACCGTCTCATGTAAAGAAGGTGCGGTCGCCGCAAGCTGAACTATAAGTTCAGGTTGCACACGTTCGCGCCTCCAGCCGAGCGTCTGACTACAGGTCCGTTTTCTTGAAGCCCCCCTACGCGAATGATGACGAGATGACAGAGAGACCTGCCGTTGAAATGAGCGTAGGTGCGAAAGCAAGATCAGGTCCCTTGTTGGGAGAGCTGTTCGTATCTTCAACTCGAACGACCCACCAGAGGAACCGTTTAAGCCGCGCGCGCCAACGGGCCAGAATGATGAGTTCGATCCTCGAAGCCGTGTTACTCGTCGCTCTGGCGGTCGTGATTCTGTATGCAGTGTTTGGGTTGATAGGGACAACCTCTGTCGTAGGAAAGCATCCCGAGTGGAGGAAGATGGTGGCCTCTCCGTCGGACTACGGACTCGAGTCGAAGATAGTCGGCCTCTCCTCAAGTGATGGAACATCGCTGTCCGCTTGGTGGCTGCCTTCAAGACAAAAGGCACGTGGGACTGTCATCCTCGCCCATGGTCTGGGTTCCAACAAGTCGCGAATGCTCCCTAGGGCCTCGTTCCTCGTAGGCGGAGGCTACAACGTCTTTGACCTTGACCTGCGGACACATGGAGAAAGTGGAGGGAACTATATGACTCCAGGATACCTAGAGGCGCAAGATATTATCGCGGGAACGGAATACGCGTTCCAAGCCAACTGCGAAAGGCCGATAGTCGTTATGGGGCATTCCTACGGTGCGGTCGCTGCTCTCCGAGCGGCCACACAGACTAGCAAGGTCCAGGCAGTCATCAGTGACAGTGCCTTCATTACCCAATCCGATATGATGCATCGAGTCCGGAAAGAAACTTTGAACGACAAGAGCACACCTTTTCCGTTGAAGTTCGGCATTTCGCTCGTAGGGCTGCCGCTTATGAATCAATCGATTCGCTTCTTCCTGTATCTTCGGACGCGACGGTGGATCGGCAATGATTCCAAGATTAGTGCTCTGGCAGCCTGCAAGCATCTCGAGGGCAAGTCGGTCCTGTTCATTGCCGGAGAGAATGATGTTATTGCGCCACCGGAGAACACCCAAAAGATGTACGAGGCTACGAGCAGCCGGACGAAGGAGATACTCATCCTGCCGGGAGTCGGTCATTCCACATACAAACTTGGGCTGAAGCCATACGAACAGAAGGTACTCGAATTCCTTGGCGGAATCACTGTCTCAGATGGCCGCATGGGACAGAACTAATATGCTGACGTGAGGAGTTCCGCTGGGCTCCATCTCTAGAATGCGCGCGCAGCCGTTGTGGGGTGGCAATAGTGAGAGAAACTGAAAAACGTCTCGCGGTCCAAGACCAACTGCGGAGTCTGCGCACAGAACTTTAGGTTCATATCCCAACGGACTTTCGGATTTTTGACCGCTTCATGTGAAGGATATGCGGTCGCCGGGATTTGAACCCGGGTCTCTGGAGGCGGCCCGAGAGCCGCCTTTACCAGCGTGGCAGGCCTCCATACCCCGTAGGGGCTTGATGTCCTAGACCAGGCTAGACGACGACCGCACAAACCCGGTCGCGGCAGTGGCGAGGTTAAAAGGTTGGTGCGGCCGCTCAGCCAACCTTCGTGCCAGGGAGGAGGTCCTTGTCAGGAGTCAGCAGAGACAGGCTCTCGGCGTCATAAGCCGCTAGGAGCATGCACTCTGAAAGCACCCCAGCCACTGACTTGGGCTGGAGGTTGACAACGGCCACCACTAGCTTGCCGACAAGTTGGTCCTTGGCGTAGAAGTTCTTGATGCCAGCTACGCACTGTCTTGAGGTCTCGCCCTCAAATTCGACGATGAGCTTGTACATGGGGTTGCGAGCCGCCGGGATGTCTTCGGCGGTCTTGATTCGACCCACCCTGATCTCGACCTTGGCGAACTCGTCGATGGAGATGGCCATCAGGCCTTCGGAGTCGCGGTAGCCAAATAAGGCTTAAAGACACGGAGCGAAAGTCGCGAGAACGCGGGCCGGTAGTCTAGTCTGGTAGGATACAGAAATGTCGTCCAGCCCCTTGGCAAAGGAATCCAGACTGGGGGAGGTCGGGGGTCCGAGTCCCCCCCGGTCCACTATAGCAACCATCGAGCTCTCCAGCTGCACCGCTTCGGCGCCGCGGACGGTCAGTGATGGTCGGTGCGAGTAGGCTCCTGTGGCTGGCGGTCAGGCGGCCCTGGACTCGGACTCAAACTCCTGCCCGACTGCTCTGCAAATCAGGTCTCCGGAGTCCCCCAGCTGCCTCAGGAAGGAATCCGGGTCCTGCTTCCACTGAAGCACCATCCTCACCCTCCTCTTGAAGGTCTCGAAGGACGAGTCGCGAGGCTTCGCCTGATCCAGGAGCGCCTGGCTCGTGCCGAGGTTGACGCGGCCCATGAGGCCTAGGTATCCAATCGCTACGGACACCTTCTCGAGGGGCACGCCCGAAGACAGGGCGAAGGCGTGGCGGTAGGCCTGCAGCTGTTGCCTGTGGGTGGAGGCGCGACTCTGGTTCTTGTCCGTCTTCCAGTCGACCAACAGATACTCGCCTGCGGCGTTCCTGAAGATGGCGTCTATCCTTCCCTGCAGGGTGACCTCACCTCCCTCTCCTATGAGGCCTTGGAGGGGGACCCGGATCTCGTGCTCGGCCCCCACAGCCTCGGGGAAGTCGCGCCTCACCTGGTCCATGAGGTCCCTGACGTTCGCGGCGTAGCTCTCTAGCTTTTCAGGGACAGGGCTCGCCTCCCCCATGAAGAGGGCCTTGGCCATGAAGTGCACCTGGCTGCCGAGCTCGAGGGCGGCGGAGGCTTCCTTCAGTTCGAGGATTCGGGAAGCGAGGTACCCCTGCGCAGCCCGCTCCTCGTTCCCCTCAGGCAGCGAGGAGAACGAGACGTGGTCCAGTTGGTCGAACCAGTCTCGGATGAAGCCCCTGAGCCACCTCTCTCTGCTCTCGAGGAGCTCCTTCGCCTTCTCGTGCTCCCCGTTCACGAACAGGCTGAATGCCCGCTTCAGCCTCTCGGACGCGTCTGTCCACTCCACGCTCCCCAGTTCGATGGTTCCCTCCTCTGCGAACTCGTTCATGTATCCCTGGGCGTTCTCGGCCAGCACGTGGAGCTCGTCGACTGCTCTCGTGAGGGCGACGAAGTCTATTCTCAGGGGCTCCTCCTCAAGCTCCTGCTCGACGTTGATGCCCTTCGTCTCCAGTATCCTCCTGACCACTTCGTCCTGGAAGTTCTCTCCTCCCTTGACTTCCTGCGGGAGGTAGACCACCGCTTGGAACTCCTTCCCCTTCGCCTTATGCACCGTGGTCAGGACCACGTCCTTCTCGCGCTGCGATTCGTCGGCGGCGAGGTCACACGCCCTGAGGTATGCGAGAACGGACGGCAGGTCTATCTTGCCGATTAGGGAGAAGGACTCGGCGAACGCCTTCTGCAGGCTCAGGGCGGCGACCAGGTACTCCCTGCCGTGGGGGACCGCGGCCGGGACAATCCGCTCCCTGAACAGCCTGTCGACGTCCGATACGCTCTCCACCTTCCACCTCGCGTCCGTGAACCCCCGGCACTTCGAGTCGAGCTCTTTGCGGAACCTCTCCTCGTCCATCTGGGCGAGAGCGAATGCGTCCCTGAGCGAGACGGGGAAGAATGGAGTGAACATGGCGTTCTTCAGGTCGTCCGTCGAGTCGCTGAGGACCCCTAGGAGGAACTTGATGACGTGCCTCTGGGCTTCGTCCGACGCCTGGAAGAATGTCGACGAGTGCTCGACCTGCCTGCGGCCGAGCTCCTGAGAGATTTCCCGGATCCTGAAGTTGGTCCTCGCTATGACGGCCACCCTCTTGCCCTCGCGCCGCAGCCGCTGGACGAGCTCGCACGCGGCGGGAACCGCGTCCTCGCGAGCTACGCTGTAAACCAGGGGCTTGGGGCCCGGCCCTCTGGAGTCGTTCCTCAGGTCTCGCATCACCTCGAGAGCCTCCTCGTCGGAGGTCTTGCCCAGGTAGAACGCCCTCGCGTACCGGAGTATCTCGTTGGTGCTCCTGAAGTTCTGGCATAGGACCGGCTTCTGCGAGTCCTGGAAGAGCCTGAAGTTCACGATGGACCCGCCCTGAAAGGCGAAGATTGCCTGCTTCTTGTCGCCCACGACGAAGAAGGTCTCGCATGACTGGAGCACCATCTCCGCCTCGATGGCATTGGCGTCCTGGAGCTCGTCCACCAGGCCCCACAGGTAGTGCGGCTTCTTCCTGAGCTTCCTGAACTCGAGGAGCATGTCCGCGTAGTCAATCCCCTTGCCCGCCTTCGAGGCCTCGTAGTGTCTGAAGATGTCCAGGAACGCCTCGGCGTAGCGGTCCATCTCTTCCTTGGTGATGCCCTTGTACTCGGCGAGGAGGCGCTGCACGGCTGGCGGGTCGACTTCGTCTGGCATGATCCCGAAGCTCTTCAGGTACCGTATCGAGTCCTCGACCTTGGGGACGACGACTGAGAGGAGGTGCTCTTCAGAGTAGTTGAGCATCTCGTTGTCCTTGAGGTACCTGAAGATGGTGTATCGCAGGAGGTTCTCTGACATGGTCTCCTGGGCGCCTATGGCCTCGAGCGCGTAGGCGTGGAAGGTGTTCACCTTGATCTTCGAGATGTCGGGCTCGGCCCCGGCCTCGCGAAGGGCCTTCAGTATCGCGCGCCTCATTTCCTCGGCGGCCTTGTTGGTGTAGGTGAGGCAGAGTATCGCCTCGGGCCTGACGCCGCGCAGCACCAGCTGCATGTACTTGTTCGCAACCAGCAGTGTCTTGCCTGTGCCTGGATTCGCGATCACGAGGACATTCCCTTCGGCTTCGAGCGCGCGCAGCTTCTCGGCGTTCAGGCCTGCAGGGAGACGGTTCCGAGGCTCAATGGGGCCGTCCCTAGGCGCGTTGGATTCCCCCGGTCCCTTCGACAACCTTTCGACTCTCGTCGGCCCCCCTTTTGAGGAGTGAGCCTCCCTCCCGCTGGACGGCCAGCGCGGCCCTTGGGCTACTGGTGCGAGCCCGGCTCGGCCCCGGGGGACTTCGGCAGCCTGGCTATGATGGCGACCGCCGCGAACAGCAGCACGCCCGCGAGGACGAATGTCGTGTGGTACCCCAGGTACACGGAGATGAACCCTGACGCCAGGGAGCCGCCCATGGTGGCGACGCCCACGACTGCGGAATAGACCCCCAGGGCCGCGCCCGGGTGCTTCCTCTGGACTGTGTTGAACATCATGGTGTTCGAGGCGGTGTAGTAGACCGCGAAGGCTACGCCGCCGGCGATCGGATACATGACGAGGGCCGGGATGATGAAGTACGGCCCGTTCAGCAGCAGGGCCGCGGCGCCGATGACGATGTAGCACCATCCCCGGAGCAGCAGCCCCTGGGCTGTCGACGTCACCAGCGACTGGCCGCTTACGTAGCGGCCGGCCCCCTGGAAGGCGATGGTCTGGACGGCCGCACCTGCGAGGATGACCGTGAACGTCTGGACGCTGGTGAAGGAGAAAGCAGACATGGCTGGGACGAAGGACGTGTTGAAGAGCCCGCTCGACACGTAGAACAGTATCGTAGAGAGGTAGAAGAGCGGGACGTAGCTGGTCAGGCTCGAGCGAAGACCCCTGAAGACCCGGGTGAAGTCGGAGGCCTTCGGGATGCTGAGGAAGAATATCGGCAGGGTGAGGAGCCTGCTGAAGAAGCTCGACCGGCGCATGGCCACGTTCTCCCTCTCGAATACGAAGCCGGGCTCCCGGATCGTCGCCACGGCGAGGGCGGCCGAAGCGAGCGCGAACACGCTGAAGGGGACCGAGAGAAGGATGAGGGGGAGGCCCTGGGACCACAGGGTGCTGAGGAGGAGGCCGCCGACACCGCCGACGCTGGAGATCATCGAGAGCCTGGCGAAGGCGCCGGCCCACCCGCCCTTGGGGCCGGTCTCCATGATCAAGAGGTTGAGCGGGGTCGCAGATGCCACGGAGATGAAGGAGAAGACGGCATAGGTCGCGATGGTCCCGGCTGTGCTGCTGTCGAAGTAGAACGACAGGAGGACGACCGCCATCAGGGCGTAGCTGGCAGCTATGATCCCCCTGCGGCTGCGGAGCCTGTCAGTGGCGAACCCCCAGAAGATGGCAGCGGGGATGCTGACGCCGTTGAAGATTGCGACGGCAACACCCGCGTAGATTGTGCCCAGGCTCACTCCGTTGAGCTGGATGAGGTAGAGTTGGACCATGGTGCCGAGAGGACCGGTGGCAAGGGCGATGGGGAAGACCGAGTAGACCCAGCTGGCTCCTCCCGCGCCGTTCGCCCCTTTCGACTCCACGGCATCTCCCCCTTGGGGGCTGTGTTCATCTCCTTATCGAGCCGAACTCCCTTCGTGCCAGAAAGCTGAATTAGCGCGGGCACGGCTCCCGGTCCAATGGCCCTACTCGGGAGGCTCCTCTGCGTCGCCGTCCCAGACACGGTGCTCGAAGAGAAGGACTCCCCCCGGGAGAAGACGGCGAAGCTGGGTCTCATCGCGAGGGCATGCTCGATATACGGCGTCGACGTGATCCAGGTCTTCAAGGACGACAGGAGGAGGGGGGAGCCCGCCCTGATCAGAAGGGTCCTCGAGTACCTGGAGACGCCCCAGTATCTGAGAAGGAGGCTCTTCCCGCTGGACGAGATGCTCCGGTACGCCGGCGCCCTGCCGCCCCTGCGGATACCTTCCCACAAGCCGAAGATCCCGATGGAGCGGCTTTCGGTCGGGGACGAGAGAGACGGGGTCGTGAACGCCGACGGGACCGTGGACATAGGCCTGGACAGGCCCCCGCGGCTGAAGGAGAAGGCTGCCGCAGGCAGCAGGGTCACCGTTAGGGTCGCTTCGACGGCGCCGCTTGTGGCGGAGGTCATCCCGCGCGACCAGGTGAAGGAGTACTGGGGGTACACCGTGGAGATGGCGACCGTCGACGGGGTCTTCAAGGACGACTGGTTCGGCGTGAAGGTGGCCACCTCGAGGTTCGGGAACTCCCTGCAGTCCCAGGCCCCGGCCATGAGGGAGGCCGTGAGGGCGGCCCTCGGCGTGAAGTTGATCTTCGGCTCGCCTTCGAGGGGGCTGTTCGACATAGTGGGGCCCGACCTCGCCAAGAAGGCCAGGTTCGTCGTGAACCTGTTCGCCGACCAGCACGTCGAGACTGTGAGGGCCGAGGAGGCGATCTCCGCCGGCCTTGGGCTCGTAAACGTTCTCATGGTCTGAGAAAGCTTAAGAGCGAACCGAGAAACGGGGTTCGGGAAAGGTCAGCGTGACTTGGGCCACCGGAAGCATAGCGCACCACGCAGAGGGAGTCTTGCATACAGGCCGAGAGGACGTGCCAAGAGCCTCCTTCCCCGCATAAGGACCTGGCCCAAGATTCAGGGCGACAAGCCGACCATTCTCGGCTATCCCGCATTCAAGGCCGGGACCATCCATGTAATCACAGTAGACGACAGGGCGAAGACCCCGAACTTCGGCAAGCCCCTCTTCAACGCGTCGAGCGTGCTGTCGATGCCGGGGGCCGAGGTTGTGGGGATGCGCCTCTACAGCCATGAGGACGGGGCGGACCTGCCCATCGCAGACGTGAAAGGGCCCGGGACGGCGGCCGACAAGCTCCCCCTCGACAGGGCGAGGCGCGTGACCGCGATGGTCTCTGCGGTCCCCAAGGACGTTGGGCTCTCGCAGAAGGAACCCATAGTGATGGAGGTCGGCGTGGCCGGGGGGAACGTGAAGTCCCAGGTCGACTACATGCTGGGCCTGATAGGCAAGAAGGTGAAGTTCAACGACGTGTTCAAGCCAGGGATGTACGTGGACGTCCTGGGGATCACGAAGGGGAAGGGGTTCGAGGGACCCGTGACCAGGTTCGGCGTAAAGAGGAAGCAGCACAAGTCCAGGAAGAGCGTCAGGGCGGTGGGAGTCATAGGCCCGTGGCACCCGGCGGCTGTCATGTACACGGTGGCCAGGGCAGGGCAGATGGGGTTCCACCAGAGGACCGAGACCGGGAAGAGGATACTTCTTTCCGCCAACGCGGCCGAGAAGCCCATCACGCCGGCCGGCGGGTTCCCGCACTTCGGCGAGGTGAAGGGGGACTACGCAGTTCTAAGGGGCTCCGTCCCGGGCCCGGCGAGGAGGTTCGTGATGGTGAGGATGGCGGTGAGAGGCTCTTGGAAGAACCAGGCGCCGCCGCAGATCATCGAAATGAGCCCGAACCTTGGGAGGTCTGCCTGATGAAGACCGAGGTAGTGGGGCTCGACGGCAAGTCGGCCGGCAAGATAGACGTCCCGGAGGTGTTCTCCACGCAGCTCAGGCCCGACCTGGTCAAGAGGGCCTTCTGGCTCGTGGGCTCCCACGGGTTCCAGCCCAAGGGGAGGGATCCCATGGCAGGCGAGAGGACGACGGCTGAGACTCACAGCCCGCCCACGGGGACTGGCAGGGCGAGGATACCGAAGGTGAAGGGGGAGAGATACTCGAGGGCAGGGTTGTCAGCCGGCGTCGCCAGCGTGGTGAAGGGTCGGCTGCCGCACCCGCCGAGGTCCGAGAAGGTGATCTACCTCGGCATCAACAGGAAGGAGAGGCGTCTGGCGACCGACTCCGCGATAGCCTACACTGCCAGCCTCGACGCCGTGATGGCGAGGGGCCACCGCGTCAAGAAGATGGGCCTCCCGCTTGTCGTGACCGACGACATCGAGACAGTCGAGAAGACGGCTGAGCTGGCGTCCTTCATGGGGAAGGTTGAGCTCGATGCCGAGCTGGAACGCGTGGAGGGGGGCTCAAAGCGCCGGACAGGCAAGGCCAGGCTCAGGGGGCGCGTCTACAAGAACAGGGTCGGCCCGCTGATAGTGGTTACGAACGACAGGGGCGTGGGCAAGGCGGCCGGGGGCCTGCCCGGCGTCGGCGTGGCCCGCGTGGAGGATCTCAGCGTGCTGGACTTGGCCCCGGGAGGGGTCCCAGGGAGGCTGACAATCTGGACCGAGTCTGCGCTCAGCGCCCTCGAGGCCAGGAGAAAGGAGGCGGGCGCGTAGCATGAGGCTCGAAGACGCCCAGAAGCTGCTGAGGCGGCCCTACGTGACTGAAAGGACCTTCGACCAGGTCGAGAAGGAGAACAAGCTCTGCTTCATTGTGGACGACAAGGCCTCCAAGAGCCAGATCGCCAGCGCCTTCGAGGCGCTCTATGAGATGAAGGTGGCGGCCGTCAATACGGAGAGGACGGTCAAGGGGAAGAAGGCTTTTGTCAGGCTGCTGGAGGCGAACAAGGCCACTGAGCTGGCCTCGAAGCTGGGGCTGGTGTAGAGATTGGGTAAGAGAATTCTTCAGAGGAGAAGGGGCAAGGCTGGAATCCAGTTCAGGGCCCCCATCAGGGGCAAGATCGCTCCGGTGAGGTATCCGAGGCTGGGCCCCGACTCGGAGGGGACGGCGACGGTCACCGCGCTTCTCGACGAAAGGGGGAGGTCGGCCCCGCTGGCCCAGGTCGGCTATGGCAACCACAGGTTCACCTACCTGCCCGCTGTCTCGGGGATGTCCGTCGGGAAGAAGATCTCGATGGGGCCCGGGTCGTCTGCGGCGTCGGGGAACCTCATGTCGCTCTCCCAGATTCCCGAGGGAACCAGGATCTGCAACATCGAGCTGAAGCAGGGTGACGGGGGGAAGCTGGTGAGGGCGTCGGGGACGTCGGCAGTCCTGTTCTCGAAGGCCAACGGCAGGGCGATAGTCAGGCTCCCGTCGGGGAAGAGCATACTTGTAGACGAAAGGTGCCGCGCGATGATCGGCGAGATCGCGGGCGGGGGGAGGCGCGAGAAGCCATTCCTCACCGCGGGCGCGAGGCACCACGCGATGAGGGCGTCGGGGAGGGTCTACCCGCGCATGAGGGGCATAGCAATGGCAGTGGTCTACCACCCGTTCGGGGGCGGCAGGCACCAGCACCCGGGCAAGTCCACCAGCACCTCCAGGAACGCCCCTCCAGGGAGGAAGGTAGGGTTAATAGCGCCAAGGAAGACCGGACGAGGGAGATTGCCGAGGGCCAGCGTGGAGGTAAAGGAGTAGATGCCGAAGGAGTTCAGGTACAGAGGGAAGACCTTGGAGGAGCTCACCTCCATGTCCACCGAGGCCCTCATGGAGCTGCTCCCGTCGAGGGCCAGGAGGTCGCTCAACAGGGGGGTCTCAGACGAGAAGCGGAAGATTCTCGAGGACGCGAGGGCCATCAAGGAAGGGAGGCTCCAGGGCCAGATCAAGACCCACGCGAGGGACATGATCGTGCTCCCGTCCATGGTCGGGCTGACCATCGGCGTCCACAACGGCAAGGAGTTCGTCCCGCTCGAGGTGAAGCCCGAGATGATCGGCAGGTACCTCGGCGAGTTCGTGATCACTAACAAGAAGGTCGTGCACGGCACGCCCGGAATCGGCTCGAGCAGGTCGAGCCTCTACGTACCTCTAAAGTGACCGACCGGACCTCGGCCGCCGCCTGGAGCCGCACCATTCTCTTGCCTGTGGCCGTGAAGCGATTCAGCTGCCGCCCGTCGCGTGCTCGGGACTTGCGGCCCGCCGGGGCCGCGGCCATGGCTGATCAGCTGACCGTGGTTTGCGACTGGTCGCGGACGAAGTTGAGCAGGTAGTTAGGCCCGCCGACACCCCTCCCGGTCGCCCCGCTAGCGTTCCAGCCCGTGAACGACTGCGCGCCTGGCCAGGCCCCAGTCGTCGATCCGCCCGCCCTGTTGGCGTAGGTCACGCCGAACCTTATCCCGTCGAAGAACTTCCCGATCTCCGCCTTGTCCTTCGAGAAGATGCCGGCCGTCAGCCCGTACTCCGTGTCGTTGGCAGCGGCCACTGCCTCGTCGACGGCCGAGAACTCCGCCACGACGACGACTGGGAGGAAGAGCTCGTCCCTGAACAGCCTGTGCCCCCGCGGGAGGCCCGTGATTACCGTGGGGGCAAGGTAGAACCCCTTCGAGAGGGGACCGGCCCTGACAGCCTTCCCGCCGATGACCACCTTACCGCCGGCTGCCTTCGCCTCCTTGATGACGGCGTCGAACTTCTCGACCGCCTCCCCGTTGATGACTGGGCCCGTGAAGACCTCGCGCTTCCTCGGGTCGCCGACTACCATCTTGCCCACTCTGGCCTGGAGAGCGTCGAGGAATTCGTCTGCGATGCCCTTCTGGAGGTACAGCCTGGACGTGGCGCTGCACTTCTGGCCGCTGTAGCCGTAGGCGGCCCTGACTGTGCCCTCGACGGCCTTGGCGATGTCGGCCTTTGAGGTGACAATGGTGGGGTTCTTGCTCCCCATCTCGAGCAGCATCGGCTTGGGGTAGGGCTGCGTCGTGTGGAACCTCCTGTAGAGGCGCATGCCCACGTCCTTGGAGCCTGTGAACGCCAGCCCGGCCACGTCGGCGTTGGAGACGAACTCGTCTTCGAAGTTGGCGCCCGGCCCGGTCACGAAGTTCACGGCGCCGGCAGGGACCCCTGCGTCGCTGAACGCCTGATAGAGCATTAGCCCTGAGAGGGGGGCCGCGCTGGTCGGCTTGAGTATGACCGAGTTGCCGGTGATCAGGGCGCCGATTGCCATGCCGCTCGCCAGCATGAACGGGAAGTTGAAGGGCGATATGATGGGCCAGACCCCGTAGGGCTTGCAGGCGACGATGGTGTTCTCTCCCGGCCCTCCAGGGCCCATCTTGGTGACGAACCCGTCCCTTTCACGCATGAGTTTCGCGCAGTAGTTCACGGAGTCGACCGCCTCCCATGCCTCGGCCAGGGCCTCCATCCGCGTCTTCCCGACCTCGTAGGTGATTGCGACCGCGATCTCGAACTTCCGCTGGTCGACGAGCGCGGCGAACCTCTGCATCGCCTTGACCCGCTCAGGCCAGGGCCTTGCGCTCCAGCGCTCGAACCCCTCCTTCGCCGCCGAGATGGCCTCGGACGCGTGCTCCCTGGTTCCCCTCTGGAAGCGGCCGATGACGATGGAGGTGTCGATCGGGCTGCGGACCTCGAACTCGCCGGCGCCTGACCACACCTTGCGGCCGCCGATGTACATGGGGTACCTGCTTCCGAGCCTCGCCTCGAATCGCTTCAGCTCGGCCTCGAACTTGGGGTGCAGGCTCTCGTCTGCCGACATGCTGACATAGGTGACCTTAGGGGCGGCTTTCTTGGGCATTGAAGCCCGCGCGACTTCCTGCGCTACTTAATGTTTCCCGGGCGAGAGCGCGGTAGGAGCTGCCCAGCCTTGAACTCGCGCCCCGTGACCTTCGAGTACTCGGCCCTCATCGCCTCCTTCACCTCGCCGAAGGGGACCGCCCTGCCAAGGAGCCGCTCCATGGAAGTCATGACTGTGGGGTCGAAGCCGCATGGCATTATGCGCCCGAAGAAGTCCAGGTCGGTGTTGACGTTGAGGGCGAACCCGTGGTAGGCCACCCAGTCGGTGACGGCGACGCCGACCGAAGCGAGCTTCTTTCCTTGGACCCAGACCCCGCGGCGCCCCTCGACGTGCTCGCCTGCGATGCCGAACACCTCCGCGGTTCTGATTATCGCTTCTTCCATGCTGGCCACGTGCCTGCGGACGTCGTGGTCCTCAAGCATGACGATCGGGTAGCCCACGAGCTGCCCAGGCCCGTGGTAGGTTGCGTCCCCGCCCCGCTCCACCTGGAATACGGGGATGTCCTGGCCCTTCAGGTTCTCGGGGGATGTCTTGCGCCCCAGGGTGATGACGTGGTCGTGCTCCAGGAGGATGAGCGTGTCGGGGATTTCCCCCCTAGCCCGCCGGGCAGCGAGGTCCCTCTGCAGTTCAAGGGCCGCGCCGTACTCCATGCGCCCCCCGTCTAGGTACACTCCGCTCAAAGCTTCAACTGGTGGATCGGCTTCCCAGCCGCCGATGCCGAGGCCTCCATCAGCGCCTCGGAGAAGGTCGGGTGCGGGTGGATTGTCAGGGCGATGTCCTCTACGGTCGCGCCCATCTCGATGGCGAGGGCCGCTTCCCCGATCAGGTCAGAGGCCTCCGGCCCCACGATCTGAACCCCGAGGACCAGGCCGTCGTCCGCCTTCGACACGACTTTGACGAACCCCTCCCCTTCTCCCGAAGCCACCGCCCTCCCGAGGGCGGCGAACTGGAACCTCGTCCTCTTCACGGCGTAGCCCGCCTGGGCTGCCTTGGCCTCCGTGAGGCCCGCGCTTGCGACCTCGGGGTCGCAGAACACGGCGTCCGGGATGACCTTCCAGTCGGCGGCGCTGGGGAGACCCGCGATGACCTCGGCCGCGACGATGCCCTCCTTCGTCGCCTTGTGGGCCAGCAGCGGCGGCCCTCTGACGTCCCCGACGGCGAACACCCAGGGCGCGGAGGTCCTCATCCTGTCGTCAGTGACCACGAACCCCTTCTGGTCTGTAACGACTCCAATCGCCTGCAGGTTCATCCCCTTCGTCCGCGGCCTCCGCCCAACGCTCACCAGGACCTTGTCGACCTCTACCGCCTCCCTGCCGGCAGGGGTCTCCACGTCGACTGCGACTCCCGGCGCCCCCTTCTTGAGCCCGGCGACCTTCGACTTCAGGTGGACCTTCGCCCCCCTCCCCTCGAGCTTCCTCTGGACGACCCTCACGACTTCGGGGTCGCTCCCGGGGAGGAGCTGGTCCATCACCTCGACTACGGTGACTTGGGTCCCCAGCCGTTGGAACATGCACGCGAACTCGAGGCCGATGGCGCCTCCCCCGACTACGAGAAGCCTCCTTGGAACCTCAGGCAGCTCCAGCCCCTCTCTGGACCCGATCACTCGTTCCCCATCGAACTCGAGGCCGGGGAGCTGGACGGACTCCGTCCCTGTGGCGATCACGAGATTCTTGGTGCGGACCTCCTCCTGGCCCGACGAGCCCCTGACGACGAGCCGGTTCGGGCCCGGTACCTCGGCCTCCCCCATCAGGACGGTGACGTGGTTGCCCTTCAGGAGCATCTCCACCCCGCCCACCTCCTTGGTCACGACGTCGGACTTCCACTTCTGGGCCCTGGACATGTCGAACGTCACCGGCGCTGCCTCCACGCCGAACTTCTGCCCGTCCCTGGCCCTGTCGAACAGCTTCGAGGCGGATATGAGCGCCTTCGAAGGGATGCACCCGTAGTTGAGGCACTCGCCGCCGACCCGGTCGGCTTCGACGATGACGGTCTTCAGGCCCAGCTGGCCCGCCCTGATGGCGCAGGCGTAGCCCCCGGGGCCGGCGCCGACGATTGTCACGTCTGCTTCGAGCATCCGCGAATCTGCGGGCTTCGGCCCTGTTAGTGGCTTAAACCTTGCTGAGGCGTCGGGGCCTCAGAGGACTTCCGCGAGGAGCTTCTTGGTATCCTGGAGAGTCTCGATGACCCTGGTGGTGAATCTGGCCGCGTAGGCCCCGTCGAAGACCCTGTGGTCGAAGCTCAGCGAGAGGAAGGTGATGTCCCGCACCTCCACGCGCCCCTCCCTGACGACAGGGCGCTTCGTGATCCTGTGGAGCCCGAGGATGGCCGCCTCCGGGAGGTTGACGAGGGGGGTTGCGAAGAGCCCCCCGATGGCCCCGACATTGGTTATCGTGAACGTTGAGCCGCGGACCTCGTCCAGGGAGAGCTGCCCGCCCCTCGCCTTCTCGGCCAGCTTCTCTATCTCGGCGGCGAGCTCGAAGATGTCCTTCTTGTCGGCGTCCTTCACGACCGGGACCACGAGCCCCTGGGGCGTGTCCGTGGCTATGCCGATGTTGTAGTACTTCTTCAGGACGATCCCCCCTGCCGCCTCGTCCATGGAGGAGTTGACGAAGGGGAACTCCTTCAGGGCTGGGACCACAGCCTTGATGACGAAGGGAAGGTAGGTCAACCGGACTCCGCGCTTCTCAGCGCTGCCCTTGAACGCCTCGCGGAGAAGCACCAGCTCCGTCATGTCAGCCTCGTCGACGTGGGTGACCTGGGCCGCGCTCTGGCTCGATTTCAGCATCCTCTCCGCTATGACCTTCCTCAGGCCCCTGAGGGGGACGAACTCCTCGAGGGCGCCGCGGGCTGCGGGGGCCGTCGGGCCTGCTGGAACCCCGGTCGCCGCCGCGGGAGAAGCGGACGCACGCCTGAGGTCGTCCTCGGTCACTCTCCCCTGGGGGCCCGTCCCCCTGACTGACGAGATGTCGACGCCCAGCTCCCTCGCGAGCCTCCTCGTAGCGGGGGTGGCGAGGACAGCTGAGGGGGCGGCAGGAGCCTGCGGCTGCGCCGCTCGGGGGGCTTCGGCATGCGGGGGCATGACCGCGCTCCCGGCCTGCTCCGGGGCCGCAGAGGAGCCGTCGTCTATCACGACTATCACCTGGCCGACCTTCGCGATGTCGCCCTGGTTGGCCAAGATCTTCGAGACGACGCCGCTCCTGGGCGCAGGGATCTGCACGTTGACCTTGTCGGTCATGACCTCGACGAGAGGCTGGTCCTCCTTGACGGGTTCGCCTTCCTTCACCATCCACTTCAGGATCTCCCCCTCGGCCACGCCCTCCCCTAGGTCTGGAAGCTTGAACTCGAAAACCAACGGAGACCTCGAAGGCACGCGACTGGCCGAGTCTATTAGTATCTTTCGTGCTTTCAGTAGCCGGCCAGGACCGCTGCCGCCTTGACTATCCGCTCCTTGCTCGGGATGTAGTAGTCCTCAAGCTTCGCCAGGGGGACCACGATGTCGAAGCCCGCGACCCGCTTCACGGGCGCCTTGAGGTAGTCGAGGGCCTTGTCGGCGACTGTGGCTGCGATCTCGGCGCCGACCCCCAGGTTGCGGGGGGCCTCGTGGACCACGACCAGCCGGCCGGTCTTCTGCACGGAGCCTATGATGGTCGAGAAGTCGAGGGGGGCGATGGTCCGCAGGTCAACGACCTCAGCGGAGACGGAGTGCTCGGCCTGGAGGGCTTCGGCGGCCTGCAATGTGGGGACCATCATGGCCCCGTAGGAGACGAGGGTCACGTCCGAACCGGCCCTGACCGCCTTCGCTCTGCCTATGGGAATCGAGTACTCCTCCTCCGGTACATCCATCTTGGGCGCGTCGTAGAGCCTCTTGGGCTCCATGAAGATGACCGGGTCGGGCTCCTTGAGGGCGGAGCAGAGCAGGCCTTTGGCGTCGAAGGGGTTGGACGGGATCACGACCTTCAGTCCAGGGGTGTGGGCGTAGTATGCTTCAGGCGAGTCCGAGTGGTGCTCTGGAGCCCTGATGCCGGCGCCGTACGGGAACCGAATCACCCCCCGCGCGGCGTAGCGCCCGCGAGTCCTGTTTCTCATCCTGGCTACGTGGGAGAAGATCTGGTCGAGCGCGGGGAGCGTGAAGCCGTCGAACTGGAACTCGGCGACGGGCACCATCCCGCCGATCGAGAGGCCGACGAACATGCCCGCAATCCCGAGCTCTGCCAACGGGGTGTCGAACACCCTGTCGGGCCCGAACTCGTCTTGCAGGCTGCGGGTGACCTGGAACACGCCGCCGTTCTCGCCGACGTCCTCGCCGAAGACCACCACCCTGTCGTCGCGCTTCATCCCCTCCCGGAGGGCCATGTTGACCGCGTTCCTGATGTTCACGCCGGGCCTGCCGCCAGAGACAGCGGGCTCAGGGGCCGGAGGGGGCGCCTTGGGCCCCTGCCCGCCGAATGCCTCCGCCTTCTCCTCCGCTAGGAGGGGCGTAATGGAGGAGTACATGTAGTCGAAAATGACTGAAGGGTCCACCGCCGGCGTGGCCCTGTAGGCGGCAACTGCGTCTGCCATCCGCTTCCGGGCCTGCTGGAGCAGGGCATCCCTAGCCGCGTCGTCGAGGAGCCCCCTGGACTTCAGGTACCTCTCGAAGCGCGTGATTGGGCTCCGCTTCTCCCACTCCGCGACCTCCTCGGGGGCCTTCAGCTTGTTCGAGACGAGCTCGGCCGTCGTATGGGGGCCGAGGCGGTAGGTCGAAAACTCGATGAGCGTCGGGCCTCCCCCCCTCCTGGCCTTCTCGGCCGCGTATCGGGTCGCCTCGTAGGACGCGATGGCGTCGTTGCCGTCCACCAGGATGCCTTCGAAGCCGTAGGCCGCTGCCTTCTGGGCGATGGTCTGGGATGCCGTCTGCTGGTCCCTCTTCACTGATATGGCCCACTGGTTGTTCTCGACGCAGAAGACCACCGGCAGGTCGTAGATGCCGGCGAAGTTCAGAGCCTCGTGGAAGTCGCCTTTCGAGGTCCCTCCGTCTCCGATGCAGGCCAGGGTAACTGAGCGCTCGCCCTGGAGCCAGCGAGCCATGGCGAGGCCCACGGCGTGGGGGAGCTGCGTGCCCACCGGGACCGCGAGTGGAAGCATGTTCAGGCCCTCGGGCATGCACATCCCCCTCTCGTCCCCGCCCCAGTACTGCAGGAGCTGCTGGGGGGGCATTCCGAAGGCGATCATTGCCGCCGAGTCCCTGTACATCGGGACGTACCAGTCCCCCCTCTCGAGGGCGTTCACGAAGCCGACCTGGGCGCCTTCCTGACCCCTGCCAGGGGCGTATGTGCCTATCTCCTTCAGGGTGGAGAGGTTGCTCGCCTTCTCGTCGAAGACCCTCCCGAAGACCATCTGCTCGTAGAGCCTCAGGAGGATGTCGCGGCCCAGCCCCGGCTCCTTCCCTCTGATGGTGCCGTCCGGGGTGAGCCTCTGGTACATCGCGTCCTCGGGCCTGGCGACCTTGAAGTCGGCCTCGCTGAAGATGCGCGGGATGTCTTCGGCCCCGGAGGTCTTGAGGGACTCGGACTCGGTCAAGGTCGGGCTCCCTTCCCAGCCGCGAGGCGGGGGACCCCCGCTGCCGGTTCCCTCCCTATCGCGGAGCGGATGAAGAACTCCCCGGCCCGGTAGCTGCTCCTGACGAGCGGACCCGAGGCCACGTACTTGAACCCCATCTCCTCGCCCAGCGCCCTGTAGCGCTCGAACTGCGAAGGCTTGACGTACTCGGCAACGGGGAGGTGCCTCCCGGACGGGCGCAGGTACTGCCCGACTGTCAGGAAGTCGACCTCCGCCATGCGCAGGTGGGCCATGGCCGCCGCCACCTCCTCCTCGGACTCGCCCAGCCCCACCATGATGGACGACTTGGTGTGGACTCCAGGATCGAGCTTCTTGGCGTTCCGCAAGACGGACAGCGACTGCCAGTAGCCCGCGCGCGGGTCGCGCACCCGGGGGGTCAGCGAGAGGGTCGTCTCGATGTTGTGGGCGATGACGTCGGGGCCCGCCTCCACTACCTTGCGGAGCGAGTCGAGGTCTCCCTGGAAGTCAGGGATGAGGACCTCGACCAGGAGCCCTGGGATGCGCTCCTTGACGAGCCTGATGGTCCTGGCGAAGTGCCCCGCGCCCCCGTCGGCAAGGTCGTCTCTGTCCACTGAAGTGAGCACAACGTAGGTGAGCCCCATTTCCGAGAGCGCAAACGCGACGTTTTCAGGCTCGAGGCTGTCGATGGCCCCGCCCGGCCTCCCCGGGGTGACGTTGCAGAAGCGGCAGGCGCGCGAGCAGACGTCGCCCATGAGCATCAGCGTGGCGGTGCCTCCACTCCAGCACTCGTGGACGTTCGGGCAGTGCGCCTCCTGGCAGACCGTGTGGAGGTTGAGCTTCCCGAAGAGGCTCTTCAGCTCAGCGTGGCTTTGGCCTCCCGGGGGCCGTACGACGAGCCAGTCGGGCTTGGAGTCAGTCAACAATCTAGATTCCGGCCGGTACTTTGAAGTGGTCAAAACCCTTTCCAGAGAGGGCGCCTTCGCAGGCGGAGCACCCTTCGGTCTCGAAGCCGGGCTCGATGTCGCCGTGGAGCGGGCACATCATGTGGTTGAACCTGATGTAGTCGAGGACCTCGGTCATCGACTTCAGGGCCTCCCTCTGGTCCGGGTACTCGTGGGACAGCTCGCGGGCAATGCCGTCGGCGGCGGCGGCCACGACGGGATCCACCTCGAAGTTCACCATGACTCCCCGGGTCTTCCGGGCGTAGTTGCTCACCGACGCCTGGGTGATCCCCAGCGCGCGGGCAACCTGCTGCTGGGTCATGTTGTAGTCTTCCTGCAGCCGCTTGGCCACCATCGCCCTGAGCGCCGGGAGTGCCGACTTGGAGACTATCTCGTAAGGGCTAATCATCTGATTTATCACTTATGTTATAACCGGATATTTAAGGGTAGCAGGAAGCGCGCGCCTCTCTGCACCCCAAAGGCGGCATCCAGTTGTGGGACTCCCCGGCGGGAAATAATCCCGCCCCGCATCGGCTGATGGAAGGGCGGTAAGACGCAGAGATCTGAAGCTGTCAGAGTCAGAGAGGCGACTAGGCCATCGGGACTTCTCTGAGAGAAAGAGGCGCGTTAGCCACCAACCCTATTCTCAAGGCGCAAGCGACATGGTACATCCTGTGGCGGCTGTTCGTGCTGTTCTTGGCGACATAAGGATAGCCGCCAATCAAGCCCTCGCAAGCGTCGCATGGCGCTGGCAGTAGCGCCGAACGGCCTGAGGAGCGCCTGACAAGCACCACGGAGTGGCTCGGGAACGACATATCCCCCGCGAAGTGGCTTGGCACGGTGGTTCCGATGTGATGCCGTTCCGGTTATACCGTTCCCCTAATCCTTCAGCTCGTTGCTCGCGGACGGAATCAGGGTCAGCCACTTGTTGTCTCCCTCGACTTTGGCTCTCGCCAGGTCAGCGGGGGTCTTGCCTTGAACGCTTCATGCGGCCCAATGCGGTTGTGCCCCTTGAGGGAAGGAACTTGTTTTGGGAATTGAGGCGTCGAAGGCCATCGAACTTCAGAAGAAGTGAACGGTCAGATGGGCGAAGCTCAGCTAGACCCGTGAGTTCTTCCGCATGGCCAAGACGATGGACAGGATTCCGAAGACCACGACGAGGACCGCCACCAGATAGAGCAGGGTCATGACGGAGGATACGTCGCTCGAGATTGTGGACACGGAGGACGAGAGGCCATCTACTGAGCTGCTAACAGCACCTGCCCCCGAAGACAGGCTGGTGTAATCTGTCGAGAGCGCGTTGGAGAGGTCGGTCACTGATGAATGCACGCCGTTGACTGCCGCCGAGATGGCGTCCACCGTGGCCGACACGTTGCTCAGCCTGGTAGACACCGCTGTCAGTGTTGTGCTCATGCCGGAGAGCGTGCCGACGACCCCAGTGAGGGTCGACTGGACCCCGGCGACCGAGCCGGAGATGGAGTTGACTGTGGAGTTGATGACGTTGAGCGACGACTGGATTCCGCCGAGGTCGGAGAGGATCACGCTGTCGGGGCTGGGCGGGGCTCCGACCACAGACACCGACGTCGATCCGTCATTGGCCACGTACACATCGTTGTTCGAGGGGGAGAACGCAAGCCCGAAGGGATATGAACCGACCGCGATGTTTCCGACGACTGTGTTGGTCGCAGGGTCGATCTCGGTGACCATTGCCCCGTTGAATATCGACACGTAGAGCAGGCCGCTGCTTGGCGCGTAGAGGATGTCGGCGGGTTCGCTACCTGTGTGAATGGTGAAACCGAGCGCGTCGTTCGATGCGTCAATCACGACCACGCTGTTGTTGTAATGGTCAGTCAGGTAGATGTCGTTGCTGGAGGGCACATAGGTCAGGCCCCACGGCCCGAAGCCCGAGCCGGAGTTCCCGACATCCAGGACGGCGATTACTGAATTGTTCACGGTGTCTATGACGGAGACCGTGCTTGGGGAGACGGAGTAGTAGTTGGTCACGTACAGATACTGGTTGGTCGGCACATACACGCTCTGGTACGGATAGACGAACGAGGACCCGGTGATTATGTGGACGACAGTGTTGCTCGCGGGACTGACCACGGAGACGCTCTCGCCGCAGCTGTCCGAAACGTAGAGGGCGTTGTTCCAGGAGACGTAGGACATCGCCTGCGGGCAGTGGAACGACGAGTCGCTGATAACCTGGACTACCTTGTTCGTAGCCGGGTTGATCACTGCCAGCGTGTCTCCGTCGAAGTTCGCCACGTAGACCTCGTTGCTCGAAGGCACGTAGGTGATGCCGGTCGGCTCGTCGAAGGTGGCGTTCGTGATGGTGGCAATCACTCCGTTGGTCGCCGTGTTGATGACGGAGACCGAGTTGCTCCCGGAGTTGGTAACGTAGAGGTAGCCGTTCGACGGGTCATAGGCCATCTGCGCGGGATCGGCGCCCACCGTCACGGAGGTGGCGGCGTTGACTGCGTGCACTAGCATGAGCGGGGAGAGCAGGAGCGCAATAACGATGACCGCCGTTAAGGGCCTCGAGTCCAACGAAGGGCGCCCCCCTAGACCCTAACAGATAAGGTTTTGCGGGGCAGCAAGGCATTGCCCGACGCGATCGACCGGAAGCTTATTGGAGGAGAGACCGTCGCGGACCTTCCTCGCACCGGGCGGCATCCTTGAAGAGCGCATCATCTGGAGCAAGGGGGGACAGCCTCGCATGACTGATCCGAACGTCTTCAAGCTCTTCTCGCCGCCTCTGGTCCAGGCATTGAAGGAACGGGGGTTCGAGACGCCTACCGATCCCCAGATGCGGCTTGTCCCGCTTGTCAGGGCGGGCAAGAACGCCCTGCTAATGGCCCCTACCGGGACGGGCAAGACTGAGGCCGCGCTGCTCCCCATCCTGGACGCCCTCGTGAGGGAGGGGGAGCCCCGAGAGAAGGGAACCAAGCTCCTGTACATCACTCCCCTCCGCGCCCTCAACAGGGACATGCTGGACAGGATGCAGTGGTGGTGCAAGCGGTTCGACATCCGGCTCGGCGTCAGGCACGGGGACAGCACCCAGGCCGAGAGGACCAACCTCAGCTTCGCCCCTCCTGAGGTCCTCATCACCACCCCTGAGACTCTGCAAATCATGCTGGTGGGGAGGAGGCTGAGGCAGAACCTGGCCAAGTTGAAGTGGGTCGTTGTCGACGAGGTCCATGAGCTGGCGGAGGACAAACGCGGGAGCCAGCTTAGCGTGGGGCTCGAGAGGCTCCGCGACGCCGTTGACAACGAGCTCCAGATGGTGGGGCTCTCCGCCACTGTCGGGTCCCCAGAGAGGGTCGCCAAGTTCCTGGTGGGGAACGGGAGGGAATGCGAGGTCGTCAGAGTCCCGGTGGAGAAGAGCCTGTCGCTGAATGTGGTGGCCCCGAGGGAGACGGGCGAGGACAGGATCCTCGCCGAGGCCATCTACTCTTTCCCTGAGGTCGCGGCGAGGCTGAGGACCATCCGGGAGGCGGTGGAGAAGTACAGGTCGGTGCTCATATTCACGAACACCAGGACTGAGGCGGAGGCCCTCGCGAGCAGGTTCAGGGTCTGGGACCCGGACTTCCCGGTGGGCATCCATCACAGCTCGCTCTCGAAGGCGACCAGGGAGGCGGTCGAGAGGAGCCTGAAAGAGGGGAAACTCCTGGGCGTCATCTGCACCAGCAGCCTCGAGCTCGGCATCGACATAGGGTTCCTGAAGTACGTGGTCCAGTACAACTCGCCCCGCCAGGCCACGCGGCTGATCCAGAGGGTGGGGAGGAGCGGCCACAGGGTGGGCGAGGTCTCCAGGGGGCTGATAATCACGCAGGATTCGGACGACACCCTCGAGGCCGCCGTCCTCTGCAGGAAGTCTGCGGCGGGAGAGCTCGAGCCCCTCGAACCGGTGATGGAGCCCTACGACGTGGCCGTCCACCAGGTGGCCGGGCTCCTCATCGAGCAGGCGAACTGGAATTTCAGCGACATGGAGGCCCTCTTCAGGAGGAGCCATGTGTACGCCGGGATGAGCGGTGAGAAGCTGAGGCGTGTCCTGACCTACATGAGGGAGAGGTACCCGAGGCTGGCCTTCTACAGCGAGTCGGACGGAAGAGTCTTCAGGGCCCGCGACGCGAAACCCCTCTTCCAGTACTACTTCGACAACCTGTCCATGATTCCCGACGAGAAGCAGTACCTGGTCATCGAGGGGGACAGCTTCGTCGGGACCCTCGATGAGGCCTTCGTCTCGGAGTATGGCGAGGTGGGGGTGAAGTTCGTCGAGGCCGGCAGGTGCTGGAAGGTGGAGCAGATCTACGGGAACAAGGTCTACGTGAAGCCCGAAGACGACCCGTCGGGGGCCGTCCCCAATTGGGTCGGGGATGAAATCCCAGTCCCGAGGGAGGTCGCCGCCGAGGTCGGCATGATAAGGCGCAGGTACGCCGAGGAGGTCGAGAAGGGGGCCGAGGACAGGTACCTCGCCGAGCTCTGCGGGACCTACCCGGTCTCCAAGGAGCTGATCCTCGACGCCCTCAAGGAGGTCGCAGAGCAGCAGAGCGCGGGGCTCCCGATACCGTCGGAGAGGCTCGTCACCGTGGAGAGGTGGGACAGGTACGTCGTCATACAGGCGGCCTTTGGGCACAAGGTGAACAGGCTGCTGGCCAGGGTGATAGGGCACCTGATCTCGGAGAGGATAGGGCAGTCGGTGGCGGTACACCAGGACCCGTACAGGATCGTCATCGAGGCCGACGTCACCCCTTCGGCCGTGGTGTCGGTGATGGATGAGCTCGGCCGCCTGGACCTGAAGGCGGTCACGGGGAAGGCTCTCGAGAGGAGCGGCATCTTCAAGCGGAGGCTGATCCACGCGGGGAAGAAGTGCGGGGCCATCGCCAAGGACGCCGATTACGCCAGCGTCTCGATAGCGGGCCTTATCGAGGCCCTCAGGGACACCCCGGTCCACGACGAGGCCATGAACATGATCTTCCATGACGACCTGGACCTCGATGGGACCGCGGACGTGATCGAGAAGATGAAGGCGGGGGCGGTCGAGGTGAAGCTGATCGAGTCGGAGTCCCTGTCCCCCATAGCTCGGATCGGGGTCGAGGAGATAAGCAGGCGGGGGGAAATCGTGTCCCCGGAGAGGCTCAGGGCCCTCCTGAGGCAGTCGACGAGGGCGAGGGTGAACGAGACCTTCCTCGTGGCGGTCTGCACATCGTGTTGGAACTACCTCGAGCTGAAGAGGGTCAGCGACCTGGAGGCGGTGGCAAAGTGCCCCGTGTGCGGGAAGGAGGAGATAGGGCTGTCGACGGACTCCTACGAGAACGTCTTCTCCCTGTCGATGAAGGCGCGCAGCAGGGCGGAGCTGTGCGGCAAGAGGCAGCACCAGGCCGAGGCCATGAAGAAGTCCGCGGAGCTCCGGCGCGAGTACGGGCACGCCGCCGACATGCTGCTCGCCGGGAGGGGCATCAGGCTGGGCGAGGCGGCCGCCCTGGCAGCGAAGATGCGGAAGGAAGGGACCGACCTGGTCGAGCTCATCATTGAGGGCGAGCGCGAAGCCCTCAGGCGCCGCTACTTCTTGGGCGCTTCCTGACCTCTCGAGAGGATGAGCGTCATCAGGGTCTTCTCGTCGACCTCGGCCCTGGTCCTCCACCCCGAGTGCAGCATGGTCCTTTCATCCTGCTCGAGGTAGCCCCTCTTGAGGTACCTGTCCAGGGAGTACTCGACCCTCCACTTCGGGAACTTCTCGCGGAGGAACTGCTCGACCTCGCGTCGGGCCGCGCGGCCTTGCTTCGAGTTGATGAAGGCGATGGTGGCGGCCAGGACAGCCAGGTCGTCGATCCGGATGCCCGAGGTCTCCGCCTCGCTCACGGTCGGGGGCTCCCTGAACCTGAGCAGGAACCGGGAGGACTCGTCGGTCCCGTCCGCCCCCTTCACCTCGAACACCTCCAGGCCCAGGGCGGAGACGTCCTCCGAGAGGACCTCTATGATCTGGCGGTAGTCGCGCCCGAGGTATCTCTTCATCTCCCATCCCTTCACCCCGGGGTTGCGCCCACGTTGCAGCACCAGGACCTGGAAGGCCTTCCTGACCTTCCTCTCCAGCAGCGCCTTATCGCCCGACTCCATCACTCGACACCCGCTATCGAGATCGCCACGGATTTCGACGGCCCTTTGGCCCTTTCGTTGAGGGCGCAGGTCCAGACCCTCCCCGTGAGTGGCTCGGTCCTAAGCGACGCCCTCCCATCGCTGATGAGGAACGCGAGGAGGTACGACCTGCGGACCCGCGTCTCCGTGTCGGGGCCGTTGATGAACTCCATGTAGTCGATCCACTCGCCGTTGGACTTCTCGGCGAGCTCCTCGTTCAAGGCGGTGAGCCCCTGCTCGAACTGGTTCTTGGTGAAGACGCCTAGGGAGACCAGCTCCTGGTAGTCGACCTGCCCCGGCTTGACTCCGTAGTTCCCGAACTGCTCCTTGAAGCGCTCTGCGATGGGCGACAGGTCGCGCCAGTAGACGAAGGCCCTCTCGAGCCCCTTGGGAGATATCTGGTCCACCTGGGCAACGGGGTGCCAACTCTTTACGAAGGCGTCGATGAGCGCCTCCTTTGGGAGAAGCTTGACCTTCAGCTGGACGAGGAGGGGGTCGATGTAGAGTGAAGACGCGCGGTGCTTCAGCCACTCGTCCTGCAGCTTCACAATCTGCGTGAGCTCGAGCAGAGCCTCCGAGTCCACCAGGAGCTCGTCGAGGAGCCTCCACTCGGGGAGCCTGGCCTTCAGCAGGAGTATCTTCTCCTTGATGTCGACGTCGAAGGGGTTGGCGCTGCTTGACTCCACCGACCGGCATAGCTCGATGACACGGAGCAGGTCCTCCATCTTGTTCTCCTGCACGCTACTTCAGCTCCTTGACTTCCGTCGCCCCGTGGACCGACTGGACCGTGATGACGTGGGCGCTCCTGTCGAAGACGGTGAGGATGGACGGCGTGATGACCAGGTACTGGGAGGCGGCGTGCTGCTTCATCTGGGCCAGTATCATCTTGAACATGGCCTCCCTGTTCTTGGGGTCCATGTGTATGTCGAACTCGTCCATGGCCCTCATCGGCGAGACTATCCTCCCCTGAAGTGAGAGGATGAAGGCCATCAGGGCGACTGATCGCTCCCCGCCGCTCTGGGTGAACGGGTCGAGGGTCGTCGGCGAGCCTCCCCTGAACCCGACGTACAGCTGAATCCCTGCCTCGTCCATCTCGGCCCCCTCCTCGAACTTGATGAAGCCGCTGGCGTCGGCGGCGGAGAGGACCGCCTGGTAGGCTGGGTCGGCCGCCTCGACGAGGCTCTCCATGGCCTCCCGCCAGACCTTCTTGCGGGCCTCGAGCTCGACGAGCATGGCCTTCTTGTTCTCCTGGAGCTTCGCGAGCTTCACCTTCAGCTCCTCGATGTTCCCGGAGTAGTCGTTGTAGATCTTCTCCGCCTCGTCCGGGACGTCCTGCATCTTCTGGACGTGGGCCGAGACCAGCTTGAGCTCCTCCGAGACCTCGTAGGGTTGGCGAATCGTATCGACTCTGGAGCCCGCCCCAGCTATCGACGGCGCGAGACTGTCCAGCTCCGCCTTGCACTCCCGCGCGGCCCTCTCGAGCTCGTGGAGGTCTGACTCCGTGACCCTGATCCTGTAGGAGAGCACTTCGGACTTCACTCGGAACGAGATGTGGCTCTCCATCGCCTTCCTGATGGAATCCTCCGTCTTGCTGATCTCCGGCTGCAGCGAGGAGATCTCCCTCTCGAGGTCGGCCTTCCTCCTCATGGCGTCGGCTTCGGCGGACTCTCCCTTGGCCGCGATGTAGTCCGCGAACTCCTTGACCCGCTTCACCCCCTTGCCGGGGGCCGCCGAGAGGAGCTCGTCGACGGTCTTGGAGAGCCCGGCCAGGTCCTCCTTGACAGACTGGAATGCTGCCCTCGAGGAGTCGTCCTTCGCCTTCTCTGCTTCGGCCCTCACGAGGGCGTAGTAGAACTTCCTTAGCTCGACCTGCTTGTCGAGGAGGGTCTGCCTCGTCTGTTCCGCGTCCGCGGCCGCCTCGGCCTGTTGCGACTTCAGGTCCTCCAGGGCCCTCGTCTTCGCCATCATCTTCGACTCCACCGACTGGAGGGACTTCGTCAGCTTCGCCTCGGTGCTCCACAGGAGCTCCTTGTTCAGGAGGCCGAGGTGCTCGATGAGCCTCTTCTTCTCCTGGTACCTGTCGTAGACCTGCTTCCAGTACTCGAGGGCCTGGTTGGCGTTCTCGATGAGCTGCAGCAGGGAGCTCTCTTCTCCTATCAGCCCGCCGAGCTCCTCCTCCGCCAGGAGGATCCTCTGCCTGAACTCGGCGAAGCCGACGGCCTCCTCCACCATCTTCAGCCGCTCCTGGGGGGTGACCGCGCCGAGCTCCTCGATCATCCCCTGGTGCATGATGATGAGGAGGTTGTCGGGGTTGATCCCGAACTCCTTGAGCAGCCTGACGACCTCGCTCTTGTCAATCTCCTTGTAGTCGGCCTCGAACCAGTAGGAGCCGTCCCTTCGGAGGTACCTGCTCAGCATGAAGGTGTCAGACTTCGAGTATGGGATGGGCCTCCGGCCGTCCTTGGGCGAGTTGTCGAAAACAAGCGAGACCCTGGCGATGTCCTTCCCACGCCTGATGAGGTCGGAGAGCTTCCGGGACCGTTCAGTGTAGGCCTGGCCGAAGGCCACCGAGATGGCAAGCAGGACCGAGGACTTGCCGGCCCCGTTCGGGCCTATGATGAGGTTGAGACCTTCCCTGAGTGGAATCCGGGCGTACTCGTAGCTCATGAAGTTCTCGAGGATGATCTCCTTCACCGCGGTGAGGGGGGCCGGGACTTCCTTGGAGAGCTCCTCGGTTCTTCTTGACAAGGTTCAGACTGCGCTGGCCCGAGAGGCATTTAGGGATTGCGCGCTGGACGGGGCCATGGCCTCACTTTCGGACGCCCCTCCCCCCGCAACGGCTTTAATGAGCGGAGGTCGTCTCGGGCCTCTGTTGAGCGAGACACCGGCAGGAGCGCTCGCCCCCCAAGTGAGGGCGCTCCTCGCGGAGAGCGGCATCGCAGAGCCCACCCCTCCTCAGGTGATGGCGTGGCCGCTCGTGGCCGGGGGACATGACGCTCTGATCATAGCCCCCACTGGCTCGGGGAAGACCGAGGCCGCGCTCCTCCCTCTGCTCGGAAGGGTCGTCTCGGGGGACCACGGCAAAGGGGTCTCGCTGCTCTACATCACCCCGATGCGCGCCCTGAACAGGGACATGCTGAAGCGCATCCAGGGCTGGTGCTCGAGGCTCGGGCTCACGGTCGACATCAGGCACGGCGACACCCCCCAGTCGCAGAGGGCGAAGCAGGCCTCGAAGCCCCCTGACGTCCTGGTCACGACACCTGAAACGCTGCAGGCGATTCTCCCCGGGCGACGCATGAGGGAGAACTTGTCCCACCTCAAGGCCGTGGTGGTGGACGAGCTCCACAGCCTGGTGGAGAGCAAGCGCGGGGTCCAGCTCGCCGTCGGGCTCCAGCGCCTGCGGGCCGTCGCGCCGGGCTACCAGCTCGTCGCGCTCTCGGCGACCGTGGGGACCCCCGAAGCCGCCGCGGATTTCATCTTCGGGGAGGGAGAGCGGGTCGTAATCAGGGCGGACGCCCCCAAGGAGTCCAGCTACACTATCGAGTACCCGGTCCCCGACCTGGCCAACCAGTCGACGTCAAGGCAGACCTATTCGGCGCCCGACCTGGCGGCCCGGCTCGCCCGCATTGACCGGCTGGTGGAGGAGCACACCTCCACCCTCATCTTCGTGAACAGTCGGACCATGGCGGAGATGCTCGGTGAGAAGCTGTCCAAGCTGAGGGACGACGTCGGGGTCCACCACGGGTCCCTGCCGAGGGAGGAGAGGGAGAGGGTCGAACAGGCCTTCAAGTCGGGACGGCTGAAGGCCCTGGTCTGCACTTCGACGCTCGAGCTCGGCATAGACGTCGGGTCGGTGGACCTGGTGGTCCAGTACATGTCTCCGAGGCAGGTGACGTCCCTGGTGCAGCGCGTAGGCAGGAGCGGCCACGCCCTGGGGAGGGTCTCCAAGGGAATCCTCGTCGCGGTCTCGGCCGACGACGTGCTCGAGTCCACGGCGAGCATCCTATCTGCCAAGCGCGGCTGGATCGAGCCCACCCGCCCCTACGCCAATTCGCTCGACGTGCTGGCCCACCAGGTCGCGGGATACCTGATGGACTTCGAAGCCGTGGAAGCAGACAGGCTCCTGGAAGACGTCAGGAAGGCGGCCCCCTTCAGGAGCCTCCGGAAGGAAGCCTTCGAAAGGACTGTCGGTTACCTCGCGGAGATCAGGAAGCTCCGGTCCGACGGCCGGACCCTGAGGAGGACGAGGCTGACCCGCGAATACTACTTCGAGAACCTGTCGATGATCCCCGACGAAACCAGGTACCTGGTCGTCGACGTCTCGACCAACGAGTCTGTGGGGATCCTTGGGGAGGAGTTCGTCCTCCTGAAGGCCAAGGCCGGGCTGCACTTCATCTGCAAGGGGAAGGTGTGGCAGATCGAGCAGGTGGCGGACGACAGGAAGATCTACGTCACGCCTGTGGACGACCCGCTGGCCGCGGTCGCGACCTGGGACGGCGAGATGCTGCCGATCCCCTATGAGCTGGCGCTGGAGACTGGGAGGCTCAGGAGGTCGATATCGGAGGCCCTCGACGGGGGCGAGAGGGCCGCCGAAGAGGCCCTGGGGCAGATACCCGGAGGGGCGCCGGCAAGGGGCCTGGTCGCCGACCAGATCGCCGAGCACAAGAAGATGGGAGCGCCCGTCCCGACCGACCGCCTGGTTCTCTTCGAGGGCTTCGGGAAGTACCTCATAGTCCACCTCTGCTTCGGGGAGTCCGTCAACAGGACCTTCGCCTACGTGTTCGAGGAGCTGCTGTCGAAGAGGGGGCTGGTGCGGGCATGGTGGCTCGACGGGTACAGGATACTGGTTGAGCTGACGGCCGACACCGAGGACCTCGACCTGAAGTCGCTGTCGAAGGAGCTGATGGGCCTGACCCCCGAGCAGCTAGAGAGGGCCTACGCCGTCGCCGCCCAGAGGAACTTCCCCTTCCCCGCCCGGGTCAAGCACGTGGCGGAGAGGTTCGGTGCCCTCAAGCGCGGGAAGCTCATCGCCCACCCCAACCTCTGCTCCCTGCCGACAAGGTTCGAGAGGACGCCCGTACTCGAGGAGGCGCTGCAGGAGACCGGCAGGGACATGATCGACATGGCAAGGAGCCAGGAGGTGCTGCAGATGGTGGCGAGGGGGGAGATCTCTGTCAGGACGTTCCTTGCAGGGGAGAGGCCCACCCCCATAGCCTACGGCCTGCTCTACAGGTACCTCGAGGTCCCCGAGGCCGTGGCGCCGGACTCCCTGGGAAGGTCCTCCTACCAGAGGATGAAGGCCAGCATATTCGGGACCGACGTGAGCCTCGTCTGCATGAAGTGCGGGGCCGACCAGGGGCCCGCCACTGTCGGGGACCTCCCGGAGGAGCCCCGCTGCTCGACCTGCGGGTCGGGCCTGCTTGCCCCCTGCTTCTACGGCACCGCGAAGACCCTGGACCTGCTCGAGAGGCGGGGGGCGGGGTCCAAGCTCAACGACGACGAGAGGGCCGAGCTGTCTAAGGCGAGGAGGGCCGCGGACCTCGTTCTGTCGTACGGGAAGAGGGCAGTGGTGGCCCAGACGGTCTACGGGATAGGCCCGCAGACGGCGTCCAGGATACTCGCGGAGATGCGCGACGACGAGGAGGCATTTTACAGGGACCTGCTGGAGGCGAAGATCAGGTTCGTAACCACGCGCCAGTTCTGGGGAAACTGAAAGTCCATTAAGAAGCGGGGGACGGGCGGTCCGCCTTGGTACTGGCTGGGAAGGTGTTCCTGGTGAGGGAGAACTCCGACATGGACGTGCTGGCGGAGAAGCTGAAGGCCTTCAAGGTGGAGACTGAGAGCACGGTAGAGGGTCAGGAGTTCAACCTAGTGACGGAGATGCGGGACCTGTCGGCGGGGAAGGGGACGCTCGAGGGGACATTCTCCTTCGACTCCGTGTTCGTGGTGAGGCACAGGGACAAGGCGGTGCCCGTGCCGAGGACGTTCGAAGCGCCCTTCTCGTTCAACATGTTCAAGGATAGGCTCTTCCTGACGGTCTACGACAAGAAGAACAGGGCCAACAACGTCGCCAACGAGATGAGCAAGGCGGTATTCATGAGCCTCGGGCAGATCGTCGAGGCCAGGATAGACCCAGAGACCCTGAGGAAGTTCCACGAGAAGAATTTCGAGAACACGAAGATCATCTTCTTCGACGACATGGACCTGCCGAGCATCAGCAAGCTCTCGCTCTACGGCGAAAGCCTCGGCAACACAACCCTGTACTCGGACTACCTGACGCACGGGAAGCTCTGGTACATCGTGATCAAGAGCACGAAGACAGGCTACGTGATGGGTGTCACCAGGAACTGCGTGGTCACAGGCTTCAGCAGGATGGAGATGTCAGAGTTCAGCTCGTTCATCAGGGGAGAGATACTCCCGCTGATCACTTAGCTTGCTGAAGATCGTTCCTGGGGACGCCGCTCTCATCTTCGCCGCAGGCGACAGTAGCACCCTCCTTGTCTCCGACCTGCATCTCGGCCTGGAGAAGGAGATGGCGAAGAAGGGGTTCAGGCTCCCGCCCTACTCCGTGAAGATGGTGGCGAGGATACGCGACCTGGCGGACAAGCACGGGACGAGGGGCCTGGCGGTGCTCGGTGACGTCAAGCACACGGTCGGGAAGGTCGAGGACATCGACTGGGGCGTCGTGCCCTGGTTCTTCGACACGATGCTGGACCTCTTCGAGGAGGTGCAGGTGGTCCCTGGGAACCACGACGGGAACATCAAGTCGGTGCTGCCTCCCAGGGTGAAGCTGCACCCCTCGCAGGGGGCCGTGCTCGGGGAGGGGAGGGGGAGGGTGGGCATCGCCCACGGCCACGCGTGGCCGTCGGAGGAGGCCATAGCCACGAGGAACCTGGTCATCGGACACTCGCACTTCACATACGAGATGAGGGACTCTCTCGGCGCCAGGACCAGGGAGTCCGTTTGGGTCTCGACGAGCTACGACGTGGCCCAGCTCATGGCGGGAGCGGGCTACAGGTCCCGGGCGGCCGGCACTGGGAAGCTCACTGTGATGCCGCCGTTCAACAGGCTCGTCGGAGGCCAGCCCATCAACAGGAAGAAGGCGTTCCAGTTCGGGCCGGTCCTCTCGTCCAGGTCTGTCAGTCTGGAGAGGGCCGACATCTTCCTGATGGACGGGACCAGGGTCACCTGAAAGACTTCACGTCGGCTGGGGAGACGCGCCGACCGCGGACCGCAGGAGGCGCTCGAGGGAGCTTTCGCTGACGGCCCCGATGACGGCGTCCATCGGCCTGCCGTCCTTGAAGACCATGAACGTCGGTATCGACAGCACCTGGTACCTCGACGAGATGTTGATCTCCTCGTCAACGTTGACCTTCCCGAACACGACCTTCCCGGAGTACTTCTCCGCCAGCCTCTCGACCACGGGGTCCATCACACGGCAGGGGCCGCACCATGTCGCCCAGAAGTCGGCGAATAGCGGCTTGTCCCCCGAGCTGAGCTCGTCGAAGTTGGCTTCGGTAAGCGTCACTGTCAGGCTTTCGTTTTGAGTTCCAGTCGGCATCATGTCGAATCTGTTCGCTCGACGAGCTTGAATATGTATTTAAGATTGCAACGCGTTTTTCGGGTTCTGCGATGGAGATGGTGACCCTGGCGGGGCTAAGGCGGAGGCTCAGCCGCGACGAGCCTCCAGCAGGGGAGCTGAGGCGTGCGTCCGTCGCGGTTATCATAGACAGACACACGCCCCCGAAGGTCCTGCTGATCGAGAGGGCGCGGGTCACCGGAGACCCGTGGTCGGGCCAGGTTGCTTTCCCTGGCGGCAAGGCCCAGACCGGCGACCTCACCCTGAAGGACACCGCCGTCAGGGAAGCGATGGAGGAGGTTGGCATCGACCTGGCGCACGACGCCGAGTTCCTCGGCTATCACCAGGGCCTCAGGACCCACAACGGGCTGCTGGACGTCTTCCCTGCTGCATTCTCTCTTGAGAGAGACGTCAAAACGCGCCCCAACGAAGAGGTGGCGTCGTTCATGTGGGCGTCTCTCGACGTCCTCGCCAGCGCGTCCTCGAGGGGGACCGCCAACGTCCGCGATGGCGGCCAGGCGAGAGAGGTTCCGGCCTTGCGGGTCGGCGAGTACGCGGTCTGGGGACTGACGTACAGGATTCTAAGCTCCCTTCTTGGATGAGCCGGACCTCGCGCCACCGAGGCTCCTAAGGGTGTTCACCTCGTTCACCTCGAAGGGGAAGACGATCCAGTCCTCCGTCGCCTCGATGAAGTAGTCCGGGTCGGTCTTGCTCCAGGGCTTCTTGAAGATGACCGCGGTCTCCAGCGATCGTGGCCCCTTCCCCTCCAGGTGGCCTCTGACGAAGGCTAGGGTGTCGCCCTCGTCGACAAGGTCGTCCACCACCAGGACCCGCTTCCCCTTCACCGGCTCGGTCAGGTCCGACACGATCCTCGGCGGCCCCCTCTTGGCGATTCCGTGGTACGACTTCACGTTGATGAAGTCGACCATCGTGCCGAGCCTGTCGGAGACGACCATAGACACCGGGATTCCCCCTCTTGCCAAGCCCACGACGAGCTCGAAGTTCCCCTTCGAAGAGCCGACCTTCTTCGCCAAGGCCTCGGTGAGACGGCCATACTCCGGCCAGGTGATGTACCTGAAGCTAGCCATCCCTTTTTCCCCGCCCTCTGAGAATAGATAACTCTTCGAGCGCACCACGGGCTGGCGACTTCCCGGCCCGACCCCACTGTGGCATCCGGCTGCCTATGCGCAATGGCCAAGAACCTGGCCCTGCGAGGCGGCTGCGCGAACGTGGGGGCGAGGGGATTCGAACCCCCGATTTCCTCCGTGTAAGGGAGACGTCATAGCCGCTAGACCACGCCCCCAGCGTCGGCTCCCGGCGCAAGCAGATATCCTTTGACGACGGCAGCGGCGCGCCCCCTCCGGTCCTGGCCGCGTGGCACGGGGAATCAGATTTAACGGGCGTGCGGCAGGCCCGCACCGGAGTCGGCGTCGAATCAAATGGAAGCGAAGATACTCGCGGTGAAGGCTAGGCAAGTCCTCGACTCGAGGGGCAACCCGACAGTGGAAGCCGAGGTATACACAGAGAAGGCGATGGGCCGGGCGAGCGTGCCGTCAGGCGCGTCGACGGGGTCGCACGAGGCAATCGAACTGAGGGACGGGGACCCGAGGAGGTTCTCTGGGAAGGGAGTTTCGAAGGCTGTCGCCAACGTCAACGGCCCCATAGCGTCGAGGATCGCCGGCATGGACTGCCATGACCAGCGAGCGATCGACGAGGCGATGATCAGGCTCGACGGGACTCCCAACAAGGGGAGGCTGGGCGCCAACGCGATATTGGCGGTCTCCATGGCGAACGCACGCGTCATGGCCCACGGAAACCCGACGCTGCTCTTCGCACGGCTCCGGGAGGCCCAGAGCTACGAACTCCCGGTCCCGATGATGAACGTGATAAACGGTGGCGAGCATGCGGGGAACGAGCTGTCGATTCAGGAGTTCCTAATTGAGCCGGTGGGGGCGGAATCCTGTACGGAGGCCATCAGGATGGGGGCCGAGGTCTACCAGGCGCTCAAAGCCGTCCTTACGGACGGGCACGGCAGGAGCGCAGTCAACGTCGGTGACGAAGGCGGGTTCGCGCCCCCGCTAGCCAGGACCCGCGACGCCCTCGAGGCAATGAGTAGCGCAATCGGGAGGGCGGGCTACGGCGAAGCCGAGGTGAGGATGGGGATCGACGCCGCGTCGTCCACATTCTACGACGCGAGCTCCGGGAACTACGAGGTCGACGGGAACTCGATGCCAGCCGCGCGCCTGGAGGACCTCTATGCCTCGCTCCGGGACGAGTTCGGCCTCCTGACCATCGAGGACCCGTTCGCCGAGGACTCGTTCGAGTCGTTCTCGTCAATCACCAGGAGGCTGGGCGCCAAGACCTTGATCATAGGAGACGACATCTACGTCACCGACAAGACGCGTATCGCGAAGGGAGTCGAGGCCAAGGCGACCAACTCCGTGCTGATCAAGCTCAACCAGATCGGGACGGTCTCAGAGACCGAGGACGCCATCGACCTTGCGAAGAGTGCCGGCTGGGACGTTGTGGTGTCCCACAGGTCTGGCGAAACTGAGGACCCGTTCATCGCGCACCTTGCGACAGCCTTCGGCTCGACCTTCATCAAGACGGGAGCCCCTGCGAGGGGCGAGCGGGTGGCGAAGTACAACGAGCTCCTCCGGATAGAGGAGCAGCTCGGCCCGAAGGCGAGGTTCGCCGGGAAGAGGCTCGGGAAGTAGCGTTCAACTGGAGCGCGGGGGGTGGGATTCGAACCCACGAGTCCCGTGAGAGACACAGGCTTAGCAAGCTTGCGCGGCTTGTCTGCGCCTTACCAGGCTGCCCGTGCGAGACTCTAGGCTACCCCCGCGCAAGCTCAGTCCCGTTGCTGGCCGTTAAAAAGCTGTGAGTGGCGGCGGGCCCGGCGGAGTTCACCATCACTCTCCGCCCCCATCTCGCTGGGCCGGGAATCCCCCACGTAGACGAGGCAGCGTGGCCACGTCGCCATAGGGCTGCTCCCTCCCGGATCTCGCCCGGTTCGGCAATCAAGAGTCAGGGCCTCTCCTTCGAGAGGGCCGCTCCTCATGACCGCCCGCCTCGGCGTGAGTTCGTCTCCCCTGCCCTGCGCGGGTAGCGAGGAAGGTGGCTTTACCCGCCGGTTGCTGGCGCTGCGTGAAGCCGGTTTCAGCCGAGCGGGGACGGCTAACCCCCGATCCCTACCCACCGCCGACCTGGCGGAGCCTAGGCGGTGTAATTAACGTGCTGTTTTACCGCCGCCTTCATCCTGCAGACGCCGCACACGGGTGAGGACGAGGGCCTCCCGCACTCGCCGCACTTCAGGGAAGGCTTCCCCTCGGCGCCGGCGTACCGCGAGATGACGTCGAGGCTGGAGCTCAGGAGCACGTTCTTGATGCCCGGGTGCGCCGCCTCCAGGGCGTTGAGGTGGTCCCGGACCTCCGTCCTGAGGCCCTCGTGCATGTACGGGCAGCTGACGCTCTGGAAGGGGAGCCCCGACCGGTAGGCGAAGAGGGCGATCTCCTCCTCGTAGATCTCCATGAACGGCTTCACGCGCCTGAGGGCGAAGCTCCCTCCCGAGTAGGACGGGTGGAGCCAGCCCAGCCGCGCCACGTCGCCGTGGAGCAGGTTCAGCACAAAGGTCTGGATGTAGTCGTCGAGGTTGTGGGCCGTCGCCACCACGGAGACCCCGGCCTTCTCGGCGGCCTCGTCCAGAGCCCGCCGGCGGAAGATGCCGCAGAAGCTGCAGGAAGAGGCCTCCCTCTCGGCGTCCTTCCAGTCCAGGGCCTCGTCAAGCGAGAACCCGAAGAGATCCTTGTAGGAGACCACGTCGTGCTCGACGCCCAGGCGGGTCGCGGCCGCCTTCGCGTGCTCCAGGGCCTCGTCTCGGTATCCGGCCACTCCCTCGTCCACGGAGATTGCGACCAGGCTGCTCCCCTGCCTCTCGCTGAGCTCGCTGAGCACCTCGAGGAGGGAGAGGCTGTCCTTGCCCCCAGACACGGCCACGCCGACTCGCTCCCCGCGGCGGATCATGCCGTACTTCGAGACGGTCCTGCGCGTCTTCTCGACAATGGACGCCCTGAAGCAGGGCGAGCAGAGCGACTCCCCCGAGTACCGCCTGGTGTAGAAGGGGGCGCCTCCGCATTTGGAGCAGGGCGTCATGGTCCGGTGCGGTCCGGCTGCCAGCCGATAATAAGCGTGAACGCTTAAAGCGATACAGAGGGCGCCGAGCCCTGCAGCTTGTCAGAGGAGGAGTTCAAGCGGTTCGAGTTCCACTACGGGGTGGTCTTCTTCCGGACCAAGCGCTTCGGAGCCCTGATGGACCGGCTCGGGGGGAGCAGGATGTCCAAGCCCGCGGGGTGGTTCCTGCTCTTTGTGCTGCCTGTGATCGCAGGCCTCGGGCTCTTCCTCTTCCTGTCGGAGTTCCTCGTCCTGTTCTCGCCCACCGCCCACGAGGTGGCGGTCTCAATCAAGGGCGTGACACCGCTGGCATACCTCGGCCTCCCGGGAATCAACCCGTACCTGCCGATAGTCGACGGGTGGCTGGCCCTTGTTTTCGCCATGATCGTACACGAGGGGGCCCACGGGATAGTCGCCCGGAGCCTCGGGCTTCCGGTGAAGGCGTCAGGCCTCCTCTTCTTCCTGGTCGTGCCCATCGGCGCATTCGTCGATGTGGACGAGTCCGCCATCAGGCAGGCCAAGGCGCGCGACTCTGGCCGTGTCCTCGCCGCCGGGGCAGGGGTCAACTTCCTGTTCGGCGTCCTGTTCCTGCTGCTCCTGTTCAGCGTTGTATCGACCATGACCCCCGCGGCTCACGGGGTCGCCATCAGCTCAGTCTACACTCCCTCTCCTGCCTACTCCGCGGGGATCAGGGCGGGCGACTACATCACGGCCGTCAACGGCGCGCCGCTGGACAGCACGGCGGCCGTCTCCCAGGCGGCCTGGTACAAGGTGGGCGAGACCGTCAACATGACGTTCTGGACCCCCAGCGGGACGGACCGGGCCAGCCTGACCATAGGGGCGAACCCGGACAACAGCTCGCAGCCGTTCATAGGGGTCGTCGGAATGGGATACTCCGACCTGCAGTCCACTGTCTCGACCTACACGGGATCGCTTCTCACGCGCCCGGTCCTGTACCTTTGCATCCCGACCTTCCCCAACTGCGAATCACTGGCGCCGTTCTCGAGCTCCTTGGCGCCGTTCTACACGTCGTCGTACGGGGGGCGGCTCGTGCCCGTCGCGACATTCCTGTACTGGCTGTTCTTCCTCAACATTAACCTGGCGATCTTCAACGCCCTGCCCATCTACCCGCTTGACGGAGGGCAGGCGTTCAGGGTGGGCCTTGACGGGCTGGCCGGGAGCGGGTGGGTCGGGGGGCGCCTGACGGAGAAGGCGCGCGCCCGCATCACCTACGGCGTGACGCTGCTCGTCCTCGTGCTGATACTGGCGCTCCCTCTCGCTGCCTACACCGGAGCGGTCTGAGGCAAGACGCCCGTTAAATACGCGGCCCGACTTGGAGACAGATGTCCCAGGTGCCGCCTCCGCCCGATGCCGGGAGCGTCGTGCAGCAGCTGGCCCAGCAGTTCATGGCAGTGATGACGACGGTGCTCGCGACCATCGACACGACGATCATCGATGTCGCCAGGCTTGCGTACGTCACGGTGCTCCTCGTGGGCCTCCTGCTGTACTACACTCACGTGGAGAGGAGGCTCGGGCGGGACCTGATCAAGGGCGGGGTAATTCTCGCCGTCTTATCGGAACTGGTGTTCCCCTACCTGGTCAAGCTCTGAAGGAGTAGCGGAGCAGGGCCACGATGCCTCCGAAGGCCGACACCTGCTTCCCCAGCTCGAGGGAGGAGTCGGCAAGGTACACCGCGCCTCCCCTCTCCTCGGTGACGTTGAGCACGCGGACGAGCTCCTCTTCGTCCAGTCCCGTCGAGAAGACGTCGTCGGACACGGCGCAAGCCTCCACGGCTCCGGCCTCCGCCGCCTCCCTGACTCGGGGGAGCGTGTAGGCGACCTTCGGGTCCCCGGCCGAGATCCTCTTCACCACCTCGGCGACCAGCCGCTGCATCTCGACCAGGAGCGAGCCCTTGGCGACCTCCTGGAAGGCGGGATCCTTGACCAGGGCGCGGACACCGTCGGCCCCGGTCATGTCCAGGCCCTCCACGGGCCGGACCTGCATCGTCTTCAAGCGCTCCTTCAACTGGTTGGCCACCGCGTTCTTGAAGTTCCCAGGCCCGGCCACAACCACCTCGTCCCCCTCCTGGGCGGACCGCACCACGGCGTCGACGACCTTCGCGACGTAGGGCTTGGAACTCTGCTCCTCCGACATCTTCCCCCCCAGTCCCGACTCGACCGTCACGGCCACGGCGAGGTGCGAGCCGCTCAGCACCCCGACCCCCGCCTCGCGCCTGTCCACGGCGACGAGCACGAACCGCTTCGAAAACCCCGCGGACGCCCTGACGAGCTTCTCTTCGAGGGGGGTCCAGCGCTCCTTGCGGAGCGTGATGGGGTGGCCGGGGGACAGGGTCAGCGCGTGGGTGCCGGCCTTGCTGACGCTCTCGTCGCTCGCCTCGATGATCGTCCCCCTCACCCTCACCCTCTCGACGCTGCTGTCGAGGCGCACATCTTCGACGGCGAGGGCTATGGTGACCTTCACCCTCTCGCCCCTGTCGGGCCTCGCATACTCCCCCTCGCTCTTTACGACCCTGGAGCTGCGGGTTACTATGACGTCCCCCTTGGCGATTAGTCGCCTCAGGGTCCAGAGGTCCTCAGAGGACTCGATGATGAGCGAGCAGCTGCCATGCCGCGGGTCGAACTCTGTGACTATCAAGGCCCCGAGCTACTCTAGCCCGAGTTCCCTGAAGGTGCCGATGCGGACGTCCTCAGGGACATTGTTCAGCTCCCCTGTCCGGTGCCCTATGATGCCCTTCACGCCGACCTTGGCGGCGGACTCGACCAGCCTCTGGGTGACTATGCCGTCGAAGACTAGGAAGTAGGCGCCGTTGGCACCGTCCATCTTCTGGACGAGCTCGCTGATCGGGAACCTGCCGACCTCCTGGAGCCCCTGGTCGAGCATGATAGCCTCCAGCGTCCCGTTCAGGTTGGGGTAGAGCTCACGAGTCTTGGCGACTATGGGCTCCTCCGGCTCCTCAGGTGCCCTTTCCGGCTGGCGCTCGGCGGCCCTCTCCCTGCGTGACCCGGAGGGACCCCCCTCGGCCTTCTCAGTCTTCAGCATGTTGATGATGTCAATGGGCGTGAGGTCCTCCACCTCCTTGCCCGTCGGAGCCCTGAGCACCTTCTCGACCCTGACCACCTGGGCAAGCTCCTTCTCGATGAGGTCGCCTCCCCTGTCGCCGTCCAGCACAGCAATTAGGCGCTTCTTCTTTCCGAGCTCGATTATGGAATCGGGGACGCTCGTGCCCTCCAGCGCCACCACGTTCTCGATGCCTGCCCTGAGGAAGAGTACGACGTCGGCCCTCCCCTCTACGAGGTAGACCAGTTCGGAGGAGTAAACCCCGGGCCCGGCGGGCAGGTTCTCAAGGCCGTAGTTGATCACCTTGGCGCGCTTGGTTGACTCGGTCACGTCCTTCAGGACGTTCTCGCCCTCGCTAGAGGTCTTGGAGCTCCAATCCCTTACTATCAGCTTGGCCCTGTCGACTATCTGTTTCCTCTTCGTCGCCCTGACGTCTTCGATGGCGCTGAGATTGAAGCGGGCGCTGCAGGGGCCTACCTTGTCGACGCTCTCGACGGCCGCAGCAATCAGCGCCGCGGTCCCGATGTCTGTGGACATTGGGACGATTACCTCGCCCCTCGTCTTGTCGTTCTTCGACTCGAGGTTAATCTCTATCCTGCCGACCTTCCAGCTCTTCTGAAGCTCGTTGAGGTTCATCTCGGGCCCGAAGAGGCCCTCGGTCTGACCAAAGATCGCGCCGATGACGTCGGCTCTCTCTACGACCCCGTCGACTTCAAACTTGAGCCTTACTAGATACTTTACTATACCTGAATCTGGCAATCCCATTCAACTCTGTTTCGTTCATCTGTGTTCTAACTCGTGCCTAACGTTGTTAGCGTAAGTCGATTCCCGGGGTAAAAACCAGGGATATAAACTTCGTGGTGTTGGGTTCTGTCCACTTGACGGTCGGTCAGGGCAGATCTTCGGGGCGTCTAGAGTCGGTCGGCGGCTTGTCAGGCCCAGTTGATCCGGGTCCTATTCCCTCTCGTCATCGTCCGAGTCCCCCGCGTCGGGTTCCTCGTCATACTCGTGGTCGGCCCCCAGCAC
>Ga0326727_10002436_pt1 | contig 63449 bp, 63 predicted proteins | sample MB2enrmetagenome_FD_207643 | JGI IMG/M metagenome (GOLD analysis project Ga0326727, IMG submission 207643) | Lab enriched peat soil microbial communities from McLean, Ithaca, NY, United States - MB29MY | ecosystem: Environmental > Terrestrial > Soil > Wetlands > Peat | place: USA: New York...
TGAACAGCAGGGCGTCCGGGGTCTTGTGGTAGCGCTTGACGTAGATCTCCTCGCCCTTGCGCACCACGTACACCCGGTCCTCGTGCAGCTCCCTGGCGTTGTCCGACTCGTCCACCAGCACCACGTCTCCGTGGTTGATGGTGGGGCTCATGGAGTCGCCCGCCACCTCCATGACCCGGAGACGGTCCGGGCTGGCCGCCGTGCGGGAGCGCAGCCAGTCCCGCCGGAAGGCTAGGCCGCCCTCGGTCTCCCCGGTGGTCTCCAGGGAGCCGCCGCCGGCCGCCGGCCGGGCCAGGGCCCGGCGGATGAAGGAGTAGTCGTCGCCTGCCGGCAGGGGCTCCTCGAATATCTCGGAGGGGCGGACGTTCAAGGCCTCCAGGTACCGGAAAAGGTCGTCGGCGGTGGTGGCCTCCCCGCCGCGATCCCCGGAGAGCCAGCGCATCACCGTGCTCTTGTTGACACCCAGAATGGCCCCCACCTGCTCCAGGGTCAGGTGGTTGGCGTCCTTCAACTCCCGGATTCTGGCCAGAACCAGCTTCCAGACCTGTGAAAAAGGTGTCCAGTGCATAGCACACCATAAGGCGCGATCTGTTGTCGTGCGACCACTTCCATATTGACTTTGCTGTTGCCTCGTGGCAACCAGGCCCCATGGACGCACCGACCCCACGCGACCCCGCCCCCCCCTCCGGGACTTCAGCCCCCGGCCGGGGCAGGCAGCCCGGGACAATCAACGTCAGGTGCTGCGTGTGCGGGCGCGGGCTGCACCGCACGCCCTCCAAGCTCAGGGAGGTGGCCCAGGCCACCTGCGGGGCCGAGTGCCGGGCCGTGCTCGTCGCCAGGCAGCGGGGAGCCAGGGCCCTCAACACCCACTGCGAGCAGTGCGGCAAGCCCCTCAGCCACGTGGACGACAGGGGCCGCTTCCACGCCGCCAAGCGTTTCTGCGACCACGTCTGCGCCGGGACCTGGGCGGCCGGCAACCCGCAATCGCGGGCCCGGTGGCGCCAGGCCATGGCCAAAAACGCCGGAGACGCCGCTTGCGGCCGGGTATTTCGAACAACGACGCGGGGGGCCTTCGAGGGCCTGGTGGACGATTTCGCCATGCCCGCCGAAGCCTTCGATTGAGGAGAACGCATGGACTGGTTCCGCTGGCACGCCGGGTCCTCCACCGACCCCAAGTTCCGCGTGGTGGCCCGCCGGGCGGCCGAGGTGGTGCCGGGGGCGCGCCTGGCGGATGTCCTGGCCGTGTGGGCCATGCTTTTGGAGCGGGCCTCCGAGGGCGAGGACCGGGGAAGGATCGAGGGCTTCGATTGCGAGGCGGCCGACGCCCACCTGGAGATGCCGGACGGCGCGGCCCGGGCCATTGTCCAGGCCATGCAGGACAAGGGGCTTTTATCCTCGGGACGCGTGGCCAAGTGGGAGAAGCGCCAGCCCAAGCGGGAGGACTTGAGCACGGACCGGGTCCGGGAGCACCGGGAGCGCAAGCGGCAGGCGTCCCTGGCAATGAAACGCGAGGAAACGCGGGGAAACGCCAGAGTAGAGGAGAAGAGAGTAGAGGAGAAGAGAGCAGAGGAAACGACAGAACCCTCCCCCTGCGTCCGGGAAACGGAGTTTGCCCCGCCCGGTCCCGGTTCGGGGCCCGAGCTTGCGGCCTGGGCCGTGTCTCTTGAGATCCAGCAGATCGGCGACGGGTATCCGCCGGAGCGCTACGACCCCGGGGCGGCCGAGGCGGCCATGAAGGACCTGTCCAAGCGCAGGCAGTGGCCCGGGATGAACCGCATCCAGGCCGACCTGGCGGCCAGGCTTGCCTGCCAGGACTGGACCCGGGAGGGCGGCCGCTTCGTGCCCAAGCTGTCCCGCTACCTGCGCGAGCGGATGTGGCTGATGAAGATCCCCGAGGCCGGGCCCCAGGCGGCCGTAAGCTTGGCCTGGCCGGAGTCCAGGGCCATCGACGACATTGCGGCGCGGCTGCGCCAAAAGGAGGCACGCAAACATGAGCGGCATGAACTTCCTGAAAGTCACCGCGGCAAGCGTCCGGGAGGTGCTGGAGCGCCTGGCGATCCACTACCCCAGGTCGAAGCAGGTCACGGTGCTGGACCTGCTGGCCGCTGATTACGCCGAGGACTGCCGGCACATGCGCCAGAGCGAGTTCGAAAAGGCCGCGGCCAGGGCCAGGAGCCGCAGCAAATACTTCCCCACCAGCGCGCACATCCTGGAGGCCTGGGAGGAGCTGAAGGAACTGGAGCGCCAGGAGCGGAGTGCCCGGGAGGGCCTGGAGGGCCTGGAGGGCCGGGGCGGCCAGCCGGGGCAAGAGGAAACCGTGCCCACGGACAGGGCCCGGGAAGTGCTGGAAGCGCTGAAGACCGGGAAGCGCCCGGCCTTTCTGAACTGAACCGAACCGAATTGGAGACGCACATGCACGCGACGATTTCGCAGCCCACCCTGACCCCCTGGCTCAGGGGCCGCAAGCGGATCATGGCCAAGCTGGCCGTGGACGACTGGTCCACCGTGGAGAAGTACCTGGCCGAGGGCGCGCCCATAGCCAAGATCCTGGGCAGTTGGCTGACCCTGGACTGCCTCCTGGACGCCTGGCTGGCCGACCGCCTGACCGGCAGGCTGACCGGCAGGCTGGCGGGGCCGCAGGACGGGGCGGGGGAGGAGGAGTAGGCGTGCCGGGACATCCCGTCCCGGACGCCGCTGCCGCGTTCAGGGAACCTACACCACGAAACGGCGGAGAAGAGTGGTCCTGGACATGGCCAGAACCAGTGCGACAGAAAGGCCGAGCACTGAAAAAACACGCAAGACTTCCCAGGTTGCGAAGAACGTCTCGCATTGGAAATGACCGAGTATATCCACAAATATATAATGCACTCCGTATACGCCCAATGTCATGCGCCCGACCCAACTGATGAAAGGCGCGCTGAACACTTTGAGCCCGGACAAGGCCAGCATGGAAAAGCCGGCGCCCACTAAAAATGTTCCGAAGACATAGTCTTGAATAAAACCCTGGTCGAAATATTTCCAAATAACATACGTTTCACTGAAGTGCAGGATGTACCCCAGCCCGATCAACACGCAGCCCTTCCATACCCAGCTTTTGTCCGGAGTCATCCTGGAAAGGATATACCCCAACGAAAAGCAGAGAGGCCCCTGGAACGGACCGCGGGCGGGCATCTTGACGAGCCAGTCGTGCATTCCGAGCAGCGTGCTGCCGTACGCCCCCGCCAACACACCGAATATATAAAGCAGTATTGAAAAAATGAGCAGCATGTTGACTCTGTTGGCATATATAAACAAAGCGACAGTGGCTATGCTGATTGACAAGGAGATCAGGAACCACAGATGTATTTTGGTGCCGGAAAAAAACAATGTCCACGGGTGGTTGTACAACATCAAGAGGTTCCAATAGGAATGTTTTACTGCCGAGATAAATCCTTGATTATAAAACAAGTATATGTCGTATGGCACGGCATAAACAACAGACCAGAATAGGAAAATGGACAAAAGCCGCCTTATTACAGGGAGCGTCACGGGCAGGACTTTAGAGCCGTCGGTTATCTTCCTGCCCCAAAAATATCCCGATATGGTGAAAAAAAATAAAACCGGAAACCTGGACAGTTGATGCACTATGGCCGGAGTGGAGAAATAATCGCCATGCACCCATCCGGCAAACGCGAAGGGTTGGGTGTGCACGATGATCACACAAACGATAGCCAGAACCCTGAATGAATCCACGCTCTCTATGCGCTCGGGCATGCCTTCCCTCATTGTCCAAGCTTTTGTACGCAGTCACGGCTTGCAACATGCATGCTGGAGTTAATTATCTTGTGATAATAGTAAGTTACAGGAAGCGTGTCGGAGTAAGTATGGAAAGAGGTGTCTCAGCTGCGTACTCCTCGGGTGCGGTGTGGATTGCTAGTACGCTGAATTATATTATTATATTTCGATGTTGCCGGGTGTAAAGAAATCAGACGATTTGCATTTGTTTGAGATTCTGCGGGGATGGGGGAAGGAAGGGAAAATAAGGAGAGGTGTTGCCGCCCTGGCTCTGGCGGGGATGGGATGGGGGGGGCAAGAGGATCAGGGCCGAGCCGGCCGGGGTGCGAGAGGAGGGGTCGGTTTGGGCGGGCCATGCCTCCAGGGGCGGAGTTTCTTTGCGAAAAGGGATATTCTTTCTTTCAGATTATAGAGCAGATCGATGACCCGCCCCCGGACGCCCATCTTGATGACCGGTTCGCGCAGATCCGAGTAGTGGGTCTTGAAAAACACCTTATGGGGCGACTTCATGACCGAATACACGAGGCCCAGTTCGGCATCGGTGCGGACCCGGCGGTGGGGGTGCAAGGGCAGCAGGGGATGGATGGACAGGGTGTAGGCGATCGGTCCGGCCAGGCGCATTGTGCCGCAGAATCCGGTGCCGTGCACCGACGGCTTGTAGCGGTCGATGTTGGTCAAGGTCATGTCGATGGCCGCTTTCAGGAAGGGATGGCCGGGCGCGGCTATGATGTGCCATTGTTGAAACTCGCCGCCGTCGACCATGCACAAATCGTCGCCTATCCCGTAGCCTTCGTGTTCCTCGCCGGGCCCGTTGCGCCAGCCTGCCAGCAAGTACTGGTCTCCGGGACGCAGCACGTCGTCTATGGGCCTTGCCAGCGTGCTTTTTATATCCAGGTACACGCCGCCAAGTTTGTAGAGCAACAAATACCGGAAGAGATCGGCCCGGACCGCGCCGTATTTCGGGTTGATGCGCTTGTAATACGAGAGAATTTTTGGCCCATAAGCTGTGGCTATGAATTCAAGGATGTCCGAATCGTCGTAGAGCGCATACTTCCAGGCCGGGTTCATGGCTTGCAAACGCCGGGCATTGGCCTGAAACTGCGGGGGCAGGTTTTTGGTGGGGAATGTTTGGTGTATGATCCTGGGGATTTCACTCCCCCGCGCGAAATCGGGCAGGCCATGCGGGACCGCGTCCCGGTTCAGGGGCGCAAAAAGTCGAGAAATGAATTTCCGAACCACTGCTTCATCCCTCGTTTGTCCGCCGAATGCTCCTGCGCATAGAGCAAGAGCGATTGCCAAGCAACAAAAACAATAAGGCGTTGCATTTTTTCCTCTTCATGCCGCCATGTTCAGCGTGCCTGCCGCCGGGCCCCGGCTAATCGAGGTCCACTATGACCGACAGGGCCTTGAACATCACCCAGGCCCGGTCGCCGACGGAGAGGCCCAGGTCCTCCACGCTCTCCTGGGTCACGATGGCGCAGATCAGGGTGGCGTCGGGGAGCTCCACCACGACCTCGGAGGTGATGGAGCCGGTGTTCAGCTTGACCACCCGGCCCCGGAACTTGTTGCGGGCGGTGGTGCGGGGGGCATGCTCCTCCTTGGAGACCACCACCCAGGGGGCCTTGACGATGGCCGTGGCCATGCGGTCCTTGCTCAGTTCCAGGGTTTCCAGGCTGTCGGTGGTGATGATGGAGTAGACCTGGATCCCGCTCAGGGTGGTCAACTCCACCTGGGACTGCACCTCGCCGCGCTTGATGCCGGTGATCTTGCCGTAGAAGGAGTTTCGGGCGCTGGTTCGGCGCCGAGTTTCCTTCCGGATGAACTGGCCGATGATCTTGTGGATGTCGTCGTCGGAATAGTCGAGATAACTGGCGGTCAGGTTGCTGGTGGAATGGCCGAGCACGGACTGGACCACGGTCAGCGGCACATCGTTGCGCAGCAGTTCGATGGCCCGGGATTTCCTGAGCACGGTGGGGTTGGCCAGATCCTTGGGCAAGGCCGCTTCCTGGGCGCGTTCATAGAATTTGCGGCGCACGAATCCCGGATCCACCTGGAAGAGGAGGCCCCGAAGACCCTGGTTTTCGATTTTCTCCAGGAATGGCCGCAGCTCCTTGAGCACCGCCTCAGGGAGCTGCACCTCGCGCCCCTCGCGTACCGTGCCGCCTTCCCCCTGGCCCACCTTCACCACCCCCCGTTCGAGGTCGATGTCCGTGCGGTCGTCCAGGTTCAGGATCTCCCCCAGGCGGGCCCCGGTGTAGCGCAGCAGGAGATAGATGAACCACACCCGGTCCCGGGAGGTGCGCCGCTTCGTGCCCGCGCCTTGCTGGCGCCAGCGCTGAAAAGCCGCGGTCAGCGCCTCTATCTGCAACGAATCCAAGTACTTGATGTCGGACGGGATGGAGAAGACCTTGCCCGGAGCCACAGGCCCCGTTTGACCGGCCAGGCCGGAATGTCCGGTTTTCTGCGCGTCCCTGGAAGGTTTCGGATCAGGCATGGTGTTCCCCTTCTACTCTTTTGGGCGGTGCAAGGCACCCTAACAAATTGTTACGATTTTAACTAGACGAGTGATGTTTTCAGTATTACTCTCACCATAAGAATAAAATTCGTGACCGTACAAGTTCCGCCCGGCTCACGGATGATTCCTGAAGCCTTCGTTTCGGATGCGTGCCCAAGGCAGGGGGGAGAGCCCCCAAGACCCGTGAACCCGTCGGACGGGAGTGAGACCGGGAGGCATTATGGACAGCAGGGACAGCATGGACCAGGAAAATGGGTGCCGCGACTCGAAGGCGGCGGATGCCGCGCAGCTGATCGCCAGCGCCGGGGACAAGGCCGCTCCCGGGCGGGCGGCGGCCAAGAACCGCTACGACAAGATGGAGTGGGCGGGCGCGTTCGGGGACATCGGCACGCTCATCCCCTTCGTGGTGGCCTACATCACCATCGTCGGCGTGGAACCGCTGGGCCTGCTGTTCATGTTCGGCGTCTCCAAGATCGTCTCCGGCCTGTACTACAAGACCCCGGTCCCCATACAGCCCATGAAGGCCATCGGCGCGGCCGCCATCGCCGGAGGGATCACCCCCGGGGCGCTCTTCGCCTCGGGACTGACCACCGGACTTTTCTGGTTGCTCATGGGGTGGACGGGCGCGGTGACCCACGTCACCCGGTTCGCCACCAAGCCCGTGGTGCGGGGCATCACCCTGGGCCTGGGGCTGGCCTTCATCGTGGAGGGCATCCACCGCATGACCACCTCCCCGGTGCTGGCGGGCCTGGCCCTGGCTACCACCTTCCTCCTCCTGGGCAGGCCGAAGTTTCCGGCCATGTTCGTGCTGCTCTTTCTGGGGGTCGCGGCCGGGGTGGTCTTAAATCCCGCCCTGGTGCCGGAGCTGGCCAGGATCCGCGCGGGCTTCAAGCTGCCCGTGTTCACTCTGCACACGCTCACCTGGCAGGACTTCGTCACCGGGACGCTCCTGTTCACCCTGCCGCAGATACCCTTGACCCTGGGCAACGCCGTCATATGCATCACCGCGGAAAACAACGAGCTCTTTCCCGACAGGCCCGTGACCGAGGAGAAGATCTCCATCTCCCAGGGGATCATGAACCTGGTGGCCCCGCTGTGGGGGGGCGTGCCCATGTGCCACGGCGCGGGCGGCATGGCCGGGCACGTGCGCTTCGGAGCCAGGACGGGCGGCTCCCTGGTCATCCTGGGATGCATCATGGTGGCCATCGCCCTGTTCTTCAGCGATTCGGTGACCCTCATCTTCAAGATCATCCCCAACGCGGTGCTGGGAGTCATTCTGTTCTTCGCCGGGGCCGAGCTGGCCGTGACCTCCCGGGACATCGGCGAGAAGAGGAACGACGTCTACGTCATGCTGGTCACGGCCGGCTTCGCCATGTGGCACATGGGCGCCGCTTTCCTGGTGGGCGCCGTGCTGGATCTGGCGCTGAGGAGGGAATGGATCAAGCTGTGAACCGGGATTTTTGGTGGCCTGCCGTTGAGCGACGTGGCCCTGGATTGACGGCCATCGCGAAGGCCTGGTGGACGTCTCGAAGAAGAGATCTCCAGTTCCTTGTCGAGGGCTGACCCCAGCCACGGATTCGTGGTTGATTTCCTTGCGGCGCCGCGTGTAAGAATAGGCCGATAGTCTTGCCGTCGTTGCGGGCGCTACATCCCGGGAGGCATCATGGCCAACTACGACCATTCGAACGTCAAGGCATACAATGACGCAACAGTCATTAAATACTACACAAAACTCAGCGGCCTTACAGTGCAGGAACAGGCGGTGATCAAGACCGTCCTTCCCTATATTCGGGACAAGGAAATATTGGATTTGGGAATCGGGGCGGGCAGGACCATTCCTGAGCTGCGCGGAATAAGCAAATGCTACTTCGGTGTCGATTACGCCCAGGGCATGGTGGATGCCTGCAAATCAAAATATCCGGACGCAAGCATATGTCAGTGCGATGCGCGGGACATGAGCTGCTTCGAGGACAATCAGTTCGATTTCGTGTTCTTCTCGTTCAACGGCATCGATACCGTAAATCATCAAGACAGAATTCGCATTCTAAGTGAAATACACAGGGTGCTGGATAGCAACGGCTATTTCGCATTTTCGAGTCACAATTTAAGTTGCTTCACTGCAAGAGAATCCGAAAAAGTGAAGCCCTCCGTTCTGGAGCGATTTCGCTCCTCGATGGTGCTCGCGGCCAAGGCGATTTCCAGCCCAGGAATGGCCAATCCGGTAGTCCGCGACGGCGTCAACCGATTCAAGAACAGATGGCGGGAAGTAAGAACGGATGATTACGCCATAGTCAACGGCCCTGGCCACAATTATTCGTTATTGAACTACTACATCAGCCCCAAAAATCAGCTGAAGCAGCTAAAGGATGCCGGATTCTCCAAAGTCATGTCGGCTTTCGACAAGGATGGCCGGTGCGTTGAGGAATGCAGTGAAAGCCCGTGGCTCTATTACTGTGCACGGAAATGACGAGCAAAGAGCATGCGACGAAGAACAAGGGAGATGCCGGAAATATTCTTTGGCTTTCCAAAACAAGGTCGAGGAGTCTTGAGTCCCCAGAAATTGCACTCAAGCTCACGCAGGTCTCGGCCGATAAAAAGAGAGATGCTCCGAGCGGTTGTTAGCCCGTCAGGCCGGCCATGATTCGTGAAACCTCCAGGCATTCGGCATAGTGCCGGCAAGAGCACTGATCGCAGTATCCGGTTGAAGCCCGGCCAAAACAATCGAAGTTTCCCTCAGATCGTTGTTGCGCGCGAATGTCGTAAACCTTCAACAGGGTCAATCCGGGAATCGAGACGGGAATAACATATTCTTCCGTTTGAAAATCGGCCACTTTTTTAAACAGGTGTGCACTGTTGTTGTAGGACATGATATCCTCCAGAGGAGACGTACGTCGCGATGCGGTTCCCAAAAAGCCCCGTCATCGTTGCAAATGGCTGCAATGACGGGGTTATTGTCCTCAATGCCGAGTGCTACGACGCGATGGGGATGGTCTTGACCTTGGCCTCTTCCCTCTTGGCCATGGTGACGGTCAGGACTCCCTTGTCGAATTTGGCCGTGACGTTGTCTTCCTGGACGTCGGCGGGCAGGGAGATCGACCGCTGAAAACAGCCGTAGCTGCGTTCGATGCGGTGGTAGTTGTCCTTCTTTTCCTCATCCTCAAACTTTTTCTCGCCTTTGATGGTCAGGACATTGTTGCGCAGGGTGATCTGCACGTCCTTGGGGTCCATGCCGGGAAGTTCGGCCTTGGCCACGATCTCGTTGTCGGTTTCGCTTATGTCCAGCGCGGGATACTCGGCCGACGCGATGGAAGAGGGAAGCCGGGAGAAAATGACCGAAGGTTCGCGCCAAACCTCCTCCATGAGGTCGGCGATGCTGGTAGGATGCCGGGAAGCCATTGAATGCTTGCGCAAACTGGGAAGGAAATCCTTGAACATGTGTTGCCTCCGAGGTCAGCGGATTTTGAAGCCTTAGACCTTCATACCACGCTCCGGGAAGGCGTCAACCAACAAAACGACCCCTGCTCGAATCATTTTCTTCCCACCGGCCGGCCATGACCGGCACCGCAAGGACCAGGATCGATTTTCCAGGAATTCCGCGCCGAACCGAAAAAGGCCCGGTCGCTCGCTGGGAGCAACCGGGCCTTGGGGGACTTGCTTGGGCTCGGAGAGTCTAGAGCGCAGGCTTGGCCGTGCGCCTGCGCCCGAGGGCCACAGCGGCAAGACCGAGGCCCATGAGGATCAACGTACCGGGTTCCGGGGTGGCCGCGGCAGGGGAGTCGGTGGTGAAGGCGGAGGCCACGAGCATGCTGGGGTCGTTCACGCCGGGGTAGGCGCCGTACCCGATCCAATCGGCGGCCAGGGGGATGTTGGAAATCACTCTGCCGAGGTTGTCGTACCAGATGGTCGACGTGTTCCCGTTGCTGCCGTAGTCCGTGGCCAGGGTCGTGGGCAGAGTAAGGGTTGCCGGGGCGGTCGCCGTAGGACTGATGGTGTCGTCAGCCGCGGTCCATGTCGCGGAGGAATCCACCGTGGTGTTCAGGTAAGGCGACTTCACGGTATAGTCGCCGAGAAATGCTATCGGGTTGGTAGATGTCGCCGATCCGCCGGCGACCGTCTCGTAGGCGGAAGAATCGGCGGTGTAGTTCTGCACGGCAGCGACTATGTAGTATGTGGTGTTTTGCTGCAGGGCATAGCCCAGTGTCTCAGTATAGGAATCGTTCCAGTTCCCGGCAAGCTTGCCGGGAGTGTACGGCATCGTGAAGGCTTCAAGAAGGTTGCCGCCGGCTGAATACAATCCGGCATAGGTGACTTCGTTGTCGCCGGTGAAATTCATGGTAATGGTGTCTGCGTGGGCAAGAGCGGAAAACCAAACGCTGCAGACAGCTACTAAGAGGAGAGTTTTTACTTTAAGCATGGCGTATTCCTTCTTGGAAAGTCTTAGTCGATCCTAAGCAAATATCTTGCCAATATTTAAAGCGCTGATTTTTAAAAAGGTTGTTCCTGGACAGTGTCCCGGAATGTGTAAAGCTATCCGACTTTATGGATGGATTTACACCCGTCAGGGCCCATTAAGCAACGCCCTCGGAACTTATTTTGTCAGATCAGGCCAAGAATGCAAGCGAATTGACGGTGGGCGCCGCCTTCAGCCTGCCGGGATATTCGGAAATATTCCTGATTGTTCGGGCGGTTTTTGGGACGCTGCCCCCCGTCACCACGCCCCCCACCACCGCGCACAGCACCACCACCTGTGAACCGCCTCCGCCGGTTTGACGCTTTGTGGGCCGCCGTATGGGGGAGGCATCCCGAACACCCTGACAGGTCGGGATGCCGCCCGGTTTGGGAGGAGGGTCCCAAAAGTTGGTCGCTCAGGGTGCGCAGTCCGTGGTTGCCCCGCCGCGTTGCTCCCCTCAGGCGCTGTGGCGCGTCTCCAAGGGGTAGGAGAGGATGAAATTCGTGTAGTCCAGGCTGAAAAGCTCGTCGGCCAGCCGCAGGTGCTCGGAGAGGTCCTGGCTGACGGTTGGACCATTGCGCTCCAAGTATTGCTTTCCAGTCTTCCGTATGGAGGTATTTGAAGTGAGAATGGCGGATCTGATGGCGGCGGCGGCCACGCTGTCGTCCTGCGTGTTCAGGAGCCACTCGTAGTGGGCCGCGGCGTTGTCGTCGGTATAACACGACAGGATTTTGGCCAACGCCAGGTGATTTATGTTCTTGTTCGTTGCCGCGGCACGGAAAAGGGAGTCGATGTTCAGGCCGCTGTGGGATGAGGTGAAGGCCAGCGACGCCAGGGAGGCCTGGTCGGGGTCGGTGCTCTCCATCTGTTTGTGGAGCACCATTTCAGCGAGCCGGAAGTAGCGCTCCGCCACGAGGTTTCCCTCGCGCCAATGCCGCGTGGCCTTGTTCGTTATCGTCTGTTTTTGGTCGTTAATTGATTCGTATCGGTTTATTTTCAAGTCCTGCAACAGGCCAAGAACAACGTCGTCGCCCTGCTTCCAGAGGGAAAAGCATTGGTTGAAGTACTTGATAAATAAGGACTCCGATCTGGTGTGCAAGAGGTACGGCTGGATGTATGCTATGTAGTAATTGTACATTCTGTAGATCGTGTATTCATCGAGCGAAGGGAGTGTCTGGAAAAAAAGAGTGCAGCACTCGTCAAACAGGTGCTTTGTGTGATGGTCCTGGAACGCATAATTTTTTATCCCCATTTTTTGTGTTCCGCAGTCGCAGGGGGGAGTCGATTTTTCCAGGGCGCACCCTCGGTAGCAGGTCAATTTGGAATTGACGAACTGAAGCGCCGGGAAATCGAGTCGGGTCATTACCGTGAGATTCTCGCTGATCTCCGTGCTGTCCGTCCAGGGATCGAAAAAGATGAATCCGGGATTTGTGGTCACGCCCAGGGCGTGGAGATCGGACAGGGCCCGGATATGTTCGTCCACGGCTTCCTGCTTCTGGTATCTATCCAGCACGGTTTGCGAAAAAGACTCGACGCCCAGAAACACCCCGGACAGGCCCGCACGTTTCAGCAGGGTGAACAAGCCGGCATCGACCGCCGCGGAGCGGCACATGAATCCGAACCGGACGGGCGGCAGTTTCTCAAGGACAAGCTCCGCGAAACGTTCGGCCCGCTCGCGCGACGCGTTTGTGTGCAGCAAAAAATTGTCGTCCACAAAGTAGAAGTGGAGAACCCCGAAATCCTTGTAGAGAAAAACCATTTCCTCGACGACGTCCTCGATATCCCTTGGACGCCACTCCCTTTTCCCGCCCGGCTGCGGGATGCTGCAAAAGCCGCAATGAAAAGGGCAGCCCCGGGAGGCCGAAAGGCTGGCCTGGGGGTGGATGCGCAGTTGCCAGGGCAGCATGTCCCGCGAGGGCCAGGCCTGGTCGTCCACGCCCAGCCCCGCCTCCTGGGTCAGGACCAGGAGGTCCTGGCCGGAGTCCGCGTCGAACAGATCAAGGACCCGGGGGAGGAGCGTCTCCCCCTCGCCCCGGATGATGGCGTCCGGCTGGAAACAGGCCAGCTCGGGGGCGGGCAGCGAGGAGGGCAGGATGCCGCCGAGGATGATCCTGGTGTCCCGGCTGTACTCCTTGATGGCCTTGACCAGGTCCATGCCCCGGTCCACGTTCATGGTGGTCAGGGAAAGCCCGACGTAATCCGGACGCGTCGCGGACAACACCTCCGGAACATGGGTCATGGCCGGGTCTACCAGCACGCAGTCCCAAATGGAGGTGTCGTGCGTTGAGCCCAGGTGTTTGCGCGCCGAAGCCGCCAGATACCCCAGGCCCAGGTTTTCAAAATGGATTTGCGCCCCGACGTCGCTGTTTTGCGGAGGATTGAGAAGCAGCAGCCTTTTTTTCGCACCCATACGTCCAGACCTTGTTTTTGCACGCAACGCGGATCATGCCCGGGTGAAAGCCTCAATGACGCAGCGGCCTCTGTAATCCGTCGGAAGGTGTTCCGCAATTTTGTAACTTTTTTCGATAACAACGATTCTGTATCGAAGACCGCCACGGCAAATTGCTTCGCAAACCTAACTGGTTTTGGCCTTCCCGGCTTCACCCGGAAGACCTTCGAGACCACCACAAAGAACACCGGCACGAACACCACGGCCAGGCTGCAAGCCACGCAGTGCTCGAGGGTGTTGCCGGCCGTCATTGTCCAGGGCTTTTCGCATCGGCCAAGGCGGTGCGGACCGCTGCGTAGACCGCCTCGCGCCAGAAACGAGCATAGGTGGGGTTTAAATGGACTCCGTCCACGCTGAAGCTGTCGTGGCGCTCGGCGGTTTGGCTCAGGATCAGGCTGTTGACGTCCACCACGGTCAGGCCATGCTTTTTGCCGATGGCCATGATGCGCTCGTTGAAGGCCGCGATGCGCTCGGGATCGAACAAGAGCAGGATCTCTTTTCGGGATTCCTCCAAGGGCGGAATGGTGACGAGGATGACACGTATCTTCCGGTCCAGGGCCGCCTGAACCATGTGGTCGTAACTGGCGGAAAACGCCTCGGGGGACACCTCCAGTTTGCGGCTTGCGTCGTTGGTGCCCATGGACAGGACCATGAGCCGGAACGGGGCACGGTCCAGGACGGCACCGAGAAATTCCCCGCTTTCCGTGGCCCGGGCACCGCTGATTCCGGCATTGAACACGTTCAGACCACACACCGAAGGGAAATACATCCTCTCAACGATGCTGTCTCCGAAGACGAAGACGCCGGGGGCGTCCACGGTGTCGAGTTCGTCGAGCAGGACGGCTCGTTTGGTCGTGAGGTAGAGATCCCCAAGGCCATTCATGATGATGTTGGCGTTGTTTTTGAAATCCTGCCGGGCGAGCCGCAGATTCGCCCGCTCGGTCCGGAAATACAGGAACAGAGCGCCAAGCAGGAGAAGACAGCCGACTGTGGCCACCGTGCATCTTTTCTTCATGCGCAGGCCGCCCGGGGAGGGTGCGGAGGAAGGGGGCAAGAGCGCTCGCGTCCGCTCCTTAAGATATGACCAGCGGCTCTTGTCCGATTTGCATTGCACGGGCATGCTTAACATCCTGTCTCATGTGCCGCCCTGACTGGGGCGGTCTGGTACGATTGCTGCCCTTCGGTCATGCGCGTCCGGTGTTTCCGGTCAGGCGAGGGCGCGCTGAATCAGGCGCAGGAGCCGTTCCAGGCGTTCGACGCGCACGGGCTTGGGGTCCTCCAGGAGGAGGATCGGTTCGATGATGCGGTTCAGGCTGTCCAGCACCGCGCCGGCCGCATCCTCCGGATCCTCGACGCGCATTTCCCCGCACGCGACCCCGTCCTTGATATACTCCAGAATCTTGCCGCGTAAGAACTGATGGAAATTCTTGATGAACTCCCAGCTGTTGCGGGGGCCGCTTATTTCAAAGCGTATGACGTCCGACACCATTTCGATGTGCAGGTAGTCCGACTCGCCCTCGATGGTGGTCTCGAAGTAGTCCATCACTTTATAGGCCAGGCACCTGATCCGTTCGAAATGCCCGGTGTTTGCGACGCACGATTGGATGATGCTCGTTTTTACGGTTTCAAGTTGCCGCTCCATGACCGCCTCGATGAGCACATGCTTGGTCGGAAAATGTTTGTACACATTGGCCGGGGACATGTTCAGTTCCCGGGCGATGATGCGCACCGGGGTTTTCATCGGTCCGAAGCGCCTGAAAAGCTTGCCTGCCTTTTCAATAATTATTTCAACAGTTTCTGTGCGGTCCATGGTTCCACCCCGAGTTCTAGTGACAAAAATTAAAATTTATCACCAGTTCCTGTCAAGGGCGGCCGCTTGGCTTGGATGGCGGCGTCACCGGCTGCGACTGCTGTTTGCCGCTATTTGGAGGCGATTTGCAATTTAGTAAACGCATATTGCTTGCTCAGGGGCCAGGACGTCACTACCTGTCGTAAAGCAATCATCGAAAAGATAAAGAGGATTACGAAAACTCCGGTGCTTATTTCCAGGCCGAAGACCTCGTGGGCGAAAAAGTCCCCGGCGGCGGTGCCGGCGGAGCGTATGCACACCACGGTCGTCCAATAGTACAGCAGCTGGGACGTCCTTCCGTTGTTGCCGAAGAGCAAAAATACGGCGACCAGCGCACCCAGTATGCACGCGGCGTTCAGATTGCCCAGGCCAAGCCCGTAAGAGAAGTAGTCGCCAACGACGGTCCCCAACGAACCGGCCATGAGCATGGTCCACCAGTACAAGGGATTGGTGGCTAAACAATACGATTCGGGCCAGGACAACTTTTCCGTTTTCTTCCAGTAGAGCAAGGTGACCATGAGGGTCGCGGCCAGGACGGACATCACCAGGAGACTGTTCAAGTGCAGGTCGTGGCCTATGTCTCCGATGTTCGTGGCCGCGCTTCTCACCACGATGATCGCCATCCAATAGTAAGCGCAGTGGTTGAAGGTGTCTAATTTCTCCGCAATGAGAATCACGGCGAAAAGAACGGCCAGGATCGGGAGTCCAAACAGGTGGCCAAAGTCCAGGATATCGGACAGGAAGTCACCGGTGTTTGCCCCCAGGATGCTGGATACGATGAGAACGATCCAGTACTCCATTGTAATTTTAGGCAAATGGTCCAGTTTCATGTGTTCTTTCCCCTGTTAGACGTGTGCTGCGGGTGCTTTCCGGAGCTTTTGCCGCCCGGGAGCCGATGCCGGCTCGACCAACGGGCTCAAAGCGCACGGGATGCCAGGGAAGGAGCCGCCCGATCCGCCGGTCCGTCGGAGCCGCTGTTCCGCAGGGTGGCGATCTTGGGTGATAAAAAGCAAGTGTTCCTATTCATCATTTAACACTCAGCCCTCAAAAAAATATGCGCAACAATGAATTCAGTAAGTTACGCGGCGGTGCTTTTCCCTGGCGGGTGGCTGTCGCGGGCCGGGTCCTTGCGGACCCGGCTTGCTCCACTCTTTATCATAGAGCGTTCGGGAGGGGGGGGCGTTACAACAACTCCAAGGAAGAAATCAGGGTGACGCCGCGCGGCAGGGCGGGGCTCACTCCCGGGCGCAAAAAAAGTTTTTCGCGTTGTCGGTGTGGCCTGTGCCCTTGTGCTTGGCCACTTCCGGATAGGCGCACAGCGGCCTGCTGAAAAATCCCCGTCGGCATTTTCTTGCGCCTTGCCGGCGGGGATTTTACCCAGGTCCCAAGAATCCGTTTTTCAAACGGACCGTGGCTCTTTCCGCCGCAGCTCCCTCTTGTAACCGACCCCGATGCGCCAGCAGTCGCCGACCGGCTCGGGCCTTAAGCCCCAGTACTTGCGACTGTTCATGTCGAACAGGAGGGGGCGGATTTTGGCCAGGTCGGGCTTGCCGTCGGTCAAGGCGTCCCCGCGGGCGTAGGTCTCCACGATCTCGCCGATAAACACGTTGTAGCCCTTGACCTGGTAGGTGTCCGCCAACCGGCACTCCATGCACACCGGGCATTCCTCGATCATGGGCGCGGCGGGCAGGGTGCCGTGGAAGATGGTGAACAGGGAGGCCTTGTCCGCTTTCGCTCCGGAGACCACGCCGCAGTAGTCGGTTTCCCGGATCAGGTCCTCGGAGGGCAGGTTGACGCTGAAGGCCTGGTTCTCGAGGATGCCCTGGGTGGTGTAGTGGTTCTTGTTCACGCCGATGGAGATCAGCTCCCGCGCGCCGTCCGCGCCTGGGCCGTAATTGAGGATGCCGACGTGGGCGATGGTGATGAAGTTCGGCTTGCCGTTCACCAGGGCGCCGATCAGGGTGGTCGGTGTGGGGTAGAGGGCGTTGATGCCCCCGAGCTTGGTTCTCATGATTGCCTCCGGGTAACTGATCTGTTGGGGAGTATGCGGTTTCTGGAGGCCGTTTTGGTTGCCACCAAAACGGCCTAAATTTTTACACTTAAGTTAAAAAAATAGTGACTCTTTCTTGCGCCTTGTGAAGTTAACTGTTAGCGTCCCTAAATGAATATAGGACCGTGCAGTTGGTAGGCCCTGTATCTCAAGTGTCCGGCACCCCCATTAACTGCAAAAGGAGGAGGAATGAGGCGCATTACCCCGGCTCTCGTCGTCATCATGGTGCTTGGCTTCGCGGCCCTCGCCGCCGCGGCCACCGAAGTCAAGATGACCGGCGACGCCCGCATCTGGGGCAACTACTGGGACAACGTCAACTACACCGGCTGGAACGCCGCGGGCACCAAAACCTATGACGCCATGACCATCTGGGAACGTTTCCGCCTGCGCACCGACTTCATCGCCAACGAAGGCCTGAAGTTCCGCTTGGGCATCCGCGTGAACAACCAGCCCTGGGGCTACGGCACTTTCACCGTGGACAACCCGGCCGTTGTCATCGACGTGTACCAGGCCTTCGTGCAGTTCAAGTGGCCTAACACCGACATTGAGTTCACCATCGGTCTCCAGGACATGGATCTGCCCATTTCTTCGTCCGCCCTCTTCAACTCCAGCCCCGTGCTGGGCGGCACCCGCGCCGCCGCGGCCGTGGTGTCCATCCCCGTTGTCGATCAGTTCAAGGTCGTCACCGGCTTCTCTCGCCTGCTGGATGCCAACAACGGCTTCCAGGCCAACACCACCGCGACCAATGACGACCTGGATGCCTACTTCCTCGTGCTGCCCGTCACCCTGGAGGGCTTCAGCGCCACCCCCTGGGGCGTGATCGGCGTGGCCGGCAGCGAGGGCGACTACAACATCTCCACCGGTGGCAACTCGCCCCACCTGGGCAACGTGACCCTGGTCAACAGCGCGTTCTCCGCCGGCACCGCGCTTGGCGCCGGGCCTGCCGCCGTCACGGGCTTCAACGCCGCCGGCCAGCTGATCAATGCCAGTGCCTACTTCAAGAACGCCACCAACGTGTTCTGGTGGGCGGGCAGCGCCTTCGCCCTGACCGCTCTTGACCCCTTCAAGTTCTACGCTGACGTGATGTACGGCGACGGCTGCGTCACCGACTCCAAGAAGAACCAGCGCAAGGGTTGGTTCTTCGACATCGGCGCCGAGTACACCGGCTTCGACATCCTGACCCCCCAGGTGGCCTTCTGGTGGTCCACCGGTGAGGACGGCTCCACCCGCAACGGTTCCGAGCGCATGCCCATGGTCGTTCCGAACTGGGGTCCCTCCAATTCCTTCCTGTTCGACGGAGCCCAGGCCTTTGGCGGCGCCAGCATGACCACCGACCCCGTCGGCAACTGGGGCTTCGAGGCCAGCCTGAACAAGATCAGTTTCCTTCAGGACCTGACCCATCGCCTGACCTTCACCTATGTCCATGGTAACAACTCCGCCACCGCCCTGCGTAACGCCAACGCTCTCTGGGGCGTCGGCAACTACGTGTCCATGGGCCGCGACCTGACCACCAACGAGTATTCCATGGGTGTCAACTTCGACAACCAGTACAACATCTACGAAAACCTGGCCCTCATCGTCGAGACCGGCTGGGCGCACGGCGACTTCCAGAAGAGCGTCTGGGGCCGTCGTTTCGTGAACCAGGCCAACAACGGCGATTCCTGGAAGGTCGCCTTCGGCCTGCAGTACAAGTTCTAAAAGCAGCTCAGGTTCTAAATAGGGGTGAGCCGGACACGCCACGCGGCCGGGACGAAAGTCCCGGCCGTTTTGTATTTGAGGATCAGCCTGGCCATTTCGCCTTGTGGATCCGGCCGGAATCAAAACGGTTTTCAGGCGCGGGTTGCGTTTTTTGGACATGGTGGCGCGGAAATCCCCTTCCCCAAGAGGAAACCCGGAGAATGCGCAGTTTCAGCTGACCCCACCCTCCGCGCCCCCCCTTCCCCGGTACCCCCCGGCTGGCGACGGTTCCCGGCAACTCGCGGCGGCCTGCGCCCGCGTGCCTTTGAGCGTGTAACGCAAGCGGGCCGCGACACGTCTACTCAGAGGCCGACAGACCCGTTTGCCTTTTCTGCGTGCTTCGCATCTTTTGAAATGTAACCAATCGGCCAGGCGGGTAATCCAATACTTAAGCGGTTGCAAAGAACCTCGGACGCCAGCCCGCTCCATAATACCTTCGAGAAAGAGACACGATTCCCGCGTGGCACGCGAACATACAGTAAGCAGCCGAAATGTATTATTTAAAATTAACGGATTGAGCGTTGCGGAAGCAAGCGCCCGCAATCCAGGGGCCGATCCTGAGGAATGTTCATGAATAAACTCTATGCCCTCGTTGCAGTGCTGGCCCTTGTCATCAGTTTTTTGTGTTTCCAGGAAGTCTATTCAGCGGAAATGCCGGACTCGGTGAAGCCCGCAAGCGATAGGTCGCATGCGCGCGGCGGCGACGCCGGTCTCCATCCCGATGTCTTTGCAGAATTTGGCTTCCCGAGCCCCCCAGGCTATCCGGCAGACCTTGCGCCGGCATTCGCCAATGTGGCCTATTCCAGCCTGTCCGCCGCGCAAACGCTCGATGTGTTCCTGCCGCAAGGGGAGGGGCCTTTTCCCCTGGTGGTGAACATTCATGGCGGGGCCTTCAAATTCGGCAGCAAGGTGATGCTCGACGCCCCGTTGGCGCGCCGGTTGCTTGCCGAAGGGATCGCCATAGCCTCGATCAACTACCGGCTTTCGGGCGAGGCAGTGTTTCCCGCCGCGGTCGAAGACGCCAAGTGCGCGGTGCGGTTTCTGCGGGCCAAGGCGGCCCGCTACCGTCTTGATCCCGAGCGGATCGTGGTGTTCGGGCAGTCGGCGGGGGGGAATATCGCCTCGCTGGTGGGCGTGACCGGAGGCACGCCGGTGTTCGAAAACGACGCCCTGGGCTGCAAGGGGGTGTCCAGCCGGGTGCGGGGGGTCATCGACTGGTTCGGCCCCGCCGATTTCGCAGGCATGGACGATCAGGCCCGGGAACAGGGATGCCCTGCCGCCGCGCAGACCCACGGGCAAGGCGACTCGCCTGAGTCCTTGTATCTGGGCGCCCCGCTTGCTTTGGTGCCGGATAAAGTGCGCATGGCGAACCCGGTCACCTACATTTCCAGCCGGACCCCTCCCTTTCTTCTGGAAAAAGGAACACGGGACTGCGTCGTCCCCGTAGGCCAGACCACACAGCTGTACGAGGCCCTCAAGGCCGCCGGAGTGCCCGTGGAACTGGTCATGATCAAAGACGCGGGACACGGGGACACAGGGAGCGACCCCAGGTTCCTGGCTCCGGAAAACATCGATAAGGTTCTGGAGTTCGTGAAGAAGGTCACGGCGAAGCAGGGGGCAGGCGACCCAACGCAATAAATGAGCGCCTTGAGCCCATCACCATTCACAGGCGGCTTTCACCGCCCGGGCCTTGCCGGGCTGCTCCCGATTCGCCGAATCCGGTCCCGGCCGTGACGCCGGATATATTTGGGCATCCGGGCACTGCTTGTCCGAGAATTATCTCTTTCAAGATCAAAATCAGAGAGAACTCATCGCTCCCTTTTCAGCGTCCGAGAGCAGTTTGTCCAGGTCGATCAGGATGAGCAGCCTGTCCTCAAGCTTCCCCACGCCGCTGATGTACTCGGATTCGATCCCGGACACCACGGCCGGGGGCGGCTCGACCGTGCTCGATGAAATCCTCAGGACTTCGGAAACGGAGTCGACCACGAACCCGATGATCATGGCGTTTATCTCAACCACGATTATCCGGGTCTGGCTGTCGTGGGCTTTGGACTCCATGCCGAAACGCCTGCGCAGGTCGATGATGGGGATCACCTTGCCGCGCAGGTTGATGACCCCCTCCACGAACTTCGGAGCTCTCGGAATCCGGGTTATCTCCATGGTGCGGATGATCTCCTGGACCCCCAGGATGTCCAGGCCGAACTCCTCGTTGGAGATGGTGAACGTCACCAACTGCAACAGACTGCCCGAATCGTCGTTTCGCACGTGCTCTGTGTCGTTCATGCGTGTACTCCTAGGAAAGCGCTCTTGCGCCCGCGGGGAGAGATCCTTTCCCGCCGCCCTCGGACTGCATTTCCCCGATAAGGTTCTTGAGTATCTGGGCCTGATTGGACAACTCGCCGACGGCCTGGGATGACTGGCGCATGGCGTCGGAGGTTTCCGAGGAAATCCGGCTCACGTCCTCGATGCTGCGGTTGATCTCCTCGCTGGCGGAGGACTGCTGCTCGGAGGCGGTGGCGATGGAGCGGACCTGGTCCGAGGTGGACTCGACCAGGGCCACGATCTCCCGCAGCGACTCGCCGGACTTCACGGCCAACACGGTGGCTTCCTCGATGGTCTGGGCGGAGCGCTCGACGTTGCTGATGTTCTTTCTCGTGCCGTCCTGGATGCCCCGGATGGAGTCGCCCACTTCCTTGGTGGCGGTCATGGTCTTCTCGGCCAGTTTGCGCACTTCGTCGGCCACGACCGCGAAGCCGCGCCCGGCCTCGCCGGCCCGGGCGGCCTCGATGGCGGCATTGAGCGCCAGGAGGTTGGTCTGGTCGGCGATGTCGGAGATCACGTTCATGATCTGGCCGATGCCCTCGGCCTGCTTGCCCAGGGTGCCCATGTCGGCCTTCATCTCCAGGGACTGGTGCTGCACTTCTTCGATGCCCTTGACCACCTGGCTGACAACCTTCGAGCCGTCTTCCGCCTTGATTTTGGCCGTGTCCGCGGTTTGGGCGGCGTTGGAGGCGCTCTTGGCCACCTCGAGCACGGTGGCGTTCATCTCTTCCATGGCCGTGGCGGTCTCGTCCACGCGATGGGCCTGCTCTTCGGAGCCGCGGCTGGACTGTTCGATCTGGGCGGAAAGCTCTTCCGATGCCGCGGTCACGATCTCGACCACGCTTTCAAGCTTGTTGGCCGCGTGGAGCATGCCTTCGGCCTTGGCGCGCTCGGCCTGCCGGCGGGCTTCCTCGGCTTGCCGGGTGGCGACCCTGGCGTTCTCGGATTCGATCTGGGCCTGCTTGTTCTTGGCGTCGGCCTCGGCGATCTTTTCCTTCAGGGTGGCGACCATCTGATTGAGGCTCTTTGAGAGAACGCCCGTCTCATCTTTTTGATCGATGGAAAGCTTCTCGTCGAGGTTCCCGCCAGTGACGTGACCAGCGAACGCAACGCAGGCGGTGAGCGGCTTGGTGATCCCACGGGTGAGCAGAAGGCCCAGGCATACGGAGACGACAAACCCGGCGGCTATGGAAACGCTCATCCACAATGCCGAGGTCTTTGCCTGCTGTGTGGCATCGGCAGCCAACTGCGCGGACAACCTCTTTTGGTTCCTGATGATCTCATCCAGGGCTGCGAGACAACGCAACTGGGCGTCCCTTCCGGATTTGTATGCGATATCACCCATTCTTTCAAAGTTGTTTTCGTCTGCCGCTTTGAAAAAAACGTCGTTCGATGCACGCCAGGCCTCCAGGAGGGGTTTCAATTTGTTGAGTTCATCTACATCTGTTGTTTTCAACGGCAGTGCTTCGATCTCTTTGAATGCTTGCTTGTACACTTCGCGCGCATCTGCAAGATGTTTATCTTGTGTATTCTTAAGGTCGTCAGGAGCATCCTTAATTAACATTGTTTTTTGAATGCCGACTATGTTTTGAAGTTCAGCTTTTATAATTCCAAGATTAACGGAGTATGGGAGAACAACATTTCCAATTTCTTGTATGTCGTTTCTCATTTCGTTGGAAGAATAGAGCCCGATAAGACCAATGGCAAGAGAAAGGATTGATACAACGAGGAAGCCGCTTACTAAACGGACGCCAATTTTCATATCCTTCATATTCACTCCCAGGTGTAGCAGGTACGAGTGCTTAAAATTGAGCTACCCGGCTGTCTCAGCAGAAAAGAATCTGAGGCCAGCGCCTTTTGAAAGCATTTTCCATCCGGCAAGGATGTTTGGAATCAACAGCCGTTCAATGACAACTTATGAGGTTCTTTGCAAGTGTGAGTTTTGAAGGGGCTGTATTCGTCAATACAGATCGGGTTCCAACCACAGCAAACCCGCCGCGCGTTCAGGAACGTTCGGGGTGTCGCACAATATAATCGTTCATAAAGTTATTTCGGAAAATTCTATTATATTGATCAAAATTTCACATGCTCTTGTATAAATAATTATGCGGTATGCACGCTCCGGCCATGGGCATCGTGCAAATGAATATTTTATACCCAAAGCGTTTGTCGCTTTCGTGGCGCCTAACCAGCTTGGAATTATGGCTCTTCGTATTTCGCGGTTGCAACGCGCCGACGTTGGCCTGGCGCACGACGTGGAACATGCCGATGACGACCCGCGCGTAGGGCATGAGCGTCAGCGCCGAGAAGCGGCCTTGGCTGTCGGTTCACCCGCTTGTCTGGCGGTCGCCACCCGGTACGCTCGATTCCCCGACTCTCTGCGGCCAAGCGCTGGACAGTAGCGGCGTGCGATCTCCTCCGTTGAGGCATCGCTCTGCAACAGGATGTGGTGCGACTGCAACACCTCCGCCAGCGTGTCCGGGTTGAAGCCGAAAAGGAACGGTTCACCGCTGACTTTAGTCAAATACCGCCAGCGGCGGGCTCCGCGAAAGGCTTGAGATCCATCCAAGGCGCTTTTGTTCGTGTAAGTGAAGATCAGCAGACCAGGCGGGGCGAGCAGCCCGGCCAGAGCGGCAAGGGTGCTTTGCACGGCCGACTCGGTCAAATAGTCGATGACCCCTTCCCACACTACGACGGATTGGATGGCTGGGTCATATCCGGACTCGATGAGCTTTGTTTCGAGAGCATCCCGTTCGAAATCCACGGCCACGTATTTGATGTTCGTCGGCAATTTGCCCGTGAAAGCTCGGAGGCGCTTTATTTTCACCCGCTGGGTGGCTGGATGGTCCACCTCGAACACCGCGATCTCTCTGGCCTCGTCCAGGCGGCACCCTCGGCTGTCGAGACCCGCTCCCAGCAGCACCAGTTGACGGGCTCCACTTCGGATCGCATCACGCACCAGATCATCGATCGCCCGGGTCCGCACTACGGCGGAACTCCGCGAGTACGGACACACAAGATCAAGGATGGCGTGGATCAGTTTTCCGAGTATCGGGAAACGGGCCATGCGGGCGAGCATACCGTATGAATCCGAAATCAGGGCAATGGCAAAAGGATCGTTGAAGAGACGACGCTCCGGCTGCATCCGTGTTTCCAATGCCCGACAAAAAGCAATGTACTGAGCCGTTTGGCTTGCTTTTGCGTCTTGCATCGAGACGTCCTTTCTCTATTCCATCGTGAGGTGCATTTGCATAATCGCGGATTGTTATTCCGTAATCTCCAGCAAGCCGCCACGGGCCATGGCGGCGGCCTGCCTGTCGGCTTCCCGTCTCGGCGCTTTCATGGGCGCAGGGGGGGCTTCGGGTAGTGTCCAAACATGGCCGCAGTGATTTCGGGGCTGGATGGCCAGTGGCCGCGTCGTTGTCCGGCGTGGGTTGTGTAGGAATTCAAGTGGTCGGGGTCGGGCTGCACCACCTTGCCGTCTTTCAGAAAGAGGAGGCCGGCCTTTTCCGTCGGCATGCGCATGACGAAAGCCTCGGCATCGTCAAGTATCTCCCGGAGGCGGGCATAGAAGGCTTTCGGGTCAATCGGCTCCGTGGTGGGCACGCTTTGAAGGTCTTCCGCCCGGTAGTTGGACGTGCGTCGGATTTCGTCGATCAACCCTTCGGGCGTAAAGCCAGGGGCTTTCTCCACCGCCGCCCAGATGACGGCCCCCAGGGGCAGGACTTGGTCGTGGATGGCAAGGAGATCGACAAGATCGGCTGGTTTGCGCCGCCCGACGGCGGCCATGACCTTGTTGGCGGCAAGATCGACGGGGTGCAGAACATAGCCGAAAAGTTCGTCCTTCACCGTCGGGAAAAACCGGAAATCGCTGTCGGCCACCCATTCAAGGCGGGTGAACTCGTCGGCCTCACGTATTTCAGCCGTGTAAATCGTGGGTTCGCGCCGAAGCCAAGCCACCTTGAGTCCTTCAGTCTCCAGGATTGCGCTATCCTCCTGGGCGGCCCGCCCAACCCGTTCTTCGCGGTCATGGAAAATGTCGATGTCGCCTGACGAGCGCAGAAGGTTGCGGTTGAGGGGGGTGCTTCCAGCGACGTAGCTTTCCGGATCGCGATGTGCCGCAAGGAGACGGAGAATTTTCGACTGAAGCCTAGTGAGCGCCATGACAGGCCTTTTCAATCCGCTCGGCCAAGCGCCGCGCGGCCAGGTTGCCCTCGACGCGAAGGCTTCGCGTGATGGCCAAGGCATCTTTGGGCGAGGGGTCTTTCAGCTCGCGCACGTTCCAAAGGGCGCGCGCTCCGAACAGTTCAAAGGCGCTGTGATAAAGCGTCACAAAATCCTCGGGATGTGCTGGTTGTTCGCTCATGGTACCGGCATTTTATCAAAGCCCCTCATGGTGTCCAGTGTCGTGATTTTGCGTCCCCAGGTGTTGTGCGGGTTTAAGGACGTCGAGCGGGACTTCGGAAAGTGAAAGGCCGCGCCGCCCCCGCTTGCGTTATCCTGTTCCCGCCAAGCCCCCCGGCAGTGAGGCCTCAGCGGAGCGCCTTGGTCCCGCCCTCGCCTTTCCCTTCGGTTTCAAGCTTCTTCATGAGGGTCATGAGCACGTGGGACTGACTGGCCAGTTCGGCAACAGCCTGGGCCGAGTGGTTCATGGTCCGGGACGTCTCCTCGGATATGGCGTTCACCTGCTCGATGGCCCGGTTGATCTCCTCGCTGGCGGCGGATTGCTCCTCGGCCGCGGTGGCGATGGAGCGGACTTGATCCGAGGCGTGCTCCACCATGTCCACGATCTCCTGGAGCGCCGATCCCGACGCGTTGGCCAGGTCGGTGGCCTCGCGGATGGTTTTCCCCGCCTCTTCCACGTTGTTGACGTTGAGCTGCGTGCCCTGCTGGATGCCTTGAATGGCGTCGCCGACTTCCTTGGTGGCCTGCATGGTCTTTTCGGCCAGCTTGCGCACCTCGTCGGCCACCACCGCGAACCCCCGCCCGGCATCCCCGGCGCGGGCCGCTTCGATGGCGGCGTTCAACGCCAGCAGGTTGGTCTGGTCCGCGATGTCGTTGATGACGTTCATGATGCGGCCGATGTCGTGGGCCTGCTGCCCGAGCGCATTCATGTCGCCCTTGAGTCCTTCCGCATGGCGCTGCACCTTGGCGATGCTGGCGACCAACCGGCCGACCCCCCCTGCGCCGTCCTGAGCCTTGAGCCTGGCCTGGTCGGTAATGCCGGCGGCGCTGGAAGCGTTTTGGGCCACTTCCAGCACGGTTGCGTTCATTTCCTCCATGGACGTCGCGGTCTCGGCCATGCGCTGAGCCAGGTCTTCGGCTCCCTGGCTGGAATGCTTGATCTGGGTGGAAAGGTCCTCGGACGTGGAGGTGACCACGGAAACCACCTGCTCCAACTGCTGCGCCGCCTGCTGCAGGCCTTCCCGCTTGCCCGTTTCGGCCATAAGCCGCGCCTCATGCGCCTGAGCCGTGGCCTGGCGGGCCAGATCCGTCTGGACCTGGGCCTCCGTGGTCTTCTCGTTGGAGACGTCGATCATCTCCTTGAGCTTGGCCACCATGGTCGTAAGCGCTTGCGAAAGGCTGCCGAGTTCGTCCTGGCGGCTTACCGCCAGGGTCTTCTTGAGGTCCCCGGCGGCCACGGCGGACGCGAAGCCCACGATGGAAGACAAGGCCGCGGTCATGTTGCGGACGATCAGGAACAGTATCAGGCTGACCAGGAGGATTCCCGCCCCGCCAAAGATCAGGGTGCTGTTGCGCACGGCCCCTGAGGATTTGGCGATGTCCGCGCTGTTCACGGTGACCACCACGGTCCAACCCGTGGTTGTATCCTTCACGAAGATAGCGGACTTGGAACTGCCTTGGAAATCGTAGTCCACCACCCCCTTGTCCTGGGAGAGGATCTTCCGGCCCCAGTCCTCTTTGGCGATGTCGTATTTGAGGATGAGGTCTTTCTCCGGATGGCTGAAGACCAGGCCGGACTTGTCGACCATGTAGGCGTAGCCGCTTTGCCCGATCTTGACCGGCAGGATCATCTCCTGAGTGAACTTGCCCAGGTCCACCCTGGCGCTTATCACCCCCACAACCTTGTCTCCGGACTTGACCGGCGCGGCCACGATGAACGCGGGCCTGCCGGATGTCCGGCTGAGCAGTGGTTCGGAAATGTTCATTTCCCCGCGCATGGCCCGCTGGAAGTATTCCCTGTCGGCGAAGTTGCCGGTGGCTAAGGGCTTGATGGTGCCCGGCGCCACTTCGGTGCTGAGAAAGATGGTGCCCGTCTTGTCTATCAGGTTCGCGGCCTGGATGGACACGTCGAAAGAGGTCAGTTCGCTCAGTGCTTTAATGGCTGCCTGCTTGGCCTCTTCGCTGGGATTCTGCTCGGTGAACATCGGGAGTATATGCGCGTCCCGGCTCTGGGTGGAGGTGATGGATTCCACATCCTTGGCATAGATGCTCATGCCCTTGCTCACGCTACCGGCTATGTTTTGCGAGGAATTCACCAGCCCATTCCAGAGCTCATGAGAGGCTTTGTAATAAGAGAAATAACTCGCCAAGCCCATGCACAGGAAAACAGCGGCTATGGTCGGAACAAGGAGCTTGAATTGCAGGCCAAACTTCATGATGTCGCCTCCCAACATGTTTGATGCCGGTTTCGTTTGCCGCTGCACGTCCTCCCTCAGCAGGCATGGGTCTCTGAAAATCAGCTTCCTGACTCTTGCGGGCTTCTTCCCCTTACATTTCTCTCACAGGCTTTCACCTGTCCAGGTGCGCCATACAGCACGCCTAACATAATCATCTCAACTTTTTAAATACTTTGTGCACCCGGCAAGAATGCAGACCCGGCCGGGGAAGACCGCCAAACCGGCAGGCCGCCAAACCGGCAGACCGGCAGACCGGGGTGGGGGGTGGGCTGTTTCCCTGCCCCGTGGTGTTTGAGGGCAAACTCAAGTTTGCTTGCGCTGGGGATAAGGGAAGGCTGCCCCGGCATCATCAATGACTTTTGAGCAAGTCTCGAATTTCAGTAAGCAAGGAAACCTCGGCTGAAGGCACTGGGGGCTCAGCTTTTTCCGGGGCTTTTTCCATCTTGTTTTTGAGAGTATTGATGCCCTTGACCAGAAGAAAGATGGCAAAGGCCACGATGGTAAAATCAACAAGAGACTGGATGAAGTTACCATAATTGAGGGTCGCGCCTTTCATGCCTTCAAGGGGAGGCGCGAGGGTGAGTTTCAGGCTGGAAAAGTCCACTCCTCCGACGAGCATGCCAATCGGGGGCATGATGACATCCGCCACAAGAGAAGAAACTATCTTTCCGAAAGAAGCCCCAATGATCACGCCTACGGCCAGGTCAATCACATTGCCGCGCATGGCGAATTCTTTGAACTCTTTCATGATACTCATGAACTTGGCCTCCAGTATGGAATTTTCATATTGCCCGAATCAAAGATTTTTTAACTCTGCGGAGCCCGCGCCGCATTCGTGCGCATGTCTTTCTGGGCCGAACTGGAAATCCCTTTAAGGTCCTAACAAGTATTGTCATAATTCTTATACGGAGCGCAAGCCTTCTTGAGACCACCGGCGGGGATGGGGGACCGGTGGGGGAGCATGGGCCGCCGACAAAAAAGCCCGGCCGCTCAAAGGGAGCGGCCGGGCTTGACCGGGCCTGTAAGGGGCTCGGGGCAGGTCTAGCAGGCGGGCTTCATCTTGCGCCTACGCACGAAGACCGCGCCGGCCATGCCGATACCCATGAGGAGCATGGTGCCGGGCTCGGGAGCGACCGCTAGGCCGGACTGCGTGGTGAGGGAAATGGTGTCGAAGGCCGTGGTGCAGTCCGTGGGATCGGCGAGAAGGACGATGCTGAAATACTCGGGATCTTTTCCGGTGATGGTGCCCGTAGGAACGGTGACTGTTTCCCAGGCGTTGGTCGGGGTCAGGATCCCGGAATCGTACACTTCCACCCAGTTGGGGCTGTCCACGGCGTTCGGAGCGTATTCCCAGGTATTGGTGGTGCTGAAGGCGGGTGCGCCGACGCCGTTGTAGTAAAACAGCTCGAATTCTCCGGTGGCGCCGGTGGATATGTCGTACTGGTAGGACAAGGAGTAGGTTTCCTTGGTGCCGTTGGCATACCAACCGGGATTGGCGGTCCCGTTCTTGTTGGCGGGTTGACCGGATGTTGCCGATCCATTGCCCAGGTGTGCAGCATCTATAATCTGGTACGAATCTGCGGTGACATGCTCGCTATAAAAAGCGGAATGGCCGTTGAAAGTGCCTTCCTCAAATCCGTTGGTGTGGCTGCTGCCTCCGCCTACAACCCAGCCGGTGCCGCCCGTACCGTCAAACGTTCCGTTCCATACCTCGTTGGCCATCACGGTGGCCATCGCCGGTGCCGGTGTGAGCCAAATCGACAACGCGGCAAGTGCAAGGCCGGTTACCACAAGCTTCGTCAATGTCTTAACTTTATTGAATCTCATGGTATGCCCCCCGTGCTTTTTGCGCTTAAAAAAACGGCAGTAGTTTTAAAGCAAGAAAAATGCCGTACTTATCAGGCTGTTATTTAAGCCTATTTATGCGGAATCGGAGGAAAAGTGTAAAAAGAAGCGACAAAGAGTCAACTTTTGTCTCCAGGCTGTAACCTGAGACGATCTCGGCAATTCCGATTCAACGGGAGCACTGTTGGGGGGGCTTGAGGCTTTCAGGCGGTCTTGCGGCCGGGGAGGGGCCGCCTCCCGGTCGGCCTTGGGGCTCAGCCCGCCGCCTGCGCCGGCTCACCTGGTCCGCCGGACTCTCCGGGGGCGAGCCCTCCGTCCGGCAGGTCGGGCAGGTCCGGGTGGACAGGCAGCCGGATGACGAACTTCGTCCCCTGGCCCGGCTGGGATTCGACCTCGATGGTGCCGCCGAGGGTGTTGGTGATGATGAAGTAGGACACCGACAGCCCAAGACCGGTCCCTTCGCCCTGCATTTTGGTGGTGAAGAAGGGTTCGAAGATGCGGCGCCTGGTCTTGGGGTCCATGCCCGGACCGTTGTCCTCCACCTCGATGCGCACCGCATCGCCCTCGTCCCGGGTCCGCAGGGTGATCCTGGGGGGGGCCGCGCCGGGCGCGGAACCGGCCATGGCCTGGGCGGCGTTTTGCAGGAGGTTCAGGAACACCTGTTCGAGCCTGCTCGCGTTGCAGAAAATCCCGGGGAGTTCGGAAGCGTAGTCGCGTTCGATGGCTATCTTCCGGAAGTCGTATTTCTTCTTCAGGTCGTAGTCGGAGGCGGAGAGCTCCAGGGATTTGTCCAGCAGGGCGTTCATGTCCGCGGGCGCCAGCACCGACTCGCTCTTGCGGCTGAACTCCAGCATGTTCTTCACGATCACCGCCGCCCGCTTGGCGGATTCGGCCACGGCGTCGATCATGGCCAGCACCTCGCGCCGCTCCAGGTAGTCGTGTATCTGGCGGAGCTCGCACCCGACCTCCGCGGCGGCCTGGAGGTTCGCGGGCAAATCGTCCGTGACCCGTTTTTTCACCACCTGGACGCTCTGCATGATGCCGGAGAGCGGATTGTTGATCTCGTGGGCCATGCCCGCCGCCAGGCCGCCCACGCTCATCATCTTCTCGTTCTGGACCATGGCCTCCTGCAAGCGGTGGATCTCGGTGACGTCCTCCACGACCAGCAGGAACAGATTGGAAAAAATCCTGTTGACCGTGGCCTTGAGGGTCAAGTGCCTGTCGTTCACGAAGGAGGCGTACGGCGCTTCCACCTGGCTGCTGCCTTCGCGCAGCCCCCTGGCCAGCGAGGCCTTGTGGCGCTCGTCGCCCATCGCTTCAAGCAGGTTCAGGCCCAGGTATGTTTCGCTCGGCACCCCGAAAACGGCTCCGAAAGCCGGGTTGGCGTTGAACACCACGCCGCGGGCGTCCATGAGTATCATGCCCAGCGGCGAGTGCTCGAACAGTCCCTGGAATTTGAACGCGCTCTCGCGCAGCGCCGCCTCGGCCTGCTTCCTCTCGGTGATGTCCAGGAAACTCGCGCGGATCCAGGTGTTGCCCATGGAGGGCAGCTTGGCCAGCCTCACCTCGCAGAGCACGTCTTTGCCCGCGGCGGTGTGGATGGCCTGTTCGAACGTGGCGGTCCCCTGTTCGAGGATCTGCCCGCGGTGGAGCCGCATGCTTTCCTCGATGGACAGCCCGTCGGCCCGCGCAGGCGCTGGGAAGCGCCACGTCCCCCAGCGCAGCAGTTCCTCCCGGCTGGAACCGAACAGCGCTTCGCTGTTGGTGTTGGCGTCCACGATGCGCTCCTCGTCGGCGTCGAACACCAGGATGGCGTCCGGGGCGTGCTCGAAAAGCACGCGGTAGCGGGCCTCGCTCATCCTGGCGGAATATTCGGCGCGCTTGCGGCTCAGGTTCTGCAGGGCCAGGGCCACGACCAGGGCCAGGAGCACGATGGACGCGCCCAGCACGCCGAGGACGGCCGCCTTGTATTGCCCCCACAAGGTCGGCGGGCGATCGATGATGACGCTGCCCTGGGGCAGTCGGCCCTCGTCCACTCCCCAGCCTTTTAACTGCCGCCAGTCGAACATGGGGAAATAGCTGGGGGGGACCACCGTGGTCCGATCGGAGAGCCGGGTCTTCCCGGCGAGGATGTCGCGCGCCAGCCTCCCGGCCTGTTCGCCGATGTCCTTGCTCGACAGCATGGACCCGCCGACGAAGCCGTCGCGGATGAAGGTGTCGACCATGGCGAAGGCGGGGACGTCGGCCGCCTTGGCCACGGCCGTGGCCACTTCGGCCGGGATGAAGGACCGGCCGGTCTTGTCGCTGAAATACGGCGAGTAGATGACGACGGAGTCCTCGGGAAGCTCGGAAATCCGCTTGAGCATGTCCGGGTAGGTCAGGTCGGTGGTGTATTCGAAGGTCAACCTGTCTTTCCAGGCCGCGAAGTCCTTCTTGGCGTCGGAAAGATAGGGCAGGAATTCGTCGTGGCCGCCGGTGACCACGACGACCCGGCGCGTCATCGGAAACAGCTTCAGGGCGTAGCGCAACGTTCCGGCCGAATCCAGGCGCCAGGGAATTATGGCCAGCTTGCGCGAGGATATTTCCTGCCCGGTGTCGGCGGGGACGATGGCGGCCAGCACCGGCGCGTCCGGAAACAGGTCTTTCGCCTCGTCGGCCAGGAAATCGAGGGCGGGTTTGGTTATGGTGACGATCAGGTCGATGTGCCTGCCGTCCATTTTGTCGCGCAGGTATTCGGCCAGTTCGGCGCGGTGCTCAGGGCTGTTGAAGCGCAGCAGGTCGAGGTGTTCGACGTAGATGTCGGCCACGCTGACGTTGCCGCCCCGCAGGACGGTCAGGATCCCGGCCACGACGCTGTCCGGGATGGGGAGCCCCTGCTGGTGGCTGTTCAGGATCAGGACGGTTTTCTTTTCGGCCGCGGGCGGCGCCTGGGGGACGGGGACGGGGACGGGAGGACCCTGCTCCGCTTGGGCGGGGAAGGCCGCGAAGCACAACGCCAGGGCCAGGCACAGCAGAAGGACCGCCGGCGCCGCGCGCCGCCTTCCTTCGCCGGATGGCCCGGGAGGACCGCCTCGTGCCTCCTCGGTCTTTTCGGGAGCCGCCATGAAGGTCCCCTGTTTCAGTCGAACGCCTGGGTTGAACACCAAAATGCCTAGCAGAAACCGACTGGTGGAGGAAGGAAATATTGGGGGAGAGGGGACCCGCCTGAGCGGTGGGAGACGGCGTGTGCGCGAGGATTTTCAATCGAAGACAGTGCAAACCGGCTAGTGGAGCTGAGTCAGGTGGTTACCATCGCCGTAGAGAGTTTTTTTAACATGAAGTACGTTATAAACCTCTGCGATCCGGCGTTCTTGTTCCAGAATATCCATCTTCACGGCAGTAGTAATGCTGTTAAATTGAAAAGGGTTGGCATTGTTGTAGCAAGAATCCTGGAGGGGATCGGCCAGAAGCTGCACCTCGTTTCTCCTCCAGTGTCCGGGATCGCCGCTCAAAGTGATAAGAATCCAAACGTAGCAGCGCTTTCCGAGTAAGGGGGCGAGCTTTTCCCCCGGGCGAAGAAGAGCCGAGGCCCAGGCAAAAGCATGGGTGCCGTTCGCTGTTTCCCGGTATTGAACAAAGTCAAAGCCGATCAGGGACATGTCTTTGCTTTTCGCAAAATTGGAAGCGACCCTGTTGAGGGCCTCCTGGTAGCTTGCCCTGTCGAGCCCGGCGAGATCATACCCCGGATAATACCACTCATTGAAATAGTATAACGTTGAGCATGCCAGGATAATAAGTATCCCGGCGGGTATGAGAATTTTCAATACTACTTTCGATTTTATAAATGCGAGCATGCTGTGCGTCTGCTGTTTTAACAAATTAATTGAAATGAGATGGGGTTATTTAAAAAAAATTTAATGGACAAAGAGTGATTTGTAACTGCACGAGAGGTCCATGGTAATGTCCTGACATGATTTTGTGAAGCAACACATGGCTGTTTGTTTGCGCTGGGCGGCTTCAATGTCTTCACAAAGCATGGTGTCTGAACCGGACAGGTTCGACCTGTCTTTACAGAGTGCATTGAATCTGGCTGAATACGCCTTCAGCAAGGCACTGTTGAAATCATTCGTTATATTCCATCCCAGGATTGCGCTCTCTGACGTGGCGCTAAAATACGCAGCAAATTGGTTCTTGTGGTAATGCATGGCAATAAAGGGAGTTCTCTCCACCCCTTCCCAGGCGGCAAGGGTCAGCAGTATGATGATGCCGACGCGCAAGATGATTTTATAAATGGAAAGGGTCATCATTTATTCCATATCTTTTTTTTGGTAGACGACGATATTTTGGCGCTCGCCAGGGAACGGCACAAAATGATAATAGAGTGGATCGCCAACATTGTTGAAGCTCTCATCGGTATTCGCCAGTATGATTTTCTTGTAGTCCTTTTCCAAGTTCAAGGCGGTTGATCTGAACTTCACGACATCGATCAGGTCGCCTTCCCTGTCCAAATTCATTTGCGGGAGGGCGAACACCCAATCCGGGCTGAGTCCCTCGGGAATTGCGCCTTGCAAACCGCCAAGCACGCGGAATGGGGTATAAAATTGCAAGGTCAAATCGTTGTAATCCACCAGGATGACATCATTTTTTTTGGCGTTTGCCTTGAAGAAATCAATAAGGACCGCATTCACATCGGGCTGGTCGCAAAGCTGTTCGGAAATATAGAGGTATAAGGGTATATTCGGCCAGTTGAGCTGGTTGAATGTGTTGTTGTAGGGGCATTGAAACCGCCAGATTTTTTCCAGGGGTATGACATGCAACCAATTTGTCAGAGAAACAAGGACAACGAAATAGACACCGCAAATTTTACAATAATTCCATAATTTGAGGGCCGCCCAACTTAAAACAATCGCGCCGAGTGGATAGAGGTGGCAAATATAGCGGAAGAACCGCTGTGGTGCTATCGATAAAATCGAGATGTTGACAAGGAAAACCACCAGGCAAAAGAGCACAAATATTTCGTCCGGTTCCCGAGGTTTTTGCCAGGTTGTGATTTGCTTTCTCCAATACCATAAGAAAAACGCAAACACGGGGGCGGGAATCATGAACAGCAGGATGTCGCTCAAATATTGTTTGAAGTATTCAATGATCAACGGAATCTTGATCATGCCGCCTTGCTTGCCTATGCCATAGATGAAAAGTCCCGGTATGCAGATGGCAGCTACGGAAAGTGCTATTATCAGAAAACTTGGCCAGTGTATTTTCTCACGATAGAGTGTAAAAATGCCGACAAGAAGAGAGGCGAGCATGCTGATGAACAGCAGATAATTGAGATGGAAGAGGGCGCCAAGGCAAATTGATAACAGTATAATATTTCTTGTCTTTTTCCAGTCGTCAAGGATGCAATAAATAATGACTACGGACAAGAGTCCGCTTAAGCCGTAATAACGGCCTTGTCTCATGAAGATGAGGAAGGGAACCGAAGTCGCTAAAAACGTGATGCTGAGCAATGCCCATGCCCGGTCGCCGAACCGGCGGGCAATGAGAATGTAGGTGAAAACCAGGCAGGCCAGGCCGCACAGGGCGAAAGGAAGCCTCGCCGCCAAGGTGGTGGATCCGAGCATGGCCTGGCTGGCCGCGGAAATATAGATCTGGAGCCAGGGCGACCAGCGCCAGACATAATCGGCGTCGAATTCGCCGCCTCTTTCCTGGGAAATGACGTTGACCCCGTCAGAGGCCACGGGCAGGCCGAAGGTCAGGACATTTCTGGCCAAACAGGCCGTTTCCGCCTCATCCTGCCACAACGGGCGCTTTGCCAGGCCGTAAAAGATCAGAAACGTGGCCAGCACCAGGATGCTCAAGAGTCCGCAGGAGTGAAGAAGATTCTGCCGGTCGGTCGAAGAACCGGACTTTCGGACACGTGCGGGTTGCGGGCTGGTCATGCGATTTAGGCCTGAGCTTGTTGAGGGTTGGACACAATTCGATGCATGCGGACAGCTTGCCTATGACGTGGCCCATGCTTGCCCGGGGTCAAGTGGTTGTCCCGGAAGCCGATGGTGGTGATCCTCCGGGAAGGGGCGATGAGCCGTAAGGTCTTGATGATCCGGGGCTTGGACAAGGGCGCGCACCGTAAACCTCCTGCCAAGTGGACCCTTCCTATCAGGGATTAGCATGCCGAGGGAAGGAAAAACTGACTCCGGCAAGAGAACATGGGTCGCCAAAGCATTGTGAGTCTGGGAAAAAATATTTTTGCACAGGGCTGTAACTTTTACGCGCCGGTCATGAAGAGCGTTTCGGCTGCGTATTGCCCACACGCGAGGGTTTGGCTTTTTTGAGGGAGCGCCGCCGGGGGGATTTTTCAAGGGACTGCGAGGGGCAGGCAGATGGTGAAGCGGGTCCCGGCTCCGAGGGTCGAGTCCACTTCGATGGTTCCCTTGTGGTTTTCGGTTATGATGAAATACGACACGGAAAGCCCCAGGCCGGTCCCCTGACCCTGGCCTTTGGTGGTGAAGAACGGTTCGAACACCCTTTTGCGAACCTCCGCGGGCATGCCCGGGCCGTTGTCCTCCACCTCGACGTGGGCCATCCCTTTTTCCTCCCTGGTTCTTAAGACGATCCTCGGCGGCCTGTCCGGGGGATTTCCCCGCATGGCCTGGGCGGCGTTTCTCAGCAGGTTCAGCACCACCTGCTCGATCCGGGTGGCCGTGCAGGGCACCGGCGGCAGATCGGGGTCGAAATCGCGGACGATCTCGATCTTCCTGAAGTCGTATTTTTTCTTGAGGTCGTAATCGTTGGCGCAGAGTTCCACGGTCTTCTCGAGCAGGGCATTGAGGTTGGAGGGCGACATGAGTGATTCCGTGGTCCTGCTGAATTCCAGCATGTTGGCCACGATTTTCGCCGCCCTCGAGCCGGCCTCGTGCACGGTCTGGATGAAGGTGTCCACCTCGCGGGCCTTCAGAAAGGCCTGCACGGATTCGAGCGGGCATCCCGCTTCCTCGGCCGCGGCGCGGCTGGCCGGCATTTCCTTGAAGAGGCGGTTCTGCAGCACCTGGGTGCTCTGCAGGATGGCGCTCAGCGGATTGTTGATCTCGTGGGCCATCCCGGCCGCCAGCCCGCCCACGCTCATCATTTTTTCGGTCTGGACCAAGACCTCCTGCATGCGCTTCCTGTCCGTGATGTCCCTGGCCGAAACGAGCAGCCTGTCCGCGCCGGAGATCCGGCACATGCGCGCGGAAACCTCCATCCAGAACAGCTCCCCGTTTTTCTTTTTGGACTTCCATTCGAAGCATTGCTCCCCGGATTCCAAGACCAGGCGCATCTTTTCGAGGGCATGGGCGCGGTCGTAGGGAGGGTCGTACTCGCCCAAGGCCCCGGCCTCGGTGCCGATGATCTCCTCGCGGGTGAACCCGAACGCTTCGCAGGCCCGCTGGTTGACGTCGACGAAGGTCACGGTCTCAGGGTCCAGAACGTAAACGAGTTCGCTGATGGAGTCGAAGATGGTCCTGAACTTGTCCTCGCTCAGGCGCAATTGCTCCTGGGCCTTCAGGATCCGGTCGTAGGAGGCGGCAAGCCCCTCCTGCATGTCGCCGGCGGCCTGGGCCAGCACGTCCAGCTCGTCGCCGGCGGGCTTCTTGTCCAGGACCATGGGCCGGACGGCGTCCCGCAGGCTGAAGCCCTGGAAATACAAGGCCAGCTTGGCCAGATGCCTGGAAATCATGGAGTTGGTGAACCAGAACAGGAAACCCGCCACCAGGAGCACCAGCGCGGAGTTGAAGGCCAGGCCCTTGAGCCCTGTCAGGAAGGCCTGGCGCATGGCTTCGTAGAGGTCGGCCTGGATGCGCAGCGTGCCGATGGCCTGGGGTCGGCCGCCCCGAAGGACCGTGAGCGGGTATTCGCGCTCCAGGACGCCCCGGGTCTTGGACTTTCCGGCGGAGGCCAACATTTCGGAGGGGCCGGAGGTGCCGGTCACGGCGACGTAGCTGATCAAGCGGAACTGGTGGATGCCCTCCACCTGGATGTCCAGCTTCTTGGTGTCGAAGTCCCAGACCGAGAGGGCGATGCCCTGGACGGCGGTGTTCCCGATTTCCGTGAATTCCGCCTGCAAAGCCTCAACGGCGGCCTCGTATTCCCACCAGCTAAGTCCGGCCGCCAGGGCCAGGATGAGGGCGGCGCTCAAGAGCAGCAGCCGTTTCAACAGCCGTGACGCCAAAGGATGCTGGACTCGGGCGGGGACGATTTCCATGACGCCGCCGTGCGGTTGTATCGACTTCTTGTTCCGCCGCTGCTGCACCAAACACACGTATCAGAACCAATATTGGCACACTTAAGCGACGGCTGGCAAGTCGTTGGCCCGATTCCCGGCTTGAATTTTCCCCGCGCCCCCCTCCCGTTCGAGGCCGGTTTAAAATCCCCCGCTTTTTCCCCACTCATTCCCCGCTTTTTCCCTCTCACGCCTTGAGCGCCGCGGCCTGTATATTCACGGGCATGGATCAAGACACCATTTTGCGCACCGTGGCCATGATCAAGGCCGACGAGGGCTGCGAAAAGAGGCTGCCGGACGGCTCGCTTGCCGCTTACCTGGACACGCGGGGCATCTGGACCATCGGCTACGGCTACAACATCTGCGCCCAGACCCACGTGACCCCGGCCCTGGCCGCCGCCACGAAGTGGACAATGGCCCAGGCCGAGGCCGCCTTCGAGGCCTGCTTCAACCGCTGCATCGCAAGCCTGGACCACAACTTCCCGGGCTGGCCCGGGCTTACCCCCGCGCGCCAGGCCGTGGCCGTTTCGGCCATGTACCAGCTGGGGGTGGCCAAGGTGCTTCAGTTCGCCCCTACCATAAGGCTCATCACCGACCACCAGTACGACCAGGCCGCAAAGCACATGCTGGACTCGGCCTGGGGGCGCGAGACCCCGGAGCGCGTGGCGCGCCTGGCGGACATGATGCGCTCCGGCGCCTGGCCCGCAAGTGCGACCCCCGCCAATGAAACCCCGGCAAACCAAATAAAGGAGTGACCATGCCCAGCCAGTCCGCCTCCCTCGCCCAGCTCAACGCCGCCTGCGCCCCACTCGGGGTGGATGCGGGCAAATACGTGGACATAAGCGTCCGGGGCACGTTCTCGGGCACGGTGTCCCTGCAGCGGTCCTTCGACCACGGCCTCACCTGGGGCACGCTCAAGGCCTACGCGGCGGCCGCCGAAGACCAGGCCTACGCCGCGGGGGACGTGCTCCTGCAACTGGCCATGACGGCCTACGTCAGCGGCGCGGCCGTAGTCCGGCTGGGGTACTAGCGGTGGGCGCGCACCACAGCTGCCGCGGCTGCCCGCACTGGAGCCACCTGACCCCGGCCACGCCCTGCCTCAATCCCAAGCGTCGCCCGGGCGCCCCGTGCCCGGAGCGCAAACCCGAGGAGTAGCGCATGCTGAGAGCCCTCGTCGCCAAATACGGCTGGAAGACCATCCTGGGCACGCTGCTCCTGGCGGCCGGCCAGGCCGCGCCCTACGTGCCCCAGGCCGCGCCCTTGGCCCCGGCCCTCAACTGTCTGGGCGTGGTGCTGGGCGGGGTGGGCCTGCGGGCGGCCATCGCCAACGCGGCCCCGGTTTTAGCCCCGGCCTTGGCCCCGGTCCTGGAGCCTGCATTGGCTCCTGTCTCGGCGGCCGGCCTTCCCGCGACGGCCAAGCCCGTTCAACCCCAGCCCGCAAAGGATGCTCCCCATGCGTAAAGCCATTGCTCCCCTGTTGGTGATCCTGGCCCTGGCTCCGGCCATGACCCTGCCCCTGGCCGGCTGCGCCGGCCAGTCCCTCTCGGCCCTCTCGGCCCTCTCGGCCCCCGCGGCCCCCTCATCCGCCCCCGCCGCGCCCGCCCTGGACCCGGCCGAGGCCGCCAAGCAGTTCACCGGCGCCACCGCCGCGCTCTCCGCGCTGGCCGCCCAGCTGCCGAGCGCCGGGCCTGCCGCCCTGAGTCCCCGGGCCGCGTCCCAGGTGCAGGGGTATCTGGCCTGGGCCAACGTGGCCGCCCAGGCCCTTGGCGTCATCGCCACGGCCGTCGAGTAGCGCCATGGACGTAAGCCGCGTTCCCCTGTGCTCCTACCCGGCCATCCGGCCGTGGCTGGTGACCGGGTCGGTCATCCTGTGGCGGGGGGACGACCTGCTTGGCCGGGCCATCCGCCTGTTCTCCGCGTTCAGCCACGCCTCCCTGGTGGTGCGCGGCCTGGACCCGGACCATACCGGGCGGGTGTTCGTGGTGGAGGCCCTGGCCACGGGCCTTGAACTGCGCCTTCTGTCCGAGCGGGTGCGCGGCTACCGGGGGCGGGTGTTCGCCTTCAAGGTCCCCGCGCTTTGCGGGGAGGTCCAGGGCCGCATCAAGAGCTACGCCCTGAAAGAATGCGGGCTCGGCGTGCCCTACGACTACGCCGGGCTCTTCAAAAACATCCTTGAGCGCGTGTCCGAGGGCTGCCGCCGCTTCTTCTGCAGCGAATTCGCCGCCAGGGCGTTGGAGCAGGGGGGGATAGCCAGGCTGCCCGCCTATCGCAACGGCGAGGCGGCCAGGCCCGGGGACATTCCGGTGTGGTTCGCGGGCAGCCTGCGCGAGATCGAGGTCCCGAGGTGATGGACACCCTGGCCCATCTCTCCATGGTGTTGAACCCGGTGCTGCTGGCGCTGCTGGGCTACATGCTCAAGCGCTGGATCGAGCGCCTGGAGGATCTGCTGGCGGAGTTCCGCAAGTCCCAGACCGAGTGCCAGCTCTCGCTGGCCAGGACCTACCGCACCAAGGCCGAGGCCGAGGCGGACAGCAACAGGCAGTGGGCCAAGATCGACAACCACGGCGAGCGCATCACCCGGGTGGAGACGCTCCTGACCGGCGACGGGAGGCAGGCGTGAGCGCGCTGGACGAGGCCGTAGCGGCCATGGCCCTGAAGGCGGCCGAGAACATCCGGGAGGACCTGGACATGCCGGTGAACACCATGGAGGAGCGCAAGGTCCGCCAGCGGGCCTCCATGTTCGCCCTGGAGCGGGGCACGGCCAAGCCCAAGCAGCGCATCGTCCTGGACCACACCCTGTCCGGCACGGTGACCCACAAGCACACCCTGTGCCCGCGCTCCGAGGAGCTCCTGTCCGCCCTGACCGGCGGGGAGGCGGCCGATGGCCGGGCTTAAGCGCCAGGGGGGCGCGGCGCACCCGGGAAATGCCCCGGAGGGCGCTGCGCCCCGGCCCGCCACCAGGAGCGCCCGTGAGGCCCTGTACGAGGAGCTCTTCAAGAACTGCGGCCGGGCCGGCTTCATCCAGGCCGCGCGCCGGCTGTGCCTGGGGGACCTCTATTTCCTGCTGACGCGCGTGCTGGGCCGGGCCGACATCCGCCGCGACTGGCTGCACGACCGCTGCCTGGAGGTCCAGGACAGCCCGGACGCTCACCTGGATCTGTGGGCCAGGGAGCACTACAAAAGCACCATCATCACCTTCGGCAAGACCATCCAGGACATCCTGAGCGACCCCGAGGTCACGGTGGGGATCTTCTCCTTCAACCGGCCGGTGGCCAAGGCCTTCCTGCGCCAGATCAAGCGGGAGTTCGAGTCCAACGAGACCCTGAAGGAGCTCTTTCCGGACGTGCTCTGGGAGAATCCCCAGAAGGAGTCCCCCAAGTGGAGCGAGGACGAGGGCATCATCGTGAAGCGCAAGGGCAACCCCAAGGAGGCCACCGTGGAAGCCTGGGGCCTGGTGGACGGGCAGCCCACCTCCAAGCACTACGGCCTGGTGGTCTACGACGACGTGGTCACCCGGGAGAGCGTGACCTCCCCGGACATGATCGCCAAGGTCACCGAGGCCTGGGAGCTGTCGCTCAACCTGGGGGCGGCCGGGGGGCGCGTCCGCTACATCGGCACCCGCTACCACGGCAGCGACACCTACCGGACCATTATGGAGCGCGAAGCCGCGGCTCCCCGCGTCTACCCGGCCACCGCCGACGGCAAGGTGGACGGCGAGCCGGCGCTCATGACCCCCGAGGTCCTGGCCAAGAAGCGCCGGGAAATGGGGCCGTACACCTTCGGCTGCCAGATGCTCCAGGACCCCCGGGCCGACGAGGCCCAGGGCTTCAAGGAGGAGTGGCTGCGCTTTTACGAGCCCGGGCCGTTGGACAACCTGAACCTGTACGTCCTGGTGGACCCGGCCGGGGAGAAGAAGCGCGGCAGCGACTATTCGGTGTTCCTGGTGGTGGGGCTGGGGGCGGACGAAAACTACTACCTGGTGGACATGGTCCGCGACCGCCTGAACCTGACCGAGCGGGGGGCGGCCCTGATGCGCCTGCACCGCACGTACCGCCCCAGGGGCGTGGGCTACGAAAAGTACGGCATCATGGCCGACATCGAGTTCGTGCAGACCCTGCAGGCCAGGGAGAACTACCGCTTCGACATCACCCCCCTGGGCGGGCCCGTGGCCAAGAACGACCGCATCCGCAAGCTCATCCCGGTGTTCGAGCAGGGGCGCATGTACCTGCCCAAGACCCTGACCTACGTGGACTCCCAGCGCCGCACCCGGGACCTGACCCGGGACTTCATCGACCAGGAATACCGGGTCTTCCCGGTCTCGGCCCACGACGACATGCTGGACTGCCTGGCCCGGGTGCTGGAGCAGGACCTGGGGGCGGTGTTCCCCAAGGCCGGTCCGGCGCGAATCTCCCTTGAAAAATACAGGCCCACGGGGACGCCCACATGAAGAAAGATCCGGCCGACGCACAATCCGCTGCAACCGCCTCCGCATCCTCCGCATTCGGGGATAAGCCCGCGCGCAAGCCGGACTCCGGCTCCGAGCGCAACCGGAAGATCCTGGCCGAATCCAGGAAGCGCTTCGAGACCGCCCAGGAGCACGAGCGCGAGAACCGCAACGCGGCCGCCGCCAACCTGCGCTTCCTGAAAGGGGGCGACGAGCAGTGGGACCAGGGGGTGCTGGCCCAGCGCAAGCTCTTCAAGCTCCCGGTGATCACCATCAACCGCATGCCCGTGTTCGTGGCCCAGGTGGTCAACGACCTGCGCCAGAACCGGCCGGCCATCAAGGTGACCCCCAAGGACAACCAGGCCAGCCACGCCAAGGCGGACATCTTCTCGGGCCTCATCCGCAACATCGAGTACACTTCCATGGCCGACGTGGCCTACGACCACGCCGGGGAGGTGGCCGTGTCCGCGGGCTACTACGGCTACATCCGGGTGCTGACCCGCTTCAGCGACGACGACGGGTTCGAGCAGGACATCGTCATCCGGCCCATCTGGAACAGCTTCAACGTGTTCATGGACCCCTTTTCAGTCGAGCCCGACGGCTCCGACCGCCGCTGGTGCCACGTGATCGAGGACATGAGCCGGGAAGTCTTCGAGGCCAGGTATCCGGACGCTTCCGGCCAGTGGGAGGGGGCCGGCGGGGGAGAGTCCCAGGACTGGCCCCTGGGGGACACCGTGCGGGTGGCCGAGTACTGGTGGCGCGAGGAGGAGCCCGCGACCATCGTCATGCTCGAGGACGGCACCACCCTGGACAAGTCCGAGGTGGACGAGCACGGCCTGTGGGGGTTCGCGGCCAAGGACCAGGCCACCGGCCGCCCACGGGTGCGCAAGGTCCGGCGCCCCAGGATCATGACCTGCAAGATGACCGGGGCCGAGATCCTGGAGGGCCCAACCAAATGGCCCGGGGCTTCCATCCCCATCATCCCCGTGGAGCCCAAGGTGATGTTCGACGAGCGGGGGCGCAAGGTGCTCACCGGGCTCATCAGCCATTCCCACGGAGCCCAGAAGTACTACAACTACGACCGCTCCCGGCGGGCGGAGCTTCTGGCCCTGGCCCCCAAGGCCCCCTTCATCGGCACCCGCAAGCAGTTCGACGGGCTGGAGGAGCTCTGGAAGAACGCCAACGTGGAGCCCTACGCCTTCCTGCCGGTCAACAACGATCCGGAGGCCCCGGGCTTCCCCCAGCGCATGGCCCCCCCGGCGCTGCCCCCGGACGGCGAGGGGGCGCAGTCCATCGACGACATGAAGGCCACCATGGGCATCTTCGACGCCTCCATCGGCAACCAGTCCAACGAGCAGAGCGGCAAGGCCATCAGGGCCAGGCAGTCCCAGGCCGACCGCTCCTACTTCCACTTCTCCGACAACCAGCAGCGGGCCATCCGCTGCCTGGGGCTGGTGCTCCTGGACCTGATCCCCAAGGTCTACGACACCGAGCGGGTGGTGCGGGTCCTGGGCGAGGACGGAGCCATGGACCTGGTGACCATCAACCAGCAGCTGGGCGATCTGGTGCTGAACGACCTGTCCCTGGGCAAGTACGACGTGGTGGTGACCAGCGGCCCGTCCTACGCCTCCCAGCGCCTGGAGGAGTCCGACGCCTTGCTCGATCTCATCCAGGCCGCGCCCCAGGTGGCCGGAAGCATCATGGACCTGGTGGTGGAGGGCATGCCCTTCCCCAACTCCGACAAGATCGCCCGGCGCATCCGCATGGGCATGCCCCCGCAGCTGACCGGGCAGCAGCCGGGTGGCCCGCCCCAGCCCGACCCCAAGACCCAGGCGGCCCAGATCGAGCTTCAGGGCACCCAGGCCAAGACCCAGGCCGAGGTGGCCAAGGCCCAGCTGGACGTGGCCGCCAAGCGTATCCAGGTGCTCGGCCAGCACCACGACCTGATCCACACCATAAACTCCAACGCCGCCCAGATGGAGCAGGACGCCTTGGACCAGCACGCCATGCAGACGGCCGCGGCCAGGCAGATGGGCGCGCAGCAGACCGCGGACCAGCAGGCGGCCCTGGCCGGGCCCGGCATGCCCGGCCTGCCCGGGGCGGGACAGTGAAGGAGATCCGCTGCCCGGCCTGCAAGGCCCTGCTGATGAAGGGGCAGGTGGTGGAGGTGGAGGTGAAGTGCCGCAAGTGCGGCAAGATGGTCCGGATACGGGAGGGGGCGCGGTTCCCCAAAATTGATTCGTAACAGGAGCACACCATGGACCCATGCAACAGCTACGGCGGAACCTACACCGGCGGCAACGCCGCCTGCGTGCCCGCGGCCGGCCTGCCGGCCCCCTGCGTGCCGCAGATCCAGTCCCCGAATTACGTGAACACCATCAACCAGACCGCCGGTTCGGCCCAGGGGGCAACCAACGCCGCCCTGGCCGGGCGGGGGCAACAGATCAGGAACGCCATGATCGCCCAGAACTACGCGGCCCAGGCGGCGCGGCAGATCAACTCCGAGGGGAGCAAGCTGGCCTTCCTGGACAATCTGGACAGCCAGGGCATTCACTACGACCCGGGTTTCAGGGCCTTGCCCTGGCAGCAGGTGCGGCAGGCGGCCGCGAACTACGCCTCGGGGGTGCAGCTGCCTACGGTTCAGCCGATTCAGCCGGTCCCGCCGGGGCAGGCCCAGGGACAGGCCCAACCCACAGCCCAACCCGGGCAGTCAGGCGCGCCCCAGGCCCCGGGCCAGGCAAACACCCCGGACCTCATCCGGCAGGCCCAGGCCGCCGTGGCCCGCGGCGCGGACAAGGGGGCGGTCTGGAAGCGGCTTAACCGGATGGGCCTGTCCGACCAGGACATCCGGAACGCGAGGCTGTAATGGGCGGCCCATTCGACGACCTGATCCCGCCGGGGCAGGACCAGTCCGCACCGCCCGGCGCCGTTGCCGCCCTGGCCTGGCAACCCACGTCCCGGTTCCAGGCCTGGGCGACTTCGCAAGCGCAGGGTCCCGGGGTGTTCGACGACCTCATTCCGCAGGAAACCCAGCTGTCTTCCTCCGCCTGGCAGGGCCAGGGCCTGTTCGACGACCTGATCCCGAATCGGCGGGATGGCACGGGCGGTCCGGCGAATTTCAGCGCCGTGAACGCCGGCGCAACCCAACCGTCGACCGCCACGGCATCCGTCGACTCCTCCGATCCGGACGCCGCTTCCGTGTCCAATCCCGCCGCCACCCTGCCCGGCACTGGCGAGGACGCGGCAATGCAACCCGATCCGTCGGGTACGACCAATCCGGCAAGCACCGCGCCTGCCCAGCCGGACGACTCGCCAGCGCCTGTTGCCGGGCAAACGGGGGATGGTCCCGGGTATCCGCCAACCTGGTGGAGCTCCAACAACGTAAGTGCCCTCGCACCTTCTGGAGACCCGCTCACGGACGCTTGGTCCCAGGATTTCTTCTCACAACCCGTCCCAGAGGAGAAGAGAAAAATTGATAAAGAACCGACGGATGCCGTCCAGCTCGTGGCCGGGGATGGTCAAGCTTTCGCTGCGCCACCTCGCGCAGATTTTCAGGCGGTGTTCGCAGCGGGCCAAAAAGCTGGTTTGTTAAACCTGGCGGATGCCTATAATAAAATTGCACAGTTCGGAAAGTTCGATTTCCAAAGGGAAGACCATGGCGCTGATTTTTACTTTTACAAAAAATACATTGACGCTTCCAACTATGCCGTCGGAATGTACATGCGAGGTGCCGGGTACCCAAGGGCTGTCATGATTGCGTTGGGGCGCTACTATATGCATGAGCATCCCAGAAAAGACGAAAGTACAGATCCCGTCGGGTGGTGGAACAGGGGATATGACGACGCAGGTTACTTTGAAAGCATGTCCGGCGCGAACGAGTATGATCCCTTTTGGAGACAGGATTAATTATTCGCTTTGGACCGAGTTTAGCGCAGGCGGCAAGCCGAGCGAACAACCGAAAGAGCAATTTTTTAATGACAAGACGAGATGGGCTTGGTAATATGAAATAAATATTAGCCGATTTAATAACAGGTAAGTAAAGTATGCCCGGCGGCAGTCGACTCGCATCAATTTGGAAGCGGATCCCGCTGATTTTGCGGATTCCGCTGTATGGTATTTTTACTTTATTCTGCTTGTTTATTCTGTTGCGCTTGACAACTGAATATATGTATTATGAGAAATATGGTATATACTCTCAGGACGGAAATGATGAAGTCGTCGTTGAAGAAGAATGCGGTATGTTTTGGTGTGGTGTGCGGGTTTTGATTCATACAGAAGGTTTGTCGAGTCCATTTATTCCTGTGCTTGTATACGTGCCTGCTTATATAAATGAGTTTGAGTCTGGACAAGCATGGTGTGACTCTATTGAACCTCAAGTTACATGGCGAAATGAACGCGACCTGGAAATATCGTTAAGCTATGTTGATCAAATTTTATATAAAAAATATGAGGCTGGTGGAAGAAAAATTTCATACAATATTGGAAGGACTGCGTGCCCCGAAATAAGCCATACGGGGCTGCTGTATGGCCTGCGCGGTGTATTTTGGACCTGGTTCGGTCCGGATTATCAATGCCTCAATAGCATAAAAATTATCATAGACGCGCGGAACGAAATGGCTCACGGCGCGGACAAGGCGGCGGTCTGGAAGAAGTTGAATCAACAGGGCGTGTCGGATCAGGACATCTGGAGAATCGGGCTGTAATGGGCGGATAGCACAACGAACGGAGTCCGCAGGGCCAAGGCCAGACACAGGAGATCACTGATGCGGCGTGGTTTAGTCTCGATGGGAGTATGGTATTTATTGCAAGAATGTTTATTACGCTGACCTAGGAGTCGCCGAACATGAAATATGTGCCTGCACTGTTCAAACGCCCGTGGTTTTGGTTCCTCTTTGCATTTGTTCTTATTGTTGGACGTTATGTGCATCAGTTAATGCTGATGGGAGAGGCAATCTTTGGCAACATGGTTGTGGATGAGTATAGAGTGAAGCCGGCTGCCGGAGATTTTGAGGCTGCAGTCAAAAGAATCGTCGATTTCCCTGGTAACACAACGATAAAAATTAAACCAACAAAACCATGGCTTATCGGGACCACCATCTTCATTTGCGAAGAGCACGCTCAAGGCGCCGCTGACTACAAATGGATGAATCCCAAACCGGCGGTCTTTTGGAAAAATGCGCATGAGCTTGTGATATCAGTTCCTCGGGTGAGAAGGATCATCTATAAAACCGAAGAAGCGCGCGGCATAAAGATCACTTACAACATCGGGGGCACCGATTGCCCGGACGTAAACCATGGGCCCTTCGTCTCTGGCCTGCTCAATTTATTGGGGGTCATCTCCTACGACCCAGACCAGCCATGCATTGAGTCCGCAAGCCAGCCCTACCTCTACATCCGCCCGGGCCACGAGGGCCAGACGGGTGCGGGGGCGGATGCGTCAACCACGCCCGGGCAGCCCCTTGGCCACCCCTCGCCAAGTAGCCAAGGCCAGACACAGTAGATCACTGCTGCGGCGTGGAGATGCCCGAGAGGCATGCACGGACGCAACCCGCGGATCGCGAGGCCCTGGGGGCTCGAGTCCCCCCTCCCCGGTCCGCTCTCGATTTCTCAGCACCAAGCCCAGGCCATGAGGTTCGTGAAACCCGGCTTGACCGTCTCCCATCCTGGCGTTAGCCAGTTGAACATGCCCCGCCTTTTTGACCCCTTGGTTTACCTGCGCGCGGAGTTCCGCGCTACCCCGGCCATCGGGCCGGACGGCATCACCCTGCGCTTCGACGGGCCGGTCCTGGCCCACCAGCGCCGGAAGGCTCAGACCGTGGCCCTGGCGTATGACCGGCTCCTGCGGCTCCAGCTTGAACACGACGGAGCGTCGGTTCAGAAGCTCATGGCCTGGGGCAAGATCAGGATCCAGGGCGGGCGGTACGTGGCCGGGTAGGCGCAAGCCGGCCACTTCTCCAGTCCGGCTCTCCTGTCGTCTTCTCCGGGCCGCCCGCGCCCCGATCCCGCGCTCCGTGCTGCTCATGGGCCTGAGCCTGGCCGGCGCGGCGATCCGCTCTCCCGGCTGGGTTAAATAAACTCCGCCTGCTGATTCGGTCGGGTGGTTCACGGTGAGAAACGCGGTATCCCCCAAGAACTGGAAAACATTCCAAACTTGTCGGAATTCTTTACTTTCAATCGCTGCAACATATCAGGAATTATTACTTTTTACTCTGCTGGATCGGCTGCGGAGAAACAGGAGTCCTGCGTCAGAAAGTACACTCAGGAGGTCTGATTGCCACGCTCGCATCGAAGAATCCATACAAAAACGGTCGCTTGTGGTGGTGTCCTGGATGGTGTCCCTAAATATGGTTTAGCCCCTAACTTGTCGAGTATATTTACTCCCAATCCGTGCAACATGTTCGGACGTTACGTTTTCTACCCAAATAGATATGGCCTCAAAAAACTCATTATATCAAATTATTACAATAAACGCCGCCTGGACTTGAGAACGAATTGCAAACCGAAACGGTATGATTTTCAAGGTGAGGCACACCTTGTGCATTTGGCAGACTAAAATCTATTTATCTTAACTAGTTAAACGTATTAAGGAGGGTGCAAACATGAGGAGGGTAAGAAAAACGCTTTTGGCACTGGCAGTGCTCTCCCTGGCACTGCAGCCCTTCGCGTCGCATGCGGCCAGCCACGCCTGGAACGGCTCGGCGTCGAACGCCTGGGAAAATACGAGCAACTGGACCGGCGGAGTGCCGAGTTCCACGACAGGCAACCCGGACACGATCAGTGCCGCCACGAACAACCCGGTTCAGATCAATACCGCCGTAAACATCGGGACGAACTCCTTGACATTCGGCAGCAGCTCCAATTCCTTGAATATCAATAGCGGCGATTCGTTTACCGGCGGCGCGGTTACCTTGAACGGCGCTTCCATCACCGGGACCGGCAGCTTTCATGCCTCATCCATCAGTGGTTTCGGCACCATCTCGGCGCCCCTGACCGGCTCGATCTCCTTTACCGCCAACGCCACCGACGGGACAAACTTCGGCGGCTTCAGCCCCTTCGTCAACGGCACCCCGGGCACGCCGCTCACCCTCAACAACCAAACCCTCACCAACGCCTCCTTTACCATTTCGAATCACGGTGACTTCACCCTGAACAACGTCACCCTGAACGGCGCCAGCTTGAACGGAGTTTCGACCAACCTGAATGCCGGCTCCGCCGGGGGCAACAACTACTACGGGCTGATCAACATGACCGGCACCAACAACCTCAACGGCACCATCACCCGCAACAACTACGAGGTGTTCAGCATCAACAGCGGCACCACCAACCTGAACGGCGCCACGATCAGCGGCTTCGCCACCAATACCCCTGGCCCCTTCATCATAAACGGCGGCACCCTGAACAACGCCTCGGGCAACAGCACCATCGGCACCGGGCCCCTGACCATGAACGGCGGCGCCATCACCAACACCGGCGGCGGCACCTTCTCCACCACCGACAATATCAGCGGTTACGGCAGCATATCCGGGCTGTCCCTCGGCGGCGGCGGTCACATCGTGGCGACCGGCGGGACCATGACCGTCAATGGCGGCAGCAGCGCCAATCCCGCCAGCCTCGGGTCAACCTCCGGAGCAGGCGCGGGTTTCGGCGCCAGCGCCAACAGTGTTCTGGACCTGCAGGGGAACTTCAATATCATCAACCCTCTGAACATTAGCCCGACCGGTACGACCGGCATCGTGCAGCTCGACGGCCTCACCACCACCAACAGCGGCTCCTGGGCGACCACTTTGAACGCCGGAGCTGTGAACGTGGTGAATTCCAGTACATTGTCCGGTCCCGTCATTTCCACTTCGACCCTCACTCTCGACCCCAGCACCAAGCTCACCGTGAATGGAAACTATACTGATTCCGGGACAATGGTGTTCGATATCGACAACCTTTCCAGCTACGGCATGATGGATGTCACGGGCATGACCACCATCGCCGGGGGCACGATCGACATCGACCTCCTGAGTTCGCCCCAGGCCGGTTACTATGACCTCTTCGATTCCACCGGCGGCATCTCCGGCTGGTCTTCCGCCACCCTCGATATCAGTGGCCTGGCCCCCGGATTCACCGCGCAGATCGTTCCTGAATATAACGGCTCCAACATAGTGGAGGAAGGATTGCAGATCTCCCAGACCCCCGAGCCCGGCACCATGCTGCTCATGGGCCTGGGCCTGGCCGGCGCGGCCTTCCTGCGCAAGCGCATGCTGTCGGCCAACTAGACCGCCTCTCAAGCCCCGTAAGGCCCGGCTGCTCCCTGAGAGCGGCCGGGCCTTTTTGTTGTCGGACGAGGAGTCGGCAATCAGGGACAGGAGCGCGACCCGGGGTTTGTAAAAAGAGTATGCCTTTCTGGCATAGCCAAGACGTCTTACCGGCCCGGGTCCGTCGGCCAAGGCCCTTTCCTCCATGTCGGAATGCATCCTTGATCATGATCCCCGGATGTCCGCCTTGTGACGACTGTGTGTCATAACTGATACGATAGCGTTACATATTATTCCTGTGTGTAATGAATCGAATAAAAACATCGTATGTAAACTTTACATAACCAGCCAGACCGTACCGCGTTTATTGTCTAACATCTCGGAATGATGAACAACTGACGCAGGCATGCATATTGCTTTGTGGCCAATGATTTTATGGCATCGAGGCCAGCGGTTGTATACCGGGCCTTGCAGGTGGTCCTGTAGCCGTTGTTGAGCGAGAGAACAAATTTATCTGTCACAAATTATTAGCTAAAATTGGGGGGGGCTACATGTTGCGAGGCAATAAATCATTTCTATGCTTATTTTTCATGGCGGTTGTTTTTTTGTTATGGAATGGAGATGCAAATGCAACACCACTGTCTGTAAATGATATAAGTTCATTTACTACCGGTGATCTGGTGATAAGCACTGTTTCAAATGTCAGCAATGACAGCGTCGGTCTTGACACAGCGTCTCCGATCACTCTTCAGGAATTTCAACTGGGCAGCAACGGCACAAATGCGAGCGAAGCTGGAATTTTAACTTTACCACAAGTCGCCAGTGGTAACAATTCTGCAATCTCCGGAGAATATGGTTCCGCGTCAGAAGGCATTCTCCAGCAATCGGTCAATGGTCAGTACCTCACGATGATGGGCTACGGGGTGAATGCCAACGCTTTCAACAACGCGCCGCTTTCCACCTACGGCACTGCGGCCTTGGGACAGACAACCAGCCTGACCGGCCAAACCGCCACCACGGTTCCGCGCGTGGTGGCCCTTATTGGCGCCAACGGCAGCGTGAATACATCCACCGCCCTGACCGGCGTGTTCAACGAAAACAACCCCCGCAGTGCAACGACTGTGGACGGCACCTCGTTTTACGTCGCCGGGCAAGGGGCCAGCAAGACCGACACGACCCAGGGAGTGTTCTACACCACTCTGGGCAGCAGCACGGCCACGGCTATCGACAACTCCACGGATGCGCGCGTCGCGACGATCATCAATACCGGGAATGGGAACGAGCTCTACGTATCCAGGGACTTCAATCCCCCGGGAAGCGGGAGCCAGAATTTCACCAACGTCAGCACGCTCACCAATGCCAGCGGCGGCCTCCCCACTTCGGCTACCGGCTTGGTAACCACGCACATCACCCCGCCGGCAAGCCCCCTTTCGTCCGGAGGCAACAACGGATCGATCAATTTGACCGCCAGCCTGGCCAACGGCGTCAACAACGGCCGGATCGGCAGTTTCGTGTATCTAAGCCCCGAGCAGTTCTTCCTGGCCAGCCCCACGGTCATGTACGTGGCCGACAGCGGCCAGCCGAAAAACGGCAATGCCAACAAGGCGGCCCTGGGCGAAGGGGGACTGCAAAAGTGGGTTTTGACAAATGGCATTTGGACGCTGGACTATGATCTGGTGGACGGACTCGACTTGGTCAACAACGCCGATGCAGATTCTAACACGCCGACTGCTCCCGGCGTGACCGGCCTTTTCGGCCTGACTGGCGAGGTCGTGGGCGACACTGTGGAGCTTTTCGCCACCAGTTACGGTCTTAACGAACTTTCTCCGAGCTATCTCTACGAGATTACGGACACGCTCTCGGATACCACCATAAGCCAAGCCTCTTCGGAACAATTCACCACCCTTTTCGCCGCGGATGCGGACACGTCGATCCGCGGGGTGGCCTTTGCCCCCACCCCCACCCCCGAACCCGGCACCATGCTGCTCATGGGCCTGGGCCTGGCCGGCGCGGCCTTCATGCGCAAGCGCATGCTGTCGGCCAACTAGGACCACCGCACAAGCCCCGTAAGGCCCGGCCGCTCCCCGTGAGCGGCCGGGCCTTTTTGTTCACAGCTTCCGGCAAACCAAGTGAGAAAACCGATACAGTTTGAAGCGGGTATGATTACAGGGAACAATCATGGTAACAGGTCACATGCATTGTAGGTCCAGTCGCCGGTGGACCTGGTCCGAGGCTTTCGAGCCCACGCCAGGCAGGGAAGGGAAGTATGTCGGAAAAATCAATAAAGATTACCTTGATTGGCGGCCCTACGGTGAAAGTGGAATTTTGCGGGCTCCGTTTCCTGACCGACCCCACTTTCGACGCCGGCGGCAGCACCTATCGCGTGGGCGCGGTTGTTTTTGAAAAGAAAGTTTCGCCCGCCATCCCCGCCGATGCAGTGGGGACCATAGACGCGGTGTTGCTGAGCCATGATCAGCATGTGGACAATCTGGACATTTCGGGCCGGGAGTTCCTCCCGAAGGTGGGAGCGGTCTACACCACGCCGGCAGGGGCCAAGCGCCTTGGCGGCAACGCTCACGGGCTGTCCGCCTGGGAAACGGTGTCCGTGAAATCTCCCGGGGGCGCCCAAGTAAACATCACCGCTACCCCGTGCCGCCACGGACCGGCGGGGATCGAGCCCATCACCGGCGACGTGACCGGATTCATGCTGGAAGCAAGGGACCGCCGCTGCGGTCCGGTCTACATCACCGGGGACACGGTGTATTATGAAGGCGTGGCCGAAGTCGCCCGACGTTTTTCACCGTCGGTGATACTGGCCTTCGCCGGCGCGGCCAGGACCCGCGGGCCCTTCGACCTGACCATGTCCGTGAATGATCTGCTGGACACGGCCCAGGCCTTTCCCGCGGCCTTGATCATCCCCGTGCATTCCGACGGCAGGAAGCATTACACCCAAACGGTCGATGACTTCACGGCAGCCTTCAGGCTTTTGAACATACCCCACCGGATCAAGATACTTGAGCCGGGCGAGACATGCGCCTGTTGAGCGCCGGGAGGAAATCACCGTCTGGCGCCCGCAACCGCCCGGCATGCGCCGGAGCGAAAAAACGGAAATGCGCCGTCCAAACCGACAAGCCCTCTTGATGTAAGGTCGCGTTGCTGATATAGGGGAGATGCGCCTTAAGTCGGAAAGGGCGGTGCGGATGCGGGAAAGGGCTTTGCGGCGGCATCGCGGCCGCCCGGGAGCATCCCGCAAGCGCCGCAAGGTTCGCAACCTCGTTCGGCACGCAGGGAGAGGACGACCGCAAGAGTACGCATGAACAGATAAACCGACGTCCGCCCCGAGCGCCCCGAGCGCCGCAGGCAGACCCAAAGAGCCCATGAGAGGCCGGATGGTTCGAGAGATCGAACCGTCCGGCCTTTTTTGTTTGGCGAACCGGCGGCCACGACAGCCGGGAAAATCCGTCCAGGAGGACGCACACATGACCGAAGGCATCGACGACATCCTGAGCATCGTACAACCAGAAACACCCGCCGCCGGGGGGGAAACCGGCGCAAACGGCGTTCGCGACGGGGGCCAGCCGACCCCGGAGAACACGGCAGGGGAGGGCGCACCCGAAGAGTCCGGCGAGACCGGGGAATCCGGGGAATCCGGGGAATCCGGCCGGAAGGCCGGGGCCGGGGAAGGCGACGAGGCCCAACCCCCGAAAAAGGGCGGCATTGAGAAGCGCCTGGGCGAAGTCACGGCCGCCCGCCGCGAGGCGGAGCGCGAGGCCGCCTACCTGCGGGGCCAGAACGAGACCCTCATGAAGGTGCTGGCCGAAAGCCGGGGGCAACCCCCGATGCAGCCGGGACACCTGGGACAATTGGGACCCGGGGCGCCCGGCCCGGACGTGGAGCCCCGCCAGCAGGATTTCCCCGGCGACTCCGACGCCTACGTGCTGGCCCGGGCCAGGTGGGCGGTGCGCCAGGAACTGGCCGCCCGGGACACCCGCGCGGCCAATGAAACCCAGGCCCGGGCCCAGCAGCGCGCCCTGGTGGAAAAGGAGCAGAGAAGAGAGGCCTTTTTCGAGGCCGCGCAGGCCGTCCCGGGCTTCAGCGAGGCCTTCCACAACAGGCTCCCGGTGACCCAGGCCATGGCCGACGCCCTGTACAAGGCCCCCGAGGGACCGCTGGTGGGGCTGTACCTGGGCAAGAAGCCCGAGGAGGCCGCCCGCATCGCCGTCATTCCCGACCCCATCGAACAGGCCCTGGAGATCGGCGCCTTGAGCGCCCGCATCGCCGCGGCCAAGGCCGCCAGGAGAACCACAACCGCTCCCGACCCCATCGAACCCCTCTCGCCCGGGGCCTCCCCGGAGTCCTTCGACCCGGCCAACGGGCCCAGGGACATCAAGAGGTGGATGAAGTGGGACCGCGAGCGCCGCATGAAAAGGACATAACACATGGCCAACGCGCTCATCACACCCACGGCGGTGCTCCGCAAGAGCCTTGCCGTGCTGCACCAGAAGGCGAACTTCCTGTCCACCATCAACCGCTCCTACGACGACCAGTTCGCCAAGTCCGGGGGCAAGATCGGCGCCACCCTGAACGTGCGCCAGCCCAACCAGTTCGTGGTCCGCAACGGGGCCAACCTGTCGCTCCAGGACACCACGGAATCCATCACCCCCATCACCATCAGCGCCCAGAAGGGCGTGGACATGTACTTCACCACGGCCGACCTCACCCTCTCCCTGGACGACTTCGCCGAGCGCATCATCGAGCCGGCCGTGGCCGTGCTGGTGGCCAACGTGGAGGCCGACGCCCTGTCCATGTACCAGAGCGTGTGGAACCAGGTGAACAACCTGGGGGCGGCCATCTCCTTCAACAAGATCCTCCAGGCCCGCAAGTTCTTGAACGACAACCTCTGCCCCCAGGACAACAACCGCTCCGTGCTGCTGTGCACCCAGGACAACGTGGACCTGGTGGACCAGTTGAAGGGCCTGTTCCAGGACTCGGCCTCCATCGCCAAGCAGTACGCCGACGGCATGATGGGCAAGAGCGCCGGGTTCAACTTCTACGAGAACACCCTCCTGCCCCCCAAGTTCACCTCCGGCACGGACAACTCGGCCTATCTGATCACCGGGGCGGGCCAGACGGGCAGCGGCAACCCGGTCACCGCCGGCATGAACCTGAACGTCAAGACCGGCACCGGAACCTTCGCCGTGGGCGACGTGATCACCATCGCGGGCGTGTACCAGGTACACCCCGAGACCAAGATGTCCACCGGCAACCTGCAGAACTTCGTGGTCGCAGCCAACTACGCCGGGGGCCCGGGCAGCCTGGCCATCTCCCCCGGCATCGTCACCTCCGGGGCCTACCAGAACGTGACCGCCGCCCCGGCCGACTCCGCCGCCATCACCAAGGTGGGCGCGGGCGGCCAGCAGTACGGCATGAGCCTGGCCTACCACCGGGACGCCTTCGCCTTCGCCACCTGCGACCTGGTCATGCCCAAGGGCGTGGACTTCGCGGCCCAGGAGAACTTCGACGGGGTCAGCCTGCGCATCGTCAGGGCCTACGACATCAACACCGACCGTTTCCCGTGCCGCCTGGACATCATGTACGGCTACAAGGCCCTGCGCCCGCAACTGGCCGCGCGGCTGGCCAACAACTAAGCGGCCCGGTGAAAAATCCACACCACCGAGACACGGAAAACAAAACCAAGGGGGGGCTTCGACCCCCCCGCCCGAAAGGAGAACAGCAATGGGCGCGACATTCCGCGAACACCGCCACGGCGTGATCCAGGCCACCCTGAACGTGGCCGCCGTGCCGGCGGGCAGCACCAACGAGCAGAACTTCACCATTCCCGGGCTGTTGACCACCGACCACGTGGACATCAACAAGCCCAGCCACACCACCGGCGTGAGCGTGGCCAACGTGCGGGTGTCCGCCAAAAACACCCTGGCCGTGACCTTCATGAACAGCACCGCCTCCCCCGTGACCCCCGGGCCCGAGGTGTACATGATCCGCTGGGTGCGGGCCGAGAACATAGACAAGGGCGTGGTGGCCTAGGATGGCCCCCTTCAACCAGAGAAACGTGGGCCAGGGCGTGCGGGGGGCGTTGGAATACGACCTGCCCACCTGGCTCTACCACCCGAGCCGCCCCGCCCGGGTGTGCCGAACGGTGGAGGAGGTGGAGCTCCTCCTGGCCGAGGGCTGGCACAACGAGCCCTTTCCGAAAAAGGGGGTGCTCCCCGAGGAGTTCGCCTTCATGGACCTGGCCCAGCTCGCCAACTACGCCAAGGACTCCATGGGCCTCAAAGTGCCGCCCAAAATCAGGCTCGAAACCCTGCAGGCCAAGGTGGCCGCCGCCCTGGACACGCCCCGGGACTCCGGGGAGGAGGAATAGGCCATGGCCACGGCCGGCACCATCATCGCTGCGGCGCTGCGCCTGATCGGGGCCAAGGCCCCCCGGGAGCCCCTCACGGCCGCCGAGGCCGCCGACGGCCTGGAGGCCCTGAACATGCTCCTGGATTCCTGGAGCACCTCCAACCTGCTGGTGCCGGCCCTGACCGAAACCCGGTACCCGGCCGCCACCCAGGCGGTGGCCCTGCCGAACCGCCCCATGCGGGTCCTGGACTCCTACCTGCGCCTGGGCAACCTGGACTTCCCGGTGACGGCCATCACCCGGGACCAGTACCAGGCCCTGCCCCTGAAAACCATGAGCGCCCGGCCGGGAGCGCTGTGGTGGGACCAGCTCTATCCGGCCTCCAGCGTGTATCTGTACCCGGTGCCGGACCAGGCCTACACCCTGTGCCTGCAGACCTGGGAGAGGCTGTCCCAGCTGGCCGGCCCGTCCGCCACGGTCACCCTGCCCGGGGAGTTCTCCCGGGCCCTCAAGTTCAACCTGGCCGTGGACCTGGCCCCCGAATGGGGAGCGGCCGCCTCGGCCCCGCTGGCGGCCGTGGCGGCCGTGGCCAAGGAAAGCAAGGAGGCCCTGCTGCGCTACAACGGCATGGCCGTGCCCACCCTGGCTTCCGATATGGTCGGCGGCCTGCCCGGGACTTTCGGGGCCGGGCACTTCGACTGGAGGACGGGGCTGTGATCTTCCCGGGCTTCGTCGGTCCGGCCTACGCCGGGCGCTCCTCCTACTGGGACGGCCAGGACTGCGTGAACCTGTTTCCGGTGGAGGACTCCGCCGGGGGCAAATCCACCGCCGCGCTGGTGGGCACGCCGGGCCTTGTCGCCTGGACCAGCCTGACCCCGGGGGAGCCGGTGCGGGGCATGTGCCCGGGCGGGGACGGCAACCTGTACGCCGTGTGCGGCACGTGCCTGTTCCAGATCACGCCCCAGGGCCAGCCCACCATCCTGGGCACGCTCGAGACCGAGACCGGGGCGGTGTCCATGACCCAGAACGGCCAGCAGATGCTGGTGGCGGACGGCGCGAACGGGTATCTGGTCACTTTTTCCTCCGGCTCCTCCGGAACGCCGGGTGCCTTCTCCCGGATCGTCAACGCCAACTTCCCGGGGGCCAGCCAGGTGGACTTCCTGGACTCCTACTTCGTGGTCACCAAGCCCGGGAGCAACCAGTTCTACCTCTCCGGACTCAACGACGGCACCACCTGGGACGGCATCTCCTGGGCCACCAAGGAGGGCAAGCCGGACCAGATCGTGTCCCTGGCCGTGAACCATCGCCAGGTCTGGCTCTTCGGCCAGATCAGCACCGAAATCTGGTACAACACCGGCGCGGCCTACCCCGCCTTTCCCCTGTCGCCCATAAGCGGCGTGTTCCTGGAGACGGGGTGCGCGGCGCGCATGAGTTCCGTGGTCATGGACAACACGGTGGTCTGGCTCACGGACAAGCTCCAGGTGGTGCGGGCCGTCGGGTTTGCGCCCCAGATCATCTCCACCCGGCCCATGGAATACCTCATCTCCCAGTACGCCCGGGTCGACGATGCCCAGGCCATGACCTACGTGCAGGGCGGCCACACCTTCTACGTGCTGACCTTCCCCTCGGCCGACGTGACCTGGGTGTACGACGCGGCCTCCCAGCAATGGCACAGGCGCAAGAGCGCGGGCCTGGGCCGCTGGCAGGCCAACTGCCACGCGAGCTTCGCGGGGATGCACCTGGTGGGGGGCGCTTCAAGCGGGAAGATCTACCAGCTCTCGGAGACCGCCTACACCGAGGACGGAGCCATGATCGAGCGCATCAGGGTCTCGCCGCCCATGTCCCTGGAGAACGCGTACCTGTTCATGAGCGGGCTTATGATCGACTTCGAGCCCGGGGTGGGGCTGGCGGCCGGGGAGGGGCAGACTTCGGGGCCCGGCCAAGTCCAGGGCGGCGACCCGCAGGCCATGCTCCAGTGGAGCGACGACGGAGGACGCACCTGGAGCTTCGAGTACTGGACCACCCTGGGAGGGGTGGGGGCCTACGCCAACCGGGCGCGCTGGACTCGTCTGGGCGCGTTCCGCAACCGGCAGTTCAGGCTCAAGATCACCGACCCGGTCAAGGTGGTCATCACCGGGGCCTCTTGCCAGGTCACCCCCGGGAGCAGCTGATGCAGCCCCTTTCCCCGCCCCCCCTCTCCACCCCGGCCCTGAACCAGGACGGGACCATGTCCCCGGCCTGGGTGGGCTGGTTCACGGCCCTGTTCGCCCGGGTGGGGTCCTCTATCGCCCCGGACAACGCCACCCTGGCGGGCATCGCCTGGTACCTGGGCACAGTGAGCCCGCCCTCGGCCGCCGAGGTGGACGGGGCCATGTACCTGAACACCGCGAACGGGGACTATTTCAAGGGCGTGTCCGGGGCCTGGGTGAAACAGGGGAACCTGACCGGACCCCAAGGCCCGCAGGGGCTTCAGGGGCCGGGCGGCACGGGTCCGGCCGGGGCTGCGGGCGCGACCGGGGCGGCCGGACCGGCCGGCCAGGAGGGCTACAGCGCGGTCTGGAACGTGGCCGCAGGCGCGCCCGCGGCGGCCACGGGCAACAACGGGGACATAGCCCTGAACGCGGCCACCGGGGACGTGTACGGCCCCAAGGCCTCCGGAGCCTGGGGCGGCGTGGTGGCCAACATCATGGGCCGGACGGGAGCCGCTGGGGCGACAGGGGCCACGGGCGCGACCGGAGCGACTGGCGCGACCGGCGCAATTGGCGCAACTGGGCCGGCAGGCCAGGCCGGGTATTCGCCCCAGTGGATCGTGGCGGCCGGACCTCCGTCCTCCGGAACCGGCAACAACGGGGACATGTACTTAAACTGCGCCACCCAGGACGTGTACGGCCCGAAAACCGCCGGGGCCTGGGGCAGCGTGGTGGACAACATCGCGGGCGCCGCAGGCCCCCAGGGACCGGCCGGGACCTCGGCCAACTCGGGCGGGGTGAACCTGTACCTGGCCCAGGCGGGCTTCGGCTTTCACTGGTGAAAAGAAGCGGCATGGACATCCTTTTCGCCTTCTTCCCCCTGTTCGTGCGCTACAACCACGGCGTGGCCCTGCTCTCGGAGCTGTGCCAGGCCCGGGCCCTCGGGGTGGGGCTTTGCGTGCTGGAGGACATCGGGGCGTTCGTGGCCCAGGTGCGGGACCTGCGCCCTCGGGTGGTCGGTTTCTCCTGCGTCACGGTGCACGACTACCGGAAGTGCCTGCCCTACATGCGCGCGGCCAAGGCTCCGGGGCGCATCCCCATCGTGTTCCAGTATGAAAAGCCGGGGGTGGCGGCATGATCCGCCCCTGCGCCGTGGAAGACGTCCCGGCCGTGGCGGGGGTGATCCTGGCCGCGGACAGGCAGATGGATTTCACCGGGCGCTACCGGTGCGGGGTGAACGTCCCCCGCATCGTGCGCGTGCTCATGAACGCAATCGAGTCCCCACGGGCCGACCTGTCCGTGGTCCGGCTCGACGGCGCGGTGGCTGGCGTGTGCCTGGTGGAGCTGGTCCCCTTCCTCTGGGACGACCGTGCTCTCGTGGCCCACGAGCACCTCTGGCACATGCATCCCGAGTGGCCTGACGCCCGGCAGAAGCGCGAGTGGTTCATCCGCATGCTGGACCACATGATGGCCTGGGTGGGCTCGCAGGGCGGCGCGCGCTTCAACATCGGAGCCCCTCCCGGCAGTCCGGCCGCAAAGCTTCTTGCCCGCCGCGGCCTCATCAACCACGAAAACTACTTCACAGGAGACGCCTCATGGCAACCACAGCTGCAATCGTAGGCTCGGCCGCCCTGGGGGCGGGAACGTCGCTCATCGGAGGCCTGAACTCCGCCGACGCCGCGCAGCAGGCCGCGGACGACCAGTCCCAGGCCCAGGCCCAGAACATTCGGGCCTGGCAGAGCATTTTGCCCAACCTGCTCACCAACATGCAGGGGGCGTACGGCACGGCCAGCAACTGGGACCAGGCCGCGACCAACGCCCTCTACAACCAGGGCCAAAGCGCCCAGAACCTCATCGCGCAGGGGACCGGGGCCTACGACACGGCCCTGGCCAACGGGACCTCCGCGCTGGACAACGGGATTAAGGGTTACCAAAACGCGCTCGGCAACGTCACCAGCCTGAACAACCCCGGGGTCGAGACCTACGACCTGGGCAACGCCGGCTACGACAACCTGCTCTCCAACCCGAGTTCCATCGTGAACGACCCCGGCTACCAGTTCGGCCTGAACCAGGGCGTGCAGTCCCTGGACCGCAGCGCCTCGGCCTCGGGCCAGCTGTTCTCCGGGGGCGCGCAGGCCGCGCAGCAGGAGTTCGGCCAGGGCTACGCCGGCACGCAGCTGAACCAGGCCCTGGGCCGCTACGCCAACGCCGTCACCCTGGGCCAGCCCAGCGTGAACAATGTGGGGCAGGCCAACATGCAGGCGGCGCAGGGAGAGGCCGGGCTGGATCAATCCTTGGCCAACCTGAACCTGGGGGTGGGGTCGGGCCTGGCCCAGGTGGGCTACAACCAGGGCAGCGCGGCCCTCAATACCGGCAACCAGGTGGCCAACTCGGCCTACCAGCAGGCCAACCTGAACGTGGGGCAGAACCAGGCCACCAACAATCTGTTCACCAACTACTTGAACAGCACCAACAGCGCCAACACGGCGTCCGCCAACGCCCAGGCCACCGGGACCGTGAACGCCGCCAACTCCGAGAACCAGGCCTTGCAGGGGGTGGGGAACTCCATCAACAGCGGCCTGAACAGCTACAAGGAGTACAACGCCTCTACCAACGCGCAGAACAATCTGTACGGCAGCGGGTATTCGGCCGGGCTGGCCAATGCGATCGTAACCAACCCGAACAACGCCCTGTCGCAATTCAGCGCGAATTTGAACTCGCCCAACTATTGGTCGAATTTGTTCCAGCGCTATTAAGCAGCTAACCCATAAAAGAGTATCAGGAGCATGGCATGGACCCAAACAACACCTACGGCTACGACAACGCCAACCGCCTGTCCGGCCTGAGCGTGGCCGCAGGCGCGAACACCGTGGCCGGCTACTCCTTCACCCGGGACGCAAACGGCAACATCACCCAGACCAGCGCCACCACGCCCCTTGATCCGGCGTTCACTAACGCCACCTGGCCCTACACCTACAACACCACCAAGAACCGCCTGACGTCGGACTTCAACTACGCCTACACGTACGACACCGAGGGCGAGCTGACCAAGGCCACCTCCAACGCCAATACCGCCTCGGTGCGTTCGCTGACCTTCGACTACGAGCACCGCCTGACGGCCATCGGCAACACCGTAAGCTCCCTGGGTTCGGCGCAGTATTCCTACGACGGGCTGGGGAACCGGCTGGTGGCGGTTGGCAGCGACGGGTCCGCGTTGCTCTTTGGGGTTGAATGGCCGGTTGGCGGCTGGCGGTTGTCCGAAGTGAAATCCGCGCCGCTCAGTATTTATCGATCCCCGCCGCGACGGCCGCGACCACCAACCCCACCAAGGACATGGCCGCGGCGGTCGCAGTGGCGCCCGCGGCCTTGAATGCCCGCGCGAGGCTTCCCGCTCCGGTCAGCGTCTTGTTGAGATCCAAACCTTGCAATTCGACGTGTTCCAGACTCCTTGTGGTGGCTGGGGGTGTTGCATGCGCCAATGCGGACCAGGCAAACAAGGCCCAGTTCACCGCGCTATAGACCAAGCCGAATATAACGATATATTTCAGCATAATCACACTCCTAGGTTGTTAAGCGCCGCGGACGCGGCGCCGATCTGGTAGGAGAGATCCTGGATAAAGGTTGTAATGCCGGGGCTCGCGCCGATCACGTGGCCGAGCAGTTCGCCGGAAGAGAGTATGACCGGCGCGCCGGAGTCGCCCGCCGAAGAGATTTGGGCCAGGGTCGCATACGTATCACCGAGCGTCGAATTGTGTGCCGGAAGGGCCATCGACACAAACATGCCCATCAAGCGCGAGCTGGGAAACGGCGGGCCGTTCGCCTTGACCAATTGAACACTGTCATATGGCCGGCCCTTAACGCGGGTCGAATAGGGAGAATGGAACGCCGCTTTCGGGAGAAGTTCGGCCACTGCGAAGTCCGCTTCGGCGGAAGCGCCGTGCCCGGTGGGATTGTTGGCCCATACCACCGTTCCGACCGGATTGCCGCGCTGGCTGACCACCGCGCCGACGGTCGGGGCGACATGGCCCGCCAAAGCGAAGCCAGTCCCCCCCGACCAGGAAAGCGAACACCCCGCGCTTCCGCCAAGAGTCGCTTGAACGCGGTCCGCCGGCTGCAAATGCAACTCCGCTTCGAATATTCCAAAGGCTTGGACATTTCTTAGCCAGCCCGGCTCGTGCCCCAACAAGCCGGTAACAAAATTGAATAGGCTTTCGAGTCGGGCCAAAAAAACGGTCTGAGCTGGACGAATCGCTGGTTCCCTTCGAGCATCGACAGCAACAGCGACGTTGAGCGTGCTCAGCATTTCCGGACCAGGAGCAACCAGCAACCCGACGCCAAGAATTG
>Ga0326727_10002438_pt1 | contig 63429 bp, 50 predicted proteins | sample MB2enrmetagenome_FD_207643 | JGI IMG/M metagenome (GOLD analysis project Ga0326727, IMG submission 207643) | Lab enriched peat soil microbial communities from McLean, Ithaca, NY, United States - MB29MY | ecosystem: Environmental > Terrestrial > Soil > Wetlands > Peat | place: USA: New York...
TACAAGCGATTCCGAAAATGTTTTATTGATTCGACACGGCTTGTGCTTGCCAGACCGGTGTTTCAGCCCCATTTCCGAGACGAGCTGCGAAAGTCGGGTTAAGGCGCCACGCAACCGGCCATGTTGACTTGCCCGGCAAGTCCATCCATTGATCCCCGCGCCTGTGATCTGCGCTGTGGTCGCCTTGCTTGTTAGTTAGGTGAACCGTAACGCGGTTAGCGCCGCGTGTCCCCTGGCAACGGCTCTTCCACCTTCAGGAACTGGTCGGCCGCGATGTTCGACAGCTTCTGCACGGCGCCGCGCGGCCACTGAATCTCGACGGACCGGATCTGCTTCTCGTCGCCGAGTCCAAAGTGAACACGCTTGTCGCTGGAGGACATGAATCCCACGCTGACCGAGACGTGGTTGTACAGCGTGCGGCCCGAGGCGGTGGTCAGTTTCACCTTCGCGCCGATGGCGTCGCGGTTGCTGTAGCGGCCCACCAGCTCCAGCGTCAGCCAGTGATTGCCGTTGCCGCCCGAATTGAGCAGGATGCGCGGCCGCTCCATGAGCGAGGTCACCACCAGATCCTCGAAGCCGTCGTTGTTGAGATCGCCGATGGCCGACCCGCGCTGATAGCCGGTGCGCAGGAAGCCGGGGCCCATCTGATCGGACACGTCCACGAACTGCTTTCCGCCGAGATTGCGGAACATGGTATCGTGCTGGCGCGCGTTCGGCTTCACGTTGTCGACGTCGCCGTTGGCGGAGTACAGGTCCTTCCAGCCGTCGTTGTCGTAGTCGATGAAGGCGGTGCTCCAGCCGGAGAGCGGTTCGCTGAGCTGTTGCAGGCGGACCTGCTCGGGAACGTAGCGGAAGAAGTCGCCACGGTTGCGGAAGAGTTGCCAGATCTGCCCCATGAGGTTGTTCGTGAAGATGTCCACGCGGCCGTCGTTGTCGTAATCCTTGGCGTCGCTGCCCATGGAGGAGACCGCTTTAGCGTCGTCGTTGTAGGCGACGCCGAGCTGCAGGCCCTGGTCCTCGAAGGTGCCGTTTCCCTTGTTGATGAACAGGGAGTTCGGCTCGGTGTCGTTGGCGATGAAGACGTCCTGATAACCGCTGCCGGTGAAGTCGGCGATGGAGATGCCCATGCCCTTGCCCGGCGCGGCGGCGAAGCCCGACTTCTCGGTTACGTCTTCGAAGCGGCCGTGGCCCAAATTGTGATACAGGCGGTGCGCGGCACGCGGGTAGAACGTGGGGCTGCAATAGTACTCGACGCCGGCGACGCTGCAGCGCATGTCGGTTTGCGGAGTCCAGGTGGTGTAGTTGGCGACAACCAGGTCCAGCAGGCCGTCGTTGTCGTAGTCGAACCATGCCGCGCCCACGCTCAGGGTGCCGGGAGGCTTGCGGCCGATGCCCGACTGCTCGGTCACGTCGGTGAAGGTTCCATCGCCGTTGTTGTGATACAAGGTGTTCCGCGCGGCTCCGCAGATGAAGATGTCCTCATAGCCGTCGTTATCGTAATCGCCTACAGCAACGCCCAGATTGTAGTCGAGGCGCTCGCCGAGGAGCCCGGCTTTCGCGGTCACGTCCTCGAAAGTGCCGTCTCCCTTGTTGCGGAGCAGGCAGTTGTAGAACGCGGGGCCGGTTTTCTTCAGCTCGGGCAACTTCGCGCCGTTGGTGAAGAAGATGTCCATCCGGCCGTCGTTGTCGTAGTCGAAGATGGCCACGCCGCCGGCCATCGGCTGCACGAAGTACTTCCGCGGCGACAGATCGTTATTGGTGATGTAGGAGAACTTCGAGCGGGCGGTGATGTCGATGAAGTGCGGCTGCGCGGGCTGGAACGCGATTGCGCTGGCGACAAAGACGCACGCCGCGACCGCCGCAAATGTAAGTGGCCAAATCGGGGACAGGCAGCGAGAAGACTGCACGTACGGTGGTTCGGACCGCATCAGTAAGTCTGTCCTCTTTGCTTTCGCGCCGCTTTCACTTGCCGCCGCTATCCGGCGCCGGCACGCCCGACACGTTTCGCTTCACCGTCTCGGTGTTTTGCTGGATCTTTTCGGAGGTGCTTTTTTGCAACGCGAATTCGCGGGCGGCGTCCTCCTTGCGTCCCAGTTCCTGGTAGGCGTGGGCGAGGGTGAAGTGGATGGTTGGATTGCCGGGCGCCAGCTTAGCCGCCGTTTCCAGCGGTCCCACGGCGTCGGCCGCGCGGTCGGAATCAAGCAGGCAGCGGCCCAGACCGAAGTACGGCTCCGGCAAACCCGCATTGAGCTTCGTCGCGTTCGTATAGTGCTGGATGGCCTGCGGCAACTGGCCGGCCTTGCGGGCCAGCTCGCCCAGAAAGTATTCGGCCCCGGCGTTCTGCGGGTAGACCTTCAGCTCCTGTTCGAACTCCTTGCGGGCTTCGTCGTTGGAGGTGGCGGTGGCGGGCAGCGTCAGGATGATCTGGCCGATGCGGTAGTGGATGCCCGGCATGCGCGGTTCGCGGTCCAGCAGGATGCGGTACTCGGCAATGGCCTTCTGCCAATCGCCGTGCTTCTCGAAGTTCTCCGCGTTGATTTCCACCACCAGCGGCGAATTGGGAGCCACCTCCATCAGCTCCTGCGAGCTGCGCGACGACAGGTCCGCGAATACGTGCGTGGCCATGAAGAGGATTTCGGGATCGTGCGGGAACTCCTGCTCCAGCCAGGCCAGCAACGTGGTGGCGGCGCCGCGATGGTCCAACATCATCGCGCAGCGCACGCCCGCGGCGCCCATGCGGCGTTTCAGATCGCGGTCCTGGATCTGGGTGTCCTGTTCCAGCGCCTGGCGGATGAGGGGCATGGCCTCGGAACAATTGCCATGCTCGGCCAGTTCGGTGGCGTGCTCGGCGGATGACTGATCGGGCGCGGCAACGCCGCAGCCAATCGAGAACGCCGCGGAGAGAAGTACCGTGATGGCTGGCTGACGCATGGAGAACTCGCTTATTACGTTATCCCATGACCGCCACGATCTCGTTAACGGAGCCGGCGGGTTGCGGAGGGATGGGGCCCTGCACGAGCTGGCCGTTCAACGTGACCGATTGGACGCCCTTCTGGACGCCGTGGGGATTCCTGACCGCGATACGGAACGTGGCGCCGCGCCATTGGCGGGTGACCTGGAATCCCTTCCAGCCAGCGGGGATCGAGGGGTCGATAATCAGGCCCGCGAAGGTCAGCCGCACGCCCAGAATCCAGTGCGTGGCGGCGGTGTAGTTCCAACCCGCGCTTCCGGTGAGCCACGGATGGCGCGCGCGGCCGAAGGCGGTGTGATCGCGGCCCATGACAAACTGGCAGTAGGAATACGGCTCGGCCTCGCGAATCTCGATTGCGTCGTTCTGGTTCGCGGGGAGCAGGGCGTCGTAGAACTTCATGGCGCGGTCGCCACGGCCCAGTTTGCACTCGGCGATCACCGCCCAGGGATTCGGATGGCTGAAAATGGCCGCGTTTTCTTTGACGCCCTTGTACACTCGGGTGACGAAGCCGATGTCGTCGTCCGGCTTCGAGAATGCCGGCCACAGCAGATGGAGGCCGTACTTCGAATAGAGATGCCGGTCGACGGCGTCCATGCACGAACGGCCCCGCTCCGGCGACGCGGCATCGGAAACCACCGCCCAGGTGTTGCTCTCGATGAAGAGCTTCCCTTCCTCGCTGGCGCGCGTGCCGATGCGAACGCCCTTCGCGGTGATGCCGCGGATGTACCACTCGCCGTCCCACAGTTCTCGTTCGCAGGCCGCCCGCACCTTGTCGGCCAGCGCGCCGTAATGACGCGCGTCTCCGCTGCAGCGCAGAAACTCGGCCGCTTCGACGAAGGCGCGCAGTGCCCAGCGATGCAGGAACGACACCATGGCGCTTTCGCCGCCGCCCAGATTGAGACAGTCGTTCCAGTCGGCGCGGAGGCCCTTGCAGATGCCGGTTGGGCCAATCTGTTCGGCGGAGAAATCGAGCGCCCGCTTCAGGTGCTCCCAGACGGTGGCCTGGCCTTGGTCGGCGAACGGCACCACCTCGTCGAACAGCGCGACTTCGCCGGTCTCCTTCACGTACTCGCAGACGGAGACCACCAGCCAAAGCGCGTCATCGGAGCACACATCCTCCAAACCGTGAATGATGCTCTTGCGATCGGGCGTGGGGGTAACCGTGGGCGACTTGAACTTCGGCGCGTTCTGCCTGGCCGGGTCAAACCAGTCCGGATCGAACAGGTGCAGTCCGTAACCCTGACTTACCTGGCCCCCGAGTAACTCGATAATGCGCTGGCGGCACTTACTCGGGTTGGTGTGTACGACGCTCATGATGTCCTGCGACGTATCACGATACCCGAGGCCCGTGCGCCCGCCCACCTCGATGAACGACGCGAAGCGTGACCAGACCACGCAGGTCTCCGCCTGGTAGAGCGTCCACGTGTTCACCATGGTGTCGAGGCCCGGGTGCGGCGTATTGCATTGGAACACCGCGGTTTTCCGGTCCCAGTACGAGCGCAGTTCCGCGAAGGCCTTGTCAACGGCGCCGCGCGTGGAGTACTTATTCCGGATCTCCTGCCCTTTCGCGCGCGGGCCCACGCCCAGCATGAACACCAGGCGCACTTCCGCGCCCGGCTCGATGGTAACCCGCTTGTGCAGCGCGCCGCAGTGATTGCCGCCCAGTTCCGAGCTTCCGTTGCAGTGGCCCTGCTCCACCGCCAGCGGGTTCGTCTCGGTGCGATAGCTGCCGAGAAACTTGTCGCGCACGCAATCGAAACTGTCGGGATCGACACTGGCCGTGAAGTAATGAAACGTCCACGGCTCGTAGAAGAAGTCGTACTCGATGACGCCGTCCTGGTAACTCGACCCGGCGGCGTACAGGCTCATCTGGAAATTCTGGTTGTCGATCTCGACGTGATGGAAGGAGAACTCCGCGTACGCGAAGATCCCCAGGGTGCGTTTTGTTGGGCCGGTGTTTCGGATGCGCACGTGCCACAGTTCAACGTCGTCATCCAGTGGGATGAACATGGTCTGCTCGGCGTGTACCTGCCGATAGTTGCAGCGGAACTTTGAGTAAGACAAGCCGTGCCGGCACTGGTATGTGGCCTCGGCCAGATCCTTGCCCACCGGCTGCCAGGAGATAGACCAGTATTCGCCGGTGTCCTCATCGCGCAGATAGACGTAGTGACCTGGCCGGTCCAGCGGTACGCCGTTGGGGCGGAAGCGCGTGACCCGCTGATGCTCGGCGTGGCGGAAAAACGAGTAACCGCCGGCGTTGTGCGAGATCACTGTACAGAGATCTTTCACGCCGAGGTAGTTACTCCAGGAGACGGGCACGTCCGGACGCTCGATTACGTACTCGCGATTGTCGTTATCGAAATAGCCGTAGCGCATAAGTCAAGTAACCCGGCTGGCGCCGCGTGTCCAACACACTGTCAGGCGGTTACGAATTGGCGCAGCCACTTTATCAGCTCGCTGCCTTTCTCCGTGGAGTCCGCCTCCACCGCGAGGCGCAAAATCGGTTCGGTGCCGGAGAAGCGCAGCAGCGCCCAGTTGTCGTTCTCCAGCAGGATCTTGGTGCCGTCCAGATGCGACACGCCGATCACCGGGTACGGGCCGACATGACTGGTGGGCGCGTCCTTCATGCGCCGCGGCACGGCCACACGCATTTCCGGCGTCGCCGGGATGCCCTCCTCCAGATCGTAAAGCCGGCCGGTGAGCGCATACACGCGTTGCAGCAGTTGCGAGATTCGCTGGCCGGTGCACGCCAGCATCTCCACCACCAGCGCCGAGGCGAAGATGCCGTCCTTACCGAGGATGTGCCCGCGAATGGTCAGCCCACCGGACGATTCGCCGCCCAGCAGCGCGTTGTGTTCCAGCATGCCGGACACGATGTGCTTGAAGCCCACCGGCGTCTCGTAACACTCCTCGCCCAGACGATGCGCCAGGCGATCGAGTAAGTGACTCGTCGCCAGGTTCCGCACCACGCCGCCGCGCTCTCCGCGCACCTCGTGCAGATACCAGTACAGCAGCAGCAGAATGTCGTTGATGGAGATGTATTCACCGCGTTCGTCCACGATGGCGATACGGTCGGCGTCGCCGTCCATGGCCAGGCCGACATCGTACTTGTACTGCTGCATCTGCGAGCTCAGGGTGCGCAGCGCTTCCAGATTCGGGGCGGGCGAACGTCCGCCGAACAGCGGATTGTGGCGGTCGTGAATGAAGGTGACGCGGCAGCGCGCCTCGGTCAGTACGGTGCCGAGCGTGAGCTGCCCCACGCCGTACATCGGATCCACGATGATCCGCAGAGCGGCTTTGCGAATCGCTTCGAGGTCGATGAGCTTCTCCACCGCATCCACGTATTCGTTGGTGAAGTCGCCATGCTCGACGATACCGGCTTCCAGCGCGATGTCCAGCTCCAGCTTGATCACGTCATCCGGCGTCAGCGCGTTGGTCTCCGCCTCGATCTGCCGCGTCTCGTGATCCAGCAGCAGCGATCCGTCGCCGTGAAACACTTTGAGCCCGTTCCATTCCGGCGGGTTGTGGCTGGCGGTGAAGGCGAGGCCGTACGCCGATCCTTTCACCGCCGTCGCGTAGGTGATAAGCGGCGTCGGCGCATCCTCGGTGAGCAGAACGCTGGGGATGTTGTTGCCGGCGAACACCTCGACGGCGGCCTCGGCGGCCTGCTTCGACAGGAAGCGGCGATCATAGCCGACGATAACGCCGCGGCGCTCCTGCCCCTGACGCGTGATCTCATTGGCCAACGCCTGAGTGAGACGGCGGACGTTGTGCAGCGTGAAGCCCTCGCCGATGATGGCTCTCCAGCCGCCCGTGCCGAAGGTGACCACGTTGCGCTCCTCCTGGCGGCGCGGCCGAAAGAGCCGTTTCTGCAGGATGAGACCGGCGTGCTCCAGATCCTCGGGCGTGTTGATTCCCTGCACTTCGTCCTGGTCGTAAATCCGGTAGCTCTCCACGCGCAGGCCGGAGCGAATCAGCTCATGAACGCAGTCGGTGAGGCGATACTCGCCGTCGAGCGGCGATGGCGACAGGTTGCGGAGTGCGGAGAAGATCACGCGCGCGTCCACTACGTATGCGCCCACGTTCAGTTCGCGGATCTCGCGGACCTCGGGCGTAGCGGCGGCCTGCTCGATGATGTCGATGATCTGGCCGCCGTCGTCGCGAATGATGCGGCCGTACGGCAGCGGGCGATCCACCACGGCCGTGAGCAGGGTCAAGTGCGCCTCCCGCAGACGATGGCGGTTCAGCAGCCCGCGAATGGACGCCGGACGAAACAGCGGCGTATCGCCGTAGAGGATGAGCACGTTCCCGCTGAAGTCCCCGAGAGATTCGGCGGCCTGAAGCGCGGCGTGGCCGGTGCCTAGCGCCTCGCCCTGAGCCACATAGTGAAACTTCGTTCCCAGGCGTGCCTTCACGTCATCCTGCCGGTATCCGACAACAACATGGATGTCTTCCGGCCGGACCACCTGCAGTGCGTTCTCGACCACGCACTCGAGGATGCTGCGGTCTCCCAGAGTCTGCAACACCAGAGGGTGGCCGTCGGCGGTGATGGCTTCCCTGCCCGCCGCGAGGATGATCGCTTTTAGAGGTGGCGTCATGGGCAGTTGCAGGGCGGCCTGAGAGGCCGCCGCAGGCTGGGAGCCTGCCCCACACTGGTGAGCACGGAAATGCGTAACACAATCCATGAGTCTACGCAACCTGTTCCACGGGCTCCGCCACGGGCGCCTCCGCGCCGCCGCGAATCGGGATGAAGCGCGTCATCAGCAGCGAGGGAATCGCCGAAATCAGCGCCCACACGAAAAAGTTGCGGTACCCGATGCGCATCTGGATCAGCCCGCTGACCGCGCCGGGCACGATGAGCCCGAGGTTCATCAGGGAATTCGCGAACGCATAATGAGCGGTCTGATAGCGGCCCGGAGCGATTTCCTGCATCATTAACAGAATTACTCCCACAAAACCGAACCCATAGCCGAACATTTCCACGCTCATCGCCACTGTGATCAGCGCCGGGTTGGTGGGAAGCGCCGCGCTCAGGTAGAAATAGGCGAGCATGGGCAGGTTCAGGATGCAGATGAGCGGGAGCAGCGCGCGCCTCAATCCCAGCCACGAAGCGAAATAACCTCCGCACACGCTTCCCAAAATGTAGGCGGCGCTCCCGAACGTGCCGTAGATGGTCCCGAACTGCTGCATGGTGAGGCCCAGGCCGCCTTTGAGCCGCTCCGCCTGCAGGAACAGCGGTCCGATTTTGGCCACCTGCCCCTCGCCGGCGCGGTAGAGAAAAATGAAGACGAGCAGCAGGACGATGCCGCGCTTGCGGAAGAAGCTCACCACCACGTCTTTGAAAGTCTGGGCCATGGCGTGGAGGCCTCCGGCATGCCGGTCGTCCCCGCCCGGCGGCAGCATGCGCGCGTGATACAGGCCCAGACCTACCAGCAGCACTCCCAGCCCCGCGAAAATCGCCATCCACGCGTGGACCATCGGCATGGACACGTGAGCGCGCAGGAACTTCTCCTGCAGCGCGCCGGCCAGGAAGATCAGGCCGCCCAGCGAGAACACGCGCGCCACATTGTAGAAACCGCCCTGCCACCCCGCGTATGCGGCCTGTTCCTTCGGGGAAAGACTGGCGATGTAGAGACCGTCCGCGGCGATGTCGTGCGTGGATGAGCAGAAGGCAACAAGGAAAAAAATGGCGATGGAATATCGGAAGTAGCCTTCCAGAGGAAGACACAGCGCCAGCAGAACCAGACTGAGCCCGCCCGCGAACTGAAACAGCACTACGAAGAACTTCTTCGTTTTGGACATTTCCAGCAGCGGGCTCCACAACGGTTTGAGCGTCCACAGCCAGCCCAGCAGACTGATCACCAGCGTATTCACGGCGTTGTTCACGCCCATGCGCTGATAGAACGTGAGCGCCATGAGATTCACGGCGTAAAACGGCAACCCCTCGGCGAAGTAGAGGGTGGCCACCCACGATGCCGGGTGTCTGCGAGCGGGCTGGTCCATTCAGGCCTTCCATCTCTCGAGGCGGCCGGCGACATCGGCGCGAAACTCGTCGATGAAGCGAAGCACGTAATCCGCGGGCGACAGAGTCAGGTCGGTGACCAGCGGCGTCAGGTCCATGGCGAACGTCAGCGCGGATTCGATGTCGGTGGCGTGCGAGCTGGCATAGGTGGCGTTGGCCAGCCGGCGTCCCGCGGTGGCCAGGTCATACCGTTTACCGCCGCTGACCTGAGAATCGAAGACACCCACCAGGGCGGCCGCGATGTTGGAGCGTTCAAAGACCGGCAGCGCATGCTTGTGGGCGTCGGGGAGCCAATCCAGATCCCGCCATACCTCGCAGCCGTAGACTTTCTTCGGCCTCCGCGCGTAGGGCATTGAGCGCAGGGCGGCGAGGCAATGCAGTGCCACGCCGATGTGCGTGTCGTGCTTGTCGGCCAGGTTGTGCAGGTAAACCACCTCGGGATGGCACGCGGCGAAAATGGCCAGCAGCTCTTCGCGCACCGGCGCGTTCGCCTGATCCTTCACCGCGACGCTCGGGTAGCCGAGCTGGAGCTGGCAGGAATACTCACCGACAAAGGCCGCCTTGCGCTGCTCCAGAACGCGGATCTTCTGCATCTCCGCGTCGCTGCAGCCGGAGTAGATGCCGGCGCGCGGGCTGCCCGCGCCGTTGGTCACCACCACGCCGGTGAACCACCGGTCGGTGCGGCCGAAGCACTCGGCCACGCCGTGATACGCCATGATCTCGATGTCGTCCTGATGAGCGCTCACGCTCATGTGCGTGGTGCGCTGGAGCGCCGCGTCGAGGGCGGCGCCGTCGGGTACGAAGATATCTGAATTTGGATTTCGCAGTTCCATAGGATCACCGTAATGGATGACGAATTCGGCGACGGGCGCCGAAATTCCGCAGCAGGCGCGGAAACTCGGTGCCCGTCGCCGAATTCGTCATCACTGTTGCTCCAGTGCGGGAAGAGTTGCCGCCGCGGCCGCCTGCCCGTGCCGTTTGTCCTGCTCACCGGGCAGGTGCAGGCGGATCGCCGCGTGTTCGGGGAAATCGGTTTCCAGAACGCGCCGCGCCTCGTCGAGAATGACGTCGCCGCCCTCGCCCGAAGTAACTCGCCCCATCGCCAGCACGTGCCGCAGCTCGTAGAAACCCGCATAGTGCGCGATGGCGTAGCCGAAGTACGTGCCGATCGTTGCAAAGACCCGTCGTGCACGCTCGTCGCCGGCGGCCATCAATCCCTGTGTATGCAGCAAGCGTTGTGCGAAGGGCATATCGGAGGGAACCTCGATGCCCGCCGCCGGCAACAGCCGCGCCACCGCCTGCTGCGAGAAATACTGCGCGCCGACACCGTCGTCTCCCGACCACTCGTCGCGCGGGACATCATTGTGTGGGAGATGCTCGCGATAATCGATCGGAGCGAAGGCGAGCTCGTTCAGCCAGCCCGTGATGAAGCCCTCCGGCGTCACGTAACCAGCGGCCTGGCTGGTGCCCATGGAAACACCGAGCACGGCATTATCGTGAAGGGCCATCGACGCCCCCAGCGCGGCCACTTCGCCGTCGTTGACCACCAGAAACGGCACGTTGTTCCAGCGCTCGCGGAGGCGGTGGAAAACGGGCCGGACCTCGGACTCGAACTGCTCCGGCGAGACGCCGCGAAAAATCGAGGCCACCCGCGGCTCGTTGTCAATGTACACGCCGGCCGCGCTCCCGCCGATGGCATCCACTCGCGGCAGGTGAGCGGCCGCGCGGCGAAGCGAGTCGTCGATGCCTTCCAGGTGATAGCGGGGATCGGCTTGATAATACGGGTCCCAGACCACCTCTTCGCTGAAGACGACGTTGCCATCGATCATGGCCGCGCACTTGCGGTCGCTGCCGCCGAGGTCGAAGCCGATGCGGCAACCGTCGAGGTGGCGGCCGAGAGGTGCGCCCTGTTCCGCCGGCCGCGGCGCGTCCTCGATGGGGCGCCATTCGATAGTGAATGGCGCTTTGTAGATGCGCTCGCCCATGAAATGGTAATCGAACGCGCGCGCGCCCGCGGGCGAATACACGCCGCGAAGGAAGTCGGCGATGCGCGGGTTCCCGGCGACGGTGATCTTGTGTCCACCCTTCTGCCAGAGCAGGAACTTGAGAACGCGCTCCACGTAGCGATGGTTCAGGCCGATGCAATCGCCGGCGTGCGGCAGGATCTCCGTCCGGAAAACCGAAACTGCGCCGGCCCCGCGCTCGAGAGCGATGATGAGGGGCTCACCACCGCTCTCTCGCACGCGCCGCCGGTAGGCGCGGTTCCACACCGCGGCGGGAACGAAATCGGGATCGAGGCTGGGCGTGCTCATGCTAATTGGCTCCGCTCCATACCTGTCGCGGCTCGGTAAGCGAGGCAGCGTTTCCGAGCCGCGCGCGTCAACAAGCGGTAGTCGTACTTCTTCCGCAGCCTCATTCCGCAACGCTGCTCCATCCGCGCCGGGACAAATCGAAATAGATGAACGCCCCGGCGGCGATGCCCAAGGCGAGCAATCCGGCGCCCGCCGCGTATTCCATCAGCACCAGCTTGCCCGCGCCGAACAGGAATCCATATATAAGGATCAGACCGGCGATCCAGTCCATCAGGTTCCGCCAGCCGTCCTGGGAGGGCCGCACGTCCGGCACAAGCCTCGCGATGGGCCTCCAGCCGGCCAGCGAGGGCCTGGTGCGGCGATAGAAGGCCATCAGCACTTCCTTCGGCTCCGGTCCGGTGACCAGCGTCACCGCGACCCAGACCACCGTGGTGATGCTGACGGTGATAATCATCAGCCAGGCGAAGTCGCGCGGGCGCGCGTTGTCCAGATGCCACACCGTCTGCAACGAAACGGAAACGGCGAGCGCGGCGATCATCGACGAGATCTCACTCCAGGCGTTGATGCGCCACCAGTACCAGCGCAGCAGCAAAACGAGTCCGGTCCCGGCGCCTGTAGCCAGCAGAAGCTTCCACATGCCGGCGATGGAGTCGAGATAGAACGTGATGACAGCCGAGATGATGGTCAGCAGCACGGTGGCAAGCTGCGACATGCCCACGTAATGCTTGTCGGAAGCATCCGTGCGAATGAAGCGCTTATAGAAATCGTTTACCAGGTAGCTGGCGCCCCAGTTCAACTGCGTTGCAATGGTGGACATGAAAGCGGCCATGAACGCCGCCACCATGAGGCCGCGCAACGATGCCGGGAGGCACTGGATCATCACTCGAACGTAGCCGGTCTCGGGATCTTTGAGGCCCGGAAACAGCACCAGCGAGGCCAGCGCAACCAGGATCCACGGCCAGGGCCGCAGGCCGTAATGGGCGATGTTGAACCAGAGCGTGGAGAGCAACGAGTTGCGCTCGTCTTTCGCCGAGAACATGCGTTGCGCCACGTAACCGCCCCCGCCCGGTTCGGCGCCCGGATACCAGGTGGCCCACCAGTTCATGCCGATGTAAACCAGAAAGGCGATGAGCGGCATCCACGTGGAATCGGTATCGGGGATGAAGGCGAGCACGGAGCCGTGTCCGCCGGCCAGCGCGCGGGCGTGATCCACCAGCGCGAGTTTCGCCTTCAGCGCGCTCATGCCGCCCACGGCCGCGACCGCGAAGACGGCCAGCACGACGATCATGCCCATCTTCACCACGAACTGGAACAGGTCGGTGACCAGCACTCCCCAGAGACCGGACAGTGTGGAGATGAACGACGTGAGCACGATGATCCCGATCACCACCAGCAGCGCCTGCAGTTTGCCGATGCCCAGCACCAGCATCAGGATCTTCACCATCGCCAGGTTCACCCAGCCGAGGATGATGCAGTTGATGGGGATGCCGAGGTACAACGCGCGAAACCCGCGCAGGAAAGCCGCGGCCCTGCCGCTGTAACGGATCTCGGCGAACTCGATGTCGGTCATCACGCCGGAGCGCCGCCACAGGCGCGCGTAGAAGAACACGGTCATCATGCCGCTGGCCACCATGTTCCACCACAGCCAGTTGCCGGCGATGCCGCCCACCGCCACCATCCCGGTGACGGCCAGCGGCGTGTCCGCGCCAAACGTGGTGGCCACCATGGAGGTGCCGGCCAGCCACCATGGGACATTTCTGCCCGAGAGAAAAAACTCGGTGATGTTCCTGCCCGCGCGAGCGCGGTAATAAAGCCCGATGGCGATGTTGAACAGGAAGTACAGCCCAACAACGGCCCAGTCCGTGACAGTCAGTCGCATGGATTTCGCCTTGCAGCGATGGTACCTGACCTCGACGGGCCCGTGGGGCGCGCCGTTCGCCCAGGGACGCGCGGCGCCAGCCGCGTTGTGGCGGCGCCTGGCGAGTGCGCGGCTGTCGTCGCATGTCCTGGGTTGCGTGCATCCCTCACAGCGTCTGCGTCACCTTCGACAGCATGCGCGGGCGATCCGGATTCAGGCCTTTGATCTCGGCCAGGTGCGCGGCCAGCAACTGCGCCGGCAGGGCGTAAGGAATCGGCGTAAACAGATCGGCGGGCAGCCTGCTTCCGCCGAACATGGGGTCGGGCAGCAGGATAACGTTATCGCCCTGGCCCGCGGCCTCGCGGTTTCGTTCGTCGGTGATGAGCAGCGGGCGCGCCTGCGCCCCGCGGAGCTTCTCCACCACGGCGCGCATGCCCTGCCACGTGGGTCCTGGCGGCGCGAACGCGAACGCGGGAATGCCGCGCTCGGTGATGGCCACCGGCCCGTGCAGAAAATCGGCGGAGGAGAAGCTGCCAGTGACGATGTAACAGGCCTCCATCAGCTTGAGCGCGAACTCGAGGGCATTGCAGTAGTTGAATCCGCGTCCTACGACGATGGCCTTCTCGGCAAACGTGTACGCCCGCGCGCGTTCGGTGATGTCCTGTTCGCAGTCGAGCGCGGCCTGCGCCCAGGCAGAGATGCGTCCGATGTCGTCCAGCGACAGCGGGGCGCCCAGACTCCAGGCAAGCAGGTACATCATGAGGAGTTGCGAGGTCCAGGTCTTGGTGGCCGCCACGCTGGTCTCGTCGCCGGCGTGCAGCAGGATGACGTGATCGGCAGTCTGCGACAGCGGACTCCCTATCACGTTGGTGATGCCCATGGTGGTGGCGCCGCACCGCCGCGCCTCCTCCACGGCGACGTTGACGTCGGTCGATTCGCCCGATTGCGAAATGCCCACGAAGAGCACCTCGCGGAAGTCGAGCTGCCCGCCGTACAGAGTGAAAACCGATGGCGCCGCCAGAGACACCGGAATGGCGGTGGTGATCTCGATCAGATAGCGGCCGAACTGGGCGGCGTTGTCGGAGGTCCCGCGCGCCGCCAGAACGATGAACCGCGGCCGGTGCTGCTCGAAGTGCTTTTGCAGATCGCGAAAACGCTGCACTTCGGTGCTGAGCGCGTGGTCGAGCGCGGCCGGCTGTTGCCGGATTTCATCCAACATGAGCGACATGGCGGTGGCCTCGCGGGGTTGATGGATTGCACAAATGCGCGGCTCAGCACCGCTGGGATACTGAGCCGCGCCCGTGAAGCAACGGAACTAGAACACGTACTTCAAAGCAAGCTGAAGGTTACGAGCGCCAAGCGACGTATTGACGACTCCGGCTTGCGAGCTGCCATATACGTCGACCGAGTAACCGGTGGCGTAGAGAATGGGAGTGTTAAAGGCGTTGATGGCCAGGGCCCGGAACTGCAGGTACTGGCTCTCTCTGCCCGGAATGGCGAAGTTCTTTTCGAGGCTGATATCGATGGTCTTCAGGCCGGGACCTCTTTCCGTGCTGACGCCGCAGTCGCCGAACTGCCCCGCGGGCGGATTCGACATATTGGACGTGCCGAACCAAACATAGCCGCCGCCGTTGGAAGCGGGGTTTTCCGCGTAGGGAGTGGCAACGGAGGGCCCGACGCAGCTCGGCCGTGGTTGCGCCGATCCGGTGCCCGGGTCGCCTGCCCAATCCAGCATGGAGATGGGGAAGCCGCCATGGAAAGTGTAAATGCCGCTGACGTTCCAGCCGCCCAGGACGGCGTTCAAAACGGGGCTCGCACTCGCGCCGAACTGGCGGCCCTGGCCGTACGGCAACTGGTAAGTCACATAACCGTTGAAAACGTTGGTCACGTCATGGTCGCAAAGACCGTAGTCGGCATTCATGTCATACGCGTATTGCTGGAAGGCGATGTCGGCGCTGGCCTGACTGGCCGTCGCGTCTCCATAGCGGCCGTAATAACCGAAGTTGTTCGTAAGGCACTTGGAAAACGTATAGTTCGCCTGGAGCGCCAGACCCTGGGCGAGGCGCCTCTGGGCCGTGAGTTGCAAGGCATCGTAGTTCGCGACGCCCCAGGTGGCGTTCAGCCTTGTCTGGGTGCCGGACCTTTCGCTGGCGAGCGTTGGATTCCCGGCCAGGTAGGGAGTTGCATCGACGGAGCCGTTGGGTTCGAGGACTCCCTGTCCGGCGAAGATGATGGTCGCCAGATGGTCGTTGTGCTGTCCGACATAGGCCGCCTGGAAGGTGGTTGCGTTACCCAACTGTTGCTGAATGGAGAAGTTCCATTGGTTGGAAACGGCGGGGCGGTAATTGGGGTCGGTCATGTGAATCGTTTCGCCGTCGAAACAGGCCGCCGGAGCGGAAAGCACATTCTGGGTGGTGCAAGCTCCGCTGGTGCCCAGCCCTGCGAAACCCTGGTCGAGGGTGACCTGGTTCGCGGGGATGCCGTTCGTGCCGTTCCACTGGCCCGACAGATCCACGTTCCAGGGAGCATTGGTGGCCAGCCGGTTGTACTCTCCAGTGCCTTCCTGGAAGCTGGAGCGGCTGAACGCCGTGCGAACCACGGTGTTGCTGAAGGGGTTCCAGGCCAGGCCGACCCGCGGCAGGAAGTTGGCGATGCCATTGTACTGGTTGTACATGGCGCTGCTGACGCCGTTCACGCCGGCCAGCTCGACGGCGCCCGTATACTCCTGGACGTTAGTCTCGCGGTTGTCGACTTCGTAAAGCGGCGTGAAGAGCTGCCAGCGGAGACCAAGGTTCAGAGTCAGCCTGGGAGTAATCTTCCAGTCGTCCTGGAAGTAAGCGCCGATGGCGTTGTTGCGCTGGCCCACCGTGCCCGAGTAGCCCAGGCCGTAGCCCATGTAGGAAGGCAGTCCCAGCATGAAATCGGTCTCCGCGTTGCCCGTGTAAGTCCCGTTGAATTCGATATTCCCAGCCGCGCCGTCGTTGCTGGTGGAGGGGACATAGTCGTTACGGTAACGGATAAACTGGACGCCGAACTTCATGTTGTGCGCGCCGTGGGTGAGGCTCGCCGAATCTTCGAACTGAATGGCCGTCTGATGGAAGATCTCCGCCGAGTCGGTGGTGCCAATACCGCCGATTGCCGAGCCCGAGAAGGTCAGGGCCGGGAGGAAGCTGGTAGGCTCGCCGGCAATCAGAGAGCCGTAGTTGGTGGAACCCGGGCTCTGGACATTCCCCTCCGCGGGAAAGTAATTCACGCCCACGCGAAACTCATTGAGGAACGTCGGCGTGAACGTCCTGGTGTAGTTGATGACGCCGCTCCACAGCGGCAGGTTGTTACCGCCGCTGCTGCTATACAACACCGGCTGGCTGTTGATGAAATTCTGCACCTCGTTCTGCTGCGAGTAGCGCACCGAGAGATGGTCTTTATCGGTGGGCACCCAGTCCAGCTTGGCGTCGCCCTGGTCGTCGTTGATGTAATCGTGTTCCGTGTTCAAGGCGTTGTTAACCAGGCCGTTCGCCCCCGGCGTCGGCAATATGTTCATGATCGCCATAGCCGTCTTGCTCAGGCCGGTGATGCAGGGGTCCACGCCCATTTTCTGATTGGCGCCGCATATCGCCGCGTCGTTGAGATTCGACGGCATGGTCACGTCGGTTCCCGGGTAGTGCAGCGTAACACCCAGATCCGTGAAGTTCCCGGTCCGTTCGGCGGCGGAGAATGTGGTGATGGGGACAGTGGTGTCCGGATGATCGAATCGCGAGCCGGTGTAGTCGACAAAGAAGAACAGCCTGTTCTTCTTAAGGGGGCCTCCGAAGGTCGCGCCGAAATCGTTCCAGCGGAGTGCCTGCGGGCTGCCGCTTACGGCGGGATCCAGACTGAAGTTCCGGGACCACTCATTGGCGTTCATCGCGTCGTTGCGGAAGAACTCGAAGGCATCGCCGTGGTACGAATTGGTTCCGGATTTCGTTACCACGCTGATCACGCCGCCCATGAATTGTCCGTACTCGGCCGGCGGATTGTTGGTGACGATGGCCATCTCGTCTATGGCGTCCGGGTTGGGCGCGTAGGCCACGTTGTTGTCGACGAACTCGACGTTCTCCATGCCGTCCAGCAGGTAGTAATTGGCCTGTTCGCGGTTGCCGTTGATGTAGGGCCGGCCGGAGTTAAACGACGACTGGCCGGTGTTGAAGGCGGCCGGACTGGTGGTGATAGCGCCCGCTCCCAGCAGCGTCAGTTGGTTATAGTTCCGGGTTTCCAGAGGCAGGCTGGTGATGGCGTCCGACTGCATCACCGAGCCGAGCGTAGTGGTCTCAGTTTGCAGAATCGGTGCCGCGCTGGTGACTTCCACCGTCTGGCTGACATTGCCAACCTTCAACTGAAAATCGAGTTTGGCGACTTGGCCGACCACCAGTTCCACGCTCGACTTCACGGCGGTCTCGAAGCCGGCGCTTTGCACCTTGACTTCGTAACGGCCCACGGGAAGCTGCGGCAGGTTGTAGACGCCGACGCCGTCGGAAATCGTGGAGAACGTGACACCGCGATCCAGATCCTTCGCGGTGACCGTGGCGTTGGCGATCACGGCGCCGGTGCTGTCATTGACAATACCGGTTATGGCGGCGGTGTTCTGCGCCCCCAGCGGAATCGCCGAGACGAGGGCCGCGAACAGAAACAGCGCAAGAACCCAGACTGTCGAGTAGCGCTTTAGTTGCATCAAAGCTCCTTTCATTCGATTGCTTTCGGTTAGGAGCGCCCTGTCCTGCCGGTGCGTCGCCGTTCCGGCCGACGCAAAACATGCCCGTGCGGATTAACCTGAGCCGCCGGACCACCGACCGTAGTCCCCTGAGCGCTGTACACGCCATCCTGTGCCCGTCCGCGGATTCCTGTCCAGTTCCAAACCGTTGTCGCGGGCGTTTGGAACATGTTCGTTACAGCGAGTAATGGATTGATTCAATGGGACATTCATGGCGGGAACGAAAAGGGGCTGTTTGGCTGATTCGGGGGCGGGCGACGAGTTTCCGCGCTGGGAAGCCCTGATGACAATCCACCGGTTGCCGCGGAGTGAGCGAGTGGTCCTACGCTTCGTCCAGGTGCAGTACCTTGCGAAAACGCGCCACCTCCGCCGTCGTGAGCGCGCGGTATTCGCCCGCTTTGATCGGACCCAGTTCCAAAAAGCCGATCTTCACCCGGCGCAGCTTCTCCACCAGCTTCCCGAACTGCTTGAACATCAGCCGAATCTGATTCTGCCGGCCCTCAGTCAGCTTCACTTCGTACCACGGGTTGGTGGCGCGGCGAATCAGTTTCAATCCGGCGGGAGCGGTGCGCCGGCCGTCCAACACGATGCCCTCCCGGAACGCCGTTTCCTGCTCCCCGGTCAGCGTCCCCGTCACTTTCACCACGTAGGTCTTCACCACGTGGTTCTTCGCCGAGGTGATGCGATTGGCGAACTCGCCGTCGTTGGTGAGCAGCAGCAGCCCCTCGCTGTGATAATCGAGCCGGCCCACCGGATACACCCGCTCCCGCACGCCGTGCATGAGGTCGAGTACGGTGGGCCGGCCCTCGGGATCGCTGGCCGTGGTGACGTAGCCCGGGGGCTTGTTCAGAACCAGGTAAAGCAGACGATTGGAGAAGCGAACCAGCTTCCCATCCACCTTGATGTGATCGCGCGCCGGGTCTGCCTTCGTCCCCAGCTCGGTCACGCACTTGCCGTTGACGGTCACCCGCCCCTCCACCATGAGCTGCTCGGCTTTGCGGCGGCTGGTCACACCGGCATGGGCCAGTACCTTCTGCAACCTCTGTTCCGCCATGACGGGGTTCAGCCTTCCTCGGTGGTCGTGGCCTCGACGGTTGCGACCTCGACGGTGCGGGCTTCGGCCAGCACGGATTCGTCCGGAGCCGTTTCGGCCGGAGCCGTTTCGACCGGAGCGGGTTCGGCCAGGCCGGTCTCGGCTGGAGCCGTTTCGACCGAAGCGGGTTCGATCAAGCCGGTTTCCGCCGGCACGGATTCGGCCGGAGCGGGTTCGTCGGGAGCGCCTTGTTCCGGACCGGCCTCGGCCGGAGCGGGTTCGGGCGTCACGGCTGCTTCCGGAGCGGGCCCGCCCGGCACAGGTTCTTCCGCGGGCGGCGCGCTGGTGGGGCCGGCAGCTTCTCCCGCAGCCTCCGGCTCCACGTCGCTCAGGGCCATCCTGCCCAGCTCCTCGAACTCCTTCAGCGTAGGCAGCTCCGAGAGATCGCTCAAGCCGAACTGAATGAGGAAATCCCGGGTGGTCTTGTACAGGATGGGCCTGCCCACCACGTTCTTCCGGCCGGCCACGGCGATCAGCTTGCGGTCCAGCAGCGTCTTCAACACGCCGGCGCCCTGCACGCCGCGGATCTCCAGGATCTCCGGCGCGGTGATGGGCTGCTTGTAGGCCACCACGGCCAGCGTCTCCAGCGCCGCCAGCGACAGCTTGAGCGGCGGCTTCAGGTTGCGCACGAACGTCCGCACCGCCTCATGGTGCTCGGGCCGGGTGGTCATCTTGTACCCGCCCGCGACCTCGCGGATGGTGAGGCCGCGCTCGGGGCGGTTGTAGTCGGCGATGAGTTCGTCGAGGATGGCCTGCACCTTGTCGATGGGGTGGTTCAGCGCCGCGGCGATTTGCTGCAGCGTGAGCGGCTCGTCGGTCACGTAGACCACCGCTTCGATGATTGCGCGAATCCGGGCCCGTTCCGTGTCCGGCGCCGCGGCGTCTTCCACTATCAGCAATTGTTCGGGGACGATCTCCTCGGGAGCCTCCGCGCCGGGTGTTTCTTCCATCGTCTTGCGCTCCGCGAGGTCGCGCTCCGCGAGGTCGCTCGCCTCCACGGAGGGGGTGTTCACTTCGATGTCTTCCATTTGGATCAGTTGTATTCCTGCTCGATCGCCGCCAGCGCCTCTTCGGAGCCGAACGTCTCGTCAAACCTCTCCGTACGCTGGAGCCCGATGTCGCCGAACGCATCCTTCTGTGTCAGAACGACGGCCTGCCTCCTCACCAGTTCCAGGATGGCCAGGAACAGGCAGATCATGGCGCGCTGGCTGCGCTGTTGCTCGAACAGATCCGTCGCCGAAAGCGTCTGGCTGGCGGGCAGCCTCTTCAGCACGCCGCGCAAATAGCGCATCATCTCCGGAACCGAAACCGTCTCGCTGCCGACCTCGTACGTGGGGCGGTTGCGGGTGCGATCCAGCACCTGCTGAAACGTCTTCACCAGGTCGAACAGCGTCACCGCCAGCGCCGGCACGTCGTCCTCGGAAAGAAACTCGCCCATCCGCGGATTGGACCAAACGGCCTCTTCCACCATGCGCTTCTGCTGCAGCATCTCCGCCGCGTTCTTGAAGCGCTCGTGCTCCAGCAGACGGTCCACCAGCTCCCGGCGCGGGTCTTCTTCGGGCGAGATCTTCTCCAGCTCGGGGTCGCGCGGCAGCAGCATCCGCGATTTGATGTGGATCAGCGTCGCCGCCATGTACACGAACTCCGAGCCGATCTCGATGTCCATCTCGATGGCCCGCTGCATGTAGTCCAGATACTGGGCGGTGATGGAGGCGATCGGGATGTCGTAGATGTTGATCTGCTGCCTGCGGATCAGGTCGAGCAACAGGTCCAGCGGACCATCGTATTGCGCAAGATGAATGTCCAACGGCGAAGGCACTTCTCCTAATTCTGGCACAGCGGGAGGCCCCGGGACCGGCAATCGGGGACATGCGGCGGCAGCACTCACGAAGCCCCGAAGAGACGCGGCTGAAGCCGTATCCGGAGTTTACGCATTTTGTAGGGCAGGCCCTCGGCCTGCGGCGGCCTCTCAGGCCGCCTGGCGCCGGAGAATCTCAAAATGCCTGCCACACTACCAGAATGTGATAGTGAGCACCGCAGTGATGCCATCCCACAAAGCTTAGAAACTCCAGACGCGGCTGCGCCGCATGTCCGCGTTGTGAGCGCGGGCAACATACACGCTCATATCGCGCGCCAGCGGGGGCAGTTGTTACGAAACTCTGACAAGAACACTGGCTCCGGCATGACACATTGGGGTTATGATCGAGCGTCCAAAAATCATCCAGGGCGGAATGGGCGCCGGGGTCTCCAACTGGCGGCTGGCGCGCGCCGTCTCGGAGACCGGTCAACTGGGCGTAGTCTCGGGAACCGCACTCGATCAAATCCTCGCCAGGCGCCTGCAGGACGGCGATCCGGGCGGCCACATGCGCCGCGGCCTCGCCGGTTTTCCCTTCCCGGCCATGGCCGAGCGCATCTGGCGGACGTACTACGTCGCCGGTGGCCGGCGTGATCGCGAGCCCTACCGCAAGCTGGCCGTGCATCAGCGGGAGGATCCGCGCGAGCTGCGGGAACTGTGCATCGCCGCCAATTTCGTGGAGGTGTTTCTCGCCCGCGAAGGCCACGGCAACCCGGTCGGAATTAACTACCTGGAGAAGGTGCAGATTCCGCACCTCCCGTCGCTCTACGGAGCCATGCTGGGCGGCGTGAGCTACGTCCTGATGGGCGCGGGCATTCCGCTGAAAATCCCCGGAGCGCTGGATTCTCTGGCCCGGCACGAGCCCTGCGCCTATAACCTGCCGGTGACCGGCGCGCTGCCCGGCGACGACAACCTCATGCAGTTCGTGCCGCGCGAGTTCATGGAGGTCGACCTGCCACCGCTGGCACGGCCTGAGTTCCTCGCCATCATCGCTTCCAACGTCCTGGCGGCGACCATGCTGAAGAAGGCCAACGGCCGGGTTGACGGCTTTGTCATTGAAGGGCACATTGCCGGAGGACACAACGCGCCGGCGCGCGGAAAGGGCCAGCTCAGCGACGCCGGCGAGCCGGTGTACGGCGAACGCGACTACGTGGATCTGGAAGCCATTCGGGAGCTGGGCGTGCCGTTCTGGCTGGCGGGAGGGTACGGCTCGCCCGAAAAGCTGCGGGAAGCGCTGGATGCCGGAGCCGCGGGCATTCAGGTGGGCACCGCCTTCGCCTACTGCGCCGAGTCGGGCTTGCGGGACGACTTCAAGGCGGCGATCCTCGAAATGGTCGGCCAGGGTGACGCGCGCGTGTTCACCGATCCGCTGGCTTCTCCCACGGGTTTTCCCTTCAAAGTGGTGCAATTGGAGGGCTCCCTGTCGCAGCAGGACGAATACGCCGCCAGGCCGCGCATTTGCGACCTGGGTTATCTGCGGGAGGCCTTTCGAACCCCCGAAGGTGGAATCGATTACCGCTGCGCCGCCGAACCCGTGCCCCTGTATGTTGCCAAGGGCGGGCGCGAGGAAAACACCACCGGGCGGAAGTGCCTGTGTAATTCCCTGCTCGCGGACATCGGTCTCCCGCAATTCCGCAACGGCAGCCGGGTTGAAGGTGGCCTTGTCACCTCCGGGGACGACCTGCCTCAGGTGGCCGGGTTCATGCCGAGGAGTGGAACTCCGTACCACGCGCGCGACGTGGTGGCAAGGTTGATGGCCACAGTGGAAGAGGAAGCAGAGGAATTCGAAATCTGCAGCCCGCTCGTCGGCGTCCCTGCCTGACTCTGTCGGCAAACACACAGTGTACCTGGGGTGCGAATTTTGCCCCATGCCAGCGATAGAATCCACAGCATATGTATGGGGCAATACACCCAGACCGGCCCAAGATGTAGCGATTCTCCACATGTTCAACAAACCACGTAGCCCGGAGGTTGGCCAGGAAAGTGCTCTCCTGCTGTTAGCCCGACGTGGCTGAGCCTGAAAGGCATGGTCCGGGAGAAAACGAGATCAGGCCAGCACTTCTGAGGTGTGCGGAAGCCGAGCAAGCAGGAGTAAGACGATGTCACGAGCATTAACACTCGACCCGGCCAGAACAGGACGAGATGCGGACGGCCTCAAGAGCAACCTGCGCCGCCTCGTGGTCGGACAGGATGAAGCGATCGACGAGATTGTCAGCGTCTATCAGACGCATCTGGCCGGGATGAACGCTTCCGGCCGGCCGGTCGGCAGCTTCCTGTTTCTGGGTCCTACCGGCTCGGGCAAGACGCGTATCGTGGAAGCAACCGCCGAGGCTCTGGTGCGGAACCCGCGCGCGGTGACCAAGATCGACTGCGGAGAGTTTCAGCACAGCCACGAGATTGCCAAGCTGATCGGGTCGCCCCCGGGCTACCTGGGACATCGCGAAACCCACGCCCTGTTGAGCCAGGAAGCGCTGAATGAACATTACACCGAACAGGTGAAGCTGAGTTTCGTGCTCTTCGACGAGGTGGAAAAGGCCAGCGACGCGCTGTGGAACCTGCTGCTGGGCATTCTGGACAAGGCTACCCTGACCCTGGGCGACAACCGCCGGGTGGATTTCTCCAGTTGCATGGTGTTCCTTACGGGCAATCTCGGCGCGCAGGAGATGGGCGCGCTGATGAATCCGAGGCTGGGATTCGGCGCCATGGCCAGCGCGATGGCCATCGCCGAGGGAACCTCGGACGACGGCAAGCTGGAAGCCAGGCTGAAGCGCACGGCGGTGGAAGCCGCCCGCCGCAAGTTCACGCCCGAGTTCATGAACCGCCTCGACAAGATTGTTACGTTCAAGCCTCTGGGACCGGAAGAACTGAAAAAGATCGTGGATATCGAGTTGAATATGGTGCAGCAGCGCGTGCTCCGCGGCAATGGCGAGAAGGCGTTTATCTTCAAGGTGACCGATAACGGCAAGAAGCACCTGTTGAACGAAGGAACGGACGTGAAGTACGGAGCGAGGCACCTCAAGCGGGCCATTGAACGGCTGGTGGTGCAGCCCATGTCCAACCTGATCGCCACCGATCAGGTGCGCGGCGGCGACGCGCTGTCCATCGACTATGAGGATGGCGCCCCGGCGATGTCTTTCGTCCGCGAGACCGAAGGACTGTCGCATCGCTACATGGCCGAGATCACCGGGAACGTTTGGATTCCGCCGATTACTGCGGCGGCCAGCGCCACCGCGTTCGGCCCGCCGGAGCCGCGCCCGGCGCGCTCCTCCCGGAAAGCGTGATCTGGATGCAGTCGGGCCGGGTGGACCCCCTGAGCATCCCCGGCCGTGCAGGGGCAGACGCATAATCTGCCCCTTTTTCATTTGGCGCACGCTCACCGAAAACTGCATACTGAGCCAATGAACACCAAATCCACCATCGCGCTGGCCCTGGCCGCCGGTTCATCGGTGGCCTTGCGTCTCGCTACGCCGGAACTGCGCCGGTTTACGCACAAGCAAGTTCGTCCTGCTCGATGAGACCGGCACAGCTCGCGGAGTCTTCGGAATTGAGAAGAATGGAGCACCCGTGATTGAGATCATCGATTCCGAGGACCACATCTTTGCCTCCAGGTTTGAAAAATGGCGGTATGCAGAAGGAGCCTTTACCACCGGCATTCCCGGTCCACAGAAGCCGACCCTGCTACCGATCAAACCTTGAGCGAGACTGGTTCATTTGATGCTCACGTTCGTGACATTCGCCGCAATGCCGTCCACCGTCATCAGGATCTCCGCCTGACCTTTGCCGGCGAGCGATTGCGGCAGAGGGCCGATGTTCACCTGGTCCTCACCCGCGTAGCCGCTCACTCCCGCATACGTCACCGGCACGCTGACTCCGCCCACCGTGGCAGTCACGGTCTTCCCGTTCTGACTGCCGGTGCCGAACATCTCCAGAAACACCTGGTCGGTGGCGGGGCCGAGATCGATGGGCAGCGCCACAATGCGCTGGGAGGCATTCACCTGGAACACGTCCTCCACGTCGCTGGACCCGTCGGCTTTAACGCGAATCACCCAGGCCGCCACCAGGCCAGCGGAATTCAACGTGAACAGAGCCGGAGCAACCGGCGCGACCGTTACCGTGGCCGCGGAGCTGCTCGTCCCGGCGCTGATGGTAACGGTGGCTTTGCCAGTAGCCGTTCCCGCGGGCACGATGTAGTTGACCTGCGCCGGTGAAGCATAAGTCAGAGGAGCCGGGCGAGCCTTTCCGGCGGAGTCCCTCACGCTGACATTGGCGCCGTTCAGCACGGTCGGCAGTGGCGTGGTGGTGGCGGGTCCGGTCCCCGTGGCCAGATTGCTGCCGAACGCGGCGACGATGGAGTTACTCGCAAACGGCGCGTAGGCGTAACTGGCGGCATTCTGATTCCGGAACGGGAACTGCGTCGCGGCATTGTTCAGCAGGATCACGGCGTCGGTGAATTGCGGAGGGGAGCGGTCGGCGTGGGCCGCGCCCAGCAGATTGCCGAACGCAATCACCGATCCGTAGTCGACCAGGGCCAGATCGGCCTTGTTATCGCCGTTAAAATCGGCCGCCACCACGGAAGGGGAAGGGATGCCGGTCAGGAATCCCACCAGCGGCTGAAACGTCCCATCGCCGTTGCCGGGGAGGATGCCAATGGTGCTCTCGCAACAGCCCAGCACGGGAATGATCACGCCCGGATTGCCGGTCCCGTAGAGATCCGCCAAAGCGGGGTAGCCCAGCGTGCCGCCCGCGCCAGCCTCGGCGTTGTTGAATGTCCGGGTGAACGTGCCATCGCCGTTGCCGATGTAGGCGGCGAGGCCCTGCGTGTAGCTGGACACGACCAGATCCGGAATGCCGTCGCCGTTGAGGTCGCCGACGACCACGGGGCCGGGGCCGAAGCCGGGCTGATAGCTGGCGCCCACGGTGAACGTGCCGTCGCCGTTTCCGAGCAGAATGGTGATGGGTCCGGCCGCCGGCAGCGTCCCGGTCAGGAGACCGAAAGACAGATTGGCGGGCGCCGAGACCACCAGGTCCAGCTTCCCATCGCGGTTGAAATCGCCCGCGCTGACCGACGAACCCGTCACGCCCGCGATTTTGACCGCGGTCCCAAACGTGCCGTCGCCGTTCCCGGGCAGAAAATACGGGTTGCTCGCGATGCTCGATGCGAGCGGGTCATACGAGAGGACCACAAGATCGGCCCTGCCGTCGCCGTTGAAGTCGCCCACGGCAATGCGCAGAAAGTCGGCGAAGACCAGCGGGTCGATCGTCGCCTGGCTGACCACGGTTGTGCCGAACGTTCCGTCTCCATTCCCCGGGAAGACAACCAACTCCGTGCTGAGGCCGCAAACCAGAAGCAGGTCCTGGTTTCCGTCGCCCATGAAATCGCCCGTGGCAATGTAGTAAGGAGCGCAGCCGGAGGGGGCGGAATACTGCACCGGCGGTTGGAAACTCCCATCGCCGTTGGCAATCAGAACCGACACGCTGCCGCCGGTGGGCCCGGAACTGTTTCCGCCGAGGTTCAGAACGGCGAGGTCGGCGATGCCGTCCCCGTTGAAGTCCGCCGCAACAATGCTGATGGGGACAGTGGCGCCGGAGCCGGTCTGGTAGCGGACGCCGGTTTGAAAGCTGGGTTGCTGGGCCTGCGCCGCGACGGCCAGCAGCGTGATGAAGAGGAGTCGCACACAGACATAGACGCCACCGCGAGATACTTTGTCTGCGCGGGGCTGGGGCCGATTGACAGTCGGCTGCAGGTTGGCAACCTGCCCTGCCTACTTCGACACGTAGCCCTGCACGTACAGGGCGCGGAATCCGTTGTGCGAAGTTTCCGTGCCGGTGACCTCGACGATCCTGGCGAAATTGTCGATGGCCGCTTTGCGGAAGCCCTCAGTCTGGCCGTCGCGGCGCGGATCGTGCTCCTCGGCCATCAGCATATAGACGGTGCCGTCCTTCGCCAGCAGGCCGATCGGCTGACCGCTCTGCAGGCACTTGGTCCCGCAGCCCTTGTGCTTCTCGCCGTGCTTGCCCAGTTGCAGGTAGCACGACAGGTCGATGATCTCGCCGGTCACGGTCACCATTTTGCCATCGAGCGGCTTTTTGGCGACGCCGGCGTTGACGGTTGTGTCGGTCCACTCGGCCGCAGGCTTCTGGCCGAGCGTTGCCGCGGGCTTATCATAGGAACCCGCATCCGGGGCGACGGTCATCTCCGGATGGAGCGTTGTCGAATCCTGCGCGGTGAGAGTGAGCATTGCGGCCGCAGCGCCGCAGAGGAGCACTGTCGTGGTTCGGGTCATACTCATAACAGCCTCGCACATTACATCTGTTCGATGTGGGGCAGGTTTGCAACAGGGTTTTCAACCTGCCCGCCGATTTGCAATCGGCGCTGTGAACGGCCCACAGAGCGACGGCGCCGCAACCCGGGATTAGGCCGGTTGAAAGCCGGCCGCTGGATGGAATCCAGCCCCACACAGCTCCTACTTGCGGAAGCCGGTCTCGTCCTTGAATGCCTCCAGCGCGTTGTAGACGATGGGGCAATACGTGGCGCGGTCGGGCATCTCCCACATGCGGCTAAGGAACGAACCGGAGCCGCGGGCCAGATGCGGGAAGTCCCTGCACGTGCCGGGGCGCGCCTCATACACGGTGCATTCGTTGCCGCTCAGAAACACGCAGCCGTGCTCGTTGCGGCGCAGGATGCGGCCCTCGTCTTCGGTCACGGTGGTGTACTCGTTCACGAGGCTGGCCGGCTTCATCCCCAAAAACTTCGCCAGCCGCTCGACATCGCGCTCGTTGACCCGCGTGGTGGCCACCCGGCAGCAGTTGGCGCAGACCAGGCAGTCGGTAGCTTCGGCCACCTCCTCGGCGATGCGCTTCAGACGCCGCTCCACGAAGTTGTGGCGCTTCAGCCAGGCCCGGAAACGGCCGTTTTCCTCGCGGTTTTTCTCGCCCATGCGGCGGATCTGGACGAGATCGGTGAGCATGCATCCAGAGTACCCGCCCGAGGGAACGTAAAATGGTTTTATGTCAACCGTCGAAACCCAACAGGAGTTCTACCGCATCCAAAAGCTGCCGCCCTACGTGTTTGCCGTCATCAACGAGATGAAGGCAAAGGCGCGCGCGGCACAGCAGGATGTGGTGGACCTCGGCATGGGCAACCCCGACGGACCCACGCCGCGAGCGGTGGTCAACAAGCTGGTGGAAGCGGCGCGCAACCCGCGCAACCACCGCTATTCCATGTCGCGCGGCATTCCCCGGCTGCGCGAGGAAATCGTGAAACGCTACCACGAACGCTACGGCGTGGAGCTCGATTCGGAAACGGAAGCCATCGCCACCATCGGCGCCAAGGACGCGCTGGCGCACCTGCTGTTCGCGGTGATCGGGCCGGGCGACATCGTCGCTTCGCCGAATCCCGCCTACCCTATCCACCAGTACGGCGTCATCATGGCCGAAGGGCACGCCTGCACCATTCCCATGCCCGACCCGGCCAGCTTCCTGAATTCGCTGGAAGATCTCTACCGCACGCCACGGAAGCCGAAAATGATCCTGATTTCGTTTCCGCACAACCCCACCACGCAGTGCGTCGAGATCGACTTTTTCCGCGCGCTGGTGCCTCTCGCGGCGAAGCACGGCACCATCATCGTGCACGATTTCGCGTACGCCGACCTCGGCTTCGACGGCTACAATCCGCCCAGCCTGCTCCAGGTGGACGGCGCGAAGGAAGTCGGCGTGGAGATCTTCTCGCTGTCGAAGAGCTTCAACATGGCCGGCTGGAGGGTGGGATTCTGCCTCGGCAACAAGCGCCTGATCGGGGCGCTGGCGCGCATCAAGAGCTATCTCGACTACGGCATTTTTCAGCCCATCCAGATCGCCTCCATCATCGCGCTGCGCGAATGCCAGGACGACACCACCCGCATCCGCGCGACGTATCAACAGCGCCGCGACGTGCTGATCCAGGGGCTCGACCGCGCGGGCTGGCACGTGGACCCGCCGCGCGGCACCATGTTCGTCTGGGCGCCCGTTCCCGAGCCATGGCGGGCCGGCGGATCGCTGGAGTTCTCCAAACTGCTGCTGGAGAAAGCGCTGGTGGCGGTGTCGCCGGGCATGGGCTTCGGCCCGCTGGGCGAAGGCTACGTGCGCTTCGCGCTGGTGGAAAACGATCACCGGCTGAAGCAGGCCACGGCATCGATCAGGAAGTTCATGCGCGGGGCGTAGAATATGGTGCGCGACAGGGAGGTGGGCGCGCCCGCCAGGTGGTGGGTCCGTTTCCGGGACGCGACCGTCGGAGCTATGGAGCGCTGTAATCCGTCGCGACCGCGTTGGTCGGGGAATAATCCGGCTAAGTCCCCACAATCTTCGTGGGACTGGACGCCCGGCGATCTGCCTCTGTGTGCTGTCCCCGCCGAACAGGGCCCTCTGTTTCGGCAAGCCTCCGTTCGGTTTTCCTTCAGATGATATAATTCAAGTCAGGCAAAGCATATAAGGGTAAAAGGCTATATGGACGTCGCCAAGCTGGTCGTCGAATTCGCCAAGGTGCTGGCGTGGCCGGTAACAGTCTTTATACTGGCTCTACTCTTCCATGCACCGCTTTCGGACATACTCGCTCGACTTCGGAGGGCCGTGCTCAAGGGCGGCTTTTCCTTGGAACTCCAGGAGAAAATTCGGGAAGCCCAGTTGGCTAGCATTAAAGTAGAGGCGCAATCTCCCAAGCAAACGAGTAGCGGACTTAACGTGTTCAATTATCGTGAGGTTGCGCAGAGTAATCCAAGTCTAGCGCTGGCGGGCTTAAGGTTTGATCTGGAAGTCCTAGCGAACAACCTTGCGGGCGGATTCAAAGCGGGGCGGAGAGCAGAGACAATTAACTCCTTATTAGAACGACTACGCGAACACATTGCGGTCACCCCTGAGCAAATGGACCTGGCCAAGAAGATCTTCGCTATTGGCACCCTAGCCGCCGTCGGGTCGGAGGTTACTCAGGAACAGGCGCTCGTTGTGATTGACCTCGCCGATAACCTCGCGAAGGGTCTTCGGCGTGGTTGAGTTCGCGTTGTCTTCTACTCTCGACCTGTCATGGCGGCGAGCCGCTGCCTGAGCATCTGTCGGAGTTCGGTGACGTTTGCGTACGCCGGACAATTGTGCACTTTCAGGTCAAAATGTCGAGAGGTGCCAGCTCGGCAGTAAAGGATGGGGCGCTTTCCGATCGCGTGGGCGTACCCGACTTCGTAGTAGACGCTCGGGCGCTCACCTGTGAGGTCCGCGATCAAGAATTCGGAGCTTCTGATTTCCCCAAGAACCCGGAGAGTGGTTTCGTCGGAGTGCTGGATATCATCCGCACGGATAGCTTTGATGCCGAAGCGGGCGAACTCTTCCTTAATTCCCTGCTTTACGTCCTCCAGTTCTGGCTTGTCGCGGTCTATCATCATCATGATGAAAGCTGTACCAGGCTGCACGTTGACCCCAGGCGAGGAAGCTGAGGGTGAGGGCCAAGCCGGAATGGCCACACCGGCCGCCTCTGCCTCAGCTTGAGCGTGCAAAACTCCCAGTCGCCTCTTGACTGCGTCCAGTGCATCGACAATCTCTGCAAGGGCTTCGTGCGGAGAAATGCGGTCCTCCGAAAAGCCGGGCGATCTCACACCGCGTACAACATCTTCGTCGTACAGCAAACACTCGCCCCACTCCTTGAAGGCTCTAAGCCGCAGTGCGGCGTCCACACGCCGAAGTGCGAGTTGGATCGCCTCCAAATCGACGCTCCCCAACATCGGGGATTCACGCACCAGAGCGGCGATCCGAACGAGCGCTCCGTCGAAGTGCCGCGAGACTTCCCTCGCTCCCGCAGCAAGAGGTTCGGGCACCTGAAGGTGGTACTCCGGCTGCTCACTCCCACCAAGGAGAACCTTTGCCTCCTCCAAAGCGTGCTCCAACTGAGACTCAAGGTCGGCGATCATTTCCGGAGAAGTCATGCTGACACCCAGCTAGATGCTACTCCGTCTGCCACGCCACTTCAAGGCCAGCCGACGCGTGCGCCGCGTGTCCTGGCATCCGGGAAGTGATCACGGGCAGCGCCCATCCCCATGGCGCTCACCCAGTAGAATAGTCATCGGCACATGACCATCGACGAACGGCTGGAGGTCTTCACGCAGACCATGGTGGTGCTCGCGACAACGCACCGCGAGAACCAGGCGGCTATGACGCGGTTCGTCCTCGGAATGGACGACTCGATAGCTCGGCTCGCGCGCGTCGCAGAACGGCTTCGGGATCTCGAAGAGCGACAATAGCTCTGGATCATCCGATACTGTAACTGCCGCTTCACCGCGCGTGCAATGAGCGCCTGCGAAATGGCGTGCTCGTGTGCACAACCCTCCTTCGCAAGAGCCCCACGGTAGCAAACAATCGCGACGATTCGGGTACAATTGAAGGCGGGATCGAGCAATGACCGGGCGCATCGAGATCAATCCGGGAGTCATGCAGGGTAAGCCCGTCATTCGCGGTACCCGCGTGCCTGTGGAACTCGTGCTGCGCAAGCTCGCCGAGGGTGCGACCACCGCGGACCTCCTGGATGCATACCCCCGGTTGAGCGCGGACGACATCCGGGCCGCGCTGGACTACGCAGCGGATACCATTGCCCACGAGACCGTCGTGGCGCTTGGTTCCCAGTAAGAACAGGCGATCCGCTTCCTCGCGGACGAGTGCTGCGATTTCGCCGCGGTGCGATCTTCGCGCACAGAGGGTCACGACGTGCTCGCGGTGAGTGAGTTTCAACACCGTTCCGTGGACAAAGAGGTGATGGAACTTGCGCTGGCCGAGGACCGCGTTCTCCTGACCGAGGACAAGGACTTCGGGTGGCTCGTGTTCGCAGGCCGCGCAGATTCTCCGGGTGTAATCCTGATCCGCTTCCCGGCCTCAGCGAGAGGCTTACTCGCGGAGGCGGTTGTGAACTGGTGCGGGAACACGCTGCCCGACTAGCGGGAGCCTTTGTAGTTCTGCGGCCAGGGGCAGCGCGAATCAGTTTCGGACCTCACCGCGCGCAATGAAACCTGATTTATCCGAAGAGTGATAACTGCCGTGACCGCGGCGGATCCACAGACACCGTGCGCCCATCCAGCGACGGCGAGATGGCGCGCTCGTGCGCCACCACCGCCTCGAAGTTCGCTTCCGGCGCCCAGCGCTCCTCCACCGCGCGCACGAAGCGCTCCAGTCGCCTCATGCCATCCATCTTCTCCGTATTGCCCAGCCTGGCCGCGTCGAGCGAGCGGCGCAGCACGCCGATCGACTCGTCGTACGTCCTCAGCGGCACCGGAAACGGATGCCCATCCTTGCCACCGTGCGCGAACGAAAACCGCGCCGGATCGGAGAACCGCGTCGGCGTCCCATGCACCACCTCCGCCACCAGCGCCAGCGATTGCAACGTGCGCGGACCCAGGTTCTCCACCAGCAGCAGCGACGCGAAGTCGCGCAGCTCGCGTTCCCACGCTACGGCCAGCACCGCACCCAGCCGCTTCAGGTCCACGTTCTCCGCCCGTACATCGTGATGCGGCGGCATCGTGCAGATGCGGCGCGCGTCGGCCAGCGTGCGCTCCGGGTCCTGCTGAGCGATGCCGAGCAGGGCCTCCTGCGCCGGGCGCGCGTGCGCGTCCACCAGGTTCATGATGATCCCCTCGTGCCGGCCCACAATCCCGGTGTGCGGCTCCGAGGTGAAATCGCGAACCGACGCCGAGTGCCAGTGGTAGCGCCGCGCCAGGCCGCTGGCGTCGTTCAGCCCCTGCTGCACCACCGCCCAGTCGCCCGCGGCGCTCACGATGAACGTGTGCAGGTAGATCTGAAACCCGTCGGCGATGGCGTTGTTGTCGACGCGCGCCGTGAGGCGGCTGCTGCGCACCAGCGCTTCGCCGTCCAGCCCCCGCGCATCGGCCACCGCACGCAGCTCGTCCGGAGTGTTCCGCGAATGCCGCCCGCGCCCGCCACAGATGTGGATGCCCAGCTCGTGCGCCCGCGGATTCAGCCCGCGCTTGAGCGCGCCGAGCACCGACGTGGTGATGCCGGACGAGTGCCAGTCCATGCCCATCACCGACCCGAGCGCCTGAAACCAGAACGGATCGCTGAGGCGAGAGAGCAGCTCCACCGGTCCGTAGTGATACAGGATGCTTTCGCTGATGGCCGTCCCCAGCCTGGTCATGCGCTCGGCCAGCCAGGCGGGCACGCGTCCGCCGTGCAGCGGCAGATCGGCGAATCCCGAGCGCTTCATGATACCGAGTATGCATCAGGACAGCGCGGCCGGCTACCAGCGCAGCAACACCAATTCCGAGCAAAAGCCCGGTCCCATAGCCGCCAGCACGCTCCACGTGCCCGGTTGGGGCCGGCGCCGGGTCATGATCTCCTCCAGCACCAGCAGCACGGACGCCGAGGACAGATTCCCGGTCTTGCGCAGGCAGTCCCATGACACCCCGAGCTCTCGCGCCCCCAGGCCGAGCGCCGCCTCCGCCGCCTCCAGCACTTTGGGTCCGCCGGTGTGCACAATCCAGCACCCGATGTCCGATCGCGTGAGATGGTGCTCGGCCAGGAACTCGTCGGCATCCCTGCCCAGATGCTCGCGCACCACGTCCGGCACCTCCGGCGACAGCACAATGCGGAAGCCCTTCTCGGAGACGTCCCACCCCATCACCTCCCCGGTGTCCGGGTAGAAGGTGGAGCGGGTATCGACGATCTCCGGCCCCGGCAAACTCCGCTCGGACCCGGCGATGAGCACGGCGGCGGCGCCGTCGCCGAACAATGCGCAGGAGATCAGATTGGCCATGGACAGGTCATCGCGCTGCCATGTCAGCGAGCATAGCTCCACCGAAAGCAACAGGGCAACCTGCCGCGGATACGCGCGCACGTAGTCGGCCGCCCGCGCGATGCCGGCCGCTCCCCCGACACACCCGAGGCCGAAAACCGGGACGCGGCGGATGTTCCGGGAAAGCCCCATGCGATTGACGAGACGCGCGTCGATGGAAGGACTGGAAATGCCGGTGATGGAGACGAAAAACAGCGCGGCGATGTCCTGCGTGCCCAGACCCGCCCGCGTCAGTGCCAGGCAGATCGCCTGATTGCCAAGCTCCTCGGCGGTTCTGATCCAGACCTCGTTGGCCTGCCCCCACGTCTCCAGACCCGGATAGGCTTCCATCGGCAACGCGAGGTAGCGGCCATCCACTCCGACGTTGGCGTGCAGGAGGTCCACCAGACGCGGGTTTTCGATCCGGCCGCCCCAGTACTGTCTCAGCGCGGAGCCGAGGACCTGCTGAGGATAGTAGTGGCTGGGAAGCGCGCTCGCGGCGCTCGCGATGTTCATGTGTTCATTATCCTGGTTCGGGCGCCGTATTCACAGTAATTAAGCAACCTTTTCGCCATATAACCGGTTTTGCGGGCACTCCCGGCCAGCCACGCAAGCGCGCGCTTCGCCTTTGGCCGATTCTTGTCGCACACTGCCGCCCTGGCGAGCAGGAGCCGCGCCTCGCTTCGGAACGCGCTGCGAGGAACGATGGCAGGTCCGGCCTCTCCGGGCCCGGCCCGGCCGGTCATAAAACAAATGGCGGATGTCATTGCACCATAGGCCGCCGCGCGGTTCCGGCTGGCCCGGAGTCACGGTTCGGGACTTGTGACGAGCGTCAGGCGAATCCGGTTACCACTCGGGTGAGGCACTATGTAAGTAATGCACAGCCACGCGGACCTCACGCTCGACTATCTGCTGCCTTACGCTCTGAACGGCGCGCGAATTGTCATCATCCTCGCGCTGGCGTGGATCGGCTCGCGGGCAGGCCGCAAGGCCGTGGAGAGCCTTCGCGCCCACACCGTTCGCAGAGTGCGGAGCGGCGGCGCCAGCGAAGTGGAGATTCAGAAGCGCGTCCAAACCATGACTCGGATCATCGGCCGCGCGCTGGGAATTGTCGTCTGGGCCGCCGCGTTTGTCATGGTTCTGCACGAGCTGCATTTCAACGTCGCGCCGCTCATCGCCAGCGCGGGCCTGGCCGGCGTGGCCATCGGCTTCGGCGCTCAGAGCCTGATCAAAGACGTGCTGAACGGCATGTTCCTGCTGATCGAGAATCAGTTGCGCATTAATGACGTCGCCGTCATCGACGGAACCGGCGGCCTGGTGGAGGAAATCAACCTGCGCACCACCGTGCTGCGCGGCGAGGACGGCGCCGTCCACGTTTTCCCGAACGGCTCAATTCAGAAACTCTCCAACCTGACCCGCGATTTCTCCTATGCGGTCTTCAACGTCACCGTCGAGTGCGGCCAGGATCTGGACCGGGTCATGAAAGTGGTGAGCGAACTCGGCGCCGAGCTGCGCGCGGAGGAGCCCTGGGCGCAGACGATTCTGGACCCGCTCGAGATGTGGGGAGTCGACGCGCTGGCCGGCTCCGGCGCCGTCATCAAGTTCCGTTTCCGCACCGTGCCCATGATGCAATGGAGCATCGCCCGCGAGATGAACCGCCGGCTCAAGCGCCGCTTCGAAGAGACCGGCATCGACCTGGCATTCCCGGCACAGACCCTGTACCTGGCTCCGGAGACCCCCACCGGCCTGCGAGAAGAGCTTCGCGCGGTGGTGCGGGAGGTTCTCGATGAAAGGAAACATGGCGAGGCTCAGTAACACCACTGTGTTACCCGTTGGCTGAGACCTTGTGGGGCAGCTTTTCAAGCTGCGGCCGAGTTTCAATCGGCCCAAAATGTAAACACTCCAGGGGGCCGATTAAAAATCGGCCGCAGGATGGAATCCTGCCCCACAGCAATGGTGCTATTTCTCGTCGGTGGGAAATGTAATATTGGTGTTCGCGCCGAATTTCCGGTAATTCGAGAACTGAATTTCGTCCCGCGTCCGGCCCTTGTCGGTGCGCGTGTAGTGAATCGCCCTGGCTGGCAGCCAGAACGATTTTTCGCCCAACGTCACCGCCGCGTACTCCAGCAGATTCCTGGCGTCCTGCAGATTGTACTCCGGGGGAATCTCGACATTCCGAAATGTCAACCGCACGATGCTGCCCGTATCGGAGTCGGCATAAACGAAACCCTGGTACGCCGACAACCAGCGCTTGTACCGCTGGCGCCTCACCCCATTGACGGTCATGGTCCCCGTGGCCACGCAGCAGACCCAATACTGTGAATGAACCCGGTCGACGGAATAGCGGAACACCGCCACGCGCTGGCCGCGCAGGTTCTCCCAGTGATCCCACTGGAAGCTGGCCTGACTTCGCGAATCGAAAGTGATGGCCAGAACACTTCCGAACTCGCCCCGGCTGTAAGCGCTTCGAAGCTCCTCGAGGGGTGCGGTCTCCGGCGCGCCATTCACCTTCCTGGTGTGATAAGTCTCCACCCCCTGGAAGTAGTCGAGGTCCTCCACCACGGTATCCTCCAGGCGCCATCCACCCGGCAACCTGGCCTGCACCTTGCGGGCGCCATGATCGCCCGATTGATGCCCGCTACTGGAAAACCGGGTGGTCTCCGTGCAGGACATGTTCGGAAGCGCGCTCACGTAGCCGGACGCGTACTCGTTAATCTTTGTGAGCATCGCCCTCTGTTGCTCCGCGCCGAGCCCGGCATCGAGAACCACAACCGGCTGCGGGGGCGGCGGGAGACTGGCGGATCGCGCGCGCAGCTCATCGAGTGCGCGCAGCGTCAGACGTCCGGCCCCCTGGGCCTTCAGTATCCCGATGGCTTCGCCGTCAAGCTGTTCGGTGGGCTCAATGCTCTCCAATTGGCGCGCGGCAGCTTCGTCATTGTCGTCGGCGGCAACGGAGGTCGAAACCAGTTGCAGGATGTCTTCGGCGCTCATTCGTTTCGCCGCGGACGCGCCGGCGGGGGCGAGCTGCAGCAGCAGCGCACAGGCCCCGATGCACCACCTCATGGCTGGGCCTGCCGCTGGGCGGCCTCGCTGGCCTCGATGCGCCCGCTGATGGCTGCCAGCAGCCGCGCCAGTTCCTGCGCCTGCACCGGCCGCGACAATGTGAACGTACTGCTTCCCCGGGCTACTCGCGCCAGCTCCGGGCTCATCGGATCGGCGATCAGCACGAAGGCGGCGGTGCGGTGCTGCACTTTCTCGAACAGATCCATCCACGTCAGGTTGGGAAGATGCGTGCCGCACAGGATCAGGTCGAATCGCAGGCGTTCGGCGACATCGGCCGCCTGTTCGGCGCTGGCCACGGGCACCACCCGGTGTCCGTGATCGGTGAGCAGCCGCACCAGCTCGGCCTGCTGTTTCAGGTCCGCATCCACCAACAGCGCGGTGAGCCGGCGCGAACCCGGTTGCGTAACATCCGGCAAGGGCGCCAGCGCCGGGGTCTCCACCGGCCCACAGGGCAACTCGATTTCGAATCGCGACTGCGTGGAGAGTATTCTGGCCAGACGCACCTCGCCGCCGTGGTTGCGAATCACGTTGCGGCAGACCCCGAGGCTCAGCACTCCGGACCCGGGATGGTGTTCGAACACGTCCGGTTCCAGCAGCTCCGGCAGGCAACTCCAGGAGATCTCCAGGGCCGCGCGGTTCGCCGCCCGGGTGGTGGAAACCATCAGCTTTTTCTGGCGGGCCTGGGCGGCGCTGCGTTCGGCGTGCTGCAGGAACATGATCAACGCCTGCTCCAACTGCGAGCGCGATCCGGTGACGATCAGCGGCTGCGCCGAGAAACGCGAGTGCAGGTCGATGTGGCTGGTGGTCAGTTCCGGAGTCTGGAACTTCAGCGCGGACGCCAGCAGGTCATTCACGTCGAACTGCTGGATCTCGGAGCGCTCCCGGGAAAACGAGATCAGGCGGGCGACGATTTCGGATGCGCGGCGCGATTCCACCATCAGCTTGTCCAGACGGTCGCGGCCGGCGCCCTGGCATTCGCTCCGCAAACCGATGACGGTCTTCTCGATCGCTTCCAGCGGGCTGCGGAGTTCGTCCGCCACCACCGACATCAACTCGCCGGAGGCGGCCAGCTTCTCGCTGCGAAAAAGCTGCTCCCGCACCGCCTGCTGGTCCTGCAACCGCAGCGCGGTGGCGATCTGGTTGGCCAGGTGTTGCGCGGCGGCCTGCTCCTCGTCGCTAAACGTATGCAGATCGGCCGCGCATTGCGCCACCAGCACGCCGCTCACTTCGTTCCTGGCAAAGGCGGGCACGAACAGGATGGAACGCGGGACGTCGGCCGCGGAGTCGCGGAAGAACGCGCTTCTTCGCGTGTCCGAGATCGCCAGCAGCGTCCGGTTCTGGTAACACAGTGCGATGCCCTCCATCACCGGCCCGGAGTTCTGGCTCAACGGGCCGGATTCGCCGGAGGCCGCAATGCGGCGGAACGTGCCCGACGCGGCGTCGGGGAGGTAAAGACTCGCATCCGTCAGCCCCCACAGCTTCGGCAGCACGGCGTCCACCTTGCGCACCATCTCCAGCGGCGCGGAGGAAGCCACGATGTCCTCTCCCAGCGCGTTGAGTTCTTTCATATTGCGCCGTTGCGCCGACATGCGCCGCTCGCGCATCCACCAGATGACAAACACCAACACGATGCCCGCAACGGCGAACACCCATTCGGCCGGCGTGATGGGCCACGCCACCGGCCCTCCCGTCCCCCGCCGGGGCTCCATCGCCGCAAGCTTCACCGCACCGAGGGTCAGCAGCCAGGCCGGGGACAGGCGACGTCTCCGGGCCGCGCGCATCAGAAGGCGTGAAGTATTTGAATCGTGGCTCGGTAATATCGTCGGGACCGAGCCGCGACGGTCACGGAGCGGTCCGTCGAACCTGCGCGGCAGCTTCACAAACTCGCCTGTTGCCGTTCCAGCCATTGTGGAAGAGCGGAATCTCTGAAATCGCGAACCAGCACATCGACGTCCGGAAGGTTCGTCGTGTGCGTGGCGATGCCGGCGACGCGGCCACCCGCGGCTCGCGCCGCGGCGATTCCCGTTGGGGAGTCTTCAAAAATGATACAGTTTTCCGGCAACGTTTGGAGCAGCTCCGCCGCGCGCAGGTATATGTCCGGCCAGGGCTTCGGCCGGCTCACCTGCTGCCCGTCCACCACCACGGAGAAGTACCGACGGAGGCCGGCGCCGTCCAGCACGAAATCGATGTTGGCCGGTTCGGCGTTGGACGCCACCGCCCGCGGCGTTCCGTTCGTTCGTTCCAGCAAGCCGCGGACGCCCGGCACGATGTGTTGTTCGAGTTGCGGCAGCATCATTTCGCGAAACAGCCGTTCTTTCTCCGCCCCGTGCCGGAATACTTCGTCCGGCGGCAAATTCGCGCCAATCAGCGCCCGGACAATCTCGTCATTCCGCCGGCCGTGCATTTGATTCTCGATATCATTACACGGTATTCCGAGGCGCTCCAGGTAAACCCGCCACGCTTCGGCGTGCATGGGCATCGAGTCGATCACCACGCCATCCAGATCGAAGACCAGCGCCAGACCCCCCGCAATCCGCAGCGGCGTCATAGCGCGTCACTGGCGTGATACGAGCTGCGCACCAGCGGTCCCGCTTCGACGTGCCTGAAGGCCATCCCCTCGCCCAGTTCGCGCAGCTCGTCGAATTCCTCCCGCGGAACGTAGCGCACAATGGGCAGGTGCTTCGGGGAGGGCCGCAAATACTGGCCAAGGGTGAGAATGTCAACACCCTGCCGGCGCAGGTCGCGCATCACCTGGAGAACTTCCGCCGGGGTTTCGCCGAGCCCGAGCATCAGACCCGATTTGGTGGGGATGTGCGGCCGCAGGCGCCGGGCGTGGGCCAGCATATCGAGTGAGCGCTCATAACGGGCGCCCAGGCGCACCTGAGGGTACAGACGCGGCACCGTCTCGATATTGTGATTCAGTACGTCGGGCCGCGCGTCCATGACCACTTCCATGGCCGCGTGCGATCCCTGAAAATCCGGCACGAGGACCTCCACTTTGCAGGCCGGAATGCGGGCGCGAATCGCCTGAATGGTGAGCGCAAACAACTCCGCGCCGCCATCCCTGCGGTCGTCGCGGTTCACGCTGGTGACGACGGCGTAGCGCAGCCCGAGCGCCGCACAGGCCTCGGCCACGCGGCGGGGTTCGTCGTAGTCCACCGCCAGCGGCGCGCCTTTCCGGACGGCGCAGAAACCGCATCGGCGCGTGCACACGTTGCCCAGAATCATGAACGTCGCAGTGCGGCGATTCCAGCACTCGCCGACGTTCGGGCAGGCGGCGCTCTCGCAGACCGTGTGCAGGTTCAGACCGGCGACCAGCCCTTTCAGCTCGCGGTAGTTGTCGCCCGCGGGCGCCGGCGCGCGCAGCCATGTAGGCCGGGCCGCCTTCGGATCAAGGGAAACGAGCACACTCCTATTCTAATTCGGTGACGTACACCTCATTCCCCAATTACCGGTAATTGGGGAATGAGGTGTACGTCACCGAATTGGCCACGTCACCTCCGCCCGGTTGTAGATGACTTCCCCGCGCCGGATGGTCGTCTCCACCAGGTTGACGCCAAAGTGGTAGGGCAACTCCCGATAATCCGGCGCGCTGAGCACCAGAAGATCCGCGTCCTTGCCGTATTCGATGGAGCCGGCGCGGTCGGCGCGCCGCAGTGCATGTGCTCCGTTTATCGTGGCCGCGGAGATGGCCTCGGCCGGGGTCATGCGCATGGCCCGGCACGCCAGCGCGATGGTCATCTGCATGTTGTGCCAAGGGCAGGTCCGTGGATTGTAGTTGGTGGCGATGGCGATGGGCACGCCGGCGTCGATCAGCCGCCGCGCCTGGGCGTAGCGCTCCCCTCCCAGATAGAACACCGAGCCGGGCAGCAGCGTCGCGACAATGCCGGCTCGCGCCAGCAGCTCGGTCTGGGCCTCGTCGATGTAGATGAGGTGATCGACGCTGCTGGCCCCGGTATCCAGCGCCAGTTCCGCGGCGCGCGTCCTCGATCTCTGGCCGGCATGCATTTTCACGGCGAAGCCGAGCTCGCGCGCAACGCGAAGAAACTCGCGGCACTCTTGGTAACCGAAGGCGTCTTCCTCATACTCGACGTCGACGAACTCGGCCAGACGGCGCCGGCGCACCACCGGCAGCAGACGAGTCAGATAGTCCCCCAGACCGCCACCGCTGAACGCCGCCGAGGCCATGGCCGTCGACACCACCGGGATGGGGCGTTCATGCAGTGCCCCGTGGATGCGCAGGATCTTCAGTTCTCCGGTCTCGCTCACCCCAAAACCCGACTTGGCCTCAATCGTAGTGGTGCCCTCGCGGACGCAGTCCTGAATAGTCCGCAGCGCCTGGCGCTCCAGCGTGCTGCCGGAGGTCAGCTCGATCTCCCTCGACGCCGCGGCCGGCATATCGGACGGCTCGCCGGAGATCAGGGCTTCGAATTCGGCCAGACGCGGAGCGCCCGATACCAGGTGGGTATGGCTGTCGACGAATCCGGGCATGACCACGCGGCCCGCCGCATTGATCTCGATGGCGTCGCGGGCCACCGCCAGATTCTCCACGCGCCGGGTGGGGCCGACCTCGCGAATCAGGCCGTCGACAATGAGAACCGAGCCATCCTGCACCAGCCCAAGGTTGCGCATCTCGCTTCCGCGTCGTGGCCCGGCGGGGCCGCGGAGCGTCAGGAGCTGCCGGGCGCCTCGAACGAGGATGGGCCTGCCCATGGGTTACGAACAGAATACAGGTGGAATGTCGTAGTTCCAGACCAAGACAATGCAGAAACAGAGTGTTTCCAGGGTGATCGCCCTGGACACCAGCTCCGAGCGTTCGGGTGGAGACCTGCCCCGATCCTGTCTTTCTTTACCGAGATACCGCTGCGTCTCGCCCGGACCTATGCCGCGGGCACGAGCACGTCCGGCTCTGAGCGCCGGACGTGCGCGGAGCATCAGAGTCTTTCGTGCAGCCGCTCGCGGAGGTGGAACGGAACGCGGCTCCGGCTATGGTGAGCGCCGCTGCCTGCGTACCAGACCGTAGAGAGAGCAGCGCCCACGGTTTGACCTGGCGTCATCTGGTTGCCTGATGCTGCAATCATACTCTTTCCGTCCTCCCGCGTCTTTACTCCCTGAGGGAGTCTGGAGTACTACATGGGAGTCACACAGGCAGAGTCTGTGCAACCTTCCATCGGAGGCTCGTGCGGCACATGGTGGCACAGGCGTCAGCCCGTGGGCTCTGCGGGCTCCCCGAGGGCTCCCCGAGGCTTGACCGGCGGTCCGGAACAGTGTATGGTGTTCCTGTACACTATACACTGATGAACCGGCTCCTCGCCATCCGCATCGACGTCCGCTCTTCCGTGCCCGCGTACCGGCAGATTGCGGACACGTTGCGGGCGCGGCTGGTGGAAGGCGGTTTGCCGCCCGGACATGGCCTCCCTCCGGTGCGGCGGCTGGCCATGGAACTCGGAGTTCACTTCAACACGGTGGCCCAGGCGTACCGGGAGCTGGCCGAAGAGGGCTGGCTCGACCTGAAACACGGCCGCGGCGCCACCGTCATCGAGCGCCGGGCCGCCCCGAAATGACCGCGCCAGCAGGATTCCCGGCTTTTCCGCGAACGCCTCCGGGAACTGGTAGCGCAGATCCGCGCCGCCGGGCTGCCAGCCGCCCGGATCGCGTCGGAACTAAGACTCCTCGCGGAAAGTCTGGAAGAATGATTATGGTTTCGTCTTTCTGCGATGGCATGCGCACGGCTCGTCAACAATTCCTGAGCCGCGACGGTAACGAAGCGGCCGCGGACTCGAAAGCCGGCTTTTGCGCCGGAAAGCGGCTACAGGAACGGCGCCTGCCTGGCGTGGCGGTCACGGAACGGATACGGAGCTGACATGAAAACGGTACTACTCTTGTTCGCCGCAATCAGCGCGTTCGGGCAATCGCCCGAGGGGCGCACAAAAGCAGCGCTCGATCAACTTCTGGCGCAAAAATACGATGCGTTTTACGCGCTGTTCTCGCCCGAGATGAAGGGCCGCATCAGCCTCGACACCTTCTCGGCACAGATGGGACAGATTGCCGCTCTGGGCCCGCCCCGCAGCGTGGATGCTCCGCGCACCATTCCCATGGGCGGCTCCACGGTTGTGGTGATCACCGTCCATTGGGCGCCCGTTTCGCTCGATTTTCAGGTGAGCTGGAACAAAGCGGGTCAGGTGGATGGCACCTACTGGCGTCCCACCACCGCGCCTCAACAGCCATGGCAGAGTCCCCCATATTCCCACCCCGAGTCCTTCACCGTGATGGAACTCACCGTGGGCGAAGACCCGTGGAAACTGCCCGCGACGCTCACCATCCCGAAAGGCGATGGCCCGTTCCCGGCGCTGGTGTTGGTGCACGGCTCCGGCCCGGAGGACCGTGACGAAATGATCGGCGGATCGAAAGTATTCAGAGACCTCGCCGAAGGATTGTCTTCGCGCGGCGTCGCCGTTTTGCGCTACGTGAAACGCACCAGGCAGTATCCGCAGCAGTGCATGGCCGAGGCGAATTTCACCATGACCGAGGAGACCGTGGACGACGCCGTGCGGGCGGCCGATCTTGTCAGGAAACAGCCCGGCATCGACCCGGCGCGCGTTTTTGTGCTGGGCCATAGCCAGGGCGGATACATGGCCCCGCGGATCATGAAGCGCGATCCGAAGCTGGCCGGTTTCATTGTCCTGGCGGGGAACGTCCGGCCGCTCGAGGATCTGATAGTCGAGCAAACCGAGTACATTCTCAGCCTGAAAGGCACCCTCACCGCCGACGACCAGGCCCGCCTGGACGCAGTCCGGAAGAACCCGTTCGCCGGTCTTCATGTGCCCGAGCCATACCTGGCCGATCTTAAGAACTACCATCCCGACGCCGAGGCGAAGACCCTCGACATGCCCATGCTCATCCTGCAGGGCGAACGCGATTATCAGGTGACCATGAAGGATTTCGCCCTGTGGAAGACGGCGCTGGGTGGACGGCGCAATGTCACCTTCCGCAGCTACCCGAAACTGACCCACCTGTTCATCGCCGGCGAAGGCAAGCCCTCGCCGGCTGAGTATGACAAGCCTGGGCACGTGGACGAGGAGGTAATCGCCGACATCGCGCAGTGGGTGCAACGCCGATGAACAGGCCCGGGCGCCGTGGGCGATGCGCGTGGTACTGCTGGCCGCCGCGGGTACTCCTTCCAGCCCTGCCGTGCAACTGGCCCGGGCTTTCGGGATGGCTCTGGCGGGCTTCCTGCGCGATGGGCGCTGCAACGTGTACTCGGGCGACGGACGAATCACGGCGAATTGACACGAAATGAAGCTACGGATCAAGGGAAACACCATTCGATTCCGGCTCACGCAGCCGGAAGTGGCGCAGCTCCGTGACGGGGCAAGCCTGCGCGACAGCACGGAGTTTGCCCCGGCGCAGTGTCTGACGTGGGTGCTGGAACCGGCGCCGGTCATCGCGGCGATAGAGGCGAGCTTCCGCGAAGGCACGGTCGCCGTGCGCCTGCCGGCGAGCGAGGTCCGAAACTGGGCGGACACAGACACAGTGGGGCTGTACGGGCAGGCCGGCGCCCTGGAGGTCTCCGTCGAGAAGGACTTCCGTTGCCTGTCGCGAGCCGGGTCCGGCGAAGAAGCCGATGCCTTTCCGAACCCGCACGAGGGCGGCAAGTGCTGAAGGGCATCGGTCGAATGACATCGGGCCGAAATTGACTCAGCCGGCCGGTTCACGCTACCCTCCAGGAGTAGGCATTCCCGATGGGCGCGGTAGCCAAGTGGTAAGGCAGGGGTCTGCAAAACCCTTATTCGGCGGTTCGATTCCGCCCCGCGCCTCCAGGCCTTTCCGGCTGCGCGGTTCGGCCGGCAAATCGTCGGGCGCGAGTTTCCCGGCGTGGGCGCCACGACCACCCCGGGGCCACCCGGCAGGTTAACACCCGCCTCCGGCACCCGTCTCAATGTTCTATCCTTTGACAGGAGGATACCGTGCAGAAGAAGACTCCAGACAACCAGCAGACGCCCGAGCGGCGCACTTTTCTGAAGCTGGGCGGCGCCACAGCCGCGGGCTTCCTGGCGCATGCCGCTCTCGGCGAGAAGGCGAGCGCGCTCCCGGCGCCGGCGGTGAGCCCCTTGGCTTCCGGGTCTTTGCCGGCCATGCCCACGCGCAACCTCGGGCGGACCGGCTACAAAGCGGGGATCTTCAGCCTGGGTGGCCAGGCCGCTCTCGAGCGCGCCAACAACGACGCGATCGCCATGCCGATCATCGAACGGGCGCTGGACCTCGGCGTCAACTACCTGGACACGTCGTCCATCTATGGCGGTCCGGACCGCTGGAGCGAACGCTACGTGGGTCAGGTGATGAAGCGGCGCCGCACGCAGGCCTTCCTCGCCAGCAAGACCAAGGAACGCACGCGCGACGGCTCCCTGCGGATGCTGGAGACATCGCTGAAGCTGCTGAACACGGACCACCTGGACCTCTGGCAACTGCACGACATCGGGCTCCCCGAGGACGTGGACCAGGTGTTCGCCAAAGGCGGCGCCATGGAAGCCCTGCTGCAGGCGCGGGAGCAGAAGATGGTGCGCTTTCTGGGCGTCACCGGCCATTTCCGGCCCGAGCCGCTGATGACCGCCATCAACCGGTTCCCGTTCGACACCATCCTCATGGCCGTGAACGCGGCCGACAGCCGCCACTTCAGTTTCATGGAATCGCTGCTGCCGCTGGCCGTGGAAAAGCAGATGGGCATTATCGGCATGAAGGTGCCGGCGCGCGGGCGGCTGCTGTCGAGCTGGACTCCCCCGCCGCTGGAACGGCAGCAGCATTCCTGGGAAGGGGCGGTGCTCGCGAAGACGCCCGGCACGCTGGCCATGCGCGAGGCGATGTATTTCTCGCTTACGCTTCCGGTCAGCACGGTGATTATCGGCTGCGATACCATCGCCCAGCTCGAAGAGAACGTGCAGCTCGCGCGCGAGTTCACGCCGCTGAGCGAACGGCAGATGGCCTCCATCGCCGAACGAGCGGAACCGGTGGCGAAGGCGGCGCTGTTCTTCCGGTTCGTCAACCGGGGGTAGCGGCTGCCCGAGACCCTCATCCTCACGCACGGCGCCGGCTCGGACCGCAACGCGCCGCTGCTGGTGGCGGTGGATCGCGCCATCTCTGCGCTCGGCGTCCGCGTTCTGCGCGTGAATCTGACGTACCGGGATGAGCGCCCCATTGGACCGCCGCGTCCGGGCGATGCCGCGCGCGACCGGGCCGGACTCCGCGACCTCGTACTCAAAGCCAGGGCGGAGCACGGCGGACGCGTGTTCCTGGGTGGACATTCCTACGGCGGTCGCCAGGCCTCCATGCTCGCGGCGGAGGAACCCGGACTCGCGGACGGGCTCCTGCTGCTCTCCTATCCGCTTCATCCCCCGCGCCGGCCTGCAGAACTGCGGACGGCCCACTTCGCCAGCCTGCGGACGCCGGCCCTGTTCGTCCAGGGCAGCCGCGACCCGTTCGGCCTTCCCGGCGAGATGGAAGCCGCAGTGAAGCTGATCGCGGCGCCGGTCACGCTGGTGTTGGTGGAGCGGGCCGGCCACGACCTGAAGTCGACCGGCATCGGGGAGCGGATCGCGGCGGCCTTTGGTGAAGTAATCATTTGAAAACGTTGGACCTTGTGGTAATGTACGAACCGGCATCGACGCCCCCGGGCGGCCCGGAATTGGGTTCGTTTCGTAGTACGGCGTTGGCCGCCGGGCGCCGGATCGGGGACCGTGCGCCGGGTCCGTCGAGGTCCCGGCAGCGCCACGCCGGCGTGCCCGGAATTGGGTTCGTTTCGTCATGGCGGATTGCTGGCGGCCCGGGCCCCCGGTTTGCCAAACCGCTGTTGGCGCAGGCATCTTATTCGGACCGTGCGGATCCGTACATCAGTGGACATGCCGCATTGACGGTAGCACGGGGCTGGCGGGTTATCCGGGGGACGATGCGGGAATTGGCCGTTTAATGGGTGTTTGATGGGTGTGAGTTGCTGTGACGCTGTGGCGGAGCGCCGAAACCGGGGACGAAAACCGCTTCTCTCCGGAGGGTGGGGGGTAGCGGAAGCGTTGCGTCAGTCGCATGGGAACGCAACGCTCCCGCGTTCACGTATTGACGGGGCAGTCAGCTATTTTCAGCGATGCCCCCCCTTAGGTGCGCTGTGGGCTGCCGCCTTTCCACCTCCACCGCCTGGAGCAGCACCGTGGGCCGGCGCGCTCGCCGCGTGAGAGACATGCGATGATCCTGAGCCGCCCCCTCCGGGATGAGAACCTCCGCCCCCTCCGGGATGAGAACCTCCACCTGCTCCGGGATGAGAACCTCCACCTGCTCCGGGATGAGAACCTCCACCCGCTCCGGGATGAGAAGCTCCACCGGGGTGGGAAGCTGGGCCCCCTCCTGGATGAGAAGCTCCACCGGGGTGGTAAGCTCCGCCCGCTCCGGGGTGGGAAGCTCCGCCGGGGTGATAACCTCCACCCGCTCCGGGGTGAGCAGCTCCGCCGGGGTGATAACCTCCACCCCCTCCGGGGTGAGCAGCTCCGCCGGGGTGATAACCTCCACCCCCTCCAGGGTGAGCAGCTCCGCCGGGGTGATAACCTCCACCCCCTCCGGGATGTGCATACGCGGCATGATAGCCGCCCGGCACGCCCCTTCCCCCGTGCTCGTACACGCCTCGGTTGTACCCGCCGAAATGGCCCCGGTTGATCACCGTGGTGCTGCGTGAAATGTAAGCGGAGTGGTTATAGTACACCCCGCCGCCGTGCCAGTTCGCGCCCCAGGCGTGATAGCCCCATCCGTAATGACCCCAGAGGCCGATCCCAATGCCGACGCCGAAGCCGATGGCAAGGCCCGCGCCGAACACCACCCCGCGCGGCGCAGCCCAATAATAGCCGCCCCAGGGGGCAATCGGCGTGCCCCACACCGTCCATGGATTGTAGTAAGGAACATACACGAAGGCCGGATTGACCGGCTCAATCACCACCAGGCCGTCGCTATAGGACACCCTTTCCTGCGGAGTGCTGCGGAGAGTGCCCGCCTGTTGCGCCTGGTAGCGCATGGCCTGCACGGCGTTCATCACGTCGCCGGGCTGATTGTAATAGGCGTTGCCAAGAGCCGCGGTCCAGCCGTTGTTGCGGGCCATGCTGTCGAGCACGGTGGGGAATTCGGTCAGAGCTTTCACGCTGGGATCCCAGGGCATGCTGTCCGCGGCCGCAGCCATTTGAGCGGGGGGCATGCCACCGTTCTGATGGAGCCAGTTGTCGGCGTCGTTGACCTGGTCGGCAAACGTGGCGGCGGTGAGCACCTGAGCCACCAGCGAGTCCGGATAGAGCGCGATGGGCGCTACCAGTTGGTTGAGTTGCACGGCATCAAGCGGGGCGTAAGCGCCCGGCGGAGGCTCCTGCGCGTAGAGGCCGGATTGCATGAACGGCACCAGCAGGAGCGAAAGAGTGACCGCAATCCATTGACGCGGCCATGAAGTATAGTTCATCGTTTGCCTACCTCGTCCTCTCATCATAGACGGCTATTGGCGGCGCTGGTTGCCGGGTTTTGCGGGGGGGTGCTGGCCGGGATGGGGCGTGGCCTGGTGGGTGAATTTTGCGGGGGCGCGCCGGCCGCGATGGGGGGTTGTCTACCGATGCGCTGTATGCGACATGGGATTCCGGTGAACGATCACGTGCGTGCGCTCGCGCGTCATGCGAATGCGGCACCCCAGCGGGTCCGGACCAACCGCGCAGGTGTTGTTGCGGACCTCAATCCACGCGGCCTGGTCCTCGCCGAGGATCATCCACGCCGTGGCATTGGTCGCATAATTCACCTGCTCCAGATAATATGCAGCGTTCATGTCAATATCGGCAGCGTCCGCATTCATCTGTTCGCAGGCGCCGGGAGGGGGCGGGGGCATCCCGTCCGGAAGCACGCAATAGTCTTCATCGTGTTCCAGCAGGATCCGCCTGTTGGAGCCGGTAATGAAATAACGCGTGGTCAGGGGCGGGACTCGGGATTCCATTGACCAGCGGCTCAGGTCCTCGGCAAACGCCGCGGGGAGCTGGCTCATCCCAACGGAGTTGTCCTTCCCCTGCACCTGCCGGGAGAACACCGCGACCGTCGGCGTGGGTTCTCCGTTCGTTGGGTGGAAGAAGAAACCGCCCAGCGCGATGCCGTCCTGCATGTCGACCCACACGAATCCGCGGCCGCCGAGGTACGGTCCGCTGCGGCCGGAGACCATGACGTATCGCCCATCGCGGATTTGAACCGGCAGAGGCGAACCCTTGAGGACCTTGTCGAGCGCCTCGGAAAGCGGCATGTCCCAGCCGTAGTGGAACATGCAGTTGGGGATGGCGCTGCGCATCAACCCGCGGAATTGTTTGTCGCGAACCACGTTGCCTGACGCCGCACCCGCGAATTGATTCAGAAATGTGAGCTGATTGGCGGGAATGGGATGCTGAAAGACGGACGCGGCCTGCGGTCCGGGAGGCGCTGGCTCCGAGGACTGCGATGGCGGCCCGCTTTGCGGTGCATTGGCCGACACCTGTCCCGCGACATTGGGCAGGAAGGCGCCTGCGGACGCCAGGAGCAGCGCCGTGAGGTACAAGGCTCTGAGTTTACGCAACGACCAGCGAAGGGAAAGCATACCGGCGTCAATCTCCTCTCCAGCGCCGATTCCTCAAATTATATCGTCCCTCGGAAGGCGGGCAAGGGCCTGGGCGGTGAGGGGCCGGGTGACACGCCGCGTGTGATTTGAGCGGGTTGCGCTTGCGCGCGGGCGCTTGAAAACGTTGAACCTGGTTGGGGAATTGGGTTCGTTTTGTCGCGGGGGATTCCCATCACAGCGGACGCGGGCGTTTGCGGAGCTTACCGCTCATGGTTCGTTTCCCCCTGGAACACCCGGAATTCCGTCGAAAGTCGCGCTTCCTGCGTAGCCCACTCTACGACGCCTTTCTCCGTTTGACAACCTCCTGCCTATTCCGGATTGTAGTACGAATCGAAGGCCGTTCCAGTCTCCTTCGGAACCGCGTGCGCAGTTCCGTCGTGACGGTAGTTTTGACAATTGCCGATGGGGTAAGTGAACCCATTGATTCTATTCAGGCAGTTCGAACGGCGTCTTGGGGTCGACCGTAATGACAGATTCGAAACGCAGATTTCCGATGGCTCCGCAGGTAGGACTCGAACCTGCAACCCTTCGGTTAACAACCGAGGTGCAGCAAGCCTCCCGATGGTCCGCTTGCCGTGAATCTCGTGGCCACGTAAACTGGAAATAGGAAGGACATGGAGCAATACGTCCAGGAGCGAGATGGCGGCTATTACGTCGCAGGCACGCGGATCTCGCTGGACAGCGTGATCCATCCTTTCAAGAACGGCGCCTCACCCGAAAGCATTCTGCGCTCGTTTCCCCTGATCGGGTCGTTGGAAAACGTGTACGGGGCCATTACGTTCTACCTGGCACATAGAGACGCGGTGGAAGCCTACCTCCGCGACCAGGAGCGGTTGTCCGAGGAGTTGGCGGCCAGGCAACCGCCACTTCCCGACAGTTTCTCGAAGAAGTTACACCGCGAACGGGAAGAAGCTTCTCCGAGGTAGTGTTGCGCGTCCGTTTCCTTGCCGACGCCAATCTCGATCAGGATATCGTCGCAGGCGTTCGTCGCCGCGAACCCGAGGTTGACTTCGAACTGCCCCAAGGCTTCATTCCGGCGGGCATGAAGGACCCGGAGGTTCTTGCCGTTGCGGCATCACTGGGGCGAATACTGGTGACGCACGACGTTCGCACGATGCCCCGCCAATTCGGCGAGTTCATTGCCGATCGCGAATCTCCGGGTCTCATTCTGGTCCCGAGGACCATGCCGATGGCGCAGGCGATTGAAGAGATCCTTCTGATCTGGCACGTTTCTGAAGCCGGGGAGTGGACAAACCGTTTCCGCCGGCTTCCGCTTGAGTTCACTATTTGCCCGCCGCCGAGACCGCCCGCCCGAGCGTATTCACCAGACCCGAGATCGCCGCCGTGAAGCGCTCCTGGGTCAGGGACTCCGGCAGGGGTATCGATAAGACCGGCCGGTTCGTCCTGGTGTCCCGCGTGAACAGGCCGGATACGATCTGTTCCAGGCGGCTGGATGCAGCGCCGTCGTCACGCGCAATCGACTCGATGAATTTGAGGCCGGCTTCCATCAAGCCCGCCGCGGCCATCTCGATGCCTCCCGCGCCTGCCTTCCCTCTGGCGGCGCTTGCGTCCGGTGGCACCGCAGCGGCGGCCGCCGGCTTCGACGGAACGGACGCGGCCGGCTCGGCCACGGGCCTGGGCCTGTCGGGTTGTTCGGCGATGATTTCCTTCACCGCCTGAAGAACCGTCTTCCGGCCCAGCTTCTCAAAGCTCACCTCGCCCGTGGGCGAATCGAACACTCCGGCGAACAGCGATTTCTTCAGGCGCACCGTTTCCCACACGCGCTCTTCGATGCTGTCGGACGTCAGCATGTGGATCACGTGAACCGGCCGCGACTGCCCCAGCCGATGCACACGCCCAATCCGCTGCTCCAGCCGAGCCGGGTTCCAGGGCGGCTCGAAGTTCACCACCGCCGAAGCGGCCTGCAAATTCAGCCCCACGCCTCCCGCGTCCGTGGACAGGAAGACCTTGCATGCCGGATCGTTCCGGAAAGTCTCCATCAGAGCCCCGCGTTTGGCGGAAGGCACGCCGCCATGGAGCGAGACGAAGCCGATTCCCAGCTTGCGCAGCTCCTCGCCGGCCAGCCAGGTCATGCGCTCGTACTCGCTGAACACCACCACTTTGCGGTCTTCCTCGATGGCGAGTTCCGTCAGTATTTCGCGAAACTCCTCTAATTTAGGCGAATGGTGCGTCTGTTTATCGAAAAGAAATGTCGAGTTGCACAACATGCGCATGTTTTGGATGCAGCACAGGATGCGCTTCTGGTCTATTTCGGACAGCCAGCCCTGTCTTTCCCACTTGCGCATGAGCGCGGCCAGGATGTCGCTTTGCTCGTGATACGGCTCGGCCTGCTGGGGGGTCAGGGGCACGCGGAAGATCTGGTCGGTCCGTTGCGGGAGCTCCTTGAGAACCTCCGCGCGGGTGCGCCGCAGCAGGATCGGCTCCAACTGATCGTGAATGCGATCCAAACCGCGATAACCCACCAGGTGGCCCTTATCGTCCTCCATGCGGTGTTCATGCAGGAAGCGGAAGGCGGGCCCCAATCTGCGCCCGTCGACGAACTCGACCACGGAAAAGAGTTCCTCCAGTTTGTTCTCCAGCGGCGTGCCGGTGAGGACGAAGGCGTAACGGCTCTTCAGTTGTTTGATGGTGCGCGCGGTGGCGGTGGCCCAGTTGCGGATGCGCTGCGCTTCGTCGAGGATAATCAGGTCCGGCCTCAATTCGTGCATGTGCCGCACATCTTTGAGGACCAGTTCATAGCTGGTGAGGGTGAAGAATGCGGGGGAAGCGTACAGCGCCTGCCGCCGGGGCAACGAGCCGTCGATCACCTGCGCCGGGAGCCCCGTGAATTTCTCAATCTCCGTTTTCCATTGGTACTTGACGGAGGCGGGCGCAATCACCAGCACTCTTTCGATTCCTTTGCGGCGGCGCAGCAGTTCGGCCGCGGCCAGCGCCTGCACCGTTTTCCCGAGGCCCATGTCGTCGGCGAGGACCACTCTTCCGCGGCAGGCCGCGAACAGGGCCCCCTGCGTCTGGTACGGCAGCAGCCTGGTCTTCAGAACGCCGGCAACCGGGTCGTGCCCGCGCTTGAGCTTCGCCAGCAGCTCGCGTTCCAGCTCCTGGCCTTCGGCCAGCTCGTTTTCCCGATCGACGTAATCCAGAGCGTCGCTGTAGACCACCGCCTGATCGTCCGCTTTCCGGAACGATTCCAGCACCTGGCCGAGTTGCCGGTAATGCTCGCGCCGCAGAAGCCCCGCCGGATCGAAGTATTCCGCCGCCAGCGCTCGCAAGGCCGGCGAGGGCGAAGCCGGCACACGGAGCCGCACTTCGATGGTGTCTCCATACTGCAGCGAGATGGAAGCGCGCGTGCGTTTGTATGCCGCCGTCTCCAACGCCCTGCGGTGGCGCTGCCGCAACTGCAACAGCATGGCTTCGATGTGCTTGCAGGTTCCCAGCGTGTTGACGGCGAAGTCCGGGCAGGAGCAATAGTTCTCAAACAGCCCCGGCCCGCGGACCGCGACGCGGTAGGTCCGGCCACTGACGGACTCGATCTTGTAGTCGCCAAAAGCGCCGCCCGCGGGCTTCTCCAGGACTCGCACTACGACGCTGCTCGCCCTTGCCTGGCGTTCGGCAATCTGCTGTTCGATTAACATGAATACGTCATCCCTCTATGGAGCGTACACCATGACCAGGCGGCGAGCGGCGCGGCGGGACCCGATGGACGGCATGATCGAAGACGCCCTCCAGCCGGGCAGCTACATTGGCTGGGACGAAGGCTTCTCCTTCGTTTCGTACCTGGGTCAGCTTGGAGGCGACATTGCGATGGTCGTGGCCACCGATCCCGCGCGGGCCGTCACGCTGTATGAGACCTTCCTGGCCGGCTGCAACGAGAAGGCAGGGAGGTTGACGACTCGGATGGCGAGTTCGGGGCGTTCGCCGGCGGCCTGAGAACCGGCACTACAGAAACGGATTCACGATCCTGACACCCGCAATCACCTGCCCGTGCCAGATCCTCGCTCAACACCTGAGTGACCTGATTCTGTTCGGCCGCCGCGAGAATCATTCCGTCCCAGAACGAGAGGCCCCACGTCTCGCCGATCCCCGAAGCGGGAACCACGGTCGCCGGCGTGATCCACGATCTGACCCAGGGAGGGTAGGTCCGGACGACTTCGCGCACTGCGTTCCTGCTCAATGGCGCCTTGATCTTCTGAGTCACGTTCACATAGAACTCCTGCAGCACCTGCGTGCTCAGCCTTTCGGCGCGCGAGTCCCACAAGTCCCGCAGAAGATCCGCGGCGCGTTTCTGTTTCGCCCCGGCGTCCATGTCGTGGGCGTAGATCAGGATGTTGGAGTCAACGAAGACCCTGCCGGTAATGAAGATCCTCGCGGCTGGCGGGCTTCGCTCCGCCAAGCCGAAACGGGGAATCCAGCAGAGCCAGGGCTCTCACTTTCGCCTGCTCCCAGGCGTTTTCGCGCGCGACAATCTTCTGCAATTCGTCCGCGAGCATCGCGCTAACGCTGGTGCCGCGCTGCGCAGCCCAGGCTCGCGCCCTTTTAAAAAGGTCCCTGTCCAGCGCGAGTGTGATGTTCTGTTTCCGCAAATGCCGCCTCGCTTTCAGTTTGCACGTAAAATGCGTGAAAGATCCGAGACGGCAGGCGCCAGATCGGCGCAGGATGCCGCAGTGAAGAGCATTCTTAGGACTCTCCGGCCTGGGCCCGCACATGCTCCCGCTGCACGTGGCCGAAGAGGCCGTGCCGTCGCACGATCTCCGGTGATCAAACAACTGACATCACAGGCTGGGAGACCTACCAACGTGCTCCACTTGAGAGAATAGGGAAATGCCGGTCAAGTCGCCGCCGAGGGAACGTCCACTCATCAAAATGTTGCTGTCGGCCTACGAGAACGACTCGTGGAAAGACGCCTCTCTCGATTGGGTTGAAGAAAGGCAAGATGGTGCGGTTGAGGTGATCGCGACAAAGGCTGACGGAACCAAGCTCGCGCTCGAACACACATTGATTCAACCGTTCGTCGGTGAGAAACCTGACTCTGAGGCCTTCATGAAGGCATTCGGGCGCATCGAAAAGAACCCGACTCTGGTGCTGCCGGAGCGGGATCTTGATGTCATCATTCCGGTGCATGCGATCCCGAAAGGCTACGACTGGGATGAAGTGGGAGAGGACCTGCTTACCTGGCTGGTCACGAACCATGCTGGAGCGCCGCAAGAGGGTGCATCCGTGCACACGGTTCCGGTTGGATGCAGTTCGAAGAACGGGCCGCTCCAGTTGAGAATTACATTGCAAACGATAAGCCTTCCCGGCATGGCCGGGAATTGTCTTATCTACCGCTACAAAGCGCCAGGAGATCTCGCAGCCGTCGTCGACAAGGCGCTCAGGACGAAAGTCCCGAAGCTGGTCGCTACACCGGCGGATAAACGCATACTGCTTTTTGAGCGCGATCAGATCAGTCTCAGCGATAACCGGGTTTACCGAGAAGTGGTGAAGTTGGCCCCTAGTTTCCCCGACCTTGCAAGGATCACCGAGATCTGGTCCGTGAACACTGCGATCTTGACTTCGGACGGATGCGCATATTTTACGTTAATGGACGGGCGTGGACTAGTGGAGTTGCTGAGTTTCAAAAATGGGGTCTTGACAAGGCGGCGTGATGACCGCCCGCATCTTGGACCACCTACACGCGAGTTCTAGCTTGAGACGTCGGAAGGATATCGGCGAAGCGTCCAAGGGATTCGTATTCGCCTCCGCAGTTCTTCTGATGCCCACTACGGATCCGGCTCCGCTCGACGGAGACGGCTGCTGGCCTCTCGGCGTTTCAAGTCCGCATAGATCCGGTCCAGATCGTAGCCGTGTTCTGCCGCATAGGCGTCGCGCGTCGCGTAGACTTCCCGGAGCACTTCGTCCTCCCACGGCTTGTGGTCACACAAGCTCTTCCGGGGTACAGATGGTCGTTTTCGTGTAGCCATAATTCGCCCGAGTCCTTGCCGGAATCAGAATCCCCACGCGCGCCCGCAAACGCGTAGGCGACGTTGTGGTGCACCCACATGAGCACTCTCTGATGACGGTGGTGCCGACGTCGTTATTCTCTGTTGATCGAACCGTCAGGCGATACCCGAAGGGTCTGCCACTCGTAACGACCCTTCTCAACCGCTCGCTCGATGCTTTTCTGAATCGCGCGAGAGTTGGGTTGCCGCCTATTGCGGTCCAGCAGAATGATATTCTTCATAACCGAGTGGTTCATGCCGTTAAAGACAACGTAGTCGACCGGGTGACAAAGAACCTTGGCGTCATCAGGGTTGAGCTTTCGCGGCCCGAACACCGGATCAATCCGCTTCATGATGTTCATTGCCTGGCGGCGCCCCTTCTTCCTCGCGATCTCTCTGAGCGCCTCCTGCTTCTCACCAAGCCTCACCTCGGCTCTGTCAAGCTGGTCCGCAGTCTTCCTCAACCCCTCCAGCCAATCGGGCGGCGGCCTCTTCTTTGGGAAGATCCGGCAATCGCTGAGGCGGAAGAACTCACCAGACCGGGGGCAGATCCCAAAAATCTGACGCTGGACGTTGAAGAAGTTCAATGCATCGGATTTCATGCCTCAGCCTCCGGCGTGTACATATCCCAAACCACCTTCCCGCACTCAACCAAAGACCGGACGGCTTTCTGAGGCGGACTAAGCCGCGAGTGACCCGTCTTGATGTCAACAAACACGACACAATCCACCTTCCCCTTGGAACTCAGGCCGTGGAAGATGAGATAGTCGATTGGCTTGAAGAGTGAGCGACAATCACACAACTCGAAGGGAAACCCACCCATTACCGGAGCTAGATGCTCCAGTACGAAGCCTAGGTTCACCGCCTTTGCGCCTGATCGAGAACTTTGAGAAATCTTCATTTGGCGGTGCTCCAGTTCCGCACGGCGCTCACGCAACTCGTCGAGTCGCCTTTTGTATAGCTCCTCGGCACCGGAGGTGAAGTTGTCGAGGAAGAAGAGTCCTGCACGATTGAGCGGTATTGACTCATTACAACAGGGGCACTGCGCATAGAAATCACCGGACTCAAGCATTTCTATGATCTCTTCCGCCTCAGTTTCGAGGGACATGTTGTCGTCTCCGCTCGATCATCGCGCAGCCACCTTCTCCATAGTGGCATGAAACGCGCCCCCCCCAACAAATCCGGGGGCCGGCACTCGTCCGGCCCCCGGCGATAGTGAGAAGGATCTGGTTCTCCCCGTCTGACTACATCCTCATTTCCGACCGCGGCGCGGCCGTCACCGGGACCGCCGGCGCGCCGTTGGCCGGCTGGAACTTCACCGACACCAGCCGCGAGATGCCCGGCTCCTGCATGGTCACGCCGAACAGCGCCTGGGCCGCTTCCATGGTCCGCCGGGCGTGCGTGATCACCACGAACTGCGTGTGCATGGACATCTCCTGCAACAGGCGCGTGAGCCGCCCGATGTTGGCTTCGTCCAGCGGCGCGTCCACCTCGTCCAGAATGCAGAACGGGCTGGGCTGGTAGCGGAAGATAGCCATCAGCAGCGCCATGGCCGTCAGCGATTTCTCGCCGCCCGACAGCAGCAGCACGTTCTGCAGTTTCTTGCCCGGAGGCGAGGCGACGATGTCGATGCCCGACTCCGCCGCGTTCTCCTCGTCGGTGAGCCGCATCTCGCCCACGCCGCCGCCAAACAAGGTCACGAACATTTCGCGGAAATGATCGTTAATTGCCGCGTAGGCTTCCGTAAATCGCTTGCGCGACTCCACGTCAATTTCGTGCAGCGCCTTCTCCGTGTCGCGAATGGAATCGAGCAGATCCGTCCGCTGCACGTTGAGGAACTCGTAGCGCTGTTGCGCTTCCTGGTATTGCTCCAGCGCCTCGGGATTCACCGGACCCAGCGCCTCGATGCGCGCGCGCAGGTCGGCCGCCTTCTGCTCGGCTTCGGTCAGCGCCTCGTCCTCGAGCACGGTCTCTTCGCCCGCGGCCAGCTCGGCCACCGCCACGCCCAGCTCCTTGCGGCTGGTCTCGTCCATGTACTTCAACTCGGCCTGCTTGCGCACCAGATCCACTTCAATCTGCGACCGCTTCTCGCTTCCCGCCTGCACCTCGGCGCGCAGTTGCTTCAGCTCCTCGTCGAGCGCGGTGAGCCGGGCGCGCAGCTCGGCCTCGCCCGCGGCCAGCGTCTCCACCTGTTGTTCGAGCCCGGCGATCTCCCCGGTGAGCCGCGCCGAGCGCGCATCCAGCTCGATGTTGTCGGAAAGCAGGCGCGCCCGCTCCAGCCCCAGACGCTCCATTTCCGACGCGATTTCGTTCCGCCGTGAGGCCAACTCGCCAACCTGCTGTTCCAACCGCGATTGCGCCGTGCGCTCAGCCCTGCGCCGCTCCTCGAACCCGGCCAGATCCGCGCGCAACGCGGAATGTTCCTCGGCCACGGCGGCCATCTGCACCTGCAAGGCCTCCAGCTCGGTGCGCGACTCTTCCAGCGCCCGTTCCTGCTCGCCGCGGGCCTGCTCTTTCTCCGCCAGCAATGCGGTGTCGCGGTCGCGCTGTTCGAGAGAGCGCTGCCGGTCCTTTTCGACCCGCTGAAGCTCCATGCGCGCAACCGACACCCTGGACTGCGCCCTCGCCAGCTCCTCGCCCAGTTTGCGGAATTCGTGATCCAGCGCCAGCGCCTCTCTCTCCTGCTGCTGCTGCGCGGAGCGGAGCCGTTCCACCTGCTCCACCAGCGCGGTCACTTCCTTGTCCAGCCCTTCGATGCCCGCGTGCGTGGCGGCGACGGCGGCCTGCTTCTGCTGCACCAGCCCGCTCAGTTCCCGCAGCTCGCGCTTGAGCGCCAGCGGACCGGCCCCGGTCTTCTTCCCGCCGGTCACCGTGTAGCCGTGATAGCTGACGCCATCGGGCAACAGGAAGTGGGCATCGGGCCAGGCGGGCGCAAGGCGCTGCGCGGTTTCGCGATCTTCGGCCAGCCAGCAATTGGCCAGGCGCGAGATGAGCTCGGCGGGCGCGTGGGTCAGGCCGTTGGTGAGCCGCAGGCGATCGCTCAGCCGGCCGCTGATGCCCGCTTCAGTTGCCAGCTCGCGCTGATGATCCCGCGCCGCCGGCCATTCTTCGGGATGGATCAGAAACGTGGCGCGGCCGTCCTGCCCGGCGCGCATCACCTCGACGCCCCGGCTGGCATCGGACCAGTCGTTCACCACCACGTACTCCAACTCTTCGTGCAGGAACTCTTCGGTGGCTTTCTCGTAGCCGGATTCCACCTCGACGAAATCCGCCAGCACGCCCAGCGGCTTGAGATCCGGCGCCTGGCCGCGGTCCACGGCGGTGAACAGGCGCTTCACGCTTTCGGTGGTGTAGGAGCGGTGCGTGATGATCTCTTCGAGCGAGTCCTTGCGCGCCTTCAGCCGCGACGCCTCGCCGCGAAGCTGATCCAGTTCCCGGCGCATCTCCGACGCCCGCTGCCGCCGGTCGCTCAACTCCTGATCGAAGGTCTTGCGCTGATCGGCGGTGGCGGCCAGCTCCATCTGCCGCGCCGACATGCGCTCGGACAGTTCCGCCTTCAGGGCGCCGAGGCGATCCAGATCGCGGGCCGCGATCTCTTCGTCCTGGCGAACTCGCGCCGTGTCGCGTTCGTTGGCCGCCAGATACTCTTCGATCTGGGTGATCTGGTTCTTGAGCGTGGACGCCTCGCCAAGGATGTGCAGCACTTGCTGCCGCCCCGTCTCCAGCCGCCGCGAGCGTTCCTGGAGCTGTTGTTGCAGGCGCTCGCGCTCCACGTTCATGGCCGCCAGCTTCTGGCGGACGCCCTCGGTCTGGCCTTCCAGTTCGGCCAGCGAAGCCGCCTGCCGCTCCAGCAGACCTTTGCTCTCCTGCTGCCGGTTGGCCAGCTCCTGCGTCTCTGTTTCGCCCTGCGTCAGCCGGGTTTCGATGGTGGCGATCTGCGCGGCCTGCGATTCCAGCCGCCCGCGGGTGCGTTCCTGATCCACCCGCAACTCACCCAGGCGCCCGCGCGCTCCGGTCAGCTCGGCGTCCAGCCGGTAGCTTTCCTGCTGCAGCGCGGTGTATGCGGTTTCCTGCTCGGAGACCGTCGCCGAAAGCGTCTGATACTCGCTGCTGGCGAAGTTCAGCTCGATGACGGTTTTCGCGGTCTCCCGCTCCAGCGTTTTGAACCGTCCCGAGAGGGCGCGCCGCAACAGCAGCAGCATCTCACTCTTGTACTCGTCGTAGCGCCTGGCCTTGGCGGCCTGGCGTTTCAGCGAGTTTACCTGGCGGCTGACCTCTTCCAGAATGTCGAACACGCGGGCTAGATTCTGTTTCGCGCCCTCCAGCTTCGCTTCCGCCAGCCGTTTCCGCGTTTTGAACTTGCCGATGCCCGCGGCCTCTTCAATCACCGAGCGGCGGTCCGAAGGCTTGTTGCTGAGAATCTGACCGATGCGCCCCTGCTCGATGATGGCGTAGCTTTCCGGACCCAGGCCGGTGCCCAGGAACAATTCCTGGATGTCGCGCAGGCGGGCCAGCTTGCCGTCAATCAGGTATTCACTCTCGCCGCTGCGGAACAGCCGCCGGGTGATGGTGATCTCCTGCGGCTTTTGCGGGGCGGGGGCGGGGACTGGGACGCTGACGGCGGGGATGCTGGCCGCGACCTCGGCAAGCTCGGCATGCTCGACTGCTCCGTGGCCGTTCGAGTGCCCATTGCCGTGTTCCTTCAAGGGCAGATCCACGTGCAGACGCGGATCCACCAGGGTCATGGTGACGGCGGCCATCCCCAGCGGCTTGCGGTCCCGCGTGCCGGCGAAGATGACGTCCTCCATGCGGGTACCCCTCAGCAGCCGGGCCGACTGTTCGCCCAGCACCCAACTGATGGCATCGCTGAGGTTACTCTTCCCGCAGCCGTTCGGCCCGACAACGGCGGCGATGCCCGTGCCGTTGAAGCGCATTTCGGTCTTGTCAAAGAACGACTTGAAGCCCTGGATTTCGACGCGCTTGAGTCTCAGCAACGGACCACTCCCCCTTCTCAGTGTAGACGTCCCGTTTCGGACGCCAGGTTATGACACAACTTCTCTCGGGGGGGATGAGATCATCCTAAACGCATTCCCGCGAAAAGTAAAGCGGCACGGCCACAAGATATTGTACCGTACCTGGGGATCCTACGACCCATGGGAATGCGCCTGAAAACAAATCCCTCAGCGCCGCAGGAGCCGGAAGCCTATGTCGCGACCGAGTCCCCCGAAGGCGAGCGAAATCCACAACAGGGCGAACGGTTCCAGCAGGCGTGCCTGAGTGAGCGGCCCGGCGTCGACGGCATCGAAGCCGAGCCCTTCGGCAAGCTGTTTCACGGTCTGTTTGGCGCCGGCGTCATCGCCGCAGTAGAAGAGCACGGCGCGGTCCCCTCCGAACGCCGGATTTGCCATGATATTGAAACCAATGGTGTTGAAGGCCTTCACCACCTTTGCGCCGCGGGCCCAGCCGGCCACCTGCTCGCCGGCCGAGGTGGTGGTGCCCAACTCCAGACCATCGAGGCGGGGCCGCAGGGGATTCGTTGCGTCAACGAGAACCTTACCACCGAGATCGCCGAGCCCCTCCAGCACTTCCTTCGTTGCCGGCCAGGGCGTGGCCAGCAGCAGCACTTCGCCGGCCTCGGCCGCGTCCCGGAGCGTTGCCGAGCGCGCGGCGCCGCCGGCCCGGGCGACAAGCTGTTTCATGGCGTCCGCGTTGGGGTTGCGCGAGCCGAAAGTAACTTCGTGACCAGCCTGCGCCCAGCGCGCGCCGAGCGTCCCACCCACATTGCCCGAACCGATGATGCCAATCTTCATGTCTAATCGATGCCCGGCGGACCCGCCGGATGCATGTCACTCTTCAATGTGCAGGAAGAAATGGTGGAGCTTCTCGTCACGGACGTAGCCGAGAGTCTCGCAAAGATACCGCGCCGTGTCGTTCCCGTGAGCGGTGAAGAACGCCAGACCGCGCGCCCTCGTCTCGACGGCGAGTTGGCGGGCCCGGTCGTGCAGTGCTTTGGCGATCCCTCGCCCGCGGCACTCGGGAAGCACATAAAGGTCGTTGAGAATCCAGATTCGTTTCATCCAGACGGACGAGTAACTGGGATAGAGCTGGCTGAAGCCCAGGGCGCGCTGAAAGCTGCCGGAACCCTCGCTGGCGAAGAAAATGACGGAATCGCGCTTGTCCAGGCGTTCCGCCAGAAAAGCGCGCGCGCCCTCGGGATTGGGTGGCTGCGAGAGGTTCTGCCGGTACTCGTCAAAGAGGTCCACAATCAGTGAAAGGTGCCTGGTGTAAGCCTGCAGGATTTCCACGTATTCATTTTCGCCTGTTCCATGACCGGCTGAACCCGGAACTCGCGGCGGCCATTTTGGACCGCTCCGGATTCGCGAGCTCGAGGGCCATCGCACCCGAACCCTGCATCGCGCGGAGGAGGAGACCATCGAAACGCTCCAACTGGCCAGGCGGCGCATGGGAGCGGCCTCCCATCGCAGCTTCCTGGAAGCGTCCCGCGCTTCTCTGCGCCCTCCTCACGGCGGCCTCCGCACTCGCTTTCTTGTTCCGATGAAGTGGCGGTTCTTCAAGGGCGCGGCGCCGCTCCGCGCAGTCGCGCTGCTGTCGGCGGGCGCTCCGCCACAACCTGCCACTTGTCCCTGGTCAGCCGGAATACCGATCAAAACGCGTAGCTCAGGCCAAACAGAGGAGTGAATTGCTCAAAGATCCCACGAGCCGTATTGTGCGCGGCGGGAACGATCTCCTGTCGCGGAAACGTCGTGAGGTAGTCGCGGAATTCCGCCCGCAGGACCATGCGCGGGATCAGACGGACCTTCACCCCTCCGCCGGCGCTGAACACGACCTTCCATACGTCATTTGTTGTGAGACTGGCGATTTGCGGAATGGGCTGCGGAAACGGCGCCGGACCAGCGATGACGTACTCCTTCGCCCCCGTGCCTCCGGCGAGAAACGGCCGCCAGCGACGTTGGCGCGGCTTGAAGTGGAACAGCAACCCACAGGTCAACGCATCCGAATTGCCCTGGATGTCGGATTTCACTCCGGGCGCCTGAAGGAAAGGGTGGCCGTCGTGATAGAGGTAGTCGAACTCAACCGAGACGTAATCTGAGAATTCATCCGCCAGAAGGATGCCGGCCGCGAAGCGATTGCGAATGCCTGCGTCCGCCGTCCCGGAAGGCGAATAGACGGTGCCGTCCCGGTAGACCCCGTAGCCGGCAGTCGCCCCGATTTCGTACTGCTGCGCAAAAGCAGCGCCGGCGAAAAGAATCACGACCAGATACCGGGGCATCGTGTTTCTGTCCTTATGATAACGAACTCTATTGTTTGTCCTGGCGCGTGATCAGGCCGCGCGGTTTCTTCTGTGACGGATCCAGCCTGACGGTCAGGGCCATGAGCTTGAGGTCGTTGTCCTCTACCACGTCAACCGTGGCCAGGGAATCGAGATCCACTTCGTTGCCCTTGATGTTCTGATCGCCGTCGACGAACTTTGTCTTCGACGTGCGCCGGAAGGTCATGAGCTGTTTGTCGTCGGCCTGGAGCAGTATGAGTTTCTTGGTCACCTCTTTCACCGCTCCGTGAAACGAGAGGGTGACGCCTTTTAGCGGCGGCGCGCTCACGGTGGAAGCGGTGGCGCGCCGGCCACGCTGCGCGGGCAGTTGGGTTGCGCACAGCAATGCCAGGATCGCCGCGCACACCACCCCGCATTTCATCGATTCCAGTCTCTCACGCACGGCCGTTCCCCCTGGCATTGGCGTTTCGGTAGCGCGGCGGAGCGGGCGGCGGCTCAACGGGCTCGTAGTGGCTTTCGGTCAGGGAGACGACAGGTGGGCCGGGAAATCGTCGCGGGCCGCGAAGATCCTCGGGTGCAGTAGTACAGTGGCTGCGGTGGGCGTCTGAAGAACCGGACACGCGGCGACACCGCCACGTTTTGCAGCGCCAGGGCGAGTACGCGGCTTCCATGAGGAGGCTGGTCCTGTCAAGTCCAAAGTCTGTGTGCTGAGGGTTTTCTTTGCGTTTGCCCCTTTCCCTTGATAACCAGCGGCCTTGGGAACGGTGTCGGAACAGTCAAGGGCG